>Ga0210394_10000838_pt1 | contig 56304 bp, 54 predicted proteins | sample IncBWC12MmetaG_FD_160121 | JGI IMG/M metagenome (GOLD analysis project Ga0210394, IMG submission 160121) | Forest soil microbial communities from Barre Woods Harvard Forest LTER site, Petersham, Massachusetts, United States - Inc-BW-C-12-M | ecosystem: Environmental > Terrestrial > Soil >...
AGTGCAGGCCATCGCTCTGGGCTCGCGTTGCCGGGTGGCGCCGAACGAAGAACGAATTCGCGAAATCCTGAAGTCTTTTGGAGGCTGATCTTCACATGGCTCATCTCAAGGATGCACCAGATAGCCAGTTTGCCTACGTCGTAGTCGTCGCGCGCCGCGCCCGGCAATTGTTGATTGGCGGCCGCCCCATGGTGGATAACCCCCGGTCGCGCAAAACCACGCGCATCGCCGAAGAAGAATTACAGAAGGGCCTGCTCGAATACGATGCCCCCCACCTGAACGAACAAGCCGAAGACATCAACGAGAAAAAGAAGAAGTGAGCGCAGCACCAGGTGTTGAATTTGTAGCGGCCACCTGTTTTCTAGGCGGGCGGCTTTGACGTTGGTTTTGATTCTGTAGCGGCCGGTTCAGGTTCATCGAACCGGGCCGCCTCTGGCGTCGGTGTTGAATTCGTAGCGGCGCCCTTCACCGGGCACGAGTGCTGTACACAGGCAACCTTTTGCATTTCGTGCGCGACAAGCGCATGATGAATCGGTGAAAATGTCGAACCAAAGCCGGAGCCGATCCAGTGCCTCTGACGGTGCGGCCAGCACCGTCATCCTGCCTGCCCTGAGCGTTTTTTGCGCAGGGAGGCCTGCGCCTTTGCTTCCTGCCGGTCGCAGGATCTCTCCCGCCTTTCTCCGCGCCGCCTGCCTGCAGAAACGCCAATTTCCATGCGATACAAATGAACTGGTTTCTCGCGCCCTCAATTGTGCAACTCAAACAAAACAAAGCACTTCATTTTTCCTGTGCGATGCCAATGGACGCCTTTCTCCCACCCCCTATCCTGCAATTCACACAAAGCAAGTTAGTTCATCACAAATCACTTCACTTTTTCTATTCGATACAAATGAACGGCGACAAACCACTACTCACCCATCACTCATCACCACTCACCACTCACTTCGGCAGGCGAAAACTCCATGAAACTCGCCCTAGGCGTAACCGGCGGCGTAGCGGCCTACAAAGCCGCCGAACTCGTTCGCCGCCTGCAACAAGAAAAACTAGACGTCCAGGTCGTAATGACTCGTGCCGCCCAGGAATTCATCACTCCGCTGACCTTCGCCGCGTTGACCGGACAAAAGGTAATCACCGACATTTTCGCCGCCGCTGGCTCCGCCCCCGCGAACGTCGAAAGCGCCATTGAACACATAGCCGTCGCCCAGCGAATTGACCTGCTGCTGGTCGCGCCAGCCACCGCCGACATCCTCGGAAAATTCGCCCACGGGATAGCCGAAGATTTTCTTTCCACTCTCTATCTCGCCACGAAAGCTCCCGTAGTCGTCGCGCCCGCCATGAACGTAAACATGTGGGAGCATCCCGCGACGCAACAAAATCTCGCCGCCCTGCGCGCCCGCGGCGTTCACGTGGTCGATCCCGATGAAGGCTATCTAGCCTGCGGCATGACCGGCGCCGGCCGCCTGGCCGCCAGCGAATCCATCTTCAAAAAAGTTTGCGAAGTCCTCGGCCTGCGCCACGATTTCGCCGGACAGACGGTGCTCGTCACCGCCGGTCCCACCTGCGAGGACCTCGATCCGGTTCGCTTCCTCACCAATCGCTCTTCGGGTAAAATGGGCTACGCTCTCGCCGAAGCCGCGCAGCGTCGCGGCGCGCGAGTTATCCTCGTCAGCGGCCCCACCGATCTGAAAATTCCTGAAGGCGTGGATTGGGTTCCGGTCCGCTCGACAGAACAGATGCAGCGCTCCGTCGTCGAACGCGCCCGCGAAGCGAGCGTAGCCATCATGGCCGCGGCCGTTTCCGACTACCGTCCCGCCGCCGCGCAAGATAAAAAAATCAAACGCGGCGATGGTACCTTCACACTCGAGCTCGAACCAACGCCCGACATTCTCGCCGAACTGGGCCGCGAAAAAGCGAATCGCATTCTCGTAGGCTTCGCCGCCGAAACCAACCACGTCGCCGAAAATGCCCGCGGCAAGCTCCAGCGCAAAGCCGCCGACATGATTGTCGCCAACGACGTCACCCAAGCCGGCGCCGGCTTCGATGCCGACACCAATATCGTCACCCTCTTCTTCCGCGACGGCCGCGAACTGGCGCTCCCTCAGCTCCATAAATTCGACGTAGCCAATCGCATCCTCGATCAGGTACTGGATATTCAGAAACAATCCAAGTAGATTCTCAAGCGGTACATTTTCAAGTGGAGGATTCATGGATCCGGCCAAGCGCGCAAGTGTGGGCGCCCGCAGCGAAACGCAACTTGAAGAACAAGTGAAGGACTGGCTGCGCTACGGCGAAGATCTAGGCCTCGGCCCCTACTACCGCGATCGGCCGCCGTTGCACGCGATCGCCGAATCCGCAGCCGCGCCGCAGACTGTCGCAACATCAAGCGCCATCCCTACCGCCGTTCCCGCCGCGATGACCGCTGCAGCCGCGGGCCGCGCCCCAGCCTCTTCGATAAATGTCGCGGCATCCGCCTCGCAGAAATCGCCCGCAGCCACCATCCTGCCCGCCACAGCGCCATCGCTCTTTGAATCCATCGAACGCATCGCGGGCGACACTCTCCCGCGCATCCGCGAAGACATCGGCGATTGCGCTCGCTGCAAACTGCACAAAGGCCGCACCAAAATCGTCTTCGGCACAGGCAATCCCAGCGCCGACCTGATGTTTGTAGGCGAAGGCCCCGGTCGCGACGAAGATCTCAGTGGCGAACCCTTCGTAGGCCGCGCCGGAAAACTACTCACCGACATGATCAAAGCCATGGGTCTGCAGCGCGAGGACGTCTACATCGCCAACGTAGTGAAATGCCGCCCCCCAGAAAATCGCCTCCCTGAAAAAGACGAAATCACCACATGCTCGCCATTCCTGATGCGCCAGATTGACGCCATCAAACCCAAAGTGATCTGCACGCTAGGAAGCTGCTCCGCCCAAACTCTCCTGCAAACCGCGCAAGGCATTTCCAAACTCCGCGGCGAGTGGTTCGATTTTCGCGGCGCAAAACTAATGCCCACCTATCATCCCGCCTACCTGCTCCGCAACCCCGGCGCCAAGCCCGAAGTCTGGAAAGACCTGCAAAAAGTAATGGCCGTCCTCGGCTTGCAACCCAAAAAACGCTAGCCGTTCCGTGCCATGAATGTTTCGCTAGCTATAATCCTCGGCCTAACCGGCGCCATCTGTTGGGGCGCCGCGGATTTCGCCGCCCGCTTCGCCTCGCGCCAAGTCGGCGCTTACCGCACGCTCTTCTTCATGCAGTTTTTCGGTTTCCTCGCACTCAGCGCATACCTGAAATTTATCGGCGGCTTCTCACACGGGATCGCGCCCGGCTGGCAACCCTGGGCCATGGCCGTTGCCGCAGGCCTGCTGAACATGCTCGCATCCCTAGCTCTCTACCACTCCTTCGAACATGGCATCATGAGCATCGTCGGTCCAGTCTCCTCCAGCTATCCAGCCTTAACGCTAGCGCTCTCGCTGCTAAGCGGCGAACGCATCCACGCAGTCCGCGCCACAGGACTAGCAGTCACGCTGCTGGGCGTGATCCTTGCCGCAACTTCCTTCGCGCAAACTGAAACCACGGCAGCAGAAAATACTCCGACACGCGCAAGCGAAGCACCCAATCCAGAAACTCCGCGCGCGCATTTATCAACAGGCGTAGGTTGGGCCATCTGCGCCGCGCTGGGCTTTGGCGTCCTCTTCTGGTTTCTGGGATTTCACGTAGTCCCAGCAGTAGGCAGCGCCGTCTCCGTCTGGGTCATGCGCCTAACAGCTCTGGTAGCGCTCTCGCTCGCCGCCGCACCAGCACGCCAAACTCTCCACCTCCCCCGCGGCAGCGTTTGGTGGCTGCTTCTGGCCGTAGGCGTCCTCGATACCGCCGCATTCGTCGCCAACAATGCCGGCCTGAGCACCGGCCAGGTATCAGTCGTCAGCGTCCTAGCGTCCCTCTACGGTGCCATCACGGTTCTGCTGGCCTGGATTTTCCTCCGCGAACGCCTCGAGCGTTCCCAATGGCTAGGCATAGTCATAATCTTCATCGGCATCGTCCTCATTAGCCTTTGAAGCATCCGATTTCAGTATCATGGGGAACGCGGAGCGAATCAGAAATGCAACAGGCCGAAGTTGAGACGCAAGGTTTCGCAATCCTTCCCGAGGTCCTCAGCGGCAGCGACGTCGCGGAACTTGATGAGAGCCTCGATCGTAATCCGCTGCCGCGTAGCCGCGCCGGAATGCGCCACGCGCTCAAACATCCCACTGTCCTCGCCGTCGCGCGCGAGCCGCGGCTTTTGGCCATCGCTCAACAAATTCTTGGGTCTTGCGCATTTCCATTCAAAGTCACACGATTCGACAAGTCTCCCATCTCAAATTGGCTCGTAGCATGGCACCAAGACCGAGCGCTGCCGCTGAGCGAACGTCGCGAACTCCCCGAGTGGGGGCCGTGGTCAGTAAAGGATGGAGTCATCTATGCGAACGCGTCCGCTAGGGCACTGTCTCGCGTGGTAGCCCTACGCTTACATCTCGATGACTCTACTTCAGAAAATGGTCCGCTCCGCATCCTTCCCGGAACGCACACGATGGGCATACTGAGCGACGACGCAATTCACGACCTGAGTACTCGAACGACCGCCGTAGATTGCCTGGTCCCGCGTGGCGGCATCCTAGCCATGAGGCCTCTGATCGTGCACGCCTCAGCAAAGTCGCGCTCCGCGATGCGCAGACGCGTGCTACACATCGAGTATGCAGCCTCCGCAAGCGTTGCCGACGCACTCGAACTCGCCATAGATTAGCTCGCGCGTCGCTAGGTGATCGCCGCTCGCGCACGCTGTTATACTACCCTACTGATCCAATGAGCCAACGTTATCTGGAAGTCGCGCTGCCGGTTCCATTGCGCTCGGCGTTTACCTACGCTGTGCCTGCGTCGTGCAATGGTGAAGAACTCGTGGGCCGCCGCGTCCTGGTGCCATTCCGCAATCGCGCCATGATCGGCGTCGGACTGGCAGTTTCCACGCGCGCCCCGGAAACCAAACGCATCAGAGAAATCGCCGAGCTGCTCGACCGCGTTCCCGCGCTTCCTCCCAAGCTCATCGAGCTCGGCCAGTGGATCAGCCGCTATTATCTCGCGCCCATCGGCGAAACATTTCGCGCCATGCTGCCGCCGGAAATCGAATTGCGCCAGCATCACGAATACTGGCTCACCAGCGAAGGCCGCGCGTATCTGCAAGATCTCGCCGCGAACGAAGAAAACACGGACGTAGAAGCCGCCGAGCTCGCCTTCCTGCGCGTCTTCGAAAAACACCAAGCCGATGCGCCCGAACGCACGCTCACTGAAACCCGCGTAGCCCGGATGCCTGGCGGCGCCGCTGCCGCTGAAAAATTTGTCCGCCGCGGCCATCTCGCCACCCGCAAAAGCATTCGCCGTCGCAAGACGCGCAGGCAAAAAATTGTAAGCTGGTGCCCGAACCCGGATGAACGTCCCATCGGCCAGCCCGAGAAGCGCGTGCGCGAAGTTCTCATGGATGCAGGGGTTCCTCTTCCACTGGAAATTCTGCTCGAGAGAGCCGCCGTCACTGCTCTCGTCATCAAGCGCCTGGAAAGCGCCGGCCTGCTGCTCACCTGGGAAGAGCCGCTCACTGCGGAAGAAGATCCGTGGGACACCGATTTCACCCCACCCACAAACGTCCTCAACTCCGAACAAAAACACGCGCTGGCAGAAATCTGGCGCTGGCTAGTAGCAGAAAAATTCACAGCAGCTCTGCTCCACGGCGTCACCGGTAGCGGGAAAACCGAAGTCTATCTCGGCGCGATCGAAGCCGCTCTCTCTCGCGGCAAGACGGCCATCGTCCTAGTCCCCGAAATCGCGCTCACTCTATGGGTCGGCCGCCTCGTCCGCGCGCGCTTCGGGGAACAGGTCGCCATTCTGCACAGCGCTCTACCCGATAGCGAACGTGCCCGCGAATGGTGGCGCGCCCGCCACGGCGAAGCTCGCGTAGTCGTTGGCACGCGCTCCGCCGTTTTCGCACCTCTCGAAAATCTCGGCCTCATTATCGTGGACGAAGAGCAGGAAACCAGCTACAAGCAGGAAGAAACACCGCGCTATCACGGCCGCGACACTGCCGTATATCGCGCCCGCCTCGAAGGAGCAGTCGCGCTGCTAGGCTCGGCCACTCCCTCACTCGAGACCTTTCATAACGCGCGCGACCGAAAATATCACTTACTCGAACTCACCGCACGCGTAGCCGATCGTCCGCTGGCCGAAGTCCGCATCGTTGATCTGCGCGAAGAATTCCGTCGCGCCCACAAGGCCGCGCCCGTTTCCGAATCGCTACGCGCCGCGATCGCTATGCGTCTCGAGGAAAAAACCCAAGCGATGGTGCTGATCAATCGCCGTGGCTACTCCTGGTCGTCTCTGTGCCGCAGCTGTGGCGCCTTCGTGCAATGTCAGAATTGCAGTATCGCGCTCACCTATCACAAAGATCGCCAGCGGCTCGAATGCCATTACTGCGGCTACTCGCTGCGGCCGCCGAAGCAATGCCCGAAATGCCACGCTGCATACATGTACTTTGTCGGCGATGGCGCCGAACGCGTCGAAGAATATCTGCGCGAAACTTTTCCCGCCGCAAAAATCGCAAGGCTCGATCGCGACACCGTCCGCACCAAACGCGAATTCCAGCAAGTCCTCGGCGCCTTCGCAAAAGGAGAACTGGATGTCCTGGTAGGCACGCAAATGGTCGCCAAAGGCCACGATTTTCAACGCGTCACGCTGGTCGGAGTCGTCGCGGCCGATCTTGCCCTAGGTCGCCCCGATTTTCGCGCCGCCGAACGCACTTTCCAATTACTCACTCAAGTGGCCGGCCGCGCCGGCCGCGGCGAACTCTCCGGCGAAGTCCTGGTAGAAACGCACTATCCCGAGCACTACGCAATTCAGCACGCCGCGAAACAAGACTATCTCTCGTTCTACGAAAAGGAAGCCCATTTCCGCCGCATGCTGCATTACCCGCCCTTCAGCGCGCTAGCCAGCGTCCTGGTCCGCGATAAAAAAATCGAAAACGCCATCCGCTGGTCGCGCGCCCTAGCCGGCTATTTTGCGCCCTACGAAAATCGCGGCGTAAAAGTCCTGGGTCCCGCCGCCGCCCCCTTGGCCCGCCTGCGCCAGGAATACCGTTTTCAATTTCTCCTGAAGTCGCCGCAACGCTCCGCGCTCTCGCAGGCCTTAAGCGGCGCCCTGGATTTCTGCGCGCAAAAAGAAATCCCCGAAACCGCCGTAATCGTGGACGTAGACCCCGCCAGCCTTTTCTAATTTTGGAGTTGCATTACCAGAGGTTATTCGTAGGCCACAACGTAAAACACAAAAGAAAAATAATCAGCGCCACGCAAGCCAGCAATTTCCGCGAAGCGTCCAGCGCCTCCCAGCGGTCAAACGGCGGCGGATGCGGAAATCGCAACGACAATATCAGCAGCACAATCCCCCAGAACGCCCACACGTGCCAGTAGCCGACTCCCATAAACACCAGCGCCACCGCCGCAGTGAGCGAGAAGCGCTGGTGCCGCTGCGGCGCCAGACTATAAAGGATGTGCCCGCCATCCAGTTGCCACAGCGGCAGCAGATTCAAGGCCGTCGCCAGCAGCCCGATCCACGCAGCCAGCGCCACCGGGTGAAACAACACCGATTTGGCCTCGGTCCCGGGATGAAACATCGCCATAAAAATTTTCATCAGCCCCGGAAATCCAAAAATGAGTCCGCCATCCTCTTGCACGCCGGGAATCACTTTCGACATCGCAATTCCATATGCGGTCAAAGGCAACGCCACAATGAATCCCAGAATCGGCCCCGCGACGCCAATATCAAAAAGCGCCCGCCGCGTGGTTATCGGCGCGCGAATTCGTATCACCGCGCCAAACGTGCCGAAAGGGAAGGGGGAAGGCAGGAAAAACGGATAGCTGCAGTCAATTCCGTAATACCTGCACGCGAGATAATGCCCCATCTCGTGCGCCATAAAAAATCCCAGCAGCGTCAGCGAAAACGGAATCCCCAGCAGCAACATCTCCGGATGTTGCAAGGGCAGCAGTGGTATCGCGAAAAGGCTCTCATTCCCCGAAAACGGCTCGACGTTCTGCACGAACGAAGTCGCAATCAGCGCCCCGGCCGAGAGCGTCATCAACAAAGTTAAACTGAAAAAAGCGATCGCAGGCCACAGCGGCCGCGGACGCGCGCGCATCCTCGGCGGCGGCAAATCGATAATCTCCGGATAATTTCGGTCGAGAATTTCCAGTGGGACGCGGCCATGCCCGTTGCCGGTGCTATTGCCCATGAAGGTTGGATGCCCCAGCGCGAAAAACGGGTTCGGCGCCGCATGCGGCTCGCAAGCCACCAGGCGGTTCAGGGCTTCGGCGCCGCGGCCGTCGCCGGCAGCGACTGCAATTCTTTGCCGGGCTTGAAGCGAACCGCCTTGCCGGGAGGGATGCTCACTTGTTGTCCGGTGCGCGGATTGCGGCCGATGCCCGTCTTGCGCGGCTTCACATTAAACACGCCGAATCTGCGCAGCTCGATGCGTTCTCCGCGGCCCAGCGCATTCTTCATCGCCTCGAAGACGGTTTCCACCGCCTGTTCAGCCTTCGTTCGGGTAATATTCGTCTTCTGTACGATTGCGTTAACGATGTCGAGCTTTATCACAGGTTCCTCCCGCAGGCTGGAAGCCTATGCTAGACAGGGGGTTGCAGGTTGTCAAGCGCCGTCCCGTGTAATACACTGCCCGACTCCTTTACAGCGCCAGCTCAATCAGGTCGCACAACGATGAGTGCAGCACAATCATCCAGAGTTCCCGGAGGCCCGAATGTCGGTGAAGTCCGATAAATGGATTCGCAAGATGGCGCAAGAACACAAAATGATCGAGCCTTATGAAGACCGCCAGGTCCGCGACGGCGTCATCAGCTACGGCGTCTCGTCCTACGGCTACGACATGCGCGTCGCCGATGAATTCCGCATCTTCACCAACGTGAATTCTTCGATCGTGGATCCCAAGCATTTCGATTCGAAGTCATTCGTCGAATTCAAGGGCGACGTCTGCATCGTGCCACCCAATTCCTTCGCCTTGGGCCGCTCCGTAGAATATTTCCGCATTCCGCGCAACGTGCTCACGCTCTGCGTGGGAAAATCCACCTACGCCCGCTGCGGCATCATCGTCAACGTCACGCCCTTCGAGCCCGAGTGGGAAGGCTTCGTCACACTGGAGATCAGTAACACCACGCCTCTACCAGCCAAAATCTACGGCAATGAAGGCCTGTGCCAGGTAATTTTCTTCGAATCCGACGAGCAGTGCGAAGTCTCCTACAAGGACAAAAAAGGCAAATACCAATCCCAGCAGGGCATCGTCCTGCCAAAGATCTAGCCGTAAACAAACGGCTCGCGACCGGCCAGTGGAATTCGTAGCGCCGGCTTGGTTGCTTTTGTCTTTAATTTTGTAGCGGCAGCCTGGTCTTCACGCGGGCGTAGTCGAATTTGCTTTTGACTTGCAGTTGCCTGCACTGCGATCCTCCGCGCTCGCATCCAACGTCGACGCCCAGCCCAACATGGAGTGCCGCGGCTTGCCGCCGGTTTCGCCGAAAGTCAATGTCGTGCAACAAAACGAGCCAGGCGAGGCTTTCCGGCTGCCCGTTTACGCATCCGACGCGGCTGGGGCGCCGCTCACGCCCCAGCTTGCCCGGGCGTCAACCTCTAGAGCTTCTCGCTCCCACAACACTCGGTTACGCCTTACCACCCACAATCGGCAAAACTTTCCCCCACTTACCTGTGAACACGAACGAGTCGAGCGCCTTGCGTTCCCGCGGCGCCACTTCCGGTGCCTTTAAGTGATCCGGCAAAGTATGCGCCTCGCCCGGATAACCAATCGCAATACCCGCGACCGCCTCGTACCCTTCCGGAATCCCGAAAATCTCCCGCGCCTTCTCCGGCAAAATTCCCCCCATCTGGTGTACCGCCAAACCCAACTCCTCCGCCTGTATCGTCAATGTCGCCGAAGCCGCCCCCACGTCGTGAAACGCATGACGATTCAACTCGCCGTTGTGCTCGAATTTCAATTTAGCCACGCTCAACGCCACCACCGGAGCACTCTTAGCCCAGCTCTGGTTGAACTCGACAAAGCAATCCAGCACCTTCCTGTAATTTTCCGGATCACTCTTGGTCGCCACAATAAAATTCCACGGCTGCCCGTTGTAGGAGGAAGCCGCCCAGCGCGCCGCCTCAAACAAACTGCGCAATTTCTCCGCTTCCACTGGCCGGTCCGCAAACGCCCGCGGACTCCACCGTTCTCGAATCAAACTGTGAATCGGTGCGCTCGTAATCGCCGTCTTTTTCAGTGCACTCATAATTCCTCCTTTAAGATGTCCGAACTGGCGGTGGGCGCGGCGTGCCGTGCCCGCCGCCGCTCATAGCCTCTCCACACTTTTCCCGCAAGCTCAGCCTTTCTTCGCCAACTTCCCATCCGCCGAATAAGTCCCAGCTCCGTTCACGGACAGCACCAGCAACCCGCCCATGATCGCCACATTCTTCAAGAAGTTGACCATCTGGATCTGCTGCTCCTGCCCCTGCACCGCCCAGAAATTGTGAAAAAAATAAGTGACCGGGATCAGGTACAGAAACAGCAGCCACGCCGCAAACCGCGTCTTGAAACCCGCCAGAATCGCCAAGCCGCAAGCCAGTTCCACCGCCGCCGCAGCTGCGATTGCCACGCCCGGCGCGGGCAGGTGCACGACGGCAGCGTAACCGACCATCTGCGCATAACCTCCCACTTTAAAGAATCCGCTGATCAGAAATATCACACTGATCAGAATTCGCCCGGCCAACGTGGTTATATCGTGCGCTGAATTCATCTGCATATCTCCTGTGCAAATTTTATTTTTACGCCAGATCAAACAACAACACTTCCGATGGTTCCTGCGCTTCCACACGCAGCTCGTCTTCCCTGGTAATGGCCGCGCCGTCGCCCGCTTTCAGCTCCACTCCGTTCAACTTCACTGCTCCGCGCGCCAGTTGCACCCATGCATGGCGCCCAGCCTTCAACGCATGCTTGGTTTCCTGGCCCTTATCGAGCCTCGTGATAAAAAGGTCCGCGTCCTGGTGAATCGTAACCGGAGCTTGCGGCCCAGCCACATGATGAAACTTGCCGCGCAAATCCTTGTCTGGGAACGCCAGTTGCTCGTACTCCGGCTTCAGGTTCTTGCGTTCCGGCGTGATCCATATCTGCAGCAGGTGCGTCGGATCTTTCGGCGAAGGATTGAATTCACTGTGCATCACTCCCGTCCCTGCCGTCATATGCTGCAATTCTCCAGGGCGTAGCACCGCGCCCGCGCCCATGCTGTCGCGATGCTCAATCGTTCCGTCCAGAATCCAAGTCAGGATTTCCATGTCGCGATGCGGATGCATCCCGAATCCCTGACCCGGCGCCACCACGTCCTCATTCAATACGCGCAGCGAACGGAACTGCATGTATTGCGGATCGTAGTATTGGTCAAACGAAAATGTGAATCGTGTATCCAGCCAGGAAAGTTGATTGTGGCCGCGTTCCTTACTCGGTCTGATCGTTATCATGTTCCTTCTCCCTCTTCATTCTTTCCGTGCACAATTCCTCCGCGCCCCGGCCCAGCTTGCGCGCAATCTTGCGCAATTGTTCTTGCTCCGCGGCGCTCAGTTTACTCATCACCTTCACCACCATTTTTGCGTGCTCTGGAAACACGCGCGTGATCAGCCGTCGCCCTTTCGGCGTCAGATGGATTTGAATCATCCGCCGATCATTCACCTGTCGTTCCCGCCGCACCCATCCGTGCCGTTCCAGGTTATCTACTACCAGCGTCACATTGCCGCCGCTGCGCAAAAGCTTCTCGCCCAGCGTATGCTGGCACATCGGGCCCAGGTGCAGCAACGCTTCCAGTACCGCAAACTGCCCAGGGGTCACGCCCAGCTCTTCCAGATGCGCGGTAGTTTTTGTAATTGTTGAATCGGACGCGCGTATCAAGTTGATGAAAGCACTGAGCGCCCGAACCGTCTGTAAATCGCCCTGAAAGTGTGTCGGCATATTTGCTTCAAGCTCAAATGGTTCAAGCTTGAACGATTGGATGCGGCTCCGCTTCGCAGGATTCACGTCCAGCCTAAACCTCTCAAAACACAAATGTTGTCGTTGATTTGGTAGCGGCCGGTCCCGCCACGCGGCACCCGGGCATAATTGGTTTGCTCTGACCTTGTTCTTCTAGGATCGGCTCAACAATCTGTCCCTACGGCTTCTGCGTCGGGCGCAACAAAACCTCGCTAATAAAACTCTGCGGCGCCTGCGTCACAATCATCTCCACGGCGTGCGCTATATCCTCTGCCTGCAACATCTTGCTGATATCTTTCTTCCCATGCGGTGAAAAATCCGTCGCTACGCTCCCCGGACAAATCGCGCTCACCCGAATCCCATAACCCCGTAAATCTTCAGCCATGCACTCGGTCAAACCCAGCAGCCCCCATTTCGACGCGCAATAAATCCCCCCTCCCGCGAACGCGTTCTTTCCCGCCAGCGAGGCGATATTGATGATATGCCCGCCCCTCCGCTGGATCATTCCCGGCGCCACCGCCTGGCTCGCCAGGAACACCGATTTCAAATTGGTGTCTAACACACTGTCCCAATTCGCTTCCGTGGCCTCGTGCGTGGGTCCGAAATATCCGATTCCCGCGTTGTTCACCAGAATCTCCACGGGGCCCAGCGTTTTCTCGGTCTTTTGCACAAACGCCACGATTTGCTCGCCACGCCTAACATCGACCGCGGCGGCAAACACGCCAGCCGCCATACCACCGCCGAGCTCACGCGCCGCGCTCTCCAGCCGTTTCGCATCCCGCGCGCACAAACTCAGTTTCGCGCCCAGTGTTCCCAAGCGGTGCGCCACGGCCAGACCGATCCCGCGGCTTGCTCCCGTGATGATCGCTACTTTTCCTTCCAGCGGTTTTCCATTATTCATATACAGTTCTCCGGCGAGGCGACAATTTCCTTCCATTTGCCATCTTATCATTCACGTGAGAACATTCACCCAGCTGGAACTGGGACGCGAATTGGCTGCGCAAGGTGGATTCACCTTGCACGCGTGCGTGGGTTTCCCTATAATCCCGGTTTCGTTTAGCTCGCTATCCTTCAGGGGCTGTGACTCTAGGCGATACTGTTCATCCGTACCAATACTGGTCCAGGAGGCAGGGAAGAGATGATACGAATGCGCTTTGCTACGAAGGGAATTCTATTCACTGCGCTCATTCTATTTTGTATTGCCGCGCGACCGGCGGCAGTGCGAGGACAGCAAGCGGACCAGGGCAAGACCACCTACACGATTCCGGAGTACAACGCTTTCCAGGCCGCTAATGCGGAGAAGGACCTTACGGCAAGGCTCAAGTTGCTCGATGACTTCGCTGCAAAATTCCCGAACTCGACGCTGAACCAGTACGTCTTCGCACTCTATTACCAGACGTATTTTGATGCGAAGAATTATCCCAAGACGATCGAATACATCGACAAACTCACCGGCTTGGGTGATGCAGCCGATCTGGGCGCGCGACTGTCGGCATATTCCCGTCGCGTCCAGGTGTTTCCGGTCGTGTTTAACCCCAAGGCGCCCGACGCACACGATCAGCTCGTCAAGGAGCGAGACGCGGCAAAGCAAGGCGCGGAACTCCTCCAAAAATATCCTAAACCCGCGGATTCAAAATTAACGGACGACCAGTTCGCAGAACAGAAAAAGCCCGGAATCGCGCTTTTTGATGCCGCCGCGGGGTTTGCCGATTTGCAGTTGAAGGACTTCCCTCCGGCAATCGAGGCGTTCAAAACTGCGCTTGCCGACGATCCTAAGGATGCCGTTAGCGCCTATCGTCTCGGCGTTGCTTACCTATCCGAGACACCAGCGCAATCGCTGGACGGTTTTTGGTATTTGGCGAGATCGATCAATCTAAAAATACAAGGTGATGCGCAGATCAAGGATTATTTGCGGAAGCAGATCATAAACTATGAACAGCCCCAGTGCGAAAGTCTGGCCGATCAGCAACTGAACGAGTTGCTTACCCTGGCGGGCACCACCGGCGATCGGCCATCGACCTATACGATTCCCTCGGTGACCGATCTGCAGAAAATCGCTGGGGCCAGCACGATTCTCACTGTTTTCAACGATCTCACTGCGGGCGGCGACAAGGCGAAGCTCACTTGGCTAGCCCTCTGTGGCGCGCAATTTCCCAACGTGGCCGGCAAGATTATCGAGGTCAAGCAGGGTGCTGGATTTCTCGACTTCATGGTCTTCTTCAGCGCGAGCGAGGAAGAATTGCAAAAAGCAACCACCGCCAATATGGACGTGAAAGTCTGGACCGCCGCTCCTCCCGCCGGAACCCCCAATGCCGCACAGGTAATTCCCCAGCCCGACGTCGCTCGTTTGGCCAAGGATGACGGGATACTATTTTCCGGTGCCATCGTCAGTTACGATCCCTCACCCCTCTTGCTCCATTGGGATCAGGTGAAGGTAGACCCTACGGCGATACCTGAAAAGGCCGAGCCCGGCAAGCACCACAAAGTGCCAGCCAAACAGTAACAAGCCGCATCAAGTATCAAAAAAAAATGGCCGGGCCAGAAATGGCCCGGCCATTTTTTGCACGCATGCCTTGCGGCTGCGCGCGTAGTCAACGCTCAAGCAACAGCCGCGCCTTTCGTAGCGCCGGCGTCCCGCCGGCTCTTCGCCTTAGCCGTTGCTCTGAATTTGCCGCTGAATTCGTAGCGGCCATCCCGACGACGCGGGACGGGCGCCTTCGGCTCTTCGCCGCCCACATTTCGATCTTCCGCGCTCGGACCTCGCATCCATGCCTCGCCCATCGGGGAGTGCGGCGGCTTGCCGCCGCTTTGGCTGACGCGAGGCTTGCCTGGCGTGCCTTTGCTGTGAATTTTGCGTCTAGGAGACCGGCTGCTGCAGGGCTGCGCCGGGTTTTGACTTGGCTTTACGTGGTCATCCCGAGCGGAGCGAGGAATCTGCCTTTTCTTTAAGGCGTGGAAAATTATCAAAGAAGCTTCGAATCGACCGACTACCCCCGCTTATGCCCCGCATGATCGAGCTTATACTCCCCCACCTTACGGCTCAAAGTATTGCGATGAATTCCCAGCACCTTCGCAGCACGCGATTGATTCCCATCCTGCCGCTCCAGCACGCGCTTGATGAATTTCTTCTCGAACTCCGTAACCGCCTCTTCCAGCAAAATCCCCCGCTCCACCATCATCCCAATCAAAGATTCCAGTTGTTCTTTCACGATGACACGCTCCGCATGAGCACTGGGAGAATCGCCGCAGAAAAATGCCACGCAACAGCATCCGCAACAAACGAATCGTTGCGTGCACTGAGCGCTGCAATTGCTTTTAGTCTAATTCGTGGCCGGTAATTCGCTGGTAGGCTTCCCGGTATTTCCCCTGTGTACCAGCCACCACGTCCGCGGGAAGCGCCGGACCTGGAGCTTGTTTGTTCCATCCAATCTTTTCCAGATAGTCGCGCACATACTGCTTATCAAAAGAAGGCTGCGTGCGCCCCGGCGCATACTCGTCGGCCGGCCAGAAGCGCGAAGAATCCGGCGTCAGCGCCTCGTCAATCCAGATCAATTCGTCGCCAACCATCCCAAATTCGAATTTCGTGTCCGCGATAATAATCCCGCGGCTCGCGACGTGTTCCACAGCGCTGCGATAAATCGCCAAACTCGTATCGCGCAGTTTCTCGGCGAGCGGCCGTCCCACGGTCGCCACCGTTTCATCGAACGAAATGTTTTCGTCGTGTCCCGTCGTGGCTTTCGTCGAGGGCGTAAAGATTGGCTCCGGCAACCGGTCGGACTCGCGCAATCCAGCAGGCAGCACAATCCCGCAAATCGCTCCCGTCTTCTGATAATCCTTCCAGCCCGACCCCGAAATGTATCCGCGCACCACGCATTCGATCGGCGCCGGCTCGGCCTTGCGCACCAGCATCGCGCGGCCCGCGAGCGCCTCGGCGTAAGGCGCCAGCTCCCCGCTGAAATCCTTCGCGGAAATAATATGATTGGGCACCAGGCCAGCCAGCTTTTCAAACCAGTAAAGCGAAAGCTGCGTCAGCACCTTGCCCTTATCCGGAATCGGCGTCGGCAACACCACGTCAAACGCCGACAGCCGGTCCGTCGCCACAATCAGCAACTTGTCGCCGACTTCATAAATATCGCGCACCTTACCGCGTCCGCGAAGCTTCAATCCGGGGAAATTCGTCTGCGATATGACTGGACTCATTTGTGGGGATGCCAAGTGTCGGGTCCTCGATGCAGCGCCGCACATTCTAGCGCAGCGCCAATCTATGTCAACCGTTAAGAAATCCTCGCGGCAAGTTGGTCTCCGGTACGTTGTTCCCGCGTCGAGTTCATGGCGCTGTTTGCGCGCGGTGCAGCCTCACTTGCCGACGACGAGCTACGCCCATCGAATCCGCTCATATATTGCGCGGAGGCGTTTTCCTCTGGCAGGGTTAATCATCTCTACAAACGCAACCTGGCCCTCGAGTTGTGACTGAAACCGGGGGTGACCAGCGCGATTCTGGTTTTCGGGGCCGAGCCGGACGCAATTCGTGAGCGTGGCCTTGAGTCGGTCATAGTCACTGCGCATGACATTCAAGTGCCGGTTCGCGACCACGCCTGCCAGATGTTGCCGTACGCCCTGCCGCATGATTCGCGTCTTCCGGTGATTTACACCGAAACCTTCCTCAATCAGAATTGCAGCGGCGTGCGTTCGAAATCGCTCGATGATTTTCTCGAAAGCTTCGCTTCCGGAAAACGCAAGATCGTCAGCATATCGCGTGTAGGCGGCGCCGGCAGCCCTCGCCAATCCAGCCAAACGACAGTCCGCACGATACGAACATAGATTGGCCAGTGCCGGTGACGTCGGGGCGCCTTGAGGCAAACGCGGTTGTGAATACAACGCGTGCGCTTCGCGCAGACGAGCACGATCAATGTCGGGCCCTGCCCCCGTCCACGCGTCACGCGGCACGGCGTTCGTGCAGATTCCGCCAAGCAAATCCGCAACCGCCTCGGGATATCCCAACGTACGAAAAAATGCCTGAATTCTCGCGCCCGCCACGGCCGGGAAGAAATCCCGCAAGTCCATGCGCAACACGAGGCGTTGCGCCACGTGCGGAGCGACGAACGTCTTGATGGACCGGCCCTTCAGGAATCCGTGCGCGGCGGGATGAGGCGGGATTTTTTCCAGAATCTCGCTCAGGATCTGCCGTTGCAGCTCCTTCAGCCGCGGCTTTGGCGCTTCGATCAACCGAATATTGCCCGATTGTTTCGCTAGGACACGGTAGTGATAGTGTGACAGTCGAGGGACGGGTCGCTGCTATCCGAGTGCTTTAAGGTCGGCGAACCACTCTAGCTCACCAATCTTCAGCGCAAGCCACTCAGCCAGGGCTCCGACTGATTCGATGGGCGGAAGGTCCCACTTGGCCGCCGCGGCGACGGGTTGCAGTTGCTGCGGTTCAGTCAGCCACCGCGCGACCGCCAATTCGTGGAGGTACTTTGACCACGCTTGTCTGAACCCCGGATCGTCTCGAAGAAACTGAACCGCATCCCGCTGCCGAGGCCGCGTACGGCCCGCAAACGCCTTGACGTATCGCTTGGCCAAGGGCCGCAGCCAAGGCCAGGAACGGCCGAGAAGCTGTTCGCCGCGAGCAACGATTCCTTCGACCGAAGATTGGCCAGCGAGAAAGGACGCGGCGAGCATCCCTAAGAGCGACGGATTCGGCATGGTGGGCGAGGGCAGAATACTCCAACGAGTCTCACTCTGCGTGAGCATCCCTGCGCAGTCGCGCAGCGCAGCTCACGCGACGAAATCCCAGTTATTCACGTTCCCCTGGGGTAACCCCAGAGAGGCTCAAACCGAGCCGAAAGGCCCGATCAAAGCCGGCTTGGAGCATTCCGCCGTCGAATATAATTGTAGCAGTCCTGGCGATGTCCGGGGCGAGTGAGTCAGTTCGCAATGTGTCGCAACACAAAATCTATGCGGGCCAGATTTTTTTGCGTGAGAGTTCAATAATCTTTGTAGGTCGTGTTTTCAGCTACGACATAAATAAATGAGCGGCCGCCTGAATTGTAGGCGGGCGCGTTCGATTTGGCGCTACCCGCAACCTGATCGCTGATAATCGCACCTAGCATCCACGCCCATCCCATTTTGGAGTGCGGCGGCTTGCCGCCGCTTTGCTTCACGCGAGGCTTGTCTCGCGTGCTTTTCCACACCACTGCTAAGCGTGAGCTCTGATAGGGACGCTGCTCGTGAATCGCACTACCACGCGACCGCGGCCGCAAATGAGGAAATGCTATGGAAGTAACCGCTTCAAGAAATTTCGCGCGCCGGCCTCAAGCTGCATTGCTCGCGCTTTTCGGCGCCACCGCCGCCGCGCTCTCTTCCCACTTCACCGAAACCAGCTTCGAAACGCCCGGCTCCTGCATCGTCACGCCGTACATCACCGACCCCATCTCCATCGTCTTGCGATTGTGCGTGACCACGATGAACTGCGTCTGCCCGCACATATCCGCCAGCATCTTGTTGAATCGCCCGACGTTCGCCTCATCCAGCGGCGCGTCCACCTCGTCCAAAATGCAGAACGGGCTGGGCTGATACTTGAACACCGCAATCAAAAGCGCCAACGCCGTCAGCGCTTTCTCTCCGCCCGAAAGCAGCAGAATATTCTGCAGACGCTTGCCGGGAGGCTGCGCCACGATATCAATCCCCGCCTCACCCGAACTGTCCGGCTCGCCCAGCCGCATCTCACCGTGCCCGCCGCCAAAGAGCGACTGGAACGCAATCGCGAAATGCGCATTAATAAAATTAAACGCCTCCTCGAATTTCTGTCGCGACACTTGATCCAGCTCATTAATCGTCAGTTGCGTGTTCTGGATGGACGCCACCAGATCATCCCGCTCCCGTCGCAAGAAAGTGTCGCGCTCCTCACACTCCTTGAATTCTTCCAGCGCCATCATGTTCACCGGGCCCATCGCATCCACGCGCGCCTTCATCTCGTTGTAATTTGTTTCCGCCGCGATCAGTTCTTCCCCAGCGAGCAATTGCGCTTCCTGCGCCATCAATTCTTCCGGCTGCGCGTTCAATTCCGCCACGCATGTCTGCCGCAGATAATCGCGATCCGCGTCGTTGCGCGCCTTCTCGATTTGACGCTGATTGCGTTCCGCCCGCAATTCATCCAGCGATTGCCGTTTGCCGCGCACCGTCTCGTCAAGTTGCGCAGCCCGCGTGCGCGCCCCTTCCCACTCCGTTTCCAGCGCCGCCTTCAATTCCTCCAGTCGCGCCTTCTCCTTGCGCAGCTCCTCGACCTGCATCCCAAGCTGCTCGCAGGAACTCTCCAATTCCGTCTTTTCCAGCACCATCCCCGCTTGCTGTTGTTGCAATGAAGCCATCCGCTCGCCCGCCGCGGTCAACTCCGCAATCAAATGCTGCTCGGCCGATTCCGCGCTCGAAAGCCGTTCGGACATCGTCGCCAATTCTTCGCGCCGCGCCACCACCTGCTCCTGCAACGCCTGAAAATCCTGGCGCAAGCGCAGCAGCCGTCCGGAAACTTCCGCGCTCTCGGCTTCCGCCGACTCGCGCGCTCGCACCGCCAGCGCATGTTCCCGTCGTGCATCCGCCGCGCGCTGCCGCGCCGCTTCTGCATCCGCATGTAGCCGCGCAATTTCCGCGCGTTCGCTCGCAAATTGCTGCTCAATCCTCCGCAATTCAGCGCGCGCCTGATCCCGCTGGTGTGTCGCCGCCACCAAAGACTTCTCCGCTTCCATCTGCCGCGCAATCGCAGACGCCACCTGTTCCTCACCGCTCGCAATGGCCAGCTCGATTCGCGTCATCTCCGCCTGCTGCTCGTTCACCGCACGCTCCAGCCGCATCGCTTCCGCTTCGTGCTGCCGCAATTCGCGCTTCAATGCCAAAGGCCCAGCCTCACCCGCCCTCCCACCGGAAACCATCCGTCCGTGATAACAGGTTCCTTCCGGAGTCAGAAAATAACTGTGCGGATTCTCATTCGCCATCTGCTCGGCCAGCGCCGCGCTCTCCACCACGTAAGCCGTGCGCAGTTTCGTCAGAAAATATTTGGCCGCCGGCCCCAGCGGCTCGCGGAATTCCACCAGGCGATCCAGCCGCCCCAGCACTCCGTCCGGCGTGGGCAGGGAAGCGTCCGCTTCCGGCGCAGCGAGATTCAATTTGTTCAGCGAGTCCACAAAAAATGTCGCGCGTCCGCCCATTTCGTCGCGCAGCAGTGAAACCCCCGCGCGCGCTTGGTCGAACGATTCCACCACCACATATTCCAATTCGTCGCGCAAAAATTGTTCGATCGCGCCCTCGTATTTTTCCTGTACCTCGGCGTAATCCGCCAGTAATCCCACCGCGCGAAACGCTCCGCCGGAAGTGTCGGCACTGCGCTCGCCGCTCACGTTGAATAGTTTCTGCACAGCGTCCGCGGTATAAGCTCGCTCGCTCAAAATCTGCTCGATCGAAACGTGCCGCGCGCGCTCGGCGGAAAGCCCTTCGCGCATGCGCTCCAGTTGCTGCCCGGTTTCCTGCTGCTCCCGGCGCAATTCCAGCAACCGCGCTTGCGTCTCGCGCACCATCGCGCCCAATTCCAGCGCGCTCGCTTCCGCCAACGTAAACGTCTCCTCTGCCGCCGCAACTTTCCCAGTAAGCGCGCTGCATTCGTTTTCGACCGCACGCATCGCCGCCGTCCGCTGCTCCTCAGCCGCCGTGTGCCGCGCCGCCGCCTCTTCCGCCTGCACCGATTCAGCCTGCTCCCGCGCCGATTCCTCGACCAGCCGACCAGCAATCTGCCGCAATTCCTCCATACGCGCTTCGAGCTGTAGTTGCTCGCTCACGCTGGACGATGATTGCTCCGTAGTCTCGCGTAACGAGGTTTCCAGCGTCGCCGTCTGCTCACGCAGCGCGAAAACCGCCGCGCGATGCGCCGTCATCCGCGTGGTCATGTCACCCACTTGCCGCTCGGCCACTTCAGTTTCCAGCACGAGCCGCGCCGCCCGTGCATCAATCTGCGCGGTCTGCTCGCGGTGGAACGTGATGCGGTTTTCCGCACGATCCAGATCCAGCGCCGTCTGACCCAGCAGGTTCTGAATTTGCCGCAACTCCGCGTCCAGCTCGTAAGTGCGCGCGCTCAATCTTTCCTGTGCGGTTTCCAGTTCGTGTACCGAACGCGCCTCGCCCTCTTCCGCCGCATCCATCTCCCGCAACAATTTTTCCAGCCGCACCGCTTCCTGATCCAGATGCTCGGCTTTGCTCGCCAGCACGCGGCGCAACAAGCCGCGCATCTGGTCGCGCAGCTCCGCGTAACGCCGCGCCTTCGATGCCTGCCGCTTCAACGAAGCCAGCTGCTTTTCTACTTCCACCAAGATGTCGTGTACCCGTGAGAGATTTACCTTCGACGCCTCCAGCTTCGCTTCCGCCAATCGCCGCTTCGTCTTGTACATCGTGATTCCCGCGGCTTCTTCAATAATCGCTCGCCGGTCCATCGGCTTTGAATTCAGAATCTGCCCGATGCGTCCCTGCTCGATGATCGCGTAGCTGTCCGGACCCAGCCCCATGCCCATGAAAAGTTCCTGCACGTCGCGCAGCCGTGCCACGCGCCCATTGATCAAATATTCGCTTTGTCCGGAACGATACAACCGCCGGCCCACCACGATTTCGCCCGCCTTCATCGTAATCGCAGGCTTTTCCGCGCCGCGTTTTTTCCAGGGCTTGCCCTTCTCATCCGACACGGGCGCAGGCTCCATAGAAACTGTTCCTGGGGCAGCCGTCTCCGCGCCAGCCATCTCAATAAATCCATCCACAATTTTTGTTTCCGGCTGCGGCTGGCTCTCCACAATCACTGGCCCAGCCGCTTCCACCGTCGCTGGTGTTTCCGCTTCCGGCGCGTCCATCACCGCCGCCACCGCGTTCGCGAGCTCCGGGTCCACGAGGGTCAGCATCACCTCGGACAGCCCCATCGGCGGCCGCTTCGCAGTACCGTTGAAGATGCAGTCGGACATGCGCTCGGCGCGCAGCATCCGGTGGCTCTGCTCTCCCAGCACCCAGGAGATCGCGTCCACCACATTCGACTTTCCGCACCCGTTCGGCCCGACGATGCAAGTAATCCCCGTGCCGCTAAAAGTGATCGGAGTCTTCTCGCAGAAGGACTTAAACCCAAACAGCTCGACTTTGCGTAGTTTCAGCACCAGTTTCCTCGCACAGTTTACTCCCTCCACCTCGATGGCTGAAGGAGCTTCAATTGATCAATCTTATTTCGGAGGTATTTCGAGACAAAAACGCTGGAGGGTCAATAATCAAAGGCCCTTCCGCCTGGCGCTTCCGGGACGGCGGTTACGGGTGTAAAAAGTAGCACGCGCCGCCACCCGTGTAAAGCCCGCTTTTCCAATCTCTACACATCCCCTAGTGCCCAATTGCCAACCGCACCCAGCCAGCAGTACGCCCAATCTGGACGCCGTCCTAGCCACTAACCACTGCTCACCAGCCACTGCCTTTCCCCCAAGACGCAGCCGGCCACGCGGCCGACCAGCGCTCCCCAAGCCGCTCATCTCTCCTCACTTATCACTCATCGCTTGCCCCCATCACTTTCTTCTTCATTGACTTACAACCATCCTCATCCTAGCATCCAGCCAGCAGGAGGCACGCTTGCCTGGGGATCCCGGAGCAAATTCCAATCACGCGCTCGCCGTACTAGTCATACTCGCAGCTGCCTTTTTCCTTTCATTCGAAGGCTTGCGCCCTCCGACAGCCAAGCCCGCGAGCGCTCCCCCGACCGAATTTTCCGCCGCGCGCGCCCGTGAAATCTTGAACCGGCTTGTCGGCGACGGCGTCCCGCATCCCACCGGCAGCCCGCAAAATGACGTGGTCCGCGGCCGCGTCCTCGACGAATTCTCCAGCGCCGGTTACCTGCCCACAGTGCAAACCGGTTTCGCCTGCGATGAACAAGGCGACTGTGGCACGGTCCAAAACGTCCTCGCGCGTCTCGAAGGCACAGAGCGAGGTCCCGCAGTGCTGCTCGCCGCGCATTACGATTCCGTGCCCGCCGGTCCAGGCGCTTTCGACGACGGCGCCGGCGCCGCCAGCGTCCTTGAAATCGCGCGCATCGTCAAATCGCTCCCGCAGCCACACCACTCCATCATCTTCCTGATTGATGACGGCGAAGAAGCCGGCCTACTCGGCGCTCGCGTTTTCGTCAATCAGCATCCCTGGGCCAAAGATGTTCGCGCCGTCGTCAACCTTGACAGTCGTGGCACCTCCGGCCCCAGCCTGATGTTCGAAACCGGTGACGCCAACGAATGGGCCGTGCGTCTGTTCGCGCAACACGCCGCGCATCCCGTCACCAGCTCCATTTTCTACACCGCGTACAAGCAATTCCCGAACGATACTGATTTCACGGTTTTCAAGGCCGCCGGATATCAAGGCCTCAACTTCGCCAACATTCACGACGTCGTCCATTACCACACGCCCCGCGACAATTTCGGAAATGCCGATCCCGCCACGCTGCAACATCACGGCGACGACGCTTTCAGTTCTCTGCAAACCTTCGCCAATGCCGATATTTCCAATCCTCCCAAATCCGACGCGGTCTATTTCGATTCCCTCGGCAGTTGGACTGTCCTTTGGCCCGCCACTCGCACCGTCGCGATCGCTTTGTCCGCCGCATTTCTCCTACTGCTGGAAATCGCCTGGCTGTTTTACCAGAAGCGCCTCACAGGCCCGGAATTTCTCTGGGGATTTCTCGCATGGCCTGCCTCCATTCTGGCCGTTGCCGCTTTCGCATTTCTTCTAAGTTTCATTTTGCGCAAAGCCGGCGCGATGCCCGTGCCTTGGACCGCTCATCCCTATCCCGCGCAAATCGCTTTCTGGTCTCTCGCGATTGCGCTGCTGGATTTCACCGCACTGCGCTTTGCCTCGCGAGCTGGATTTTTCGGACTGTGGTCGGGGACGTGGATTTGGTGGGCGTTGCTCTCCGTAACCCTCGCCGCGCGAATTCCCGGCCTCAGCTACGTCTTGCTTGTCGCCACCTGCAGCGCAGCGCTCGCCGGATTGCTGCTCTTGTTTCGTCCGAAGTCCTCGTCCCTTGCGGCAATTCTCCCCTTGGCCGTTTCCGCAATTGTGGGCTTTCCGCTCGCGCTGTTGCTCTATCCGGGCTTCGGCGGCCGCGCGCTGCCCTTGATCGCCGTGCTCGTCGGCTTGCTCCTCAGCCCGCTCGCGCCCCTCTGCGCCGATTTGCAACGTGCCCGCGGCCTATCTCTTCTCGCGCTGCCTTGGTTTGCCGGCGCCACCATGTTGCTTGCGTCTTTCGCCGCCATCGTCGTCCCCGCGTTTTCCGCCAAAGCGCCCGAGCACGTCAACCTGCATTACGTTCAGGAAGCCGACTCCGGCAATTCGCAATGGGTTGTCTATCCCGCTTCCGGCCATTTGCCCGAACCGATTCGCCTCGCCACCAATTTCCGCGCCCAAGAATCCGGTGCTTTCCCGTGGATCCCAGACCCCGCATTTTTCGCGGCCGCCCCGCACGTCGAAGTCGCGCCACCCACCTTCACGATCCTGGAATCCTCCGAGCTTCCCGCAAGACGGCGTTATCGCACCCTGCTTCGTTCGGAGCGCGGCGCCCCCGAAGCCCTCGTCATGTTTCCTCCCGAGTCGCGCATCGATTCAGTTCGCGCCGCGGACGAGCCGGTGCAACCGCAAACCGACAGAGTTCGCCAATCTCAGAACGGCTGGTATTCCTACGATTTTTACGCGATGCCCGCGAAGGGCGTGGAAGTCAGCTTCACTCTGCCGGTGGGAAAGCCCGTGGAAGTTTATGTGCTCGACGTAACCTACGCACTCCCTCTCGAGGGCATGTTCCTGCTAAAGTCTCGCCCGCTAACTGCAACTCCCTTCGGCGAAGGCGACTGCACCATCGCCAGCCGCCGCGTCCAACTGCTCCCCTAGCGCCTGGCGCAAAATAAATGCGCAGTCTGTGCCCACAGACCCAACTGGAAAAAAACGATTTTGCAGCGGCCAGTATGGCGCAGCTAGACCACGCACTTCCTCGGCTCGTCGCTCGTCGCAGGCACTAGCCCATTTCTCTACTTACATTTCTGCAATCGCATTTCCATTCCGGCCTTTGCCCCAAACCCGCCCCTCAGCTACAATCGTCCTCTTGCCAATGTCCTGAAAATGACCGACATACACCTCCACAACACGCTCTCAAACCGCCTCGAGTCGCTCCAGCCCCTTCATAAGGGCGAAGTCCGCATCTACAGCTGCGGCCCCACGGTCTACGACTATGCACATATCGGCAACTTCCGTACTTTCGTCTTCCAGGACGTACTGCGCCGCTTCCTGCTCTCCCGCGGTCTCCGCGTTCTGCAAGTCATGAACCTCACGGACGTCGACGATCGCATCATCCAAAACGCCGCAGCCGCCGGCGTCTCCATCCGCGAATACACCGAAAAATACGTGCAGGCCTTCTTCGAAGACATGAACGCGCTGCACCTTCAACCGCCCGAGGAAACGGTTCGCGCCACAGACCATATCGAAGACATGGTTGCGCTCATCTCCCGCCTGCAGGAAAAAGACCTCACCTATCCGAGTGAAGGTTCCATCTACTACCGCATCGCCAAATTTCCGGATTACGGCAAACTTTCCAAAATTGATCTCGGCGGAATGAAAGCCGGCGCCCGCGTGGACAACGATCGCTACGAAAAAGACGACGCTCGCGATTTCGCTCTCTGGAAAGCCCCGAAACCAGGCGAGCATTTCTGGGAGACGAGCATCGGCCCTGGCCGTCCCGGCTGGCACATCGAATGCGCCGCCATGGCCATGAAATATCTCGGCGAAACCCTGGACATTCACACCGGCGGCATCGATCTGGCTTTCCCGCATCACGAAAACGAAATCGCCGAAAGCGAGCCTGCCACCGGCAAGCCCTTCGTGAAAATCTGGCTGCATGCCGAGCACTTAATCGTTGACGGCGAGAAAATGTCGAAATCGCTCGGCAATTTCTTCACGCTGCGCGATCTCTTCGCCAAGGGCAGCAAGCCCTCGTCGATCCGCTACCTGCTTCTCTCCGTGCCCTATCGCCGCCAGCTGAATTTCACGGCCGATAGCTTGACGCAGGCCGCCAACTCCGTCGAACGCCTGCGCAATTTCGCCTCGCGCCTGAAAACCGAACAGTTCGCCGCCGGCTCCCATCCGCAAATCGCCAAGCGCGCCGCAAAGGCCCTCGCCGATTTTGATGCTGGTCTCGCCGATGATCTGAATACCGCCTTCTCGCTCGCCGCCATCTTCGATCTGGTGCGCGATATAAACACCGCCATGGATCGCGGCGAATTCCTGCAGCAGGACGCGCCCATCGTCGTCTCGGCCCTGGAAAAATTTGATGCGATTCTCGCTGTCCTTGCCGATGACGACGACGAAAAACTTCGCGACCTCGGCTTCGGCCCCCAGCAATCCCGCTGGACTCCGGAAAAAATCGAGCAGCTCATCGCCGAACGCAACGCCGCCAAAAAACGCCGCGATTTCAAACGTTCCGATGAAATACGCCAGGAACTCCTGAACTCTGGTATCATCGTGGAGGACACGCGTGACGGCTCTGTCCGCTGGAAGTACAAATGACCATCTCCGCAAAACACGACCTCTCGCTGCGTAGCCAGCCCTCTCACGAGCGCCCGAATCTCTACGGCGTTGATTAAGTAAGCCCCTCCAACTTTCGTTTTCAGCACGCTCCCGGAAGGAACCGGTCTGCGCGCTGATTGCAAAATTCTTTTCTGGAGGATGTAATGCATGTGACAGATACGAAAGCTGATTCGAAGTTGCCGCACCTCATTACCGAAGTGCCCGGTCCCAAAGCCAGAAAACTCGTTGAGCGGGACCATCACGTCGTTTCGCCGTCCTACACTCGCGATTACCCGCTGGTCGCGAAATTCGGCCGGTTCGCCACGGTCGAAGATGTGGACGGCAACACCTTCCTCGATTTCGCCGCCGGCATCGCCGTCGTCGCCACCGGACATTGCCATCCGGAAGTGGTCGCCGCCATCCAGAAGCAGGCCGCCGAGTTGATTCACATGTCCGGCACGGATTTCTACTATCCCAGCATGGTTGAACTCGCCGAAAAATTGGCTTCGATCGCGCCAGGCAAGGAAGCCAAGCGCGTTTACTTCGGCAATTCCGGCGCCGAGGCCATCGAAGCAGCCATCAAGCTGGTGAAATTTCACACCAAGCGCGACAAATTGATAGCTTTTCACGGCGCTTTCCACGGCCGCACCATGGGCGCGCTTTCGCTCACCGCCAGCCGCGCCGTCCAGCGCAAGGGATTTGGCACGCTTCTCTCCGGCGTCTTCCACATGCCTTTTCCAGACACCTATCGGGGCACTTACGGAATTCGCGCCGAACATGCTTCCGGCGATTGCCTCTCCTACCTCGAAAACGAGCTATTCCGCCGTCGCGTGGATCCCGACGAAGTCGCCGGAATTTTCATCGAACCGATTCAGGGTGAAGGCGGCTATCTACCCGCACCCGCGGAATTCTTGCAAGGCCTGCAACGCATCTGCCGCAAGCACGGCATCCTGCTCGTCGCCGATGAAGTGCAATCCGGCATGGGACGCACCGGCAAGTGGTGGGCTTGCGATCACGCCGGTATCGAGCCCGATATCATCTGCACCGCGAAGGGTATCGCCTCCGGCATGCCACTCAGCGCCATCATCGCCCGCGCCAGCGTCATGAATTGGACTCCCGGCGCGCACGCTTCCACCTTCGGCGGCAATCCCGTTTGCATCGCTGCGTCGCTCGCTACCATCGGCCTGCTTGAGCGCAATTACATCGCGAACGCTGCGCAAATGGGAGAGTTCATCCGCGGCTTGACCGCCGATTGGACCACGCGCCACAAAATTGTTGGCGAAGTCCGCGGCAAGGGCCTGATGATCGGCATCGAAATCGTGCGCGATCAAAAAACCAAAGAACGCGCTCCCGACCTGCGCAACCGCATCGTGCAGATGGCCTTCCACAGAGGCTTGCTCATCTTGGGCTCGGGCGACACCACGCTGCGTTTCTGCCCCCCGCTCCTGATAGACGAAGAGCAGGCCGAGTTCGCCGTCCGCACCGTGGATGCCTGCCTCACTGAAATCGAACGCTCCATGTAAGCACGCGACGTCGCACCGTCGCTCAACCGTCTCGCAAATAGCGCAGGCCCACACCCGCGAGCTTGTGCTATTTTGTTTCCCGCATGCTTTGTTGTATTCGTGAGAAACTGAAAATTGGCTGTAAAATCTTCCGCAGGAGCTGCTTTGCCGCGCATTCTCGACGTAGGCTGCGGGCCAACAAAATACCCCGGCTCCATCGGCCTCGATATGAATCCATCCACCGCCGCCGATGTCCTCTGCCATCTGGACCGCGGCGGCTTGCCCTTCCGCGACAATTCTTTCGACCACCTCCGCGCCGAGCACATCATCGAACACGTCGCGGACATCATCGCCACCATGGAGGAATTTCACCGCGTCACCAAACCCGGCGGCACTATTTTCATCGCCACTCCGCATTACACGGATTTCAGCTCGTTCCGCGACCCCACCCATCGCTGGCACCTGAATACGTATTCGTTTCTCTATTTTTATCCCGGCGGAATGCATGGCCGCGATATGTGGTACACCAGGGTCCGCATGCGCGAGGTCAAACTCAACCTGCGCCTGCTGAATCTCTGGCGCGCTCTGGGCTTCGAATTCCTGGTGAACCGCAGCCGCTTCTTCCGCCAATTCTGGGAGCATTATCTAAGCTTCGTGATCCGCGGAAAATTGATGGAGTTCACTTTCGAGGTCATCAAGTGAGTGCGCGGGTGCTCATCCTCGATGTCGGCTGTGGCAGAAAAAAATACCCCGGCTCGATCGGCATCGATATGAGTCCGGCAGGCCAGGCCGACGTGCTTTGCGATTGGACGCGCACGCCCTTCCCCGACAGCACCTTCGACGAAGTCCGCTTAATCCACATGATTGAAGAAGTAGATGACATTTTCCGCGTGCTCGCGGAAGCGCATCGCGTCGCGAAACCCAACGCGCGCGTGGTGATCATGACGCCACACTACACCGATCACGCCTCTTACTGCAGCCCGGCGCACCGCTGGCATCTCTCCAGTTTTTCGCTCTGGTTTTTCAGCGAGAAGCCCGCTGAATACGATTACTACGCCCCCGCGCAATTCCGCGAGCGCCGCGTGCATGTCACGTTATTGCGTATCTGGCGTGCGCTCGGTTTTCAAATCCTGGTGAATCATTTCCGCTGGTTCCGCAAATTCTGGGAGCATTATTTGTGCTTCGTCATTCGCGGCAAGACAGTCGAATGGGAACTCGAAGTCGTGAAGTAGGTTTTTCCACCAGTGCTGGCGCGTTTCATGTTCGCGATAATTGATTGCGCCGCCCGCAAGGGCCTGGGCGCGCCCCCGTCCGCGCATTTGCCGTCCGGCGCCGCTGGCGATTCCGCCAAACATCGCGCGCGCCAAACCGGCGTTCGCGGCGAAACCCACGCTTATTGGTACCTGCGCCGTCACGGCTACATTCTCGTCGCGCGCAATTTCACCTCGCCCGGCATCGACGGCGAAATTGCTATGGTGGGCTACGACGGCGCGACGCTCGCGTTTGTGGAAGTGAAGAGGCGCACCATCGGCGATCCTGCGCCTTCGGCTCAGCCCGCACGGCCAACGCCAGAGGAAGCGGTCAACTGGGAAAGGCGCCGCAACCTGTCGCGCATGGCCCGCCAGTATCTGCGCGCGCGCCACATCGAGAAAGCCGCCTGCCGCTGCGACGTGCTGGCCATCGAAACGCGTCCCGGCCAGAAGCCCGTGGTGCGACTGCACCAAGGCGCGTGCAACGCCCAGCAGCACCCGCATTCGCCTGGCGGATGATTTGCGCGCAACGGCTGCGCCTTTGCTGTTGCTTTTGAATTGCTAGCGACCGCCTGCTTTTTTGGCGGGCGCCGTGGACTTGGCCTTCGTCTTTGCCTTGGTTCGTAGCGCCGCGACGCGCAACAGCCGTAGTAGAATAATCGGGCGACGTAACAAGGAGGAAAATTTTGCCGGAGCTTCGCAAGGATCCCATCACGGGACGCTGGGTCATCATCTCCACTGATCGCGGAAAGCGCCCCATGGATTTCGTTCGGGAGAGCGTGCACATAAAAGGTAACCCCGCCGTCTGTCCTTTCTGCCCGGGCAACGAAGGCAAGACGCCCAAGGAAATCCTCGCCTACGGACGCAACGGTGGCGGCAAAGACACTCCCGGATGGACGGTCCGCGTGGTTCCCAATAAATTCCCCGCGCTCGGGATCGAAGGCGGACTCGACCGTGAAGGCGAAGGCCTTTTCGATCGCATGAATGGAGTCGGCGCGCACGAAGTGATCATCGAATCGCCGGATCATCAGAAGACGCTCGCGATGATCAGCGAAAAGGGCGTGGAAGAGGTTCTGTGGGCCTACCGCGACCGCATGCTCGATCTAAAAAACGATCGCCGCTTCCGCTACATTTTAATTTTCAAAAATCACGGCGAACCGGCCGGCGCCACCGTCGAACATACTCACTCGCAATTGATCGCGCTGCCCATCGTTCCCAACCGCGTGCGCGACGAAGTGGCCAGCTCCAAGCGCTACTACGAGCAAAAAGAGCGCTGCATCTTCTGCGACATGGTCCGCCAGGAAATCGAAACCGGTTCGCGCATGATTATCGAGAGCGATCATTTCGTCGCGCTCGCGCCCTACGCTCCGCGTTTTCCTTTCGAGACCTGGATTCTTCCACGCCAGCACAGTTCTTCGTTCGAAAATATGCCCGCGCCCTACTACGCGCATCTGGCCCGCGTGCTGCACGATTTTCTGGGACGCCTGGACGCCGCGCTCGCGTTTCCTTCGTACAATTACGTCATCCATACTTCGCCTATCGGCGAAGAAATCAACGACCACTACCACTGGCACATTGAAATGATGCCCAAGCTAACCAAAGTCGCCGGCTTCGAATGGGGCACCGGCTTCTACATCAATCCCACGCCGCCCGAAGAAGCCGCCCGCTTCCTGCGCGAAGCCAAAGTCCCCGCGTAGCCCGCGGCGGCGCGAGTACCACCGAAAAGGCAGATTCCTCACCCGCGTTCGCGGCTTCGGAATGACCGCGCCATTTAGCTTTGCAAAGACTACTTTGCTGGTTCGACCTTTGGCTGAATCGAAAGCAGCTCCACCTCAAAAATCAGCGTCGCATTCGGCCCGATCGGATCCTTGGCTTGCGGGCCGTACGCCAGATCCGGCGGAATAAATAATTGCCACTTCGATCCCACCGGCATCAATTGCAGCGCTTCGGTCCAGCCTTTGATCACGCCGCCCACCGGGATCGTCAGCGGCCGCTTGCGCGAATACGAGCTGTCGAATTCGGTGTTGTCCAGCAGCGTGCCCTTGTAATTGCACACCACCGTATCAGTCGCCGTGGGTTTGGGGCCGGTGCCTTCGGTCAGAATCTTGTATTGCAGACCGCTGGGCAGCGTCACCACGCCTTCCTTGGTCTTATTCTCCGCCAAAAACGCGTCGCCTGCTGCCTTGTTGGCATCACCAACTTTCTTGGCGGCTTCCGCTGCGAGCTGAGCTTTCGCCGCCTGTTGTTTGTTTAATCTGGCCCGTAAACTTGTCATTACGGCCTTGGCTTCGTCGTCCGTCAACACCGTCTTGCCGCCGGCGAGAGCATCCTTCAGACCCCGCGATAAAATATCGGGATTCACGTCCACGCCATCTCTGTGGATGCTATTGCCGATGTTCATCCCAATGGCATAGCTTTCTTTATCCTTATCGGTCTTGAGCAGCAAAGGACTTGCTGCCGCGTGATGCTGCGTTGCAGCGCCCGCTGGATTCTTCGCCCCTGTGCCACTTTGCGTTTTCGCCGCCCCAGCAGTTTGCGACGACGCGCCGTTCGGTGACGAAGTCGCACTCTGCGTTTTCGTCGCCGAAGTCGCGGCAGGTTTTGCAGCCGGCTTCGCGGGCGTCGCAGGCTTTTTTGCAGCCGGAGTCGAACTGTCCGTAGCAGCGGGAGCGCTCGCTGGTGGAGGTGTCGTTGCTGGATTTGTCGCCGAGGTCTGCTGCGCTGCCGCAGTCCCAGCGAAGATGAGGGCCGTCGCCATTAGGCTGATTGCGATGTTGGGTAGTTTTCGCATGGACCTAGTTTCGCAGAGGTTCGCCGCATGCGCAAACCGCCTCGCACAGTCATTGCCGAAGGTCCTGCCATTGAAGTTCTAGCGGCCGCCGTTGACGTTGGTACCCGTCCGTATTTCTACGAATATCTCCAAAAAGCTAATTGTGTCAGCGTGAGTCGGGACAGTCTTTAAGCCCCCCCCAAGGAGGCAACCTACTCGGGTCTGGCGCGAACTCAGATCTCCACCTCCGCACAGCGCCTGTTCGCGCCCTGGCCCGCGTCTCATCGCTCATCACTGGTCATTCATCACTGCCCAAATCGATCGTTAGCGAAACAAAATTGAAAGCCATTGCAACTTACTGAAAACAATCATCAGCAACCCAAATCAATCGCTCGTTTTTGTCGTGTTTTTCTCGATTACACGGCTACGGGGACTAGCCGCCTACGGCCTGTCGGGTTTGGGCGCGGCATTTTGCGCGTTGGTGTCGGAATTTGCCGGTTTCTCCGCGACGACGGTGTAGGTCAGCATTTTTTGATCACCGTCGGCGACTCGCAGATACATGCGGTCCTTCTTGATCTTGAAGACGATTTCTTTACCGACCGGCAAAACGATCGGATGCTTGGTGTCCGTGGGGCGGATGTGGTACTCCATTTCGTCGCTAACCACTTCGTACTGCGGGCAAAGCTTCTCATCGGAGTTCACGTGGGTGATGCCCGCCGATGCCCAGACGGTGCCCAGGCCCGTGACGCCTTTTTCTTTCGCGCCGCAAGGAACCGCTTCCATTTTTTCGAGCATGGCCCTTTCGGGCGGATTTTTCTTATTGCCGCCGGCGCTCAGGGGAATTGCGGCCACCAGGATGATCGTAAGAAACAGTGCAGTTTTGGCACTCATAATTCCTCCTTAAAAAAACACTCGCCGCGTAATACGAACTCGTTGGCCGTTCGCCAGCCAGCTGGAGCCAGCGCGCCCACACGGAAAAAAAACGGCTCGCGAACGGGAAGGCCGGTTGCGCGGCCTTCCCATCCTCGAGGCGTCGTTGCTTACTGCTTCGGTTTGGCGGGATCCGGCACCGGAGTCTTCATAGCCGGCGCAGTGTTGCTGAACTGCTGCGCGGACTTGACGAAGCTCTGAGGATTCGCCATCAGATCCTGCTTCACATCGGGATGAGCGTCCAGATACTCGCGGAGTTCAGGATGATTTTCCAGGTACTCCTGATTCTTCACGAGAGAAGGATCCTCGGCGAGCCGTTGCGAGATTTCTGAATGGCCACCGAGGAATTCGCCGAAGCTGGCAGACCGCCGATGGCTGGTGGAGTCGCGATCCATGTCATTTTCGCGGCGATCATAACGAGCTTCCTGCTGCATAAAGGCATTCGGATCTTGCTTAAGCTGCTCGCGAAGTTCCGGATGCTCCCGCAAATAAGCCTGCAGCGCGGGATGGTTCCGCACGAACTCCTCGTTGTCTACCAACGACGGATCTCTGCGAAGCTGCTCGGCGGTTTCGCGGTGGCTATCCAAGAACTGATCGAAGCGCGCGAGCTCCTGGCGGTTGATATCGCGGCCGCGATCGTCGTCACGGCGATCATAACGAGCTTCCTGCTGCATAAAGGCATTCGGATCTTGCTTAAGCTGCTCGCGAAGCTCCGGATGCTCCCGCAAATAAGCCTGCAGCGCGGGATGGTTCCGCACGAACTCCTCGTTGTCTACCAACGACGGATCTCTGCGAAGCTGCTCGGCGGTTTCGCGGTGGCTGTCGAGAAACTGATCGAAGCGCGCGAGCTCCTGGCGGTTGATATCGCGGCCGCGATCGTCGTCACGGCGATCGTAACGAGACTCCTGTCGCATGAAGGCGTTCGGGTCTTGTCTTATCTGGTCGCGAATTGCCGGATGCTCGTGCAAATAGGCCTGGAGAGAAGGATGCTGCTTCACAAAGTCGTCGTCGTTTACGAGGGAGGGATCTTTGCGAAGTTGTCCGGCGAGCTCGGGATGGCCATCCAGGAATTGATCGAAGCGCGCGAGCTCCTGGCGATTGATATCGCGGTCGCGATCATCCTCACGCCGATCGTAACGATATTCCTGCCGCATGAAGGCGTTGGGATTTTCCTTTATCTCCTCGCGAACTTGCGGATGCTCTTGCAGGTAATTCTGGAGAGAAGGATGCTGCTTCACGAAGTCAGCGTTGTTTACGAGCGAAGGATCTTTGCGAAGCTGTCCGGCAAGTTCGGGATGGCTGTCCAGAAATTGATCGAAGCTCGCCAGTTCCTGGCGCGTGGTGTCGTTGTCTTGGACAGGCGCAGTATTCTGGGCGGGTGCAGATTGCGCGTTTGCGGGGGTCCCGAGCCAGAAAAAAGTCGTGAGTGCCGGCAATGCCAGCAAGTTTGTGAAGCGTGAATGTCGCTGTCTCATACCACTGCCCTCCTGCGGTGAATGTGTCACCCGCTATCACAGGTGCAACCCCCGTGCCAAACGGCCTGAAAAAAAACGAAAGTGGATACGATTCAATGGGTTGAGGGATATGCAAGAAAGCTCTGCAGCGCGCATGGAATGGAAATTCGACATGCTGCGGGGAAAATCGCTGTACAGGGATAACCCTAAGAGATTCGTTGCGGCAACTTCTGCTCGAATGGAATTTCACTCGCGCTGCTACACCGCGGACGAAGCGATTCGATAGATGTGGACCCTGTGAACGACCGGGCGAGCTGGAGCACAGCCTGCCTGCAGCAGGCCGCGCACCTGCCAACCATTTGCGAGGTTGCGCCGTTCACTGGTGCACTTTCGAAAGATTTGTCACGCCCGGGCGTTTTCCTTACCGCTCGCCGTAATAAGCTTGCTGATCGCCGTCGCAATACGCTGCCCTGTAGAACGGTTGGAGGTGGTTTGGGTCACCCATCTCTGTTGAATCGAGACGTTCTGCGTTTTTGTAATTTTCCGTGGCGCTGACTCGGAAAGGCATGGACTGCTGACGGTCTTTGCGCCCATCGGCTATTCCGTCAAGATAGCCGGAGTGCTGATCTGGCAGCGAGGAGAGAAACCCATCGGAAGCCGCCTGTCCGTACATGTCACGACAGCCCTGCAGATATCCAGATACGAAAAGACGGCGCTCGGCGTCGCCGCTCCAACCTCCGCTGCTCAAGTGGCGTCGTCCGCCACCGTCAGCGTCGCGGCGGCCCAGAAACAATCCGTCACGGTAGGCCGCGTCCATACGGACGTCGGGTTGACCGCCGACAATCTGTGAGCGATGAACTGTACTTGCGGCGAGCAACACTGTGGCTCCACAGGCGAGAGCTATAGTGCATGCGTATATGGAGATTCTTTTCAGGTGATTTCTGCGCGTTGCTGCATTTTTCAAAATTGGCGCCGGCACTACATTCCTGGCCGCAGCTTGAAAACGAAATCGACGGCCTTGGTTTCGTTGGTGCCAACGGTGATCCTCTGGGTTGAGGTGCCTAATTTTTCGTGCCAAGCCTCGATGGTGTAGGTGCCCGGTGGCAGGTTGCTCAAATCGAAGCTGCCATCCTTGCCGGTGACCGTGAAATAAGGGTGTTTGAAGACGGCAACGTAGCTGCGCATCCAGGGATGGATATTGCACCGCACCGGAATCGCGATTTCTTCGCGCGCAAAAGCCTCATCGATCTTGGTTCCCGGCGGCTCAGCCTTGTTCCATTCGCGATTGTTGGTTGGGATGACGTGGATATTGTGACTGGTGGGATCGTCGTTGATTACCTCGAGAGGCTGGTTCGCACGTACAGCCAGCACGTGCGGCTGATAGATGCAGCCCTTCTGCTCGATGACTGCCGGCTGAGTGGGCGGGTCAAACGTGCGGTCGCCCAAACCATCCGCAACGAAAACGATTACGTTTTGCAATTCGCCTTCCGCATCGGCTACGACCTCCTGATTTGCCACCGGACTGGTGTGTTGTTTGGAACAGCTGGGGTCCGCTGCCATGCTGATCGCCGCAGACTTGGGCAATTTGCCGTCGTATTTGATTTTGCCTTTGACGGCGGCGGTGCCGGCTGCGGCATCCGCTGCATTCGGAGGATTTCCTGCCTTCACTGCTTGCCGGCCGCAAATGCAGATCGTCGCCGTCAAGACGCCGATCAGGGTCAAACTTTTGGTTTTCATATCAACTAAGCTCCCCCTGCTTGTGGTCCGACGCATTCTCGCGTCGCTGTCGGTTGTCTTTTTTTTTGCTGGGCGAGCTAACGTAAGGCATGCGCAATAGGGAGTTGTCATGCGGTCGTCAACGCGACGTCATTCTTACGTCTTTATTTTGTCTGCGACGCGTGGCGACTACGGACCCGGGGTTTTTGCTTGAAGATTTATGGCAATGTGTTCGATTTCAATTACGTTTGCTTTGCGCTGAAAACCAATCCGGGAAAATCAGCTCGATGAGGCCGGGGACCCAGTAGGAATAGAATTGCTCGTCGCAGATTTTGTATTTTCCGTATTTCCTTTTGGCGTAGTTGCCCCAGTGGGGTTGGGTGCCGTCGAGATCGGTGAAGCCATACTCGCGGGCGAGCGCCCAGGAACTGAAGACGCGGCCGGTTTTCTTTTTCACTTGCGGATCCGCGGCGAGCGCTAGCACGGCGCGGCCGATGAAGCGCGGGGATTCGGAAACCATGAAATCGCCGGCGGAGTCGTTCTGGTCCTTGGAATTCTGGTTCGGACTTTTCGTTTGAGCAACGGCTTTCCAGTTGGCTTCGCGGACTCCGAAGTGTTCGAGCACTGCTTCCGAACGCAAAAAACCCGGAGTGAGCGCTACAGAAACGATGTTGCGATTGCGCAGTTCGCGGGCCATGGCGAAGGCCAGCCGTATTGCGGAAATTTTCACCAAGTCGTAGAAAATGTTGCCGCGATAGTAGAAGGCATCGCCATCGGTGATTTCAAAAATGATCGCGCTGCGGCGGCTGAACATCAGTGGAACTGCGAAGTGGGAAGTGATGATGTGCGAATGGATGGCTTGCTGCAACATGCGCAGGCCGTTATCCAGGTTCACTTTCCAGAAGGGCTTGCCGAACTCGGTGAGCGCGTCGCCGCCCCACACGTCGTTCACCAGAATATCGAGGTGCTTGTGCCGCCGTTTGATTCGTCGAACGAGCTCGCGCACTTGGGCAGGCTCGGTGTGATCGACGCGTACGGCGATGCCGTGGCCGCCTGCGGCGGTGACTAGTTCGGCGGTTTCTTCGATCGTTTCTGGGCGGCCGGGTGTAGGAGGCTTGCCCCGCGCGTTTTTTCTGGAACTGCGTCCGGTGCAGTAAACCGTTGCGCCGGCCTCGCCCAGTGCGATTGCAATTCCGCGGCCGGCGCCGCGAGTGGCTCCGGCGACGAGCGCGATCTTGCCCGTTAATTTTATCTTCGGGGTTTTCTCCGACACCTGCTTATGCGGTCCAGCCATATACGATCACCACCGCCGCAAAACTCGTTGCGGAAGAATACTGCAAACTATTTCCTCTGGGGCTAAAGCCCGCTGCAAGCCAAGCATTCATTGTCGCAGCGAAAGCTCCGACCGCCTAAAAGCCGATTTTTCGCGCAATTTGAAAATGTACAGCGCGGCTCAACCCTTGGCAGCCGCGGGCAGCAGCGCTTCGACCAGGGCCGTCCACTCAGCCTCGAGCGAGGGCCGCTGAAAACTGCGACCGGCGCGTTGATACCAGTAATCGGCGTTCGAGGCGGAGCCTTCCTTGCGGTGCAGGTAGGCGTGGACGGCCATGCCATCCACGGTTTCCAGTTCGTCAACCAGGACGTGGGCCTGGGTCCAATCGCCTTTGGCTTCCCACCACAGCGCTGCGAGCGGGGCAGGCAAGCCAGCGCGCGGCGCTTCATCCGCAAGCGATGCTCTGAATTGTTCGGCGTTCATTTTCTGCTCCATTTTTCGCTGGCCTGGGCACAGCCACGACGAAGGCGCCGCTGCGGCAACATCTCAATAGTAAACGGTCATTCAGTAATGTCAAGTGGATAATAAATGGCTATTCAGATAATCTGGTGGCGGCCGTGCGCCATGCGGCTCGACCGCAAATGACACCTCGCCCACGTGAAACTTCCGACGCAGAAATCCTGGCTGGCCTCGCGCGGGTGATGCAGCGCCGCAGCCCGGTAGAACTCACTCTAGCCGACGTCGCCAAGGAGGCCGGAGTGGTTCCGGCCACGATCATTCAGCGCTTTGGCACGAAGCGCGGGTTGCTGCTGGCCAACTGCAAAGCATGGACCGCGGATGTATCGCGGCAATTTGCGGCGGCGCGCGCGAAATATGGCTCGCCGCTCAACACACTCGTGGAGCTATTTGTCGGGTTCAGCGGCTTCGCCGCAACTCCCGAGTCCATGGCCAACTTTCTGGCGTACCTGCAAATTGATCTGAGCGATCCGGAGTTCCGCGCGGTGCTCCTGCGACAGTTCGAGACCATGCGCGACGAAACCAAGAAACTACTCGACGCAGCCGTGGCCGCGCGCGAACTAAAGCCCTGCGACACCGCGGCGCTCGCCCGCTTGGTCGAGCAAGTGAACGCCGGCGCGATGCTCGACTGGGCCATTTATCGCAAAGGAGGGCTCGCCGCGTGGATTCGTCGCGCGCTCGAAGCCCTGCTCGCGCCCTATCGATTCGGCAAGCTTTGGAAATCGGGAGGCATGCGGCGCGGTCGCGCCCGTTAAGGCGCGTCAGCGCACGGTAACGACTGCGCTGCGCGGTTGCGGCACTCACCGAACGCGGCTGCATCAGGGGGGAGGGCCGCCCCCGGGGGTGGCGGCCCTTCGCGCGGCTGGTTGTTACCGACCGGTTTTCGCTACTTCGCGTTAATCACGCCGAACAATCCGGCGAAATTATTGTCCGGACCGGCGGTGAAAAAGAGCTGATTGGTGGCACCATCTGCGCCGGTTCCGTCACCAAATTGAATGCCCCAGAGCTGGTCAATGTGGATTACGACGCCATTCTCATCCTTCAACGTGCCGACGAACTGGCCGGTGATGGCGTTGAAGGCGTTGATGGTGCCGCTATTGGTGTTGTTTGAGACCAGCAGAGTGTTACTGAATTCTCCGAAATTTTTCGGAGCTACGGCGAAACCCCAAGGCTGATTCAACGCACCGCCGCTAATGAGCTGCTTCAAGCGCGTTCCGTCTTCGCCGAAGATATCAACGAAGCCACCACTAGCGCCGGAGTTGGCGGCAAACGAGACGTAGACGAGGCCGCCGAAGTCCTGAATGCCGAAGGCTGAGAAGCCGGCGGGAAGCGTGGTGTCGGTAACGGACTTTAGGAGCTTGAAGGCGCCGTCGTAGATATCAATCTTGTTGTTGGCATTGTCCACGGCAAGCAGAACATTACCGGATGGATTGGTGGAGATTGCCAAACCGGTGTAGGAGGCCCCCGGAGTGCTTACGGCAACCATGGCGGCGTTGCGATTCACCGAAGGGACCCAACCGCTGATCGTGCCGTCGAGCGTGGCGAACAGGAAGACCGCCTGCCCACCTTTAATCTTAAACTCTGAGGAATTCCCGTTGAAAACGGTGCCCGTGGGCAAACCGGGACCATCACCCCCTGCGGTGGGAATCAATACGTCCAAGGCCACCTTGGCGCCGTTGCTATCGTAGAGGGTGGACCAGCCGGAGTTGTTGTCGCTGACCCACCAAGGGCCGCCCGGCGGGTGAGTGATGCCCCAGGCGTTCACCAGGAGCGGATCCGTCGTTTTTGCGGTTTTTTCCTGGTTCGAGACCAAATTGGTGACTTGATACTGTGCGCGGGCCAAGCCGGGAACGATCAGCTGTGCGACGGCGAGACACGCAGTGAGAGCGATGGTGCGGACTTGCATTCGAGATTCTCCTTTGTAGCGGGCCAGTGCGCGATGTTCTACATCGTCTAAGAAGAAATGCTGACCTGCCCGCCGCGAATGTTGCCAGCTGGCCAGGAGCGGGTTGCAACAAGTGCGTCTGTTTTTTGTAAAATTCTTGTGAAGAGTTGTAAGAACAGAATGCGCGGACTGAAATTAAATTGGTTCGGCTCAGCGGGATCTGCGCCCAACTCCCGTTTTCAACGGGCGCGATTGGAAGCGGAATCAAGCGGCGATTCATGCATGCTGAGGATGTACCAGTGATCATCGGATTTGCGGCAGAGCATCATGCCGCGGCCGGAGGTGTGAATGTTTGCGGATTCGATGGTGTAGTCGTACAGGCTCCAAACCACGTTGCCGACGGCGCGCTGATCCTTCGTGGTCATGGAAAAATGGACGCGCGGAGTCAGGCCAAAATACGTTTGGCGAAAATGATTGGTGGCCTGCTCGCGTCCGCGCAACTCTCCGGCGGGGGAGCTGAAGACGAAATCGGGATCGAAGCAGGCGGCGAGCTTGGCGGCATCCGCGTCGTTGAACGCTTCGGAGCAGGAGTGCATGGCTTGCTCCATTTCCGCGATGACAGTAACTTCGGAAGAACTGGGCGCGGCGATGCCGAGGCGCGCGACGCTGCGTTGCAGATCAATGGTTACGCCTAGCTGCTCGAGCAGGTCCACGCCGAGGACTCCGTCGAGCGGGGCGCCGCAGGCTTTGGCTAACGCGGTTAAGTCAATCGCGGGGAGCGTGACGCCGCGCAGAACGTGGCTGCCGAGCTTTAGCTCGCCGATGGAGACGACGCGGGCGCTGAGCGCGGTGGTTTGATTCCAGGATTGGACGCGGATTTCTTTGGCGTGTCCCGAGACGAATGATTTTTCGTTGAGCATGGACGTGGCTGCGGTGTCGATCAGGAAGCGCTTGTCGGCGTCGTTGACCTGGACGATTACGACGGGCAGGCGGTCGCAGCGTTGCAGCGGGATCTCGGTGGAATTGGTGTTTGCCGTGGTATGCGCGGTCTGGGCGTTGGCGCGTTGCGGCTGCACCGCGAACGAGAGCAGCAAGCTCGCGAAAGTGCCCAGGAGCCAACCGGAACTGATCCGCATCACTTCCTCGATTGCGCAGGTGTAGCGACCTGATCAATGCGTTGCAGAATCGCAGCTCTGGCCGAACGGAAAGCATTTTGATCGCGGAAAAGGCGCGAGCTCCAATTGCCACCCATGGCGAGCGCCTGAATTTCAAATGCGAGTTGGCGCACGTCCACATCCTTGCGGATTTCGCCGGCGGATTGCGCGTCGCGCGCGGCGTGTTCAAGATTTCCCAGCCATTTTTTCATCAGGCCGACGATGCGCTCGCGGACGCGGCCTGGCCGATCATCAAATTCCAGCGACGCGGCGGAAAAGAAGCAGCCGCCAGGGAAGGTCTTCTGTTCGCCATAGCAGAGCCAATTTTCGCAAAGTGCGCGCAGCAGGGGGAGCCCGCGAAGTTGCGCGGCGGGGCGGATGACTTTCTCGACGAAGATGTCGCGCGCTTGGTCCACGACAGCGCATTGCAGATCTTCCTTCGAGCCGAAGTGCGCGAAGAGGCCGCTCTTGCTGATGCGCAGGGTAGCGGCGAGTTTGCCGATGCTAAGACCTTCGAGCCCTTCGAGGGAAGCGATATTGACGGCCTGGCGCAGGATGGCGCGGCGGGTTTTCAGGCCACGCGGGCGGCGCGACGGAAGATTCGTGGCTCGAGCGGCGGGGCGCTGCGCGGGCTGCGAAGCTGCAGGGCGTGGGGAGGCGTTTTTCATGGCGACTGCGAGATAATAGCACGACCGTTCGTTCTATTACAATGCCCATGTGAAGCGGATATATCCGGGCAGGCATCGGCGCTCGAGCCCCTTGGGTCGAGAGCTCCTGGTGCGGGAGCGAAGCTTACGAGTTGGGATACGGGAGAATTGTTTAGCTTGCTACAGCGTTTCACTGATGGTTCATTCCGCCGCACTAATCTAAATTTCATCGTGCAAGCGTATCCGGCTGCTGTGAGAAAGCCCCGGCGGTCAAGGCGCAGGGCTGAGACAGCAGAGGTTGTGTGGTCACCGCAGAATCGGTGCTGCGGTGGCCGAACAGTCCGCGGACGAAGGCGCGAGGTCTTGGTAGCGGGGTCTCCCGCTGAGCGGGACCGCTATCGGCGATGGTCGCCTCACCAGTGGCGCACTACAGTGCGGCGCTACCCTTCGATCCGGCGCCGTCCGATCTCCGGGTGAATCGCCCCGCAGGGCGCTTCCCCACAGCAAAATCAAAGGCGCCCAGCTAAAACTGGCCGCTATATAGCCAAAATCGTGGGACTTAATCACAGGAGAGAAAAATGAACAGGGCCATGGGTCTAATTTTGGCAGTCTTGGCGTTCGCGGTGGTCGCTCATGCTGACAGAATCGGATACGACGGCGTGGGGCAATTTGTGGGGCGCACGGGGGAGCACTCTTGGCCTCTAGGGTCAACCGCAGCCGCGCTGCAAAGCTCGCAGCTGCTGGTCGAACCAGGCAAGATCGCGATTCCTGCGGGCACGCGCTTCAGTGGATCGGAAGATTCCGTACGATTGAGTGATGCTGTTTTTTACTCTCACTTTGCTGACTTCGCGAGTACTGCCGAAGATCGGACTGACCGTGATTCTATCCGGCGCCACCTGGACGGCTTCAGTGACGCGCGAGACGATGGGCGTGGGAAGCACTTAGGGACCGGGGATCCGGACCCGCCCCACCATACTCTTGGGGTGCAAGAGGTCTCCGAGCCTGGGACGCTCCCGCTGCTGGGGGCGGCCTTCATGGCGCTAGCGGTTTGGAAACGGCGCAGTGCCTTTGTACGCGGATGATTCTGAACGCGTTCGTTAGGGGACTTGACAAGTAAGAGTGAGCCGCCGCAGCGCGCCGCCCGGCCAACCCTCACTGGACAGATGAGTGAAGTAAACGTAGAAAGTGCTGCCGAGAACGTGCGGATCTTCGCCGAGTCCCACGGCGGTGGGATAGGCTGCGATGGGGCCAAAAATTCCCAGCGACACAGGCAAAGTCCAAGCCAGACTATTCACGGATTCGGAATACCCGAATGTGGTGTCGTTGGAGATGATCATTATGTAGCGCTGGATTGCGTCGCTGTAATGGATATCGAGATACCCCTGGTACGCGGATTTCGGGTTGAGGTCGGTGGACGCACCGCCGATTGCGGGTTGCAGACGCCAATCGCCCTGATAGAACTTTTGGAAGGGGATGGAGTGCGGGTGGGGTGAGGCGAAGGCGGCGTCGAGAACCGAAGATACCAGCGCGCGCGCAACCGAGACGTTGGTGGTGGTCGAGGCACCGGCGGGCGTGGTGGTGTGCAGCGTGCCGTTGGCAAGCCAATCTGGAAAATACAGATAGAAATACTTGCGATCGGCCGAGAGCACGAGCGGGCCATCACCGATTTCGAAGCCGTCGAGACCCACCGCGTAGGCCTGATTAAGGCGAATGATCTCGCCCAAGTCCGTCCAGTGCAGGCCGTTATCCGTGGACTCGGCCAGGCCAAGAGCAGCGTAGAGCGCGTCATTGGGTAGCTCGGCGTGATAGACGACTAACAGATTACCCGCGCCGGGCATGTCTGCCGGAACGCGAAACACCGGCCCGCCGCCCATGTAGCCATAGCTGGGGTAATTAGGGTTAACGGCGGGATCGGGATTTCGAGAGATGCTCACGTTCTGGGGATCGCCCGAGCCGAGTGGGTTCGCAAGCGTGCCGAACGTGGTGACGACGGATCCGGACTTGTTGTTGCCGACCCACTCACCCCGCCACATCTGCCGTGCGTGCGAGCCACCATCGCTGGCGAAAAACTCGTAGCCATTTTCCGTTTTGAGCACGCCCAGGGGCGTGTCGGGCCACGCGAAACCGTTATAAGTGTCGGTAATCGGAGGCTGGGAACGCTGGCCGGCGTCGTAGCGCTGTTGTGGAGATGCGACGACGATATTTGCGGTGATTTTGGGCGTGCAGAGCCTGGTAATGGCGGGCTCCGCGGCTTGCGCTGCAACCGGTTTGGGCCAGAAGGCAAGAGCGCTGCACAAAATGAAAAGCGGGGCAGCGAGCTGGGGCTTTCGCGACATGGGGCCACCTCTGGTCCGGTAATAACACAGGGCTGGAGCGGAAGTCGCGCGGGCAATACTGTTTCCGGCTCCAGAGTTCGAGTTATGTCAGAGTAACTTTACGTGTGGCCGAACAAAAGCGGCTCACCGAGTTTCGAGGTGTAATTGGGCCTGTAGCGATCGCTGTTGTAGAGCGCTGCCACGTCGAGCTTGCGCGCTCCGGACGCGGGGCCGGGGAGGGGCGCGGAGGCGTAGCAACCGTTCTGCACGCCGACCATGCGGCCGGTGACGCCGTCGCGAATTAAATCGAGCGCGATATTTGCGTAGGTGATCGCGACGATCTGGTCAATGGCGTCGGGCTCGCCGCTGCGCAAATCGTAAGTCAGGTCACTCTCGATCGTTTCCTCGCCCGTGCGACGATGCAGCTCGTCGGCGAGAGCGTGGCCGATGTCCACTTTTTTGCGATGGCCGTAGGCGTCGGCTTCGCCGTACTCGTCCACGACGCGGTTGGTCCAGGTGGCGCCTTCGGAAACGATCACCAGCGAATAATTGCTGGAATTATTGTGCTTATCTTCCATCAGGAGTTTGGAGACGCGGTCCAGATCGAAAGGAACCTCGGGGATCAGGCAGCGCGCCGACGTGATGTACGCGGTGTAGAGCGCGGTGAAACCGGCATCGCGGCCGAAAATGCGGAAGACGCCGATGCGCTCGTGGGAACCGAGCGTGGTTCGCTGGCGGTTGATGGCATCTTTGGCGCGCGTAATGGCCGTGGAAAATCCGATGCAGTATTCGGTGCCGTGCACGTCGTTGTCCATCGTTTTGGGAATGCCAATCACCGGAAAGCCGTGGCCGGAAAGAACCGAGGCAAAACTGAGCGTGTCGTCACCACCGATGGCGATAAGGCAGCCAATGCCCAGGCGCTCGAGATTTTCGATGACGATGGGAGTGAAGTCGTAGAATTTTCCGTCGAAGGCAAGTTTCTTCAATTGGTCGGTGGAGATGTGCGCGGGAACCTTGTTGGAGGCGACCTTGCGCGGGTTGGTGCGGGAAGTGTGCAGCGCGGTGCCGCCGCTGCGGTCAATGGTGCGCGTATTTTCGCGGGTGAGTTGACGATCGAGCCGGGCTTCGCCGGTATCCGCGTGATTCATGTTGGTGAGGCCTTTCCAGCCTTTGCGAATGCCGGTGACGGTGCGACCCATTTCGGTGGCGCGATACACCACGGACTTTATTACAGAGTTCAGACCGGGGACGTCGCCGCCGCCTGTCAAAATGCCGATGTTGTCGCCTTGCGCCATCGAATGATTGCTCCTTGGGATGCCGGCGCGGCCGCTGGGCCTGGATCCGTACGGTTGTTCAGCGTTCGCACGGATGCAGGGACCGGGCGCCGGATGATGTCCTAGTGTCACGACTCCGCTTTAAATTATGTTTGCAATTCTACTAGTACACTAAAATCGCAAAAAGATGAATGGAGAAAGGGAAGGGATGTCGCGGAAGCGATAGGCGAGTGGTGTGGCGAGTGGGGGTGCGGGCGAGATCCCCGCCAGCGGCGGGCAGGCTTCGCCCGGCTTGAAACCAAGGCGCCGGACTCAGGATGACGATGCTTTTCGCATCGTCAGAGACGCAGGTGCGAGGGGCAAAGGCAAACGCGAGTGGGCGATGTGGATGACATCGCGCCAAGCGAGGGCGCAGCCCTTCGAACCGGCGCTGCCGGCTCTCAGGATGAATCGCGCTGCCGTGCGATCGACAAGCAGCGCCGCTACCGATATAGCTCAGGCGGGAGGCGGGTTATTAGTTTGCGCTTGCGCATAATTCACATAATTATCCGGACAGGTGAGAGGGAGGTTGATAGCATCCGGGCCGAGCGTCGAATCTCAGTTTGAGGGATAGGAAGGGCGTTCGAGGAGGTAATTGAATGCTGACACTCGGCGCGAAGCCACACGCGAAAGTGCGGGTGATCCGATGAGCCAAACGAAGTATCGAATATTCAGACGGGTGATTCGTTGGGTACTGCTGATCGTTGGGGCTGTCATTATCGGCGGCGTCATCGTGGACACCTACTGGTTGCATTTATATTCCACGCGCTTCGCCGGCGCCAAGCCAGTCTTTCGCGAGAAAGTGGCGTCGATTCCGGAAAAATGGCGTTTCACGAAGTCAGGGCCTATCGGTGCGGCGTTGGCGCTCGGCGATGACGGCACGGTGTACGCTGCGAGTGAAGATGGGTTCCTGTACGCCATCGACGCGTCGGGCAATCTGCGCTGGAAATTCAACGCGGGACCGATGCAGGTGGCGCCCGTGCTTGGCGCGGACGACACGATCTACGTCACGAATGAAGATCAATTTATTTTCGGCATCAATCACAACGGCACGCAGCAATGGGTGGCCGGAGGCGGGCCCTACGCAGATAAACGAATGGGCTCCTTCACCGCCGCCATTGACCAGACCTTTCTGTACACGCCGTGGCGCGGGCTGATGCGCGCGGTGCGCTTGACGTACGGAACTTTCGCTTGGCCTGCAGGCTACGGCTATCAGAACGGCGGTTCGGTGAGCAAGCTTGCGAACGGGCTGATCGTCTATACCGGCGCTGGAAGACTGGATGCGGTGGATTCGACGGGAAGAATCCAGTGGCAATATCCGGTGATGAATCCGCCATTGACAGTGGACATGATTACGAAAAACGGCGGACACATTCCCGTGGGAAATTTCTGGCTGGATTCAGCGATGGCGGTGGGAGACGACGGTACGCTTTACATCTGCGCGGTTGATTCGCGCTTGATGGCGCTCACCTCGGATGGGCACCTGAAATGGGAATTCAAAACGAAGACCCATTCCGTGAATCGCGCTTCGCCGGTGATTGCCGTGGACGGCACGATCTATTTTGCCAGCGGCGATGGCTTTCTGTACGCAGTGCGGCCGGACGGCACGCAGAAATGGGCGTTCGATTCCGAGAGCCGTACTTTTTCGGCAACTCCAGTGCTTGCCGCAGACGAAACGATTTACGCGGTGAACGACGCGGGACTCTTCGCCGTATCTTCTGAGGGCAAAATACTGGCACACGCTATTGTCGGCGGAAGCGTTGCATCCTCGCCGACCATTGCACCTGATGGGACCGTCTACGTTGCCGGGCGCGCAGGCAAGATCGTGGCCTTCGCTGGAACGCACGGCGGATTGCTGAACAGCGCGTGGCCGAAATTTCAGGCCGGCCCGGCCAACAGCGGACGCGCGCGCGGGTTCTGAGCGGGACTGGGCTCGGAACGAGGGCGGCTAGAACCTGACGACGATTCCGGCCTGAGCGCGGAGATTGTTCTGGATGCTGTTGCCGATTACGAGGCTATCGCCGAAGCCGGTGCGAACGTAATCAACCTGGGCCAAGCGGAAAGAAATATGTTCGCGGAAGGGAAGGTCCAGGCCTCCGCCGATGACGAAGTCGAAGGCATTGTTGTTCGGCAATTTGCTGAGGTTGATGCATTCTCCCTGGGCGGCGCAGGCGTTGAAGATGTTCCGGTAAATATTGTTGTGTGCCCCTCCGAACATAATTTCCGCAAAGGGTTCGAAGTGCTTCACGTGGAAGCGCAGGACCGGGCCGATCGTGTAGGTAAACACGCTGCCGCTGGCGGATAGCTGGCAATCCGAGAGGCTGTTGCAGCCTTGGGTGCTGGCGGGCACGGAAATGTTCTGCGCGTAGCTGCCGTAGTCCTGAAATTCGGCTTTGAGGCCGACCCGTTTGAAGAAGTAATAGACAACAGACGCGCCGCCGCCGTTGAAAGAGGAGCTCGGGACGAAGCCGCCTTGTGGGGCGCGAAAATAGGAATAATCCGCGGCGACTTCTACTTTCGGCGCGTCCTGCGCGAAGGCTGCGGTACCAAAAATCATGGCCAGCGCGAGCAAAAGCGATTTCTTCATTTCAAAGGCTCCCGGAATTCCAGTCAAGGGACGGCTGCGGCGCCCGGGCGGTTACACGACGTAAAGGATTGCGCATGCCGCCGCGACTCGCGCCACCATTTTAACTGCAATTCGGTTGCTGAGAACTTAATATCGAGTGACTATTTTGGGGCGTTTCCGGTAGAAGCGACGTTTAAATCAAGTGAAGCTGCGATTTGGGAGGCGGCCCCTGTTTTCGCAATCCAAACACGCGATGGAACAAACGCTGTATTACATCTGCGTAGCTGGGTTGGCGGTTTACCTGGTGAATCAGGTGCGCAAGCCGACAAAATGGGTGGGCAGGCTTTTTCTGTGGATGATGAACATGTCCCATTCGGGCGTCACCGACTGGGGGGTGAAGCACGTGTCGATCGCAGAGCGGTTCACGATTCTGGATGTGGGGTGCGGGGGCGGGCGAACGATCGAAAAGTTGGCCGCATTGGCGACGACGGGCAGAGTTTATGGCGTGGACTACGCCGCGGGCAGCGTGGCTGCATCGAGCGCGAAGAATGCGCAATTGATTCAGGCAGGGCGGGTGGAGATCACGCGCGCTTCGGTGTCGAGACTGCCGTTTGCCGCGGAGAAATTTGATCTGGTGACCGCCGTAGAAACGCAATATTACTGGCCTGATTTGGTGAATGACATGCGGGAGATTCTGCGCGTGTTGAAACCGGGCGGGAGGCTGATCGTGATTGCGGAAAGTTACAAGAAAGGGGCGAACGATTGGCTGCATGGACCGGCGATGAAGCTGGTGCGATCTGCGAACTTGAGCGTTGAGGAACAGCGGGAATTGTTTACTGCGGCGGGATACACGGATATTCAGATTTCCGAGCAACGCGCGAAAGGCTGGATTTGCGGAGTGGGCAAGAAACCTTTGTAGTTTTTGGCGGACAGCGCGGCACAGGGACGCTTTACAAAAATTAGATTTCAGGCCGAGACGGCGGTTCTTACGGGCTTGGTTCTTTTTTCCAGCAGAGCCAGCCTTTGTTCGTGATCCATGGGTTCCCAGGGGACGAGCTTCTCGGCGAGGACGTTCATTCTGCGCAGGACAGTCAACTCGAAGAACAGCTCCATAAAATCCAAATCGCGGAAGACCACGGAGCCGGACTCTCTCATTTTGCCGCTGATGCGCTCGAGATGGGCGGGCATCTCGGTCCAGTGCAAGCCGGAGCGGTGATGATGACAGAGGTGGTAACCCTCGTTCATGAAGTTCACTTCATCATACACAGTGACGGTGTTCGCGAAATAATCCTCGGGCCGCTCCTCGTCGTAGAAAGCGTGCTGGACCCACGCGGTCATGGCCATGATGAAGTTCATGACGAGAAGAGGAACGAGCAGGTAGGCGATGCCGATTCTCCAGTCATAAATAAAAACCGCTGCAAAGAAAATGGCGTACAGCGTGATTCCCCATAACATTCGCCTGCGATTCTCGTCCTCGCCTCTGGCTTTGAAGTAGAGGTAGGGCGTAAGACCCACGACCGTCCAAATGTTGTCCGAAAGATACCAGAGGAAATCCAGTTTGCTGGTGCGATCGTAGCCGATGGTGGAGGTGGTGTCGTCAGGCCCGCTATTTTCCTTGTGGTGGAGGCGGACGTGGACCGTGCGATCCAGTTCTGGAACGTTGCCATACAAGAATCCGAGGAAGAATTCGACGTAACGACCGAAGATCTTGTCGTATTTCTCCGAAAAGTAGCCCTGGCGGCGGTGTGCTTCCAGGTGTTTGGCGCTGAACATTCTGACGAAGCGCTGAAACTTGAGACCGTAGAGAGAAAGATAGAAAGCCAGCGCGAGCCAGAGTCGGGGCTTCCCTATAACGAGCTGAACCAGGAAAATTGGCACGACGGTGAGCGTGAGGGAGACCATGAGCCGCAGCGCGGGAGTGTCTCGGGGGTCGCGCAGAACTTTTTGGCCGAGGTGATTGAGGAGCTGGTCATAAGTGCGCGAGAGAAATTGATAGGCGTCGCGCAGGGGACGGATCTTCCCGAGCAACGCGGCCGCGGCATAGAATCCGAGCGACGGCACGGCAACCAGCGCTACGGCAGCGACGCTTGCCAGAGCAACCGGGACCGAGAACCAGCGCAGCGCGAGTTTGGATTGCTCTCTCAGACTCTTTGCAGAGTCATCCGCACTCGAGCGCGCGTCTTTTGGCGCGTCGTGCAAATCCGATTCAATTAGCTTGCCTGCTGTGTGCATGTTCGTTGTTATACCTGTTGACGCGCTTCGCCCGGCGTCCTACGCAAGAGAAATTTACACCCACCGAGGGCAAAGTTCCAGCGGGGAACGGATGTGGTTGATATCGCGCGCCCAAGGCGACGGCCTTAGAACTCTTGTTGCCGATTTCAGCTCATGTCTGTCCGTACCTAGACTTCCTCACAAGTGTGCTGCAGATTGACTAAATGCGTTGGCACACTGCTCGAGTAAATATGCGATTTTGGCAAGTGCTGTAAAGTCTAGCAGTTAGAGACGTATCGGAACGCACCCAGCGTTTCCTGCGCCGCGTCTCATTGATAGGGACGAAACACTGTTCCGAGGCTGACGGAATCAAGGCGGCGACAAGAGCGACGCCAACGCCAGCTGAAACTCTCGGATTCCGAGAGAAGGGATGAAAAGAATGCGAAACCTAAAGATAGGCAACTTGATAAGAAAATCTTCTATAACTTTGGGAACGATGTTTGGACTAGTTCTCGGTGTGATCTCTGGACCCGCACCGGCGTCGGCGCAGCAAGCAAGCTCCTCAGGCGACGTGCCCGTGCACATGGTAGTGACGGTGAAATCGCACCACGGCGCACAAGTTCCGGCGGTGGCGCCAGATGACGTGAAGGTGTATCAGAAAGGCCAGCGGGATATGGTCTCAAGCTGGGTCCCGCTGCAGGGAGACCGGGCCGGACTGCAACTCTTCATCTTGATTGACGACACTTCCAGATCCAGCCTCGCCTTGCAGTTCAGCAGCATTGACAAATTCATCGAGGAGCAGCCGGCCACGACTGCGATTGGCGTCGGTTATATGCGCAACGGCACAGTATACACGGCACAAAACCTGACGACCGACCACGCCTTGGTAGAAAAATCTTTGCGGTTGCCGCTTGGGTTTGGCGCGGCATACACGAGCCCGTACCTGGCGCTGTCGGAGCTGATGAAGAAATGGCCGGAGACCCAGGATCGCCGCGAAATCTTGATGATCACCAGCGGAACCGATCCTCTCGGTGGCGGGTTTTCGAATGATCCCTTCACCAACCCTTACCTCGACGCGGCTTTCGCACAAGCGCAACGAGGAGGCTTTATCGTCTATTCAATTTACTCTCCGGGAGTGGGCCGCGCCGGCCGTGGTTTCTTCCGCACGGATCTGGCACAAACTGGCCTGGATCTGATGGCTCAAAAGACCGGCGGCGAGACTTACTACCTCGCTTTCGGTGCTCCAGTTGACATCACTCCGTATTTGCAGGATGTAAGCAGAAACCTGAAGAATCAATACGGACTCACGTTTCTGGCTAAGAGTGCAAAGAAGCCGGCTCTTGAGCCAGTGAAGGTGAAGACTGAAATGCCGAACACCGGCCTGGTCACTGCGGAAGATGGTTACGTCAAAAGCGGGATGTAAAACGAGCGTGCTGACCGGACATGTCGAGACTTGCCAAAACGACATGTCCGGTAGCGCGTGCCAGCTCAACCGGTCGATGCAACACCACTCAGCGGGTTGATTCGACAATGCTTCCGCGGGAGATTCATCTGTTTGGCCGTGCGGGGCCAAAACCTAACCAGGGCAGCGTCCCCGCTGGTCTAACCCTGGCTGGCGATTTTGACTTTTGTTTTCAGTGCCAGGTGGGTTCAAGCTTAGTGTTGCGTCGACCCATTGAGATCACCCGACTTGTCGGGAGTCAAAGCCGCTGTCGAAAGCCGAGATGAGCCCGGACGCACGGCGCACATGCGCCGATCGTCATTCCACGATGATTCGGTCTGCCCATTCTACGAGCGAGACAAATATCGCCGCATTACCGAATTTTGCTCCCCATTGATTCAAGTCTGTTTCCGTGACTCCACGGGCCCGGGAGCAGGCTCCTCAAGCAAAGATCGGAATGTGTTTTGCTACGACCTTGTCGAGCGTTTCGCTCAGCGGCGGCCAGCCGACCGGCAAAATCGCGTTCACCATGGACTTTCGCATCCGAGATGTGGCCTCCGCGAGGAGGAAGATTTGTACCTCGTGACCCGCTTCTGCGAGCGCGAGTCCGTGCGCGAACGGAAAAGCTGCCCGTGTTGGGTCGTCCGGCCCCCACGCGCTTTTCATCATAATTTTGAGAGATTTTTTTGACTCTTCGGCCTTCAGACCCAATGCCAGAAAAGGCAAACCCGCCAACTGAGTCAGGAACGTGCGTCGCGCCATATTTATAATCTCCTGAGATAGGAATCGCCCCTGGGGGAGAGATGCGGCAAGTCTACGCCCTTTTTCTTCGCCGGCTCTGCCAGCGCTCGCGAACCACCTTAACGATTGAGACCGCTGCAGGCAGACTTTGAGCAACGGTTGCGTCGACCCATTGAGACGACTCAACGAACCGTGAGTTGACCTGGCAAGCATTTTTGTTTGGTAGTATGAGAACAGATGAAGCTGGCCACGCTGCAAGAGACCAAGTCAACAATTCGCTTCAGTGCGAAATTGTTTCGGCCTAAGGCGACCGAAAAGATTGGATCGTGGACCGTTCTAACCCTGCCCAAGAGCGCGAGTGCGAGGCTTCCGTCACGAGGCAGGACGATGGTTGAGGGAACCATCAATGGCTTCGCTTTTCGAGCCGCTCTCAAACCAAACGGCAAAGGGAGTCACCGGCTCACGGTTAACAAAGCCATGCACGATGCTGCAGGTGCAGACGCTTGCGACACGGTAATGGTGGAGATCACGCGGGCCGGAGAAGAACCCGAGATCAGGGTGCCAGCGGATCTACGGAAAGCCCTCAAAGCCGCCCCGCTGGCGCAGGCAGGGTGGGCGGACATCACACCGATGGCGCGCCGGGACTGGATTTTCTCGATAAGCTCAGCCAAGCAGCCGGAAACGCGCAGGCGCCGGATCGAGAAAGCATGCGACATGCTCGCCTGTGGAAAGCGACGATTATGTTGCTTTCCCGGTATAAAGTGGCTTATGGAAAAAAACGCAAAATCATGCGGAATGTGGGTTCCGTTGCCGAACGCAAAGAATCGTATTTCGCCGAGATCGACAAGTCCTGGCTAACGCGCTCAACGCAGAAGCGCCGTGCTGGAACAAACTCGTCGGGTGACGCGACGCGTTGGTTTGGAAGCCACGCGAAGACACCCACCTGTGGGAGAAGTATTTTTTCCTTCGCTCCCTTATAGAACTAATCAGTAGTCAGGCTGCCGCTGTACCTAACTCAGATTTTCGTTCGGCGATGTCACGTCTCGTTACTCTGGTTTCTTGGCTGGTTGAGAATCATCGGGACCGACAAAATTAATCACAAACGGCGCGATCCCGTGCACCTGCAGAATCGTATCGCCCTTGCATTCCGCGAAGTGCCTCATGCGGGGCCCGGCCCAGAAAAACCCGCCCGTGGGCACGTCTTTCAGTGCCGCCTCGTCCCATTTCGATCCCATTCCCACGGCGGCAGCGCCACTGATCACCGTCACGTTCTCCGTCGTCGGGTGCCAGTGCGGTGCGATCTTCGCTCCATCGGAACACGAAAGGCGCAGAGTATATGTGTGCCCCGCGGTCATCGGATCGCCCTGCAGGACAGCAACGCGCAATTTACCGCCGACTTCAACCGACGGCGTACCGACCATCGCAGCCGCCGGGACGTCGCCCCACTTTTCAGAACCTGGCTCTACAATCATCGAGCTGCTTGATGGCCGTGCAGGCGTGTCTTTTGCAGGCTGCTTTGTCTGTGCGCCCGCGACTGCAGGAAGCAACGCGAAGCTGATCAATAAACCTGCTCGTACTATGAACATGCTTCCTCCTCGTTGAATTGATTTGCTGCGGAACCTCCAACCTGGAACCCTATGTCGCGAATCGTATGATTCTCCCGCACTCCAGTCAACGAATTTGCTCCCAGAGGAAGCCCTAACCGTGTCAGTACGCTTCCAAGCGCTGGCTCCTGATTGATTTATGCCGTCACCGAACATTTGAAGCAACGCTTTATTTGTCCTGTCATTAGTTCGATTCGAGCTAGGGGTACAGGCGGAAGTGATTGAAGAAAAACTACCGTGGAGACTGGCGCGCCCGGAGGGACGATTTTAGATCTTTCCTCGGGGAATTCGTGGCAAGCTTGCCACAGATCGAATTCCCTGCCGGATTGAGCCAGTAGCCGGTTTTGGAGCACCGGGGTGGCTATCATTGCGATTCGCCTGCTAACTTTAGAAAAATACCGCAGGAGAAACGTGAAAGCGGTGGCTTAGTTTTTCCATCTGCTGCCGGTTGAGTTGTCTTTTCTCTTGCAGGATCAGGGACACAATACTCTCGCCGCCCAAGTCGCCTGCCAAGTCTTTCTGCCGGAGGCCGTTGACCGCCATTAATTCTCGCAACACCTCGACGCCTGAGGACTTTTCGACCACGAAGTGCTTCGCTTCGTAGTCGGCGATCACCACCACGAGTAGTTTGGCAGTTTCTGTTTCTTCTGTACTGCGATGCGCTTTGCGTTGCAGCTCGAGAAGGCGGGAAATGTAGGCTTGGTGTTGCTCGGGCGAAGAAATGGTCCGAGGAGCCTCTTCTTTGACAAGATATTTAGCTGGCAGCCGTTCAGCAGTTGCAGGCATTTTTCCACCCTCCTTTGTCGTACTCCTTGTGGGTCAACACGGCCAATACCGTAACCGTTCCCATTTTGTAGTCTACGTAGGATATCAACCTGGCTTGATTGTTCTTGATATCGAACACCACGCAGTCTCCAACCGGGTCCGCATCTTTGCGCGTCCGCCTGACTGCGGGCAAGTTGCTCCAGGGCGGCTTCACCCCCTCCACGATCCTGACCCAAGAACCAAGAGAGCCTTTCCAGTTCGAATGCTTCTTTTGCGCAGCTTCTATCAAATGTTTGCCGATAATCTGCACATCAGGAACTTAGCAAATTGCTAAGACGCGTGTCAAGAAGATCTCTCTAGGAACGATAGGCGGCGGACTGGCGGTGATAGTCTCTGAGCTTACGCGAGTGCTGAAACCGGCGGAAAATCCACTGGGTGCAACAGTGTTGCCGGTGTCTTTGGTAGGTTGTGTTACCCGAGCGTCCGGGTCGGACCCAATAAAGGGTGGCGCGCCCAAGGGGACGATTTTAGAACTTTCCTCGGGGAATTCGTGGCAAGTTTGCCTCAAGTTGATTCCCCTGCTGGATTGAGCCTGTAGCATGATCGGGAGCCTTGAGGCCAGTTGTCCGGTCATCCGACTCGCGGGCAAGCGCAAATGACAGTGGCGAACCGTGCGCCGGGGAGTCCGGCTACTCACCCGGAGCCGCTACGCCGGGATCGTGAAGCACGATCACAGCGATCTTCCAGCCAGCGTCGGTCTTTTGCATGACGTAGGTCACGCCGGCACGATCCAGCGGCTGCCCGTCGGTCTTGTAGCGTTCGGCGACACCGATGACCAATGCCGCGGTCGCGCTGAGCAGGCTTAATTTTGGCTGGCTCAACTCGCTCCGGCCGTACCCTCTCGAGCGCAGGCCTTCCATTGTGGGCGTGAAGACCACGGCCAGTTCGGCGTGATTGGTCACGGCAAAAACGCCCTGTTGGCCAACCAGGAGGGAGGGCTGGTGGAAGAAGGGCAATATCTTCTGGAGATCGAGAGTACTGAAGGCGCGGTAATAATCTGCGAGGACCTGCATCACGGCCGCCGCTTCATTTTTGGAAATTCCCGTGGCACCCATCCAGCAATTATAACGCTGCCCGACCAGGCAGTCGATTGCGAAGGGTACATAATGATGAGAGGGGCGCGCCCAAGGGGACGATTATCGAACTTCCCTCTCCGATCTCATGTCGTCTTTGACACACGTTGGTTTCGCTGCTCGATTAGGGTGCGTCGCGTCATTTATCCCTTGGGAACCCATCCGCAGTATGTAACTCTTGACGTATAACGCACCACGTAGTACCCTGTACGTATGATTCAGAGCTTTGCTTGCAAGGAAACGGAGGAGCTTTTCCGTTATCAACACAGCAAGCGTTTCCGCGCTATCGAGCGGGTTGCCCTGCGGGAATTACTACAGCTTCATGCCGCCACTGAACTGCGCATTTTGGCTTCACCTCCTGGAAATCAACTGGAAGCACTGCGAGGTAATCGGAGGGGAATGCACTCGATTCGGGTCAATGAGCAGTGGCGAATCTGTTTTGTTTGGCGTGA
>Ga0210394_10000839_pt1 | contig 56216 bp, 46 predicted proteins | sample IncBWC12MmetaG_FD_160121 | JGI IMG/M metagenome (GOLD analysis project Ga0210394, IMG submission 160121) | Forest soil microbial communities from Barre Woods Harvard Forest LTER site, Petersham, Massachusetts, United States - Inc-BW-C-12-M | ecosystem: Environmental > Terrestrial > Soil >...
ACCCCTCCGTGGAAAATGAGCATGGTCCTCTACCGTCAACTCGAAGCCAATGCGCAATTAATGGAATACAAGTGCGTTGAGCTGGCGGAGGAAACCTTCCTGGGTCATCTACGCAAGAAGCAGCTGGTGAAGCACTGGGAGGGCGACACCATCGTGATCGACGTCACCCGCAAAATCCCGTCGGGCGACAAACTCTACGAACGGTGACGAGGGGCGCGTGAAAAGGATGGCCGCTCAGTTGCCGAGAGGGCAGTGGCACGAGACTAGTGGCTAAGCCAGAACGGCCTAATCTTTAAATGAACGCTGTAAACAAGCGCATTACCCAGATCTTACTCGGGATATTATTGACCACTATGGGGCTAGTATTCGGTCGCCTTTGGTGGGCTACTCTCACCCCGCGTCGTCCCGCAAATATGCCTATAGGCAGCGTTTGGGTCTGGGCTCCGCCTGCCCCTTTGGACTTCAGCCCAAGAGGTTACTGACTAGGCTGCTGGCTTGATGTGAGTCAAAATGTGAACCGCTGCCGAGTGACTAACAGGAACGGGCAGCTTCATTTTGAAGATGAGTACAGGTCTTTGACCAGTGAGATGCCTATTCCTTCTGCGGAGCTTCAGATCAGAGCCTATAAGGACACGTCTGAGCTCTGGGCTTGGTCTAAAACAATGGACAATGACGTGGCGGTCGTCCGTTTAGCAAATGGCGAGATTTTAGTGCCCTTCAAGGCTTACAACGACTTGCGCCAGCGATTATCTCAGTAGCCGACGTATACTATTCACTCTCAAATCCGATGGCCGGATCACAGATTCTGTTAACCGATGACGGTTTATTGGTCGCCACCGCCGCCAGTCGCGTTGTCTTCCAGCGCTGGATCAGGCCCCTTGCCCTCGGCAAACGCTTTCTCCGCGGCACGCGTGTTGGCGAGCATCCCCAGCAGGCCGTAGTTGCCCTCGTGGCACCCGCCTTCGTAGACCATATTCGGTTTGTCGGCGTTCTTCCGTAGCTCCTGCACAAAGGTGAAAGGTTTCACCCACGTCGACGGGTCTTCGGCGGTCGTAGTGATCTGCAGTGTTTTGGCATCGATGCGCTTATAGCGCTCGATCAAGTGGAGGTTTTCGCGCGAGCCGCGAAACTCGGTCTCCTGGCTGAAATTCGTGACGTCGACGACCAGCGTATCGCCTTCCCATCGCGCAATCGAATCGCCCCAGTATTGGTGAATGCTCTTGGGCAAATGCTGCCGGTTCGTGATGGGGATCGGGCGATTGAAGCCCGTGCCCTGCCCGATGTCATAATAGATGTCGACAGAATCGGGGCTCTCGACGATGCGCATCACACCTCCGAAATTGCCGTAGGGCCGGCCGTCCGGCGTCAAAATTCCTGCCGGAAGAATTACGGGGAGTCCATTCAGCAGGCAGCGCTCGACGCTGCTGCGGTCCTCAGGACCATCCGAGCGATTCATGCGCTCGAGGTTGTAGTCGGGCGGCGGCTCGTTTCGCAGCGGAGAAATCGGTCCGGGCTTGCCACCCGACGTGCCCTGCAGAAGCGCCTCGAGGTACTCGCGCCTTTTTGTGATTCGCGCCTGCGCCTCCGGAGTGTAGGCAGGCATCTTGCCATCGGGCGGGTCGGTAATCATCGACGTCCGCCGGCCTACTTCCGTCGGCTTATCGCCGAACCAGTGCTCGTTGTAAGCGCGCGCGACGTCCTTTTCGGTGCCGCGAATGTCTTTGCCGTTGCTTTCGCGGCTGTCTCGCCCCGGAAGCGCGTCGCGCCTGAGCAGCTCATCTTCGGCTTTCTGGTGCTCGGCCTCGGTCATGAATTCGCGATCGCCAAACTGTGCCGGGCGCTGGAATGGGACGACCGTCGTATTGCTCCAGGTGCCTTGCAGGTCGGGAGCGCCCCACGGCGTCTTCGTCGTGGCTGCAACCGATGGAGTATTCGAAGCCGTTTGGCCGATAACTTTCGTGCTCGTGAAGCCAACGGCAATTAAGATCGCGGCGCTCAATGCGATCGCCAACAAATGCGAGCGAGCTCGAATTCTCACGGCGGCCCTCCTACGCTAAGTAGGCCGATGGTAGCACTGGTTTATCGCGTCGCGCCACCTGAGCAATTCGTACCTAATCCTTATGCAGCCGCAACCTGGCCAAATTACCTGCCCTGGCTTCGCGGCATCTAAAATCTTCGGTCGGTCTCTGTTGAATAGCGAGAAGCGGTTGATCGAGGTACGAAATTTGGCTGAGACGCGACAAACATCGCGAGCTCCTAAAAAGCGCTGGGGCGAATCTCCGTGGACCATCGACTTCCATCCCTCGCCGCGCTTACTTCCCGAGCAGGTGGACTTCGCCATTGTCGGCGGGGGATTCACCGGATTGGCGACGGCGGCCTGGCTGCGTCACCTGGCCCCGAATAAAACCGTAAGTGTTTTCGAGGCGGAGCACATCGGCGCCGGGGCCAGCGGGTATACAGGCGGTATGGTCCTGGCGGAAACCTCGGCAGGCGATCTTCCCGGGCTCGGCGATGTTTTGAATGGTTTTTCCCGCACGGTCAGCGAACTCAATGTCGAGTGCAATCTCGACCTCCGAGGCGTCTGGGAGATTGGGCGAAGCCATGCCCTGAAGAATTCGCCGATTGCGTGGTCTGACTCGGGGACGCTGCGCGCTGTCGCTGAAGTTCCAGGAGGAACGGCCGACCCAGGCAAGCTCGTCAGCGGACTCGCTCGCGCAGCCTATCGACTGGGCGCCCACATTCATGAAGATACGCGGATAGACGATATCTCATTTCAAAATCGGCTATGCCTTACGGTGGGCACTAAGCAGATTCGCGCCGAAAATGCGCTGATCGCGACGAATGCAATGTCGCTCGAGCTGAGCGGGCTCGCAGGACGAGCTGAACCGAAGTTTACACTCGCAGTAGCAACGAAACCTTTGAAGCCGGCGCAGCTCGAAGTTCTTGGGCTAAGTTCGGGAAAGGCTTTTTATACCGTTGATCTTCCTTACCTGTGGGGCCGAATGATGCCAAATGGCGGCGTTTTGTTTGGGGGCGGCCTCGTCGACGTGGAGAACTGGCGCGAACTCGAAGAGATTGATATTGGCGCTGGCCGGGCGGCTGAGCTCATTGCCCGGCTCGAGTGGCGCGTGCGGGGTCTGGATCCGGCCCTGAATTCGGTGGATTTCACACATTGGTGGGGCGGGCCGATTTTGATCGCAGAGGACTGGACTCCAATATTCACGCGTCACCAGCAGAGCGATCGCGTGATTGTCCTGGGCGCATATGCAGGTCAAGGCGTGGCGCTGTCGGTTTATCTGGGCCGATGGGCTGCCGAAGCCATGCTTGGTCTGCGCCAATTGCCGAACTGGGGATGACGCGCTCGGAAGATGTAGAATCTAGTCCGGCCTGACATGCCCATCGCACAAAGCTCCAGCCATCGCTTACCTCCAAACGTCACCGCATAAATAAATGAGCCGCGAAGCTCAGAGGCTCGAAGACCTGCGGTTGGGCAAAGCGCAATGGAGGCGTTGGGGCCCCTACCTAAGCGAGCGTCAATGGGGCACGGTTCGCGAGGATTACAGCTCGAATGGCACGGCGTGGGAATATTTTCCGCACGACCACGCCCGTTCCCGCGCGTATCGCTGGGGCGAAGACGGCATCGGGGGAATAAGCGATAGCCATCAGCATATCTGTTTTGCGCCGGCATTCTGGAACCGCCGCGACCCGATCCTCAAGGAACGGCTGTTTGGCCTGACCGGCCACGAAGGTAATCACGGCGAAGACGTAAAGGAATGCTATTTCTACCTCGACGCCACGCCCACGCACTCCTACCTGAAGATGCTGTACAAGTATCCTCAATCCGAATTTCCTTATGCGCAACTGGTCTCCGAGAATGGCCGGCGCACGAAAGCCGATCCCGAATTCGAGCTGCTCGATACCGATGCATTCGATGGCAATCGCTATTTCGATATCTTAGTGGAGTACGCAAAAGCGACGGCGGGAGACATCTTGATTCGCATCACGGCTTGGAATCGCGGAACCGATTCCGCTCCCCTCGATATGCTTCCCACTATCTGGCTCCGAAATACGTGGTCCTGGCGCGATGAAACGCAGCGGCCCCGGCTCTGGCGAGTGCGTGACCCGCTCAACTGCGAATGTATTGGCGTTCAGGCCGTCGACGATGCACAGCGTTGGCTCATTGCCGAGGGAACACCTCAATTGCTATTCACCGACAATGAGACCAACTTCAAGCGCCTGTTTGGAGTCGAGAACCGCGCCACATATCTGAAAGACGCGTTTCACGATTACCTGATCGCGGAAAATGAATCCGCGGTCAATCCTGCCGAAACAGGCACCAAGGCCGCGGCACTCTATCGCTTCGAAATACCGGCGGACGGCTCCGCAACTGTTCGGTTACGCCTCACGGATCAAAATCCCACTGGCCCTTCTAGTCAGGCGCCCTTTGGCCAGGCGCCCTTCAGCGAAGTGTTCGATGAAGTGTTCCTCGCGCGCATCGCGGAGGCCGACGATTTCTACGCCCGGCATGCTTCCGGCAAAATGACCGACGATGCCCGGCAGGTACAAAGGCAGGCTTTCGCCGGCCTGCTGTGGTCGCAGCAGTATTACCACTATGACGTGGACGTTTGGCAGCGAGGCGATCCGGCTTTTCCTCCATGTCCGGCAGAGCGCAAAAAGGGACGCAATCGCGGATGGAAGCACTTTAACTCCGCCGATGTGCTGTCCATGCCCGATAAATGGGAATATCCCTGGTTTGCGTCCTGGGATACCGCATTTCATTGCGTGGCGTTAGCCGTAGTCGATCCGGAATTCGCCAAAGAGCAGCTCATTCTTCTGCTGCGCGAATGGTACATGCATCCGAATGGACAATTGCCGGCCTATGAATGGGCGTTTGGCGACGTTAATCCGCCCGTGCACGCTTGGGCGGCGTGGCGCGTATACAAAATCGAAAAGCGCGTCCGCGGGCGCGCCGATCGCGGGTTCCTCGAACGCGTTTTCCAGAAGCTGCTCATCAACTTCACCTGGTGGGTAAACCGCAAGGATCCTGAGGGCCTGAACGTATTTGAGGGCGGATTTCTGGGGCTGGATAATGTCGGAGTCTTTGACCGTTCAGCGCCTTTGCCTACGGGCGGCCATTTGGAGCAAGCGGACGGCACAAGCTGGATGGGCACGTATTGCTTGAACATGCTGGCCATGGCCCTGGAGCTATCTCGAGAAGATCGGGTTTACGGAAGCGTTGCCAGCAAGTTTTTCGAACACTTCATCTATATAACCCAGGCCATGAACGATCTTGGCGGTGAAGGCATCGCCCTGTGGGATGAGGAAGACGGTTTCTACTATGACGTCCTGCATCTTCCGGATGGCTCACAGAGCTTTCTCAAAGTTCGCTCGATGGTCGGTCTGGCTCCGCTTTTTGCCGTGGAGACGCTGGAGCCCGAAATGCTCGTGAACCTGCCTCATTTCCGCGAACGCGTGCAGTGGTTCCTTGAAAACGTGCCCGCCGCCTCTCGTCATCTTGATATGAGCCAGAAGTCGCCTAACGGCCATCGACAGCTGCTTTCTCTTCTGAATCGCGAACGCCTGCTGCGCGTCCTGAGCTACATGCTGGACGAGAAGGAGTTTCTCTCGCCCTATGGCATCCGATCGCTTTCCCGCTTTCATCTGGACCATCCTTACACTTTGAACATGATGGGCAACGAATATCGGGTGGACTATGAGCCGGCGGAATCGCGCAGTGGAACATTCGGGGGAAACTCGAACTGGAGAGGGCCAATATGGTTTCCGATGAATTTCCTGATCATCGAGGCGCTGCAAAGATTTCATTACTATTATGGCGATCAATTGGTAGTTGATTTTCCAACGGGCTCGGGGCGCAAGCTGACGCTCTGGCAAATTGCCGCAGAGCTCTCTATGTCGCTGAGCAGCATCTTCTTGCGCGACAAGGAGGGGCGTCGCGCGGTATGTGGCTCGAATGAGAAACTTCAGTCCGATCCTTATTGGCGCAATCTTGTGCTCTTCTTTGAGTATTTTCATGGCGAGACGGGTGCCGGGTTGGGCGCTTCGCACCAAACGGGATGGACCGCATTGGTGGCCAAACTGCTGGAACAAAGCGGGGCGCACGCAAGCTAGGGCAAAATAAAAAACGAGAAATAAAGAAGACGAGGCATCTAATCCTTCAATGACTCCACAAATTAGCTTCAAGGATAAAATCGCGCTGGTCGCCGGTGGCACCGGCGCGTTGGGTCGCGCAGTAGCGACAGCTTTCGCGCGTGAAGGCGCGCGAATCATCGTGACGTATCGGCACCAGCAGGAATTCGACGCATTCATCTCCCAATCATTCATTTCCCAATCAAAGAGCAGCGGCTACGAAGCAGCGGGCGTAATGGTTGATGCGACCGATCCCACTGGCGTGGCACGGATGCTCGAGGACATTCTTGCGAAGTACGGCGCGCTCGACATTCTGGTGAACACCATCGGTGCGTATCACGGCGGCAAGCGAATCTGGGAAGAGGAACCGTCAGCCTACGAGCAGATGATGTCCCTCAATCTGAAAGCTGGATTTGCGCTCGCCCGCGCCGTGATCCCGGCGATGATCCGGCAGAGTCGCGGCTGGATCGTCAACGTGGCCTCGCGGGCGGCTTACGGCAACTCTCCCGGCGCGGCTCTGTATGCAGCATCAAAGGCCGGGACGCTTGCGCTGTTCGATTCGCTCGCCGAGGAAGTCAAGCCGTATCCCATCTCCGTCAATTCTGTCGTACCTAGCATCTTTGACACTCCCGCGAATCGACAGGCCATGCCCAAAGCGGATTACGCGAGCTGGCCCAAGCCGGAAGAGATTGCCGACGTGATCCTGTTCCTGTGCTCACCGCAGGCCCGCATCATTCACGGCGCCGCCATTCCCGTCTATGGCAGGACGTAAGGCTTGAGCGCGCCGATCGTCGTTAAATTTGGCTCGGAGGTTTGCGGCTCACTCGACGTCGGGAATGAACGCGAGTGGCTGGTAACGAATGGGCTGGGTGGTTTTGCTTCCGGCACCGTCACTGGCGTACAGACGCGCCGCTATCATGGATTGCTTATTGCCGGGCTGCCTGAGTCGGGCCGCCTTTTCCTCGTCTCAAAAGCCGAAGAAATCCTCCGCTATGCAGGCCGCGAATACGCCCTGGGGGCTAATCTTTGGTCGAGCGGCACCGTCGAGCCACAGGGATTTCGATTGATCGAGCAGTTTCGTCTTGCTGGATCGGTGCCTGTATGGAGATTCGCCTGCGCCGACGCGATATTCGAGAAACGCGTGTGGATGCAAGACGGCGCGAACACAACTTTTGTCCGCTACGAGCTTGTCTATGCCTCCGGACCCGCGGAATTGGAAGTCAAGATTCTCGTGAACTATCGCGATATTCATGCCACGACGCAGGCAGGCAACTGGGAGACATCTGTGACGCCAGTTCCAGGCGGTTTGTGCGTTGTCGTTCGCGACGGCGCGAACCCCGTTTATTTGCTTAGCGACGCTGCGGAGGCCGAACCGCGCGGCGAATGGTATCGAAATTACGATCTGGCTATGGAACGCAAGCGCGGTCTGGACCATCACGAGGACCACTTGCTCGCGGCAGTTTTCAAGGCGCGCCTCGCGCCTGGCGGCTCGGTGACGCTTGCGTTCAGCACCAATCCCAAACCGCAGCTCGAGAATCGCGCGGCGCTCATTGCGCGCGAGAACTTGGACCAGAAGCTGCTCGAATATTGGATTGCCGCGCATCCGCGAGCCGCTCTCGAAGCTCCGCACTGGATTTGGCAACTGGTGCTGGCGGCAGCTCAATTTCCAGCGCGCCGTCGCACTTCAGATGGCGGCGAGAGATGGTCGATTGTGGCGGGCTATCCCTGGTTCGGCGAATGGGGCCGGGACGCGATGATCGCGCTCCCTGGTTTGGCGTTGGAGACCGGCCGGCCCGAGATCGCACGATCCGTGCTGCACGAATTTCCGCGCTTCGCGCAACAGGGCCTGCTTCCCAACACGTTTTCGGAGAAAGGCGAGCCCGCCAGCTACAACAGCGTGGATTCGATGCTTTGGTATTTCCAGGCTCTGCGGGGATACGTGGCGCAGACCTCAGACCTGAGCATTGTTCGAGAGGTTTTCGAGGTGCTCGCCGCTGCCGTGGATTGGTACGTGCGCGGGACGCGATATGGCATTCACGTGAATCCTGCCGATGGTTTGCTTTACGCGGGAGATCCCGGAAGCCAAATCACCTGGATGGACGCAAAAGTTGGCGATCGCCCGGTTACTCCGCGTATGGGCAAGCCAGTGGAGATCAACGCGCTTTGGTTCAACGCCCTTCATACGATGGCGCGATTCGCCCCGGAACTGGGAAAACGGGCAGACGAATATAAAGCGCTCGCTGAGCGCGTGAAGAAAAGCTTCGCGCGCTATTGGAACGAGGAGCGCCAATGCTGCTTTGATGTAATCGACGGCCCGCAGGGAAACGATAGTTCGCTGCGCCCAAATCAGATTTTCGCCGTCTCGCTGCCCGAGAGCCCGCTGGACGCGGATCAGAGAAAACAGGTTGTAGATGCCTGCGCGCTACATTTGCTCACGCCGCACGGACTGCGCAGCCTGGACGCCGCCGATCCGAGCTACTGCGGCCGTTATGAAGGCCCGCAGTCGGAGCGCGACGCCGCTTACCACCAGGGAACCGTGTGGTCTTGGCTGCTCGGCCCTTTTGTTCTGGCCCACCTGCGCGTTTACCAGAATCCGCAGCAGGCCTTCGCCTTCCTCGAACCCATGGCCCATCATCTCTCGGCAGCCGGGCTGGGCACCATCAGCGAGATCTTCGATGGCGACGCGCCTTACCTCCCGCGCGGTGCGTTTGCGCAGGCCTGGAGTGTGGCGGAAATTCTGCGCGCATGGCGGGCCTGTCACGACGCCGGTCTGAAAGAGAAAAACGTGATGAAGCCTTGAAGCTCGCGCTCAGCGCTTCTTAGCCTTCTTCGGCGATTCCACCAGCTCGATCAACAGCTTGCGATTGTCCGTGACGGGCACGAGAAAAAAGTTCACTCGCGTTTGGTTCGCGCCCGCGCGTATTTCGGGATAAATCGCCTGAACTTGGAAGCGCTGTTGCAGAATTTCCGTAGCGCGCGACACGTCTCGCACATCGCATTCGACCTGCTGGATACCTTCGCCAAACCGCGCGAGAAATTTCGCGATGGCGCCCTCTCCCGTCGCCGTGCGCGGCGCGATCACGTCCAACCGCACGCCATGCGCAAAGTTCAATTCAAATTCGAGCGCGTCCTGATCCGCGGGCACCTCCGCGAGTTGCGGCTGCCCGAAACGCGCACGAATCGCTTCGAACGTCGCCGGCTGCACCGCCAGGCCCACCGTGAGCAGTATGCCTCCGCCGGGAACGAGCGCCCGGAACTCCGGATCGGCAAACCATTTTTTCAGCACCGGTTCAGCGCTGGCGCAGCCTAGCCGAAATAGTGCATAGGCGGCCGCTTCTCGCTGTTTGGCATCAGGTCCTGCCAATTGCGAAATATAAGCAGCGATGCTTTCAGAGGATGGAGATGGGGCTGCCATACCGGAAATTCAGTGTACCGCCAAAGTCTTAGAGGGGAACGAGGGAAGGATGGCGTGAACGAGGGCGAGACAGCTTTAGGATTACTGGGCGTCTTGCTCTAAGGTCTCGAGTGCATTCAAATTCGATAATTCAACGCGCGCGGTTTTTGCCGGAGGAACAGATATGGCCACGTCCCAGTGGAGCCGGAGGTCACCGGCCAAAGCGGGAATATCGAGATTGGTAATCCAGTACTCTCCGGCAGGAACGTTGTCAAAAGCCGCGTGACCGCTGAGATTGCTGACCGCCGTCGCCACCAGATAACGTGTTTGCGCAAGTTGCATGACTCGCTTTTCGAGATGGCGCTGCTGTTCACCTTGAACCTTGGCCCAGCGTGGATACGGATTTACATCCCTGAGTTCGGCGTCGATCCCTTCTATGGAATCTACGTTCGCCTGAATATAGTGGCGAAGCGCCTGCCGATATTGCTCGCGGTCCTCCTTATATTTTTCGGGATTCTTCTGCTCTTCGCCCTTCTTGTACTTGGGTTCCGGAATAACGGCGTGCAAAGCGGCGCCATTCTGGCTCGTATAGGCGGTCAGAAATTCGGGCACCTTGACAACGTCATCCGGACTGACTTCCTTCGTGAAATCTGTGCCGGCCAGATCGACGCGCCGATGTTTTGATATCCAATCCTTCAATTCCGCGGAGACGTCAAGCTGGGCGACGAAATGATCGAGATCCACCATGCTGTCGGCTGTTGCGACTTCCTTGCGTATATCGGAGAGGCTTCGCGATAGCAGATAGAAGGTGATTCCGCGCACCGGTTCCGGCTGCGCTTGTGATGCTCTTACATAAGCATTGAATTCGACGCTGCTCGTCGCGCCGGCTTGTGCGGCCGCGGTTTGGGCAGTCGGAATCAACGAGGCGCTCAGGGCGCATGCTAAAGCAAGTAGGCGTGGATTTCGCACGGGGAAATGCTAACAGATCAAATCGGAATGAAGCCGCGCTCAAACGAAGAGCGTGCGCGTAAAGGTACTGGCCTGTTTGCGAGAACTGCGCTACGAGAACTGCGCGCTATTGGTTATAGGAGACGGAAATTGACTTCGATCGGCGTAATCGTCGCTACCGGCGTCCCATTGGGACCGATTGCCGGCTTGAAGCGCCAAGTACGCACGGCTTCGATTGCCTTCTCGTCCAGTCCGAGGCCTGCGCCCTTCACTACCTGGATGTTGGTCGCGTGGCCGTCCGGCTGGATGATCACTTGCAGGACCACAATGCCCTGGAATTTGGCTTTGCGTGCGTCTTCCGAATATTGCGGCTCCGGGCAATACATGCAGCTTGGGTAACCCACTCCACCCGTTCCCGGACGGAAAGCGCCGCCGCCGGTGCCGCCGCCGAAGCCCGGGCCTAACCCGCCGCCGCTTCCGCTGCCGATCCCGCCACCATCGCCTGTGCCCATTCCTCCGCCGCCACCGGAGCCCGCGGAGACGCTCATCATGGCGGCCAGCGGATCGCCGAAGTTAGGATCATTCGGACTTGGAATCTTCAGCTCCGGCGGACCCAGAAGAGTCGGCTCGGAAGCCAGCTTCGGATTCGGATGCGGAGTCACCAGAGGCGGAGTAATCCTCGTCATGCTCCACTTTGGCAGCTTGCCCTGAGTATCGGGTAGCTGCTTGTGCTCGCCTCCGCCTCCACCACCGCCCGCTCTTTCTTTCCCAGGCGGCAATTTGGAAAGGTAAGGCGAAATATCAATCACCTGCGTGCTGGCCTGCACGGGAGGCTGCTTCATATGCTGAAAGAGGGGCACGAGGATCAATATGGCAATCACTGCGTGCACGCCGATCGAGATCATCTGCGCCGTGCTGTATTCACGCCGCTTGGCCCACAGCGGCCGCACTGGCACGGGCTTGCTGGTCAGTTTCAGCGGCGGCAACTTGGGCGGCGAAATCAGATCGTGCAAGTTGCGCCAGAACACGCGGTACGTGGGCTCCAGGTCCACGATCATGCCCGACGCGGCCGCGCCCGTAACCTTTGGCGCGGGACGGAAAAACGACTTCAGGCTCTCGGAAAAGCTGCTGTCCACACCCTCGGTATAAAAAACTTGCTGCCGCGCGTTGCGCGGAATACGGATGGATCGTTCCGTTAGAAAGTCCTTAAGGTTGGTCCAGAAGCTGGGTGACTCCAGCTGCCGGCTTGGGCCAAACGAAGGTGTGGGTCCGCTACCGAGATTCAGGTGCGTGGTCTGCGGATCGCGTGTGGTCAGGTTCAGTCGTTGCATACGTGACTCTGCCTAGGCTCCACCATAGGAGTTAGATTCATCGGTAGCCAAAAGGATGTCTTCGGTCACGAGGCTGACTTGGGTAAAAATAAATTGTACCATATGACTTTTCACCTTGTGCATCGCCGTTTGATATGTTGAGTACCTAGAAATAACCGACCTTAAAGAGCCAGCCGCTCGGGCCGCGATGGCTTCGAAGTGCCGCAAAACTATGGAGTTCTCTGACGATGTCTAAAGACGTTAAGCTGAAAACCACGCTGAATCTTCCGCGGACGGATTTCCCCATGAAGGCGAATCTTCCGCAAAATGAGCCGCGCATCCTCGCCCAATGGGAAGAGGGCAAGCTTTACGAGCGAATTCAGCAGGCGCGAAAAGAGGGCGCGCCCTACGTTTTGCACGACGGTCCGCCTTACCCTACGGGCACGATCCATCTCGGGACGGCCCTGAACAAAATTCTCAAGGACATGGTCGTAAAGTCGAAAACCATGGCCGGTTTTCGATCGCCTTACGTTCCCGGCTGGGATTGCCACGGCTTGCCCATCGAGACGCAGGTCGAAAAAGAATTGGGCGGCAAGAAGGGCCGGGTCACTCCTGTGGAGTTTCGGCGCATCTGTCGGGAATTCGCTTTGCGCTACGTCGATCAGCATCGTCGCGATTTCAAACGCTTGGGTGTTTTGGGCCGCTGGGATGATCCATACCTTACGATGTCCAAAAGCTACGAAGCGTGCATCGCGGACGCATTTCTAAGGTTTTTACAGAAGGGCTATGTCTTTCGGGGGCTGAAGCCGGTGTACTGGTGCATCTACGACCATACTGCTTTGGCCGAAGCCGAAGTCGAGTACGAAAACCATACCAGCCCGTCGATTTGGGTGCGCTATCGAGTAGTCGAATCCCCGGAGAAGCCCCGAACTTCAGATGGCGGCTTTTACGCTCTGATCTGGACCACTACCCCATGGACGCTGCCCGCTAGCATGGCGCTGGCTTTCAATCCTCACCTTAAATATGTACTGGCTTCGGATGACCGGGGTGATACCTACATCGTTGCTGAAGAGATGGTTAGCAGCGTCGAGAAGGAGACAGGGATGCGGTTCGGGGCCCGTGCCGGACCATTTCCGGGCAGCAGCTTTGCTCAAGCCAAATTCCAGCATCCCTTCCTCGATCGCATCGTCCCCGGAGTGCTCGGCGAACATGTCACGCTCGAACAAGGCAGCGGCATTGTGCATACGGCTCCGGGTCACGGCGCCGAAGACTTCGCCGTCGGCCAGCAATATGGCCTCGAAACTTACGCACCGCTCGACGATCAGGGCCGCTTCACCGAAGGCCTGCCGGAATATAAGGGCAAGACCGTATTCGAGGCCAATCCGCCCATTATCGAACTGCTGAAGTCGCGCGGAGCACTGGTCGCCGAAAGTAAACTTCACCACAGCTATCCGCACTGCTGGCGCTGCCACAATCCGGTGATCTTTCGGGCCACCGAGCAGTGGTTTATACAACTCGATAACGGAAGTGCATCGGTTCCGGCTCCCAAAGCTCCGCCTTTACGCAAGCTGGCGCTCGACGAAATTCCCAAGGTGAAATGGACGCCCGAATGGGGCCGCGAACGTATTCACGAAATGATTGCGCATCGTCCCGACTGGTGTATTTCGCGGCAGCGTGTATGGGGCGTGCCCCTGGTGATTTTCTATTGCGATAAATGCGGCAAGAGGCTCGAGGACTTTACCGCGCTTCACCACGTCATTGACTGGTTCAAACGCGAAGGCGCCGATGCCTGGTATACGCATTCCCCCGAGGAACTGCTTCCCAAAGGAACGGCCTGTGCCTGCGGCTCCGCAACGTGGCGCAAGGAAACCGATATTCTCGACGTATGGTTCGACTCCGGATCGTCGCATCTCGCCGTGCTCGATCCCCCTGGCAAACCGAATGCGGAATTGCCGTGGCCCGCGGACATGTATCTCGAAGGCCCGGATCAATATCGCGGCTGGTTCCACAGCTCTTTGCTGATCAGTGTCGGGATTCGCGAGCGCGCTCCCTATCGTCAGGTGCTCACGCATGGCTGGACGCTCGATGAGCAGGGCCGGCCCATGTCGAAATCGCTGGGCAATGTAATCTTGCCCACGGAAATCTGCGACAAATGGGGAGCCGACCTGCTCAGGCTGTGGGTAGCTTCGCAGGATTATCACAGCGACGTTCGTATGTCCCAGAACGTAATGACGCAGCTCTCCGAGGCTTATTTCAAGATTCGCAATACTTTCCGATTCGCTCTCGGGAACCTTTCTGACTTCGATCCGTCGCGCAATTCGGTCGCGGAAGACTCGCTGGAAGAGTTGGACCGCTGGATGTTGGGGCGGACCAATCAGCTGGTCGCCAAATGTCTGGAATTCTATGAAAGCTTCGATTTTCATCGCGTCTATCACGCTCTATACAACTTCTGTGTTGTAGACCTGAGCGCCTTTTATTTCGATATTCTCAAGGACCGGCTTTACACGTTTGCGGCGAAGAGTTCTGCCCGGCGCTCCGCGCAGACGGCCATGTACCGCATTGCCAGCGCCCTGGCGCGATTGCTGGCTCCGATTCTGGTGTTTACCACGGATGAGGTCTGGAGATATCTGCCGCGCGAAGCGGGCGCGCCTGCCGAAGTTCACCTTTCGCTGTTTCCGCGTCCAGATGAATGCCTCCGGCGCCCCGACGAAACACTGGAGGCCCGCTGGTCGAATTTGCTCGAAGTCCGTAATGCCGTGCTGAAATCTCTCGAGCAGGCGCGCAGCGCCAAGGAAATCAACAGCGGTCTCGAAGCTCGCGTCGAGCTCTCCGCCGATGGCAAATTGGCGCCGCTGTTGCGAGATTACGCAGCCTGGTTGCCGGCCTTGTTTATTGTTTCTCAAGTGGAGCTGGCCAATGGAAGCTCCCCGGCAAAGGCGGTTTCTGAAACGCTGCCGGGACTCGGTGTGACGATTCACCGCGCGCAAGGAAAGAAATGCGAGCGCTGCTGGAACTATTCGGTCAGGGTTGGTGAGAGCGCCGACTATCCTACCGTTTGCGAACGCTGCGTAGCGCATCTTAAGGAAATCGATGGCGCCGATGGAACTGCCGGCGCGAAATCCTGATGGCCGCCCGGAGCGCGCGCTGGCTCTGGCTGGCAATGGCGGTCGTGGCCGCCGATCGCGCCACCAAATATGCCATCGAGCGGCTCACCACCGAAGGTTTTCGGCGGCAACTCATCCCCAATTTCGCGGACCTCGTTCATAGCCAGAATCCGGGAATCGCTTTCGGCCTGTTCTCCGAATCGGCGTCCAAATGGATCTCTTTCCTGCTGGTATTGAGTTCCGCGGCCATAATTATTCTGCTCGTCTGGCTGCTGCTTGCGGGCCACGTGGGAAGGACTGAGAGCCAAGCCGGAATCGCGTTGATTGCGGGCGGAGCCGCGGGAAACCTGCTCGACCGGCTCCTGCACGGCGGCGTCACGGATTTCCTCGAATTGCGCGCCGGCAATTTTCGCTGGCCTGCCTTTAATCTTGCGGATTCAGCGATCACGATCGGAGCGGCTCTGATTATCTTTGAAGTTTTCGCCGGCGAAAGGCATGCAACCAGAGCCCGGTCGTAGTCCGTCTGCAACGGCTCCTAAAGAGGACGTCGTGTTGCGCCGGTTTACCGCGTCGGCGGAGGATGCCGGCCGCCGTCTCGACCTCTACCTTGCCTCGCGCCTTCCGGACCTCAGCCGCACTCGCATTCAGGAATTGATCGACCAAGGTCGTGTCCGTGTGAGCGAGCGTCTCGCACGCCGGGCGCAGCGGGTTATGGCAAGCGACACGATAGAAATTGAAGTTTTGCCCCGCCCGCCATTGCGGGCTGGGCCGGAAGAGATACCGATTGACGTGCTCTACGAAGATGAAGACGTCATCGCGGTGAATAAACCTGCCGGAATGGTCGTTCACGCAGGGGCCGGGGCAACGCGGGGCACGCTCGTCAACGCTCTGCTCCATCACTTCGGAACGCTCTCAACAGTTGGCGGAAATCTTCGTCCCGGAATCGTGCACCGGCTGGACCGCGGCACCTCCGGAGCCATGATCGTGGCGCGCAATGATGTTGCCCATCGCGTTCTCGGCGAGCAGTTCCGCTCGCGCGCAGTCAAAAAGACGTATATCGCTCTGCTGCATGGCCGGCTGGCTCGCGATGCCGGAACAATCGACCGCCCGATCACGCGCGATCCGCAGCGCCGAACGCGAATGACCGCGCGCCTCGCGCATGGCCGCGCGGCCCAGACGGATTGGCGTGTGCTGCTGCGCCTGGGAAATTTCACGCTGGTCGAAGCCCAGCCGCGCACCGGCCGCACGCACCAGATTCGCGCGCATTTTGTTGCTGCGGGGCATCCATTGGTGGGCGACACGTTATATGGCGCGCCTCGCCAGGTTCGTGCCGGCGGAGCTTCTCTCAAACCACTGGGGCGCGTATTCCTGCACGCGGCGCGCCTGAGCTTTGCTCACCCGCGTACAGGCGCATCCATCGAAGTGCGTGCGCCGCTCGACCCCGGATTGCGTAACTACCTGAATGAGTTAGCCGTGGGCACGGACACCGACACGCGAAAGGTTGACGCCGCTTTGCGCCGGTACCTATAATTTCACTAATGCGTCTTCGCGTTACCTCCGCAGTTCTCGTCCTGTCGGTATTGGTTTGCGCGAATGTGTACGCACAGCAGCCGTCACAGCCGGTAGCTCCGCCTGCGCCGCCTGAGCCTCCACTAAATTCAAAGCAGTCCATCCGCCAGAACGTAAATCTAGTGGATGTGTTGTTCACGGTCCTCAATAAGCAGAACAAGATCGTGGGGGACTTGAACCGGGACAATTTCAAGGTGTTCGACGACGGTGCGGAGCAGGATATACGTTTTTTCAATCGCCAGACGGATATGCCTTTGCGCGTCGGCTTGCTTATGGACACTTCCAATAGCATTCGCGACCGCCTGAAATTCGAGCAGCAGGCGGCCATCGACTTCCTTTACAACGTGATCCGCCGCGATAAGGACCAGGCCTTTCTGATGACCATCGACGATGATCCGGAAATGGTCCAGGGATTCACCGGTGACCTTGACACGCTTCGCCAGGTCATCTTGAAGCAGCGAGCAGGAGGCGGAACAGCGCTTTACGACGCGGTCTATCAAGCCTGCCAGCAACTGCTCAAGCTGCCGCCACTGGTCGGCGACCCAGACAAGGACATGCGCCCTGTTCTGGTGGTTATCAGCGATGGCGACGATAATCTAAGCCGCCATTCGCGCGGCGAGGCGCTGGAAATAGCCACCCGCGCCGGCATCGTCATTTACACCATCAGCACCAGCACCAACTGGATCCTTACCGATCAGGAAGTTGGCCACGGCGATCCTTCCAACCGGAAATACATGAAGGACGAGGGAGACAAAGTTCTCCAGCAGTTTTCTGATGATAGCGGCGGCCGCGCCTTCTTTCCCTATCGCGTTGACGACCTCGCTCAGTCGTTTTCCTATATTGGAGATGAACTTCGCAGCCAGTATTCGCTCGCCTACGTCCCCATGCGCCCCGCCGACGGCAAGTTCCACAAAATTCACGTCGATGTGAATGCCAAAAACCTGCAAGTCCGGGCGCGCAAGGGCTACTACGCGGCCCCAATTGAAGCGTCTGCTGCTCCGGCCCGCTGAATCAGATCCTAATTTTTGGGGGCGTAATATCCACGTCGCGCGAGAACATCGAGGTCTTTGCGCGTCGTGTCCACTTTGACCTTGCGGTAGCTTCCATCATGCGCTGTGTTGGTCGAATAGTAGCCTACCGTGTACTGGCTGCGCAGCTCTTGGCTGATTTGATCGAAGGCTTGCTCCAGATTCTTTTCGTTCCGAACAACAATCGTCCGGCCGCCGGTTTCGTCGGTCAGTTTCTTGGCGACACTTTCGTTGCCGCCGCCGTAGTGAGGATCGGCCACAAGTAAAACGTGCACCACCGTATCGGTGCGCTGTGCGGCTTCGATAGCATCCTGCAGTTTCAGCGTGCTGCCTTCATCCTGCGCGTCAGTCAGGATTACCAGGGCTTTGCGCCCGGCTTCGTCCGCGAGCCGGTCATGACAAGCGGCGTAAACGGCGTCGTAAAAGACGGTTCCGGGTATGGTTTGCGCGGTTGGCCCTTGTGCGCCGGGCGAGTTGATGCGCGTGCGATTGATGGCTCGATCGAGCCTGCTCTGATCGTCGGTAAGATCGGCCAGCAGGTCCGAATCGGTGTCAAAGCTGACCACCATTGCCAGGTCGCCCTTGCGCATGACGCGAGAAAGGAAGCGCACCGCGGCTTCCTGTTCGGCGCCCAAGGTGTTCGATTCGCTCCCGCTCGTGTCAACTAAAAGGCCGAGCGTGATCGGCAGGGTCGATTCTTTGGAAAAAAACGAAATCTTCTGCTCGGCGCCGTCTTCGGTGACCTTGAAATCGTTCTGCTCGAGAGTGGAAACGATCTGCTTGGTTTTCTTGTCACGCACGGTGGCGAACAGGTTCACGAGGTTGACCTGCACGCGAATACCGCCCTGCTGCTGCGGGTCCGAATTCTGCGCTGCCGGCACGCCGAGACCCGGGACGAGCAGCACCGCCAGCGCCGCGACTGAAACTTTGAGGCTGAGACGTTCCGACCTCATCGTATAATCTCCATTGGAATCGACTTGCCCTTACGATGCGCCATCGCCCCAGGAAGGATGCGCGCCGGATTTCGTCCTCGTCTCGAAGACTGCGATCACTTTGGAATTGTCGGTCTGTGAGTCGCCTGCGTCAACTCGCGCTCTCCGCATTAGTCATCGCTCTTGCTGTGTTGTTTGCGCAGGCCGCGCAAATCAGCCCTCCGGCCGCGCCACCGCCCCAGGCGCCAGAACAGCAGCCCCAACAGCCCCAAAAACAAACGCCCGACCCGCGCGCCAGAATTCGCACTACCGTCGAACTGGTCGTCGTTCCCGTGACGGTAAAGGACTCCAAGGGCAATCTTGTAGCTGATCTCGGCAAAAATGATTTCCGCATCCTTGAAGACGGCGTCGAGCAGCAGGTTTCGGCCTTTTCAACCGAAGCCGTTCCGCTTTCCGTCGTGGTCCTGCTCGATGACGACCTCAAGCCCAAAGCCGCCGACCAATTGCACAAGAGCCTGCTGGCCATCGCCGGTGCTTTCAGTGAATCCGACGAAGTGGGCCTGGCCAAATTCGCATCGTTCTTCACGCCCGTTATGGACTTCACCAAAGACAATGATCAGTTGATGGCTGAACTGAAGAAGATCATTTCAGGCGAGGACGCCTTCCCCGACCCGGAATCGAATGCGCCGCACCCCTCGGCCGGCGACCATCCCATTCCCGGTTTCCCCACCGGTGCGCAGCAAGCAACGGTCGACAAGAGTACGAAGCACCTTGACGATGCTCTTCACGACGCCGCCGAAGCTCTGCGCGCCCGCGATCGCGAACGCCGCAAGATCATCATCCTGGTCTCCGACGGTGTGGATGCCAAAACCAACACCTATAACTACGATCAGACGTTGGCGCTGCTGCTCTCGTCCGACATATCGGTCTATGCGATTGGCACCGATGCTGCGCTTTTGCGCCGCGGCGCCAGCCCGCTTTCGCGTTATGCGCGCGCCACCGGCGGCGACACGTACTTCGTGAGCAATCAGGCCGCGCTCTCGCGTGCTTATTCCCAGGTTGCCGAACAAGCGCGCCATCAATACACACTTAGCTACGCACCGACGGGAACCGATCGCACCCAGAATTATCATTCCATCGAAGTACGCGTGGAGCGGCCCGGATTCGAAGTGCTTTCACGCGACGGTTACTACCTCGCTCGCCTCCCCTGATGTTGGCACGGCGCCGCACTTGGCACTGCGTTTCCTCCAGAGCCCGCTTGTCCTGAGCTTCGAAGGGTCGGCCAGCACCACAAGTTTCGCTTGACAGAAAAAGCTGTGGACCGTAGAAAGGATGGCAGTGCGTTTCGCACATAAATTTTCGCGAAACGCGCGACGTTCCCGAAGGGGAGAAGCCTCTCGACGAGAGGCAATGCGCGGCAAGGCGGAAGAGGCGGCCCGGACCAGCCAACTTTCTCTTCCTGATATTTCAAAGCGGGACGCTACGGGGCGTCCCGCTTTTTCCGTTTCCACCAATTCCTGCGTTAATTTTGTTTCAGGGGCGAGCGGCTTCTTGTTCTGCAAGCTTGCCGCTTTCGATTTGTACTGATCGCGATTCCTGCGCCGGACACAAAAAGCGATATTCGCAGTATTTGCAGATGAAGCCGGGCCGTGCGGGAAATTCGCGCGCGCGAATATCGAACGCGACTTCCTGAATCGTCCCTTGCAGCTCTTTAAGCTGTTTCTCTTCGCGTGCAGCGAAAACGCAACTGTTGTCTTGCAGGTTGTAATAGACCAGCCGGACCGGCTTCACGTCGAGCACTTCGCGAGCCGCCAGCGCATAGACGCTCAACTGCAAATCCTTCTGTGCATTCGTCTCCGACTTCGGCTTTCCCGTCTTGTAATCGATAATTTCTACTTCGCCGGGAGCGATGCGATTGATCTGATCCATGCGCCCGATCAATTCAATCCCGTTCTCGCATTTGATGGTGAAGCGCTTCTCCTGCGCGGTCACGTGAGCCGTCGTCTCGAGCGCGGTCGTATGAAAAGCCCGCAGTTGCTCGATTCCATCGTTCAGGTAAAGCTCTTCCTGGTGGCGATCCTCGAAACCCGCCGAAGTCCACTCGCGCCTGAAAATCGCCACCACCTCTTCGAAGCTGAGCCGCAGGCCCTTCCGTAACGCGGCGATGAATTGGCGGATCGTGTTGTGCATCACGTTGCCGAATGTAGTTGCCGCCGCTGGGCCGCTCCCGATGCCCCAGACTTTGTTGAAAAGATATTTCTGCGGACATTTCTGATACGTCTCAATTCCCGACGCGCTCAATTGCAATGGTTCGAAGACCGGCGGACGGTAGCGCTCCGCCCATCGCGCGATTAAAGAATAGATCCGCGGCTCTGCGTCCGAAAAAAGCAGCGGCTCGGCAACGGCGGTCATGCGTGCCGCTTTCGCCGCAGGCGCAACCGGCGCGGCTTGCTCCACATTCTGCTTCGCAACATGAGGCGCGCTCAAGATGTCGTCGAGGAATACGGAGGGCCGCGAGCGCTTATGCACCACTGTCGTCAAAGTCAGCCGCTCGCGCGCTCTGGTGATGGCCACGTAAAACAAACGCCGCTCCTCCTGAATGTGGAAGTCGCCGCGCGGCAACTCCTCTTTCATCAGCGCTTCCGGAAACACCAGTACGGGGATGCGCGGCGCCATGGGAAACCCGCGATGGGTGAGCCGCAAAACAAACACATGCTCGAATTCCAGCCCCTTCGCCGCATGCACGGTCATCAGTTGAACCGCGTCGCGCGAATCCTGCTCCAAATTGATTTGCCCGCCGGCCTGCATAAAGTAATCGAGATATTCGACAAATTCCGCCAGGCGAGAAGTCTCGCCCTTGGATTGCCATTCGCGAACAAATTGCGCGAGGCGCCGAACGTAGGGCCGATCGGCGGAACGAATGCTGAGCGGAAGTTCCAGCCATTTCTCGAGCGCTTCGAATAGATCCGTCGCATCGATCGCTCCGCTTCTCAGGCGCAGCTCGTTCAGCCCGGCGATCAACTCATTCGTCGCAGGCGCGCGCCCGCTGAAAGACAGTTCGCCTTGCGGCGCTTGCAGTTCGTCCCACAGCGAACGCCTGGCTTTGCCGGCGCGCTCGCACGTCCGCACTAGGTCCGCGGGATCGAGTCCCCACGCCGGCGCGGCCAGCGCGCGCGCGCAGGCAATATTGTCGGCGGGATTTACGATCAGGCGCAGATAGGCCAGCAGATCGCGAACCAGCGGATGATCGAGAATCGAGAGATTGCGGATCACAAAGGGAATGCCGCGTTCTTCGAGCGCGCTCACCAGTTCCGCGCGATGTCCGTGAATGCGATAGAGGGCGGCGAATTTCCGCCAGTCCAAGCCGGCTGCATGCAGGCGGTCGACCTCCGCCGCGATCCACCGCGCTTCTTCTTGCGCGGACCGGAATTCCACGATGCGCACTTTTTCGCCGTCGGGTTTGTGCGGCACGAGCTCTTTTTTGGGCACGAGCGGCGAATGATCGATGAAAGAGACCACTTGACCGGCCGTGCGCAGAATGCGCGCCGTTGAACGGTAGTTATCCACGAGCGGCTGAACAAATCGTGCGGCCCCGGCAGTATCGCTGCGCGGCACGGCGGCGAAGCGCTCCAGGAAAATCGTGAAGCTTCCGAACGAAGCGCCGCGAAAACGGTAAATCGCCTGCGCGTTGTCCCCAACGGCGACGACGTTGCGATGATCCGCCGCGAGCTGCCAGAGCAGTTCGATTTGGGCGATGTTGGTGTCCTGGAATTCGTCCACCAGGATGTAGCGATAGCGCGCGCGCAGCGCCGCGGCTACGTCGGAATCGCTGCGAAGCAAATGGACGGCTTCGAGCAACTGCATGCCGAACGTGAGCAGATTCCGTTCGCGCAGCAGGCGGTCGCTGGCTCGATAAGCACGGGTGATCTCCCGCTGTTCCGCGATGCCCTCTTCGCGCAGCCGCTGTTCATCTTCAAGAAGTGTGTTTTTCTCTCTCTCGTACTTGTCAGCCAGGGATTCGACATACCTCTCGTAATCGTCCGGCGTCACCAATTCATCCTGGCAGCGCGAGAAGAACTTCACGAAGTCGCCCAGGAATTGCCCCGGCTCCGCCAGCCGCCGATAGCGTTCGAGTGCCAGCACCGAAAGATTTCGCCGCAGCAGAATCCAGTGATCGACGTCGTCCAGGGTCTGCAGCTTGGGATTGCGTTCCAGCAGTAGGGCGTTGCAGAAAGCGTGAAACGTTCCCACGAAAACGCTTTGGCCGCGCTCGCCCGCGGTGCGAATCACGCGATGCTTCATCTCGCCCGCGGCCCGGTCCGTGAACGTTAACGCCAGAATCGATTCGCCCGCCAGCTTCGGATCGGTTTCCAGTAGGTGGCGGATTCGTTCCGTAATGACGCGCGTCTTGCCGGTGCCCGCGCCCGCGACTACCAGCAGCGGCCCTCCGCCATGGTGCACAGCGGTGCGCTGTTGGCTGTTGAGGTCTTCGCCGAGTTTGGCCGATGGCGAAGCTAAATCGAAGAGATTGCCCACGCCGCCATCCTAGCCCATTTGCGCCGACCGCGCACGAAAGTCTGCGCGGCCAACCGGTCAGTTTTCCTCAACCGGATTTATCTGGAGTGAAAAGGAGTAACTAAATTTGACTTAAACAGCCTTTGTTGCATCAGTTATTGGGTTGGTTAGGCTTTTCGTCATCGCGCGCACAACGCTCTGCGCATTTTCCGAGGCGCTGGGCGAACTTATGGGAGGCTTACGAATGGTGAATCGGGCGTGAAAATCGGGATCAATCTGCTCGGACTGCTCCCCGACGTCATCGGCGGGGGCGAGAGCTATATCCGCGGCTTGCTGCATGGTTTGAATCGTCTTGATACGGAGGACGAATACGTTCTGTTTACCAACCGCGACAATCATCCGACCTTCGCCGATTTTGGTCCGCGCTTCAGGCGCGTCCTCTACGATTTCTCCGCCCAATGGAACGTGCCCGCTCTCGCGATGACCCGCTTGGTTGGAGAGCAGTTCTACCTGCCGTGGCGTGCCGCCCTCGACGGCCTCGACGTGATCCACTCCCCGCTCGACACCGTGCCGCTGTTCGCGCGCTGTCCGACAGTGATGACCTTGCACGACGTGAACTTCGCCGCCATGCCCGAGGCCACCAACCCGGCCGAGAACTTCATCGCCTGTAGTCTGGTCAAGACCTCGGCGCGACGCGCCCGCGCGATTCTCACGGTAAGCGAATTCAGCCGCCGCGAGATTGCCGCAACTCTCAACGTCGACCCCGCACGCATTTTCGCCGTGCACAACGGCGGATTGAGAGACGCACAGCGTTCGGCAAAACTGCCGCAGGTCGCAAGCAGAGTCGATATCCAAAAGCCGTACGTTTTGGCCTTCAGCAGCGTTAATCCGCATAAAAATATCGGCAATTTGCTTCGCGCGTTCGCACGCGTACGACTGCCACAACAAGTGCAACTGGTGGTGATAGGAAGAATGCCCCTGGGCGGAGAATCGCTTGCCGCGCTCGCACGCACGCTTGGAATCGAGAAAAACGTTTCATTCACCGGCTACCTCAAGGAAGAAGAGAAGTTGCAGGTGTTGCAGCATGCCCGAATGCTTGCGTTCCCATCTCTGTACGAGGGCTTTGGCCTGCCCGTGATCGAGGCGATGAGCTACGACGTTCCGGTGGCGTGCTCGAATGTCGCGGCTTTGCCCGAAGTGGCTGGCGATGCGGCTCGGATGTTCGACCCGCGGAACGTAAACGAAATCACCGCGGCCGTCGAGGAAGTTTTCTCGGATGAAGCTCTGCGCGCGCGGTTGATCGCTGCCGGTCGCATCAACGCGCTGCGGTTTTCCTGGGAACGGACCGCGCGGCTGACCTCGCAGGTCTATCGCTACGCAGCAGGCGCCGAGTTCACGGAACAATTGCCTGCCGAACCGTTGCCCGCGGGGCCGCCTTCCGAATGGGAGGAAGCAACTACCCCGGCAGCGGAAGGGTAAAGTGCGGTCATAGAGAAAAGCTATATCGTGGGTAAACTCGAGCTGACGCTGCGACGTTTCAATGGCGCCTTCGGTTGGCTCTCCCGGCTTTCCGCCAACACAAGCGCGCGCGCCAAAACGTTGTTGGCATACGGCGCTGCGGGCGCGATCATTTGGTTTGTCAGCCGGGGGATTCCGCTCGCGTCAATGACGAAGGCAATCAGCCATGCTCATCTGGCGCTGTTTCTATGCACTAGCGCAGGAGCCCTAGCCGTCTGGCTGCTTGGTGAGACGCTGCTTTTTTCCCGCCTCTTCACCTACTTCCATCGGCGTACCGGCTTTCGTGAGGTCTTGATTCCGAACGCTACGCAATACTTTCTGCAGATCGTCAATCTGGCCGTGGCCCACAGCGCGATGATCCTGTTGCTCAGTAGGCGCAAAGGTGTGCCGTTACTTACTGCCGGCTGCACCATGCTGTTTCAGGGCTTTGTCGATTTCCAGGTGTTGGTATTGATGGCGCTGGCTGGGCTGGCTCTCACGCCTTCATTTCCCGTGCGAGGGACCGCCTGGTATCTGATCGCCGTCCTTGCCGCACTGTGCCTGGCAAGCTGGTTCTGGATGCGGGGCCGTCCCGCCTCGAGCTTGGCGCGTTATGTCTACGATTTGCCCGCCATGAGCGCTTTTCGCCGCGCGCAGCCGTGGCATTACGTTCGGCTGGTGGCGTTGCGCGCGCCGATCTTCGCGCTGCAAGGCCTGGTCCTGTATTTGCAGATGCTCGCTTTCCACATTCACGTTCCGATCGGTCTTGTCGTTGCGCTCACGCCGCTGATCATGCTCGTTACGAGCATTCCGCTGACGCCGGTCGGACTTGGTTCCGAGCAGGCCGCCATTCTCCTGTGCTTCCATTCCTTTGGAACTCGCGCCGACTTGCTGGCCTTGTCCCTTGCGGTCAGTCTCACGAATTTAATATTCCGAATGGCGCTCGGTGTTGGATTGGTCAAACCGTTGATCAGCTCCATGCACGAAGCAACCGCCAGCTGAGAAGCACGACCGCCGGCTTTCGAGCGTTTCGGCTGTCTCCGCTTTGTCCTCGTCGCGAAAATTGACCGACTGCCGCGTTATACTGAATCGCTAGACCCGATTCGTTGCGATTGCCCGCTAGGAGTTGATTTATGCAGCAGCAGAATCTCCGACAGCCCGTAATCCTTAGCGCTGTGCGCACCCCGGTAGGGAAATTTCAGGGCGCGCTCTCCTCCTTTTCGGCCACGGAACTTGGCGCCCGCGTGGTCGCCGAAGTCACGCACCGCGCTGCAATCGAGTCCGACACGGTAGACCAGGTCATTATGGGCAACGTCGTACAGGCCGGACTCGGCCAGAATCCGGCGCGCCAGGCGGCAATTCGTGGAGGCGTAACTCCACGGGCCGCGGCCATGACGATTAATAAAGTCTGTGGATCGGGGCTGAAGGCTGTCGCCTTGGCCGCACAGGAGGTGATGCTCGGCGAAAGCGACGTGGTCGTCGCGGGCGGAATGGAATCGATGTCCAACTGCCCTTATTTGCTGCCGGGCGCACGCACTGGCTACCGGATTGGCGACGGCAAAATTATAGATTCCATGGTTCACGATGGACTCTGGGATGTTTACGAAGATTTTCACATGGGCATGACCGCGGAACTCGTGGCCGAGAAATTCAAAATCTCGCGCGAAGAGCAGGATAAATTTGCTCTCGAAAGCCATCGGCGAGCCTTGCAGGCGATGAACTCCTGCTTCATCGAATCGCAAATCCTGCCCATCGGCATCCCACAGAAAAAAGGCGAACCCATCGTAATGAAGCGAGATGAATCGCCGCGTTCCGACGCATCGCTCGAGGCGCTCGCCAAATTGCGCCCCGCATTCAAAAAAGACGGCACGGTCACTGCCGGCAATGCGCCGGGCACAAATGACGGAGCGGCCGCCGTCGTCGTCACCAGCGAAGAAACCGCGGATCGGCTGGGAAAAACTCCCATGGCGCGCATCGTGGCCCAGGCTGTTTCCGGCGTCGAGCCGAAGTGGGTGATGATGGCGCCGGTAGAAGCCGTGGAGAAGCTTCTGCGCAAAACGGGGTGGGATCGCGATCGCGATGTGGACCTTTATGAGCTCAATGAGGCATTTGCTGTGCAAGCCATTGCCGTGATGCGCGAATTGCGCCTGGACCCGGCGAAGGTCAACGTAAATGGCGGCGCGGTCGCCATTGGCCATCCCATCGGAGCCTCGGGCGCCCGCATTCTGGTTACGCTGCTCTACGAAATGCAACGCCGCGGCGTGCATCGCGGAGTCGCGGCTCTCTGCCTCGGCGGAGGCAACGCCGTTGCGCTCGCCGTCGAACGCTAGGCGTACTAAGCTATCCCTGATGGAAAAACCCTCCACTCCTCCCAATCGCTTTGTCGATGAGATGTGGGCGACCCAGCGGTGCAGTTTTTGTGGAAAACGACCAGATGATGATCCTTCGACACTCTTTCAGGGAATTGGAAGCGCCCGAATTTGCGACAACTGCATTCGGCAATTCAGCAGCCAAATCGGCAATTCCAAAGACTAGCTTGCAGAGCCCTTCTGATAACCGGAGCCGCCTGAATCCTGACTCGATTCGCATTGTCGCCGTCCTCGGTGCTGGCACCATGGGCAATGGCATAGCCCACGTCTTCGCGCGCTGCGGCTTTCAGGTCATTTTGCGCGATGTCGAACAGCGTTTTCTCGACCGGGGTCTGGAAACGATCTCGAAAAATCTCGACCGCGAGATTCGCAAAGGCAAGTTCGCGGAGGCGGAGAAGCCCTCGATACTGGCCCGGATCCAGCCCGTTACCAAACTCGAAGCAATTTCTCGCGCCGACTTCGCGGTCGAGGCTATCCCCGAACAACTCGAGCTCAAGCGCAAAGTTCTTGCCGAGGCAGATCGGGCGCTGCGCCCTGAAGTCATCCTCGCCACGAATACTTCTTCCATTTCCGTAACCGTGCTAGCCGCCGCGACGCAAAGGCCGGATCGCTGCATTGGCATGCATTTCATGAATCCGGTGCCCATGATGCCGCTGGTCGAAGTCATTCGGGCGTTGCAAACGAGCCAGGAGACCTTCGAGACCACCATGAAATTGTGCGAGAAACTGGAGAAAAAGCCCGTGGCCGTCAACGATTCGCCCGGTTTTGTCTCCAATCGCGTTCTGATCCCGCTCATTAACGAAGCCGCTTTTTGCGTGATGGAAGGCGTGGCCACGCCGGAAGCCGTGGATGCCGTAATGAAGTTAGGAATGAATCATCCCATGGGGCCGCTGGAGCTGGCTGATTTCATCGGTCTCGACGTTTGCCTCGACGTCATGGAAGTGCTTTTTGAAGGTTTCGGCGATTCAAAATTCCGGCCCTGCCCGCTGCTGAAAAAAATGGTGGCGGCGGGCTGGCTGGGGAAAAAATCCGGCCGCGGCTTTCATAATTACAGTGGAAAGTGAGCGCGTGTGCAGACCCCTTGCGCGCGCGACAGCGCCTAAGATCGAAAGATTTATATTTGCTTTTTGTTCGCCCCAGAAGTAAGATGACGCTGCTTGAAGCGCTGAGCGCGTTAGCTTCAAGATACGGTTAGCCAGAAGATAAATGATTTGATAGACTCCGCCCATTCCGGCGGCGAAATTTCCTCTTCGAGGTGCATCGTGGCAGACGATCGCAGCAAAATTCTCGAATCGGCCATTGCGCAGATCGAAAAGCAGTATGGCAAGGGCGCCATCATGCGTCTCGGCAACCGGGATGTGCTCGTGCCGGTTAGCATAATCCCCAGCGGTTCCATCAGTCTTGATGCAGCGCTCGGTGTGGGAGGATTTCCGCGCGGCCGCGTGGTGGAGATTTTCGGACCGGAATCCGGCGGCAAAACCACCATGACGCTGCACGTGATCGCGCAGGCGCAGAAGATGGGCGGCCAGGCTGCGTTCATCGACGCCGAGCACGCGCTTGATCCCGCCTACGCCCGCAAGCTGGGCGTAGACGTAGACAATCTGCTCGTATCACAGCCGGACAATGGCGAACAGGCGCTCGAAATCACCGAAACGCTGATTCGCTCGGGCGGTTTGGACGTAGTCGTTGTGGACTCGGTGGCCGCTCTGGTTCCGCGCGCCGAATTGGAAGGCGAAATGGGCGAGCCTCAAATGGGTCTCCAGGCGCGCTTGATGTCGCAAGCGCTCAGAAAGCTTACGGGTATCGTCTCGAAATCACGCACCTGCCTGATTTTCATCAACCAAATCCGTGAAAAAATCGGCGTCATGTTCGGCAATCCGGAAACGACTACCGGCGGGCGCGCCCTGAAGTTCTATTCTTCAATTCGCCTGGATATTCGCCGCATTCAGTCGATCAAGGAAGGCGATCGCGTGATTGGCTCGCGCACGCGAGGAAAAGTGGTGAAGAACAAGGTGGCCGCGCCCTTCCGCGAAGCGGAATTCGACATTCTCTATGGCGAAGGTATCTCGTTTGAAGGCGATCTGCTCGACCTTGGCGTGACTCACAACATTGTAGAAAAAAGCGGCACCTGGCTCAGCTTCGGCGCCGAGCGCATGGGCCAGGGGCGCGAGAATGCGCGGGTCTTTTTGAAGGAGCACACCGATGTTCGCGCCAAAATCGAAGCCGCTTTGCGCAAAAAACTCGGACTTCCCGGCGCCGCGGGGCAGGCTGAAGCTCCGGCGAATACGGCAGAACGGCAACCGGAAAAGGCTATCGCCGCCGCTTCCGGTGCTGCTGCAGCCCTCCGAGGCAAAAACGGCCGCTAGCCTCAGCGATTAGAAACAGCCGATTTTCCGCGGAACGGAACCCTCCAACATGGCTTCGCCCTGCTCATTGCAGGGTATCCTTTTGGTGTCAAAGTGCTCAGGGCACAGGTACTAACGGCAAAATAGTCCCGATTGCCTATTGCATAGGGCATGCTACTTCTCTAGAATCCGGCTTGCCAGCACCCGGAGTGTAATGGCACTCTGGGACTGACCATTTTTTACGGTCAAACGTCTAATCGGCATACGGGACCCAGTCCTATGTTTCGTTTAAATCGTCTACTTTTTGCAGGTCTATTTTTAGCGACTTTAGCTCTCGCGCCTCACTCCGCGTCCGCGGTGGTGGCAAAGGCTGCCACGCGCGCCGTGCGCAGACCGCGCGTGGTGCGAGGTGTTCCCACTTTCGCCGATTCCACGCTGGGCGACGTTGCGACTTTTGACGATCCGATTGTGCGCGCAGCAGCGATAGCCGGGCTCGGGAGGTATAACGGTTCGGTCGTTGCGGTGGATCCAAATTCGGGCCGTATTCTGACGATCGTGAATCAGAAGCTGGCGTTTTCCTCCGGATACATTCCGTGTTCCACGATCAAGCCGGTGATCGCAGTCGCCGCTCTCGAAGAAAATGTGGTCACGCGCGACACGATGATCAAAGTGGCGCCGCGACTCTATCTGAATCTCGTCGAAGCTTTGGCGCATTCCAACAATGCGTTCTTTGAGGAGTTGGGCCGGCGCATGGGATTTGAGACTGTGTCGCACTACGCGCGCTTGCTGGGCTTGGGCGAGTTGGCAGGTTATCAGGTTCCGGAAGAGCAGCCTGGCGCGTTTCCCTCTGAGCCACCTAGAAATGGCGGCGTAGCGCGCATGTCCAGTTTCGGCGAAGGGATTCACATCACGCCCCTGCAGCTTGCTTCGCTGGTGTCGACTGTGGCAAATGGCGGGACGATTTACTATCTACAATACCCGCGCACAGATGCGGACATCGCCAGTTTCCAGCCGCGGATCAAGCGCAAGCTCGATATCGAATCTCTCTTGCCCGATGTGCGCGACGGAATGCTTGCTGCGGTGCTTTATGGCACCGCGCGGCTCAGCTACCTGGACGACGAACAAGCGCTCGGGAAGACGGGAACTTGCTCCGATTCAGCTTCCCGGGTTGGATGGTTCGTTTCCTATGCGGATCAAGTGCATCCGAAGATCGTGATCGCCGTGTTGATGCGCGGACAGGGCAGGGTCGTAACCGGACCGATGGCGGCGCAGATCGCAGGCCGAATCTATCGACGTTTGGACAGCGCGAACTACTTCATCGATAAACCCGGGGCAAAGCCGAATCTGAGCGCGAACACAGCTACCGCGCACTAATCTTCCGCAGTAGTCTTCCTTAAATATTGGCTAAATTTTTGCGGTATTTTCCGCGACTTATGCCTAGCGCACTTCCCAGGTGTCGCCGGAGCGGAGCAGCTTTTCGATATCGCCCGCGCCGCGCTTGGCCGTCACGTCTTTGATCTGATTCGCTATCGTGTCTTCATAGCGCGGGACGTCGTTCCAAGAGCGAAGGACGCCGATGGGCGTCGGGAAGCCAGGCATCTCTTCCATCTTCGCCAGCAAGAACGCGTAAACGGGGTTGCGATACTGTTCGTCGTGGATAAGCAGATCGTGCTCGGAAACGCCGTTGCCGAGCTGCACCATTTCCAAATCGAGCCCATTCAGGCGAATGCCCTTGTCGCGATTCTTGCCGAAGATCAGCGGCTTGCCGTGCTCGAGTGAAACGATGTGTTCGGTGCGGGCGTCTTTTTCGGTCAAATGTTGCCAGGCGCCATCATTGAAGATGTTGCAGTTCTGCAGGATTTCGATATAGGCCGCGCCTTTGTGCGCAGCGGCTTTTTTCAGGGTCTCTTTGAGATGTCCCTGCATGACGTCGACCGAGCGAGCCACGAAAGTGGTTTCGGCTCCAAGCGCCAGCGCGAGCGGATTGAAGGGGCGAGCATCCGATCCGTACGGAGTGGACTTGGTTTTCTTTCCAAATTCCGACGTGGGCGAATATTGGCCTTTGGTCAAGCCGTAGATGCGGTTATTGAACATGAGCACCTTGATGCCCACGTTGCGGCGAAGCATATGGATGGTGTGATTGCCGCCGATGGAAAGCGAATCGCCGTCGCCGGTGGCCACCCAGACTTCGAGTTCCGGATGCGCAACTTTGATTCCGGTCGCCACCGCGGGTGCGCGCCCGTGGATGGTGTGGAATCCGAAGGTATTCATGTAATAAGGAAAACGGCTGGAGCAGCCGATGCCCGATACGACCACGAATTTTTCGCGAGGAATTCCCAATTCCGGGAAAACGGCCTGCACGGCAGATAAAATCGCATAATCGCCGCAGCCGGGACACCAACGAACTTCCTGATCGGTCTGAAAATCTTTCTTCGTTAGAACTGGCGTAGTCGCGCTCATGGTCTCCCTTTATCTCCCGTTTCTTCCGGCCCCGACTGGTCCGTAGCTGAAAACTTCCTCAATTTTGGCTTCGAGCTCGGCCTGTTTGAAAGGCTGGCCCTGAATCTTGTTGTAACCCTCCACGTCCACCAAATATTTTGCGCGAAGAATCAAGGAAAGCTGGCCCATATTCATTTCCGGCACCAAGACTTTGCTGTAGCGCTCCATGACGTCTCCCAGGTTGCGCGGGAGCGGATTCAGATAGCGCAGATGCACGTGTCCGATGCGGCGGCCGGCCTCGCGTTGCGTTTTCAGAGCCGCTGTGATTGAGCCGTAAGTCGATCCCCAACCAATGATCAGGAGATCGCCATCCGGATCGCCAGCGGGCACGACATCCGGAACGTCCTGACCGATGGCCTCGACCTTCGCGGCACGCATGCGAACCATTTTTTCGTGATTCAGCGGCTCGTAGTTTACGTTGCCGGTGACGTCCTGCTTCTCGAGACCGCCGACGCGATGTTCCAGACCGGGCGTTCCCGGAATGGCCCAGGGACGCGAGAGCGTTTGCGGGTCGCGCTTATAAGGGAGAAAGCCCTCCGGGTCCGTTACGAAATGTACGGGGAAGTGCGGAATCTCGCTGACGTTGGGAATGCGCCAAGGCTCCGCACCATTCGCCAAGTAGCCGTCCGAGAGCACGATTACCGGAATCATGTACTTCAGTGCAATGCGGCTGGCTTCGATGGCGATCCAGAAACAATCGCCGGGGGTGGAAGCCGCGAGTATTGGAATTGGAGCTTCAGAGTTTCGTCCGTACATGGCCTGGAGCAAATCGGCCTGTTCGGTCTTGGTCGGAAGGCCGGTAGAAGGACCGCCGCGCTGGATGTCGCAGATCACCATGGGAAGCTCGACAGCAACGGCCAAGCCCATGGCCTCAGTCTTCAGAGCCATTCCAGGACCGGAAGTCGTGGTGATGGCCAGCGCTCCGGAATATGCAGCGCCAATTGAGGATGTGATAGCGGCGATTTCGTCTTCTGCCTGGAAGGTGAGGACGCCGAAATTCTTGTAGCCGGAGAGCTCGTGGAGAATATCGGACGCCGGCGTAATCGGATAAGAGCCCAAAAAGAGTTGCAGTCCGGCCTGGCGCGCCGCAACGACGAAGCCCATAGCAAGAGCCTGATTGCCGCTCAGGTTGCGATAGACGCCAGGCGCAAGCTTGGCGGGAGGAATTTCATAGCTCACCTGGAAGGCTTCGGTCGCTTCGCAGTAACTGTAACCGGCTTTCATGGCGCGCTTATTAGCTTCGGCCAACAGCGGCTTATTCTTGAATTTATCGTCGAGCCAGCGATAAGTGTTGTCCATTGGCCGGTTGTAGAGCCAATAGCTCATGCCAAGGGCGAAGAAATTCTTGCAGCGATTCATGGACTTGGCATCGAGGCCAAGTTCAGCGAGAGCCGCCTGGGTCAAGCGTTCAAGCTGTACGGCGAAGACGCGATAGGCGTCCAGGGAATGATCTTCCAGAGGGTTCGTCGCCTGATGTGCTTTGCGGAGGTCGTTTTCCGAAAAGCTATCGCTATTGACGATCAGGATCCCGTTCTGCTTGAGGTCCTTAATATTCATTTTGAGGGCCGCGGGGTTCATCGCCACCAAGACATCTACGGCATCGCCCGGGGTGTAGACATCGCTCGAGGAGAACTGCACCTGGAATCCACTGACGCCCGGAAGAGTTCCCGCAGGGGCGCGGATCTCGGCGGGATAGTCCGGAAAGGTAGCTAAATCGTTTCCATAGAGGGCTGCGGTATTGGTGAACTGACTGCCGGAAATCTGCATGCCGTCGCCAGAGTCGCCGCAGAAGCGTATAACCGCGCGATCGATTACCTGCCGCTTGGGCTTAGTCTCGACAGCATCAGTAATGGTGGCCATTATTGCGTATGATCCTCAGTAAGTTGGAAGCTGGCGTCCGCCCGAGCGAGTTCCCCCCGAAGCTATAAACTGGTGAAAGGGAGACCCACGGAGGGGCGCCGCAACTCCAAATATAACACAATTTCGGCCGCTCCCGTTTGCGTTTGCGGCAACGAGTAAATACGAATCAGAGATCGTCACTTTGACCCCGATTGATTTGGTTTTCGCTCGATTTTTTTTCGCCAGAGCGGCATCGAGCGGATCGGGTGGTTCGTACGGCGGCCCGGGAATATCCCAAATGATCCGAGGAGGCTGCTTCTGGGCCTGCAATTCGTGAAATCGCGCTTCCTCCAGACGCATGTATTCCTCTCGATTGATGGCGCCAAGGCTATTGAGAAGCAACTGACAGATGTAAGCCAGCGTGACGGCGTCGCGGCGCGGGATGCGCTTCAACGTGACCTGCTTCACCAGAGTTCCGAGGAAGCGATTGACCGAAGCGGCGTCGCTGAAGTCGCTGACCGAGGCCAGGAGTTCGGTTGCGGCGGTTTCGCTTCCGCGTTGGGTTTGCAGGCGGCGCTGAGCATGATAGGCGCAGAGGTCCGACGTGGCGCTCATTACGAGCATATGGCAACGGCGGCCTGCCGAGCTGATATGACGGCAGAGCGCCGTATCGGATTCGGACGCCTGAGCCTGCGATTCGGCAGGCGCGAGGTTGGCACTTTCGGCAGTTAAAGTAGGATTTGAGGGGACCCCTGCCCCCCTAGTTTTTTCGTAAGAGTTTGATTTCATTGGAGTTCCTTTTAGTTTTTGTGCAAGAGTATGATTCCATGGCAGTTAGGCACATGGGTAAATAGCCAAGGTTTGCAGTCAGGAACGGTACGCGAATGGGATCGGCTGACGTTTCCGAGACAAACGAGTGCCAAGGGCAATCGGAGCCAATACAGAATACGCGCATATAGTATTTTACCGCACGAGTAAAGCTCCGATCCCAGAGAGATCCCTCGCGAGACTGGCTTGATCAAGGACAAAGATGTTGTGCTCGGCGAGATGGTGGTGAGCATCACAATTCGCATCGGAGTTCAAAAATGGAGCGCTCGACACACGCTGATCATGGACAGGCGTCCGACCCGCACGCGGGGCACAAGATGCCAGGTATGCACGGGAGCCACGACCGTCACGCCGGGCACTCCGTCGCGATGTTTCGCGACAAATTCTGGCTGAGTTTTGCCCTCACAATTCCCGTGGTGATTTGGTCACCCGACGTTCAACACTGGCTTGGTTACACAGCACCTTCCTTTCCCGGCTCGAAATTTATCCCTCCAATCCTCGGAACAGTCGTCTTCGTTTATGGCGGCCTAGTCTTCATCCGAGGTGCATGGCGCGAACTTGCCGATCACAAGCCCGGCATGATGACTCTCATCAGCCTCGCGATCATCGTCGCCTTTGGAACTTCGCTCGCTGCGACATTCGGTTTCTTCGAGATTGACGTTTGGTGGGAACTCGCGTCGCTGATTACGATCATGGTCCTGGGCCACTGGCTGGAAATGCGAGCCATTTCCCAGGCTCGTGGCGCACTCAATGCACTCGCCGCCCTGCTCCCCGACACTGCTGAACGCGTAAAGGGCGCGGCCACCGAATCTGTTCCACTCTCTGAGTTGCGCGTTGGCGACATTGTTCTTGTCCGGCCCGGTGCGCGGGTTCCGGCAGATGGCACTGTGGCTGAGGGCACTGCCGATGTTGACGAGTCCATGATCACCGGCGAGTCCAAGACAGTGCCGAAGGGAGCAGGCGCCAGAGCTATTGCGGGAACGGTCGTTAGTGGCGGAAGCCTGCGCGTCCGCATTACGGCAGTCGGCGACCAGACCGCTCTCTCCGGTATCATGCGGCTCGTCGCCGCTGCGCAGGCCTCCGGCTCTCGCGCGCAAGCGCTGGCCGACCGTGCGGCCGCGATTCTTTTTTACGTGGCAGTCGCGTCTGGCGCCATTACTTTCACTTACTGGTGGTTTTCAGGCGACAAAGAGCACGCACTGATTAGAACGGCGACGGTCCTCATCATTGCCTGCCCACACGCTCTTGGGCTGGCGATTCCGCTCGTAATCGCAATCTCGACTTCGCTAGGCGCTCAGAACGGTCTTCTCATCAAAGACAGGCTCGCGCTCGAACGTGCTCGAAATTTGGATATAGTCATTTTCGATAAGACGGGAACTCTGACACGCGGTTCTCCTGCTGTTTCGGGAATCGTGGCTGCACCAGGCACTACCGAAAACGATTTGATTGCGCGTGCTGCCGCCGTCGAATCCAACTCCGAACACCCACTCGCTAAAGCAATCGTCACCGAAGCCAAGCGCCGAGGCGTGACCCAATTGTCAGCCACGAGTTTCGAGGCGCTGGCTGGTCGAGGAGCGAAGGCGCTCGTGGAAAGCAAGAGTGTCGAAATCGGAGGACCGCGCCTGCTGACAGAGACCAAGGTAACAGTGCCTCCAGAAGTTGAAAAACTGACAGCGACATGGGCATCAGAAGGGGAGACGGTTCTGTATGTCGTCGCTGAAGGCCGACTGCTTGGAGCTTTCGCCGTTGAAGATGAAATTCGGCCAGAATCCAGCGAAGCCGTTACCGAACTTCATCGGTTGGGTATCCGGGTCGCAATGATAACCGGAGACTCGAAGACGGTTGCGGATTCGGTCGCCCGGCGGATCGGAATCGATGAGGTCGCAGCCGAGGTTCCCCCCGCTGACAAGGCTTCGGCGGTGAAACGGTTTCAGGCGGGCGGCAAGAAGGTCGCAATGGTTGGTGACGGCGTGAACGACGCACCAGCGCTGGCGACCGCAGATGTAGGAATCGCAATTGGTGCGGGAACCGATGTGGCGATTGAATCGGCGGGAATCGTGCTAGTGCGTAGTGATCCGCGCGATGTTGTCGCGGCGATAGAGCTTTCACGCGCTACCTACAGAAAAATGGTCCAAAATCTCGTTTGGGCGACCGCATACAACCTGGTCGCCATCCCGGTCGCCGGAGGTCTTTTCGTTCACTGGGGCCTCGATCTGCCCATGAGTGTTGGCGCAGTCGCAATGAGCCTCTCCACCATTTATTGTGGCTGCGAACGCGCAGTTGCTACGCCGACTGAGACTGCAGCGTGCGGTCTTCTGAACTCCCCGATTGCGCCATGCAATACGGGAACTGTAGATCCCTCGCTACGGCTCGTCACCCGGGACGTTTTGACTAACCGGCGAAAGCTCATCCTGCACGTAGAGTCCGTGCCATTGAAAGCTCAGGAGGTGTGTTGCGCTAATCCTTGCACGCGCGAGGATGCAAGGATCACCAAAGTTTAAGCGCAACCGCATAGCCGGTAAGCAGTCCATGGAAGAATGCCTGCCGAACCTTTTGGTTAGAATCCTTATAGTGTAGGATCGCGTCATCGAGCGCGCGGAGGAGTTTCTCACGGCGCTCCTGATGCCTGCCTCCATCCGTCAGTTTTTCCACGAGAGCGCGTACTGCATCATCGTCAGCGATCGTGAACTTATGCGAGTGACGGGCCATGATTGCACCTCCCCTTATTGGAGATTGTACCGCTCAAGCCTCGTTGTCTGTGGGAGGAACAGAACTTAAGTCAGGCGTTTCGCCGGGTTGGCTTAAGCCCAACGCAATGTGACCTTCTGTAGCGCTTAGGGGCACGTTGATTATCTTGTCCCGGATCACCGTGTCAGCTTGAGGTTAATTCTACCCAGTATCGCGAAAAGCAATTCCGAGAAAGTACCCGTCCCCCGGGTTCATGTTTCCATGCAAAATGAGGTGCGCGAACCGTTATGCAGGAGACCAATCGCGGTGTACTTCTGGCAGGCTCCGCACTAGCCAGCTTCGGCAGTCTTCTACTGGAGCTGGCTCTCACCCGATTGTTCTCGGTTGTCCTGTACTACCATTTTGCCTTTCTCGCTATCTCTCTAGCAATGCTTGGCTTGGGCGCAGGGGGTGTTTTCTCTTATCTCCGGCGACGTTGGCTGGCTCAATGGAATCTTCGAACACTGGCGAGTATGATTTGCGCCCTGAACGCTGGAGCCGTCTTGTTTTCACTTTGGATTGCGCTGCACACCCCCGTTTTTCTTCTTCTCGAGTGGAATAACATGCTCCGGCTTTCGGCGATCTACATCGCCGCGGGCATTCCTTTTGTTCTCACCGGAATTCTATTCTCACTAGTGTTTGCCCGCGAAGCCAAAAACGTCACGCTACTCTACAGTGCCGACCTTGCCGGCGGCGCACTTGCCTGCTTGATGGCAGTGCCTCTATTGAACACGCTGGGAGGACCGAATGCCGTGGTTTGCGCGGCCTTGGTAATGGCATTGGCCGCGGGAGTTTGGGCCGACACGAGAATGTGGCGCAAGGTCTCGATCGCGATGGTCGTACTGCTCATGGCACTAATCGCAGCGAATCGTTCGCAAAGGCTAATTGATGTCGTATATGCGAAGGGCAGCTTGGATGGATACCTGTTCAGCGAATTTGCCCGATGGAACGCGATCTCGCGTGTGCAAGTTTCTACTCGCGGTGGACTTGAAAAGTGGGCGGAGATCGATGCCGATGCAAACACACTGATCGTAAACGCAGACCCGCAAGATCCAAAAACAATTTCCTATGTGAAGACGCGCACCCCAGCTTCAGCTATTCCTAGCCTGCTTCGTCCTAGCGGTAAATACGCCGTCATCGGTCCAGGCGGGGGTATCGATATACTGGCAGCAGTGATCGGTGGGAGTCCGGACGTCACTGGAATCGAAATCAATCCCCTCATTGCCAATACCATCGTTCGCGGGCAATACGCCGACTACACTCATCACCTGTATCAGTTGCCTCAGGTTCACATTCGCGTCAGAGAAGGACGCTCCTGGATTCGGGGCAGCCAGGAAACGTACGACGTAATCCAAATGACTCTTGTAGACACTTGGGCGTCTACATCGGCGGGCGCCTTTGCCTTGAGCGAGAACAACCTGTATACGGTCGAAGCCTTCCGCGAGTATTTCGATCATCTGAAATCGGACGGTTTCCTAGCCATCACGCGATGGGAGTTTCCCCAACCGCGAGAAGCGCTGAGAGTGGTGTCAGTAGCTACCGAGATGCTGCGCAGGTCTGGAATTGAGGATGTTCGTAAACACTTCATTATAGTTGCCAACGGTCGGCTTGACGAAAGCGGCAGGCAGGTAACGGTCCTGACGAAGAAAACTGCATTCACCATAGATGAGGAACGAACTTTCCTGAAGGAAGTAAAAAGCAATCGCAGTCTGTATCCTGTGTATACTCCGAACGTTTATGGCCGGCCGGACAGAACCTCAAGCTGTGACGCATCGGTGTCCACCAGGACCAACGGGAATTGTATCGAGCGCTCTCTGGCTCAATTGGCCGAAACCCGAGTACTGCGTGCCGGGACGACTGAGCCCTTCCAACAACTCATAAATTTGCCAAGTCGTCAACTCGTAGACGCCGATCCGCGTGGCAAGTTTATTCGTGATTATCCTTTTGAGATCACGCCTGTCACTGACAATGCCCCGTTTTTCTTTTTCACGTTCAAGACGAGCAGTGCTTTGCGCACGCTCCTTGCTAATCGCGGTGACGCCAGGACCGATTGGAAAAACAATCTCGGTCTGGTCGTTCTTGGTGCCGTGCTCGTCATCTCCATCATCATAGTTTCTGGCCTCCTCGTCGTACCGCTGGCAGTACACAAAACAGCGCAAAAACCGCCGATTACACCGCTACTTTATTTTGTCGCCATCGGTTTGGGATTCATCATAGTAGAGATTGTAATGATTCAACGATTCGTGCTGTTTCTTGGCCATCCTACCTACGCGATGACTGTTGTTGTATTCCTTATGTTGCTGTCGGGTGGCGCAGGAAGTTTTGCGTCCAGGTATTGGCTCAAGGAGATCCTGAGAGTTCGAGCAGTACTGGGAGCAATCGTAGGTTTGGTTATGCTTTACGCCTTTGCATTGCACACCGTGTTAGGGGGGCTTGTTGGCCTGCCCTTTACCGCAAAAGTTGTGCTGAGCGCGATCCTATTGGCACCGCTCGGCTTTCTGATGGGAATGCCGTTCCCGGCTGGCCTACGAGAGATTGCGGGCCAGGACGGAGCATTCATAAAAGAGACGGAGAACACTACGGTCGAATGGGCATGGGCGATGAATGCGGCATCTGGTGTGCTGGGCTCTGTGCTGGCTATCTTACTGGCCCTGAATTTCGGTCTTAATGCGACCTTGGGATGTGCTGCTGGAGCCTATCTCGCCGCTGCTGTCCTGACTTTTTTGTGGCAGGGGCTCCCGATGAAAGAGGTAAGCATTCCCACGTACGTTTCGGCCAGCTGCGCAGCCGTCAGACGCGATTGAATCTCAAGATGCCGCTTTGTAGTCCGCGTAGCGCCCGAAAAACGGGATTTTCGGAAGCTGGGATAGTTTCCGGAATCCGTGGGATGACGAGGCACTTCGCTGGCGCTGCAACGACGGGAACTGCAGATCCCTCGCGCTGCGGCGCTCGTGATGACAGCGCAGCTGTCAGATGCCGGCGTACCAGGCGTACCCGCCTTCTGGCGCCGATGAGCCCAAGCCTTTGCCGAAGCGCTTGAGGCTATCGATGACGGTCAGGCTGGTGATGTATTTGACGTTTTTGTAGCCGAGCTGCCGGGGAACGCGCAGGCGAAGGGGTCCACCGAAGGGCACGGGAAGCTCACCGCCATTCATACCGAGGGTGAGGAGAGTTTGAGGGTGCAAGGCATCAGCCATATCGATGCTCTCCCACCAGTCCGGCTGGATCGAACGGTAGACAACATATCGGGCCTGGGGAAGAACGCCCACCAGGTTTAGTAGGTGAGCGAGCGGCACGCCGCTCCATTCGGCGACGTACGACCAGCCCTCTTCGCAGGCGATGAACGTGATTTGGGTGCTATGCGGGAAGCTCTTGAGCTCTGCAAGCGAGAACGCCGCCGGGCGGGCGACCATGCCATCCACGGCAAGACGCCAGTCCACAAACGCTCCGTCCTGAAGGCGCTTGAACTCTGCGCCAAGGGGATCGACTTCGTTTGCAAACGGATCTTTCGAAATCTCGGTGCGAGGGAACTCGCGCGCCATGGAATGGCGGCTCAACAATCGCTGCGCAGCATAAGTCAGAGTTTCGCCCGGTCCGTAGAGAACGCCGGCATCGGGAGGAATGAGTCCAAAACGCTTGGCGATGTTCGCGGCAACGGCGAGCCCTGCCGCGCCGGCGCCGCCCACTAAGCCGGCGGTGATGAGCTTACGCCTCGAAATCTTATTCATAGTCGCTCCACAGCCTTGGGCAGGCGACCGACGATCATGGCGCCCACCCGCTTCCGAAACCCGGCAAGATAAACCATAAGAACGTGAATCAAGAGAAATAGCACCAAAAAAATGGTGACGAAGAAATGTATGGTGCGCGCGGATTGCCGTCCGCCCAAACCCGTGACTAACGCGGGGAAGATACCTTCGATGGCTGGGGACATGGCCAAGCCCGTCCAGATGACTAAGGGGAAGAGAACGAAAATCACGAGCAGATAGCTCAAGCGCTGCAGGACGTTGTACGACCAGGCTTCGTCATCAGTCGGCCGCCCAAAGTGCAAGTGCCGCGCTATGTCGGTCGCGAGACTCGTTGGCGAAAGGTCAGACGGAGAGGGGAATAGATTCTGGCGGAAATGCCCCTTGGAGAATCCGAAGGCTAAATAAAGTAAGCCAGTCAATACGGCAATCCAGGCCGCCTCGAAATGCAGATAGCGGCTCCAGCCGTTCTGGTCGGGAAGCACATAGCCGTAGCCAGTAGGGACTGTATCCCTGGAGGATGGAATCGGCAGCGTGAATAAGGGACGCGTGTTTACGTTGCCGATTTCACCCCAATAAAAACGCGGGTGAGAGATGAGAATTTCCACTCCCGTTAGCAGGAGGGCCAGAAAGGACAAGGTAATCAGCCAATGCGTGACGCGAACGATGGCAGGATGTCGCGGAGGAGATGGTTCGGGCATCTGCGAAATTGTCATCGTGAAGACGTGCCGTACACCGGAAACTTCAAGGACTCTTTGGCCCCACCGACACGATACCTTTGGCTAATTCTGAAAGCAATTGCCCGAAAGGATGTTCCGGGAAGAGCAGTTGGCAGACTTGGTCCTCTTCGGAAGCGGTGATACTTATTCTGTTTGTCGGGATTTTTGCAGTGCCGCCGGGATCAAAACATCTGTGTAGCGCTGGGCTTCTTTAGCTCGCACACCGCCGGATTGGGCGATTTGGTTAAACAGCGGCAAGACCTGGTCTTGCAGCATGGCCGAATTGTGCGTGGCTACTGCGCGGTCATACTTTTTGACAGCGCCGATATAGGCGCCGTTTGCAAATGAGATGGCTTTGGTGGCGGCAAGGCTATCTTCAATGTGCTTTTCCGCCCTGGGGATGAGGCTATTCAAGTAGTCGCGGGCGTCCATGGCTAAGGGGCCTTGTGCGTCGGCCACAGATTTGAACTTGGGCAGCAAATCCTGAAGTTCGTTCAGAGCGGCAGAGTCGCCCTCTTCCACCAGTTCGTCGAAGTGATTTTTAAGCCGCGTCATTTGCCACTGATCGGCATCGGACGCCACGGGCGTGTCCATCTGATTTCTTCGTGCGTCGTCGCGAATCATTTGGGTGATAACGGTATCCCGCATTTGGCGCGCCTGCTGTTTGTGCGGGCCTGGGAGTGCCAAGAGTTCGTCGAGTGCCTTTACCTCTCGCAAAAGATGGCCGGGTTCGTGGGAAGTGGATTCGAACTGAACTGCGGCCCAAAGCTTCTCGTTCGCGCGACGCTCGGGAATGACTGCATCGACGTAATGGGCGGCATCCGACCAGCGATGACCGACTTCCGGCGAAGTAAGAATGTCGCGAAACCACGTCTCGGCATCGTCGAGATCGCCAGCCTGCAAGTACGCGGTGGCTTTGTCCCAGAACGTTTGCTCCTGCCGCAAGGGAACTTCGATCGAATCGGGCAAAGGCGACACGGGTTTGAGAACGGAGCCGCTCGCAGCAGCGGGGATTGCGATGTCCGCAGTTGGTGTGGCCGGCGCGCCTGGCTCTCTTGGCGTATCGATTGGCGTCAAGGTTTGCACCGCCGCAACGGGCGTAGGCGTCTCTGCAGTGCCGGTGGGCAAGGATGGGGGCGCCGGAGATGGCGGAGTCAAATTCACGTTCTGCGTCGAATCGGGACGAATATCCAAGGCCAAGATCTTAAAGCGGCGAACGACTCCGAGCGCATTGTAGCGGCGAGCGATTCCGAGCGCAGTGTCCCGGCGAGCGATACCGACTGCACCAAGCACAATGACTGTCAAAAGCGCGCAGGTGGCGGCAGCGTTACGCAACGGATGGGAAGATTCTTTCGCCGGGATTTTGACGGGCTGGGGCGCAAGGGGCGGCGCAATCGGGGCTGCGCCTGCAGGGAGCACGCCGGGAATTATCGGATTTGAAACGAGAAGGACGGTCGGGGCGGGCTGCACACTGATTTGGCCGGCAGGCGCCTGCGTCAAGCTCTTCGATCCTTTTGCGGTCAAGGAGAAATACAGGTTTTCGACGTCTTTGAGGAGACTTTCCATCGATGAGTAGCGCTCTTTCTCATCCTTGCGAAGACATTTCGCAATGATTCTTTCGAGCGCGACCGGGCATTCGGGAAACACCCGCCATATCGGAGGAGGCTCATTCTGCAGAATGCTGAGCAGCAAGGCGGCATGGTTTTCACCGGTGAACGGCCGCTGATAGGTAATGAGTTCGTAGAGAACGATTCCCGTTGCCCAAATGTCAGAACGCGCATCGAAGTGCTCGCCGCGAATTTGTTCTGGAGACATGTACGCCAGCGTGCCGAGCAACACTCCCGTTTGGGTTTGTGAAGCGTTACCTAGGCGGGCGATGCCGAAATCGACGACCTTAACGATGTCATCGCGCGTCACGACGATATTGGCCGGCTTGACATCACGGTGGATCACGCCATGACGATGAGCGTAGTCGAGCGCACGGCAGGTCTGGACGACATACCCGAGCTTTGTCGCGAGCGGCAGCGCCGGCTGGCGGGTGATAATTTTCTCCAGACTCCCGCCTTCCAGATACTCCATGGCGATAAAAGGGGCGCCGCCCGATTCGGCCAGTTCGTAAATGGTAACGATATTGGGATGCTGTAAGCCGCCGGCAGCCCGCGCCTCGCGGTAAAAGCGCTCCAGGAGATCGGCGCTTTGGTCGACGCCAGAGGTGATCGTCTTAACGGCGACGTCGCGGCCAATGAGCGGATCGCGTCCCTTGAAGACGACTCCCATGGCTCCGCGGCCGATCTCCTCGAGGATTTCGTATCGGCCGATCTGCTCTTTTTCGTCCTGCGGCATAATCCAAGCCTCGCCTTAGTCTTAGTTTACCGGCGTGCAGGGCACGGTTCTTCGAGGCTCAAGGGGCGCGTAGCGGAGCCGTTACGTGTCAGTTTGGGGTCGTTCCGGTGGCAGCGGCAGCGAGATGAGTTGAGAGGGAACCGCAGATCCCTCGCGCTGCGGCGCTCGTGATGACACATAGTAGTAATGAGCGTACGGCGCTCATGATGACAGCGTGACGCTGGATCGCCCGGCGATGAGATCAAGAGAAAGGCCTCAGGTCTCGGGCGAACAAACAGCGCTGCCGCGACTTGAGCTACGGGGCTCAGAACGGCACACGGGGTGGCCGCAAAACCGTAGCCATTAGCAGTACAATTCGCGCTTCTAGAGAAAAGCAGATTCTTCGCTGCGCGCCTATTGGCAAACCGGCCCTATGCAAAAAGGGAAACTGCAGATCCCTCGCGCTGCGGCGCTCGTGATGACACCAGTGATCTTGTGGCTGAGTTGCGCTGTGATAGAAGAGAGTTACCCAATTTCAAAAGTGAGCTTCTTTTGACCGTCTCTCCGGCTCAACTCTCCGAGAATGCGACCAAGGCCTTTCGCGCCGCGCGTGATTTCCTGCTCGCGAACCGTGATGATTACCGCGCTGCTTACGCTGGGTTTCAATGGCCCAACCTCGATCGTTTCAACTGGGCCCTGGACTGGTTTGACCGCATTGCCGCCGGACCCCGGCGCAACCAAACCGCCTTGTGGGTAGTTCACGAGGACGGAAGAGAAATAAAGCTGAGTTTTGCCGAGCTATCAGACCGTTCTTCGCGCCTTGCGAATTACTTTCGCCGTTTGGGTGTGTGCCGTGGCGACCGCGTTCTGGTAATGCTGGGGAATATCCCGCCACTCTGGGAAACGATGCTGGCAGCGATGAAGTTGGGCGCCGTCACGATACCTGCCACCACTCTGCTCACCGCGCATGACGTAGACGATCGCGTTGCCCGCGGGCACATACGCCACATTGTCTGCGCGTCGGAGCTTGTCCCCAAGATTGAGGCGGCTTGCGGAACCTGCACCCGTATAGCGGTCGGAGGGCGAGTTTCGGGCTGGCAGGCGTTCGAGGAGGGATATGATGCGCCGATTCGATTCGAAGCTGACGGAGAGACGAAGGCGAGCGATCCCTTGCAGCTTTACTTCACTTCGGGCACCACGGCCAAGCCCAAACTCGTGCTGCACAGCCACGTAAGCTATCCAGTCGGCCACCTCTCTACATGTATTGGATCGGCATCAAGCCCGGCGATCTCCACTTTAATCTTTCCTCGCCCGGCTGGGCTAAGCATGCCTGGAGCTCGTTCTTTGCGCCATGGAATGCTGAGGCAACGGTTTTCGCTGTGAACCAGCCGCGATTCAACGCCAGGAGCCTGCTGGATTGCCTCAGCCGGTGCGGTGTTACGACGTTCTGTGCTCCGCCCACGGTGTGGCGCATGCTGGTTATGGAAGATCTGGCGGCATGGAAGACCACACTGCGCGAGGTGACGAGTGCCGGCGAGCCGCTGAACCCCGAAATAATCGAGCAGGTGCGGACGGCGTGGGGGCTCACTATCCGCGATGGCTACGGGCAGACAGAAACTACGGCTCAAGTTGGGAATCCACCAAACCAGCCGTTGAAGCCCGGCTCGATGGGCAGGCCGTTGCCGGGCTATTACATTGTGTTGCTGGACGATGATGGCAAAGAGGCCGAAGAAGGCGAGCTATGTCTCCCGCTGGATTCGGCGCCGGCTGGTCTGATGCCTGGTTACCAGAATAATGACGGCACAAACAAGCCGCTCGAAGGCCGTGCGTACTCGACCGGTGATGTCGTTCGCCGTGAGGCCGATGGATATCTCAGGTTTGTCGGCCGAGCCGACGACGTCTTCAAGGCATCGGACTATCGCATCAGTCCGTTTGAGGTGGAAAGCGCGTTAATCGAACATCCCGATGTGGTCGAGTGTGCGGTGGTTCCGGCGCCCGACCCCATTCGGCAAACTGTGGTCAAGGCTTTCGTAACTCTGCGTGCCGGGACGGATCCTTCTGCGGACATTGCACTTTCGATTTTTCGGCACAGCCGCAAAACGCTGGCGCCTTACAAGCGCGTTCGCCGGTTGGAATTCACAGAATTACCGAAGACGATCTCGGGGAAGATTCGCCGGGTAGAGTTGAGGATTTCAGAAGCGGAACGAGTTGCTGGAGGTCAGCGGAGGGCATCAGAGTTTCGCGAAGAGGATTTTCCGGAGTTGGGATGACATGCAAGAAGGGGGGAACTGCAGATCCCTCGCGCTACGGCGCTCGTGATGACAGCATAGGCGGGGCGAGGTTTGGGCAAGCGACACCGCGAGGACGGAGAGATTCTTCGGCCGCTGCCGGGAGACGACACGACGCGCAAACAGCGCGCCACAGCGGCCTCAGAATGACAAGGCCCGACGCTGATCACTTTTTAGGATTGACGCTTCGCCTTGTATTCGCCTATACTGCTGGCGGCCGGTGTTCTGAGGTGAAAAGGCGATGACGCTCACCAAACGACAGAAGGAAGTTCTCGATTTTTTAGTCAACTTCGTGAACAAGCACGGCTACTCGCCCAGCTTTGAAGAGATCGCGCGCGCCTTGCGGCTGACCTCGTTGGCCACTGTGCACAAGCACATCACCACGCTCGAACGCAAAGGATTCATTCGCCGCGGCTACAACCAAAGCCGTTCGATTGAAGTCACGCAGTTGCCGAAATCTGTTCGCGAGCAAGTGATGGAACGCCACAGCGTGGAATTGCCGTTGGCGGGACGCATTGCGGCGGGCCGGCCGCTCGAAGCGGTTGAGAGTCACGAAACGTTTTCGCTGAGTGAGTTCACACGCGCAGACGGCAGCTTCGTTCTTCAAGTCAAGGGCGATTCCATGATCGAGGATCACATTCTCGACGGCGACTATGTGGTGGTCGAACCTTCGCAGGTGGCCAATCCGGGCGAGGTGGTCGTAGCGCTGGTGGGAACTGACGAAGCGACGCTAAAGCGCTTTTATCGCGAAGCGGGCGGAAAGGTGCGCCTGCAGCCGGCGAATTCGGAAATGCAGCCAATTATCGCGCCAGCATCGGAAGTGAAGATTCAGGGACGGGTGGTAGGAGTGCTGCGCAAATATTGACCCGCCCCCCTGAGCTATAAGAATAGACGTTCGCCGCTGTCCGCGGAACTCACGAAGAGAGTGAAAAAGAACCCACCTTTCAGACTACGAAAGATGGGGCTCCCGCGGAACTGCAGCCCCTGGCGTCGGACTTCCGCGCTTCGGATAAAAAGCGGATCCTCACTGCGCTGCACTTCGTTCGGAATGACAACTAGCTGGATTGCGACGAAGGGCATCAGGTCTCGGCCAGCACACCCAGAGCAAGGCGGCGTTATGCAAAAACCGGAACTGCAGATCCCTCGCGCTGCGGCGGTCGTGATGACACCTTGGCTAGAAGTAGGGTTTTCCGCAGGTTGTCTACAGCTTTTCAAGGCGCATCTGGGCCTTCGCGTTACTGTCACGCACATCGTTTGAGATTATCTTCTTGCTCCGCTCTGAAACAGAGGACTAGAGTGGCTCTCCCCGGCCAAATGCCAGAGCCTTCTGGCCCAACATGGAATGACCGAGGAGGCCTAATGTGGGGAAACAAAAAAGCTGAACCTGCTTCGCCGCCAACGGCTGTTCCGGCTCCGTCAAAGGCTCCGGAGACAAATATAACCAAGCCGACATCGGCAACAGTGGAGGGTAAAGTCATGAGCACCGACGCAGTTCGCCCTGTGGCTGCAGCTCCGGCCGGATCTACCGCACGTCTCGGAGCCAGCCTGCACATAAAGGGTGAGATTTCCGGAAATGAAGACCTGCAAGTGGATGGCACAGTAGAAGGACTAATTCAGCTCGACGATCGTAAGTTGACCGTCGGAGCCAGCGCGAAAGTGACCGCCGATCTGGTGGCGCGCGAGGTGATCGTCTATGGGAGCGTGAAAGGAAATCTGCGCGCTCGCGATCGCATCGAAATCAAAAAAGACGGCTCCGTTATCGGCGACCTGACAACAGCCCGCATCATGATCGAAGATGGAGCGTACTTCAAAGGCGCCATCGAGATCGATCGTAAAGGCGAGGCCGCCAGCAGCGCCAGTCACGAGAAGCCAGCGTTTGTGAAGGCGGCTACTGCCGCGGTGCAGACGAGCAAGGCTTCGAGCTAGGTTTCGCGTTCGATTCGGCCTGCCTGAGCTGCGGTTGAAATTTCTCTGAAAGCTTGCCTGCCGGCCTGGTCCCGCGACCGGGCCGCTGGCGAGGTCCCGCAGCTTCGTCGACCCTCGTTGACAAATCCCCGCCCATCTAATATTGTTCTCGTTTGTCCCTATAGGGTGAGGTGTTAGCAGAGCATGCGGACGTATGTTCCAGAGGGCCGCGAGGCGGAGGCGCTGTCGCAAGGTCCTAAATGGTTTGTGGTTGATGCTGCCGGCCAGGTACTGGGCCGTGTTGCCACAGCAGTAGCGCGCGTGTTGATTGGGAAAGATAAGCCGACTTTCACTCCCTACCTCGATTGTGGCGACCACGTGGTCGTGATCAACGCGGACAAGATTCGTCTTACGGGAAACAAGCTCGAAGACAAGGTTTACCGCACTCACAGCGGTTATCCCGGTGGTCTCAAGGAAGTTCCCGCAAAGCGGATTCGCGGCAACCGTGCCGACTGGATGCTACGCGAAGCGGTTCTGGGGATGTTGCCCAAGAATCGGCTCCGCGCCAGCCGAGCGCGAAAGCTGCGCGTCTACCTGGATGAAAAGGGCCTGGCACGTCACGCAGGTCAGAAACCGCAACCGTTGGCTCTGTAAATTCGTCCAACACTTTAAAGCATCCCAAGGGTATTTTTTTCTGAGCCGTGTTTGAGGAGGAAATTTGGGTTCGAACGCACAGCCTACTGCGGGTGTTGTGAGTACAAAAGCATATGGCACGGGCCGCCGCAAGAATGCTGTGGCGCGCGTATTCATTCGTCAGGGCAGCGGAAAATTTGAAGTGAATGGCAGAGCCGTTGACGCCTATTTCAAAAACGTCACCTGGCTGAACCGCGCCGTCGAACCGCTGAAGTTCACCAATACCGCCAATGAGCTTGACGTAATGGCGACGTGCAATGGCGGAGGCGTGGGAGGCCAAGCCGGCGCGGTGCGCATGGGACTTTCGCGCGCACTTTCGATTTTGAATCCCGATTTGCGAATCGGACTGCGGAAAAACGGTTTTCTAACGCGCGATTCACGCATGCGCGAGCGCAAGAAGTACGGCCAGAAGGGCGCGCGGAAACGCTTCCAGTTCAGCAAGCGCTAATCGGCGCTTGTCACAAGGGCTCCAGTTCGCATTGCGGACTGAATACTTGGCCGGCGGGATGCCGGCAAAAGGATGCTGCTTTTTCCGAAACGAAAGCTTCGGAAAAGTTGGTAAGCATCCAAACCTAAAAGGAGGTCCATTGGCAGTTGAAATTACAATGAAAGAGTTGCTGGAGGCCGGTGTTCACTTCGGCCACCAGACCCGGCGCTGGAATCCGAAGATGAAGGAATACATTTTCGGGGAACGCAACGGGATTCACATCATAGATCTACAAAAAACTTTGAAGATGTTCCGCGACGCAAGCCGGTTTGTGAGCGAATTAGCCAGTCAGGGGCGCGTCGTTCTGTTTGTGGGCACGAAGCGCCAGGCGCAAGAAGCCATCGCCGAAGAAGGAAAGCGCTGCGGAATGTTCTTCGTCAATCACCGGTGGCTTGGCGGGACCCTCACCAATTGGGCCACCCTGCAGAAATCGATCAAGCGACTGAAAACGCTCAAGGCCATGATCGAAGACGGGCGCATGGCGCAGCTTTCGAAGAAAGAAGCCGCCAGACTCGAACGGGAACTAAAGCACCTGCAACAAAATTTGGAAGGCGTCGAAAACATGGCCACGCAGCCCGATGCGATGTTTGTGGTCGATTCGCATACGGAGCAGATTGCGGTGCGTGAAGCGCGCCGCATGGGCGTGCCCGTGGTAGCCGTGGTAGATACGAATTCCGATCCCGATCAAGTCGATTGGGTGATTCCCGGGAATGACGATGCCTTGCGAGCCATCAGGCTTTTCACCACCAAGATTGCCGAAGCCGTAATCGAGGGCCGCGCTGCGTTTGAGCAAACACAGTTGGCGGGCGAAAAGGTGGGAGGCGGCGAGGGCGGCGAAGTTGCCGAGAACGTGGAATACGTGGACACCAGCGCCTATGAGTCTTACGAAAAACAAGAAGGCGATTTCGTCGAGACGCCGGAAGTAACCGAGGCCGTCGAACAGCCCGTTCAGGCGGAAGGCGAGTCCGAATCCTGATTGCGCGGCAAGCGCGTGCCGGGCTTCGTTGATTCCAGCCAAAATCTGACCATCATTTGAGGATTTGCCGAAATGGCGACAAACCCTGAGCAAGTGAATATACCCGCGCAACGTGTAAAAGAGTTGCGTGAACGCACGGGCGCCGGTTTTAACGACTGTCGCAATGCGCTGGTGGAAGCCACCGGCGACGTGGAACGTGCGATTGATATCCTGCGCCGCAAGGGACAGGCGGCGGCGCAAAAGAAAGCGCAGCGCGAAGCAAGCGAAGGTTTGATCGGCCACTACATTCACGCCGGCGGGAAAATTGGCGTGGTCGTTGAAGTAAATTGCGAATCCGACTTCGTGGCCCGCACGGACGACTTCCAAAGGCTCTGCCACGATCTTGCTATGCACATAGCGGCGCTCGATCCGCGTTATGTGCGCAGGGAGGAAGTCACGCCGGAGATTCTGGATCACGAGCGCGACATCTATCGCGAACAGGCGCGTGCTACAGGCAAGCCGGAACCGGTGATTGAGAAAATCGTGAACGGCAAGATGGAGAAATTCTACGAGGAAAATTGCCTGTACGAGCAGCACTTCATCAAAGACGAATCGGTGACCGTTACCGAACTGATCAATCAAATGATTTCTAAATTGGGCGAGAATATTTCTGTGCGCCGTTTTGTGCGCCTCAAAGTGGGAGAAACCACAGCTGCCTCTTCGGGAACCAGCGGCGAAGCGGCGTTGCAACCGGTCCCCTGAAGATTACCTGGCAGTATTCCGATAATTCGGTACGGAAACGCCGCGCCCGTAGTAAGCCGCTGAGAATCTCTGCTAAAATGCCCGCCGAAAAGCTACCGAATCCGCGGCCTAGAATGCGATTACAAAAAGCAGGAACGGAGTGATGCCGGCCCTCGAGGGTGCGAGTCCCGCTTATTCGAAGATCGTGCTGAAGCTTTCGGGGGAATCCCTGCAGGGTCCTCTCGGGGCCGGCATCGATGCGGAAACGGTGGCGCGCGTGGCCGCGGAGTTGAAAGAGATCAACGATATCGGGGTGCAGGTCGCGATTATGGTGGGCGGAGGAAATATCTTCCGAGGCACGCGCCAAAAATCACTTGCCATCGACCGAGCTACAGCCGATTACATGGGCATGCTGGCCACGGTGATTAATGGGCTTGCTTTACAAGATGCGCTAGAAAAGCAGGGCGCTCATACTCGTGTACTAAGCGCCATCGACATGCGCCAGATTGCGGAACCTTTCATCCGCCGGCGGGCCACTCGGCATCTGGAGAAAGGCCGCATCGTGATCTTTGCCGCGGGGACCGGGAATCCTTATTTTTCAACCGATACTGCCGCGGCGTTGCGCGCGATGGAAATCAAAGCAGAGGTTATTCTCAAGGCGACTCGTGTGGATGGAATCTACGATGCCGATCCGGAAAAGGTTCAGGGGGCGCACCGTTTTGAGCACATCAGTTACCTGGACGTCTTGCAGCGCGGGCTCGCGGTGATGGATTCGACAGCGATTTCACTGTGCATGGATAATAAGATGCCGATTATTGTATTCGATCTCAACCGGCCCGGAAATCTGAAGCGAGTTGTGCTTGGTGAAAAAGTGGGTTCGCTGGTTACTGCCAGCTAGTTTTCCCTCGCCGAATATACGGCTAAAAACATCGAGGTAGAACCGATGAGCACTGCAGCTACGAGCAAAGACGCGCTATCGCAAGCCAGGGCGCGGATGGAAAAAGCGGTCGACGACTTCAGGCGCGAATTGGCGGGCATTCGAACGGGACGCGCAAACGTCTCGATATTGGACCATGTACGCGTGGATTATCACGGCACACAAATGCCGATTAACCAGCTCGGCACGGTTACGGTTCCGGATCCAATGATGTTGGTGATCTCCCCGTGGGATCCGGGCGCCGTGCCGCTGATTGATAAGGCCATCCGCACTTCCGATCTTGGGCTCAATCCGACAAACGACGGAAAGGTGATTCGACTGCCGCTGCCCGCGTTGACCGAAGAGCGACGAAAGGATTTGGTCAAGCACCTTCATAAAGTGCTCGAAAATCATCGCACGGCCATGCGAAACGTGCGCCGCGACATCAAAGAGGCGATCGAGCATTTAGAAAAAGACAAGAAGGTGAGCGAGGACGAGCGCAAGCGTTCTGTGGAAGAACTGGACAAGCTCACCCAGAGTGAGACCAAGAAAATCGAAGACCTGTCGGCCGCGAAGGAGAAGGAAGTCCTGGAATTGAGGTAGCTTTTTCGTAAGCCGCTGATACTATAAGACTTAAGGTTGAGGCGACGTGCTGTGCGTGCTCCTCGGGTGTCCTGAGGGTAAGTCTGCATGTGCATAGCCAAGCCCGCTTTAGCTCCGAGAAATGTGTTTTTTATTTTGACACATTGTCATTTATTGCCTATACTCAGCGTTTTGTCAGGGGAATTTTTGCCCTGTGGTAGAAGGGGAAGGTCTCCTGCCCCGGAAGAACGAGGGAATTGGGGCGGGAGAGCGGCCGGAATGGGGCGCCAGCCCCGCAAAGCCGAGTAGCCTCTCCGCTTGTGACCCGCTGCTTTTTGCAAGCCGCAGTGGATTCTGTGCGTGGAGAATTTTCGGTCCGGGGTCGCTACTGACCCTTTCTGTTGATCAACCCGCAAACTCCGCTGTCAGCGAAGGCTGGCCCGGAATGGAATCGTTTTTTTGCTCAAGTGAGGGAGAGCCGTGCCGACGTTTGCGCAACTGGTCCGTATCGGACGCGAGAAAGTACGCACGAAGACAAAATCGCCCGCGCTGCAGGGATGCCCGGAGAAGCGCGGCGTGTGCATTCGTGTGTACACGCAGACGCCGAAAAAACCTAATTCCGCGCTTCGCAAGGTGGCTCGGGCGCGGCTGACCAATAGCGTCGAAGTGACGACTTACATTCCCGGAATCGGGCACAACCTGCAGGAGCACTCGATCGTGCTGGTGCGCGGCGGCCGCGTGAAGGATCTGCCTGGAGTTCGCTATCACATCATCCGAGGCACGCTCGACGCCGCTGGCGTCGATAATCGCAAGCAGGGGCGTTCGAAATACGGAGCCAAGCGGCCCAAGGCTGCGCAGAAGTAAGTAAGAAAGACGGAGAAGCATCATGCCACGCAAAGGATTTGTATCGCGCCGCACGGTTCTGGCGGATTCGGTTTACGCCAGCGATCTGGTGCAGAAATTCATTAATTCGATGATGTGGGATGGAAAGCGGTCCACGGCGCAGAGCATCTTTTATGGCGCCATGGAGCAGGTGGGACAGAAGGCGAATGACGAGCCGCTCAAAGTTTTCAAGAAAGCGGTGGAAAACGTCAAGCCGGTGCTCGAGGTGAAGTCTCGCCGGGTTGGCGGCGCGAATTATCAGGTTCCGGTTGAGGTGAGCCAGTTCCGCAGGCAGTCTTTGGCGATTCGCTGGTTATTGCTCCACGCACGCACCCGCCCCGGCAAGCGCATGATGGATAAGTTGGCCGACGAGCTTTTGGACGCGGCCAACGGACGCGGCGGCGCGATCAAGCGCAAAGAAGACGTTCACCGCATGGCCGAGGCGAACAAGGCCTTCGCCCACTACCGCTGGTAAAACAAAAAAACGGAAGAATTTGGCAGAATTATGGAAATACGGTCACAACTCGAACATACACGCAACATCGGCATCATGGCGCATATCGACGCCGGCAAAACGACGTCCACGGAGCGGATTCTTTTTTATACCGGTGTGACGTACAAGATCGGCGAAGTCGATGAAGGCACCGCCACGATGGACTGGATGGAGCAGGAGCGCGAGCGCGGCATCACGATTACGTCTGCAGCGACGACGGCGACCTGGAAGCGCTCTGGCCAATCCTATCGGATCAACATTATCGATACGCCGGGCCACGTCGATTTCACCGTGGAAGTGGAGCGCTCGCTCCGCGTACTCGATGGCGCCGTGGCAATCTTTGACGCTGTCGCGGGCGTGCAGCCGCAGACAGAGACGGTGTGGCGGCAGGCGGATAAATACCGGGTACCCCGCATTGCGTTTGTGAACAAGATGGACCGCGTTGGAGCCGATTTCGATCACTGTATCCGCACGATGCGCCAGCGGCTTGGTGCCCACCCCGTTCCTCTGCAGTTTCCCATTGGCAAAGAAGATAGCCTCGTCGGAGTCATCGATTTCATCGAGGAAAAAGCGATTATCTGGCTTGAAGATACGCTCGGCGCGAAATTCGAAGTGTTTCCGATCGAGAAGCTTTGGGATGAGGCATTTTTGAAGGAGCGGCCGGGAGTCGCGGCGGCAATCAAAGCGTCGGCGATCAGTCGGGAGTTCTATAAAGAGCAGCGCGAGAAGGTGGTCGAGTACATCGCCGAACACGACGACGTCATTCTGGACAAGTACCTGGCCGAACACGAATTGAAGCCGGATGAGCTGCGCGCATCGGTTCGCCGCTCGACGATCGCGCTTAAACTCGTGCCAGTCTTGGCGGGCTCCGCATTCAAGAATAAGGGCGTTCAGCCTCTGCTCGACGCGGTCGTTGATTATCTGCCTTCGCCTCTCGATGTTCCGCCGGTCGAAGGCACTTCGCTCGATGGCACGGAGCCGCTTTTGCGGCGGGCCAGCGATGACCAGCCGTTTTCGGCGTTGGCGTTCAAGATCATGTCCGACCCGTTTGTCGGGCATGTGACTTATATCCGTGTGTATTCGGGCATCTTGAAGGCCGGCAGCTACGTCTACAACTCATCGAAAAGCACTCGCGAGCGCATCGGTCGGCTCTTGCGTATGCATGCAAACAAGCGTGAAGAAATCGATGCCATCTACGCGGGCGATATTGCCGCGTGCGTAGGCCTAAAGAGCGTAACGACGGGCGACACGCTTTGCGATGAGCAGAAGCCGATCATTTTGGAATCGATCGAGTTCCCTGCTCCGGTCATTTCGGTGGCGATCGAGCCGAAGACCAAAGCGGATCAGGATAAGCTCGGCAACGCGCTCCAGAAGCTTTCGCAGGAAGATCCTACTTTCCGGGTACACACCGATCCTGACACCGGGCAGACTTTGATTTCCGGCATGGGCGAACTGCACCTCGAGATCATTGTGGATCGCATGATGCGCGAATTTGGCGTGCAGGCGACTGTCGGGCGGCCTCAGGTCGCTTACCGCGAAACGATCCGTAAGCATGCTGGGGCCGAAGGCAAATATATTCGTCAGACTGGCGGCCGCGGGCAGTATGGCCATTGCAAACTCGAAATTCATCCACTGCCGAATGCGAGCCATGAAGACATGCACGAGATGTCTACCGACGAGCTCGATGCATTGGCGAAGTCAGTGGCTGGATCGGGCGGTAAGTTCCGCTTCGATAAAGAGCATCGATTGCTTTTTATCGACAAGGTTATAGGAGGGGCGATACCCAGGGAATATATCGCTCCCATTGAAGCAGGTATACGCGAGGCCATGGAGAATGGCGTCCTTGCAGGCTACGAGATGGTGGATATTGCCGTGGTTTTGACCGACGGCAGCTACCACGAGGTAGACAGTTCGGAAATGGCGTTCAAGATCGCCGGGTCCATGGCGTTCAAAGAGGCCTGCGGCAAGGCGCACCCCGTGCTGCTCGAGCCGGTGATGCGCATTGAGGTGGTCGTGCCCGAGGAATACATGGGCGACGTCTTTGGCGATCTCAATTCGCGCCGCGGCCATCCGCTTGGGATGGAGTCGCGCGCCGGAGCGCAGATCATTCGCTGCGAAGTGCCGTTGGCGGAGATGTTCGGCTACGCCACGGATTTGCGCAGCCGCACGCAGGGCCGGGGAAGCTTCACTATGCACTTTTCGCATTATGCTGAGGCGCCCGCATCGATCGCGGATGAAGTGATCTCCAAGGCCACGGGCCGGGTGACGAGATAGTTTCAGTTTAGGATTTTATCGCAGCAGCGGAGGAACAGGACAAGCGATGGCGAAGGAAAAATTCGAGCGTAGCAAGCCGCACGTGAATATCGGGACGATCGGGCACATCGATCACGGCAAGACCACTTTGACAGCGGCGATTACCAAGGTGCTCAGCAAGAACAA
>Ga0210394_10000840_pt1 | contig 56181 bp, 97 predicted proteins | sample IncBWC12MmetaG_FD_160121 | JGI IMG/M metagenome (GOLD analysis project Ga0210394, IMG submission 160121) | Forest soil microbial communities from Barre Woods Harvard Forest LTER site, Petersham, Massachusetts, United States - Inc-BW-C-12-M | ecosystem: Environmental > Terrestrial > Soil >...
TATGCGCTTGGCCGACCTGAATGTAATGAAAAAGCCGTCGTGGAAGCATTGGAAAAGGCTTTGGCCGCTCGCGGCGTCGCTTGGAAAGTCAAAAGCTGCAAAGATGCGTGGGCTGCGTGGGATGCGTGGGATGCGCGGGATGCGTGGGATGCGCGGGATGCGCGGGATGCGTGGGATGCGCGGGATGCGTGGGATGCGCGGGATGCGTTAACAGTTTTCTTCGCAGCCAAGCAAGGATGGATCAAATCCGATCCACTGTTACTCACTATTGGACTGCGCGATGCCTACACAAATGGGCTAGAGATCGCCATCCCAACCGCGAAAGATACTTTAGGCTATGCAATGTCGGAGAAACCATGACCAAGCAAGCCGAAGAACCGAAATCAATTACCTGTGAGTCTTGCGGTTACAAATGGACGCCGAGAGTTGAGAATCCAGTGGCATGCCCGGAATGCAAGGCTCGGCTCGGAAAGCAGGGCAAATCGTCAATGATTACCTCCGCGTCTTCCGATTTGTTGTCGGCATGCTCGGCGCTCTGCTGTTCTGTGCCGCCGTTTGGATGTTGTTATGGATTTTAAGCCGGGATGGATTCAATTGGATCGAAAGGAGTTGGCGATGAATCACGAAGAGGAATTGTATCATCGTGTCGGCCTCAATTCCGAGACTCCCATCTGCCGGAACTGCCATCACCCGGTTCACGTCGGCATGTGCAATGAACTGTACGACTCGATTACCGAACGCCGATTCTATCGGTGCGCGTGTAAGCATTCGGAACCGCTCACACTCGAAGATGTGCTCGACCGCGAAGGGAGAATCTGAAATGGCCGACCCACAGCCTGCCTTGAAGCAAGACGAAGCGCCCACACTCAAGTGGAGAATGTCGCCTGAGATCGGGAAACTCGCCGAATCCCTTGCTAAAGCGCAAGGGAAGTTCGAGACGATCCTAAAAGAAAACGACAACCCAGCTTACCGAGGCTCGAAATATGCCGACTTATCTGCCATTATCGCTGGCACACAGAAACAGCTTTCCGCCGAGGGCATCGCTGTAATCCAAATGCCGCACGCCGAATTTGGTGAAGGCGATGCCAAAATGCTAACCCTCACTACCATGCTTGCCCACAGTTCGGGCGAATGGATTCTTTGTGATCTGACGATGCCTGCCATGATGCGCGAGCGATTCGACGCTCAAAGCGTAGGCTCCGCCGTCACCTATGCCCGCAGGTACAGTCTCCAGTCGATGCTTGGCGTGGCCGCTGAAGTTGACGATGACGGAAATAAGGCGGTTGGTGTCGGATCGAAGGAAGAAGCCCAAGCCGTCGGCAAACAGCAACTTCGGAAAGCAGCACAGAAGGCCGGAAATGATGCCATCGTTCTCACCGAATGGAATGATGTCCTGGCCGTTGCGGGAGAAGGCGGTTTGGCGATTCTGAAATCGGAATGCGAGGCCGAAGCCTTGAAAGATGTCGGCTTCAAGAAAGACGGTAATGTTCTCACCATTCCTGTCGGCAACTGGCCGAAACTAGAAGAACTCTGCCTGCGAGCGAAAGTCGAACTACACTGGGCAAACTCCGCTAAATCGGCAGTCAAAGGGATGGGCACATGACATTCGAGGAGTGGTGGGAACAGACCGCAAGCAAGCTGGCTTTCAAGGCGCTCGAGTTAGACGCCGCAAGAATGGCTTGGAACGCAGCCCTAGCCGAAAAAGAGGAGCGGATTCGGGTGCTCGAAGCGCAAGTTGCCGACGTTCATCAATCCTACCAATCGGGCAAAGCGTGGCAAGAGCAAGAGGCGCGGCTGACCGAGCAATTTCTGAACAAAGAAGAATTGGCTGTCATTTACTTACAACTTCCCGCTACCGTTGCCGACGGGCTTATTAAGCACCTGCGTACGCAGCAGGCCCGCATTGACGTGCTCGAAGCGAATATCAAACTTGGCGTAGAAGGTGAGCGCAGGGACTGCGAAAAGGCATTGCTGGCGCTCGCAGGCAAGTACCCCACTCCGGTTGAAGGCTACGGCATCAACACAAGCTGGGCAATCTCCGAGTTGTGCCGCGCTTTCACTAACGCGCAGGCCCGCATTGACGTGCTCGAAGCGCAGCGCCGCACAGAGTTGGATCGGCAGACAGAACACTGGGCCGAAATAGTGAAGGGACTCGCCGCCCGCATCGACCGGGCGAAGGGGCTGGCACATGGCGTACGGGCAGCATTCTCTGATTTAGCTGTCGAAATGGAAAAGCACAGCAACGATCACATAGCAAGCATGGACTCGGATAAACGGCTGGCCGCTTCGATAGAAGGTGTCTGCGCTGACAGGATTTATGCGCTACTGCCGAGAGCCGACGAACTCCTAGCCGCGCTCGGAGATGGGAAATGAAAAGCTACCCGCTGTACCGGACGCACTGGCATCTCGGGTATTGCAACAAGACAGCCTGCGGGATTTTGATTTACAAAACGGCAGTTGCTAACGAATTCGATACAGCTACATGCACTCGGCTTGAGTGTTCGCTTAAACCGACCTGCCGCAGATGTCAAAAAGTTATGCGAATCGGAAAGTTTGAGCGGGCCGGCTCTCGACGCGAAGGGAGAAGGAAGCGATGCCAGTTCTACATAGCCTTCTGCTCACTCCAGAGCAGTCGTTACGGTTAAAGATGCTGCTTACAGACGAAAGTCATGGTGGAGAATATCCTGTCAAGGATTGCGCGCTCTGCCAGATAGCCCAGAAACTGGAAAATATTCTGATCGGCCACAGGGCAGCGGTCAAAGCGCGGGACGCGAAGGGAGAAGCGAGCGATGCGTGAAGTAACAGAAATCGTCCACTGGCCCGGAAAGGATGTTCCAGCCTGTGCCGAGCATGCCGCAAAGCTGAGAGCGGTAGGTCAAGCTATGGGATTCGCCGTAGCCGACAAGGTTCGCAAGCAGGAAGAGCGCCGCGGCCTCGTGCGCCTGGTCTTCTGGAGCGCGGTGATTGTGGGGCTGTGCTGCGGGCTGGTGTGGTGGATTCTGCAATGAAAGCGCCCAAAGAACCCAAGGAAGGAATCGAACACGACTTTCGTCAGTCGCCGACTCGCATATCAGCGAAGCGATACGGTGGCTCGTGGATGCTGTACGAAAAGAATCCATTAAGCGGCAGGGAGCGAATTCTTGGCCTGCGTCCTGAATGGGATGACGTTTACACGCAAGGAACACTGCTGACTAGAGCGCTGTCCGGCAGGACTCTCGAACAGGGCGTCGTTGACGGAATTATTGAGGGGCCGCTGCAATGAGCGAAGAAATGGAATGGCAGCCGGTACGGATTGCGCCCTGCGGCGAAGAGGAACGCGCCGCGCACGCGGAACCAACTGACAGGTTTGGGCTGTGAGGGAGAAGCCGATGGCCGGTAAGCCGCGACTGAGGCATGATCCAAAGGATTGCTGGATTTGCCGCGTGCGGGCAAGTGCGCGTAGACATCGAAAGGCCGCGCGTGCCCGGAAACCGAAGAAAGAGGGAAAAGAGGGTCAATGGTCAGATTCCCCGATAACCTAGGTGGCTATTCTGAACAGTGCGTGCATCTTCGGCCACTGGATGTTCCTTGTGAATCATGTGAGAGGATGAGGGGAAACATGGAAAATCCGCTACAAGAAGCGAACATGGTAGTTAAGGCTCTGTACGAAAGCGAGGTCTACAGGCTCGTCCAAGAAAATCGCCGGAAGCGTGAGGGAGAAGCCGATGGCCGGTAAGCCGAAATTTCGAGTCGGTCAGGTTGTAGCCTACCGAATGCCAGATGGGGCATGGGATTATGATCGGATTCTAAGCATTCGCCCTGCTGCGCCCAAAGAATGGAACGAATCGGCCTATCTTTCTCGTAGTGATTTGCGGTTGGACACGCGGAACCTACGGCTGCTCACAAAACGTGAGGCTGGCCGGTGAGCCTCGCCATTCTCGTTTTGCTTGCCGCTGTGACGAAAGGAGCGCGATGACAAACGAAGTCATAGTTAGAGCGACGTACGACTCAAAATCTTCCGTGCCTCGCATCGGGCAACGAAAGCGAATGCGGGTGAACGGCAAGGTGGAACTGCTCACACTCAACAAAATTGAGGCCGAGCGTCGGCATTGCTATCGAGACGACAGCACCGAAACTTACGAGTACGACACCACGGAGACCTGGGCCTCGTATACGAATGTGCCCGGATGGTGATCCGCGCCGCCATCCTCTTGCTCGTTGAAATTTAGGGCTTGACGCGAGGGCCGAAAGTTGAATATGCTCCGAAACGCCCTTTGCAGGACCTAGCGGCATGGACTTGAATATGGGCCGAGCACTTCGGTGTTCGGGCCAGTGGAAAGCCGGGGTTGGGTGCCCTATACATCCAACCCCTCTTCCTTATAGGGGGGAAGTTGCAAGTCAGCAACACAATCCTATCGGTCCTGACGACATCATCGCCGAAAATGAAGGTCGAGCACGTCGCTGTACAGTATCTCGCCACAAAACAAGCGCTCTCCCATCGAGGAGTTCGTCCGGGCAACGGCGCAGTAGTCGATCTGCGGCTGGGAAGTCAAAAGCCCTTTTCTTTTCTTCCCTTCTACCACTACGTCCCGGTCCAAATCTCACGGCCCTAAAAGCCGCTTGGTATACGTGCGTGGAGATGCTGAAAGATAAGTGAGAAGGGAAGTGGTTTCTCTTGGTGACGAAATATGAAATAGCGGAGAAGGATGGACTGGTCGGCGCGAGCATCCCGCTTGGGAAGTGTCGGGTTCGGCCCAGCTATCTGCGATTTTTGGAGCTCCGAGACTCGGCCAGGATCGACAAGCGCATGACTTGGGCGAAATTCCAAGAGAAGTATCCCGAGAAAGTGAAGGAGTGGGACGGAAAATGATCGAACGCGTTGGGAACTGGCTTACATTCGTAGTATACAAGCTCGGCTGGAAGCGTCCGTATCTTCAATGGCGCATTTGGTGGTACCGGGGATGAAGGAAACGCGCATGAACCTTTGCCTCGATTGCCGAAAGCCGATCAGCCGATCAGCCAAGTGCTGCCCGGAGTGCGCTTACCGGAAACAGTGGGGGAGTCAAGACTTCGAGCCGGTTCCAGTCGAGCCTGCCGACCGGGTTCGGTGGATGATGGAAGAGATTATTTCGAGGTGCAGCGGAAGTATTTCTTGACTGGATTTCTAGTAGGTGGTAGAAGCACTGCATGCCGAGGGCAGTAATGACAGTTTTCCTGCAAGAGCAGAAATGCAAGCGCTGCGGGCACAAATGGGCACCAAAGGTACTTCATCCGGTGCGATGCCCAAAATGTACTTCGCCCTATTGGGACAAGGACCGGAAGTCATGAGACCACGCGCTAGGATGCCCCTAGATGCCTCCAGAACGCGCACGCAGGCCGATTCTAGCGCCTCGACCGACCCAGTACGTGTGGGAGAGCATCAAGATTTACTCTGCGCTTGCGGTCACAGCCGATTAGAGCACCACGGATGGTCCAAAATAGAGTGCTTACACACCGATCCTAAAACACTTAAGTTCTGCAAGTGCGAGGATTTTCGGCATGCCCGATGAGACGGAGTGGCGGGTACTGTTTCGCATTCTGGCCCTCCCGGTCTACCAGGGCTGGTCGGAGATCGAAAAGACGGTAGCGGCGAAGAAGGGTATCCATCTGCCCGAAGACAAGCGCAGTTCGGAAGCCTGTGCGGCGTTTACGGCCCTGTACGAGTGCCTGACGGCCCATTTTCAGCAGTACACCGACGAACAGTGGAGGAACTTCTGATGTCGAACTACATTTCGCTCGAAGATTTGAAGAAGTTGAGTGGTTATGCCATTGGAAAACGCTGGGTCATATCTGTATTTCCTTTCGATTCAGCAAGGTGCAGAAACTGTGTGACTATGCACAGTGATGGTATCGACTGGTGCAAAGACCCAGATCATGCAGAGTTTAGAAAGGTGTCGGAGCAGGCGATTGGCAACATCGCGGCAGGCCAACTTCGGCCCTATCTCGAAGCAATTTATTCTCTTCGACTCTTCTACAAGCATCTATACGCCGACAATCCGCCGGAGATCATGGAGGTTCCGAATGTTCCGAGACAAGGACAAGAAGGTGGCTGCGGAAATAGCTCGGAAGTTGGACTCGCTGTCTCCCGATCCGACTAACCTCGACCCAGTTCTCGGCCCGATCACTCGGGACCTGATCCGAAAGCAGGCCGGGCTTCTCGGCCAAGTGGCTACGCTGAACCGGGAAATCTCGGAACTCGATGCGGAGATCGCGTGGTTCAAGCGCAACCCCGTGGCCGAGCAGTATTTCCCGAAGGTAGCTGCGATTCTAGATAGTTTGAGGCCAAAGGTAGCGACTGAAGCAATGGGCGATCAAGATTTAAGGCCGAAATGACGCGCAAGGCTCATCAGGTCGATAGAGATGCCACGGCGACGTCCCGATTCCAAGACAAGCGCAGCTATGTGCGCACCGATGGCCACGAGTTTTTATTTGGGGAGGATGTTCGGAATCGCCGGCAGGAAATCTATGACCGGGACCTTGGTATCTGTCAGGGATGTGGGTTGCGAGTCTCGTACACCGAGTTTCACATGCACCATAAGCAGGGGGGCCTAGTTGGCCGATGCACCTGCATGCATAATCTCGAAACTCTATGCGCGAAGTGCCATTGGAACGAGCACCCACAAGTAATGAGCGGCAAGATCGGAGAATAGCGTGGACGATAACACATTTTGGGTCAAGATTGTTACCATAGTTATGATAACGGTAATGTTTGTAGCATCCTGCGTTACTTTATATTATATAGAAGACCGCATCGGCCCAGTGCGTCCCATTGTCAGCATGCAGTATCAGGCCAAGTGATGAAGCAAAAGGCAAGTGAGGCCAGTATCCTGCTGTGGGAGCAACTAAAGGACCTGCATATTGGGTTTATCGAGAAAGAAAAGAAATTCTGGTACGCCCGAAAATGGGCTTTCGATTTCTCGCTAATTATGCACAGGATGGCGCTAGGAATTGAAATTGAAGGTGGCGCATGGACCCAAGGCCGGCACACTCGGGGCAAAGGCTTCATCGCCGACATGGAGAAATACAACCATGCTGCCCTTCTCGGCTGGCGCGTACTTCGATTCACTCCTCAGCAGGTTTTGAAGGGCGAAGCGATAGCGTTTATCCGACGCGTACTCGACGCATGAAAGGAGGTGATGCCAAATGAAAACTCCCCTGCGCCGCAGCAGAACTGGGGTTGGTGCGTTGGCGCGTATTGCTCTATCCCTTGCTTTACAACTGATCCCACTGGCTGCAAAGGCGCAGAATAGCGAGGCCGGGGATGGCGCTAAACCGGAGCCGCTAAGAGAGCGCCATTTTTTAATGAGGGCGGCACCGACCCCCGCCGAATCCGCCCTCATCGCTTCACGACAACATCAAAGTGACCGTCTCGCCAGCAGCAAGAGCCGATTCAAACTCTCCCATGAAGGATTCGAAGGCTATCTCACTCTCGCCGATCTCGGCATCATTGATTCGCTTCTCGCCAATCAGGATACATCCGTCGGTGTCCTGAGGATAGTTGCCGATGTGTAGTTCGATCATCGAGCGCTCCGGCACGTCATTCACGAGCGGCACAAAATAGCCGCGCTTCGGAGAGAGATACCTCGTCAGATTGTAAGTGCCAGCGGGAATGCAGCATCGGTCTGGAACATTCGGCTGCCCTTCGAATAGCTCGGGCAGTTCGAGTTCAAAGTACTTCTGCTCCCCGTCTACCGAGACCACTCCGGTGATAGCGAGGTCGCTTTTCCAGAGGCGAGCGATTGTGACCTGCATCACTGCCAGGTGTTACCGCAACTATTGCAAGCGAACGCGCCTCCGGAGCACACCGTTTGCACACTTTTACATCGCGGGCAGGCTGGAGCAGTGATAAAAGATGGTTTGGGCGCGGATGGACTGGATGGCTGGACACTTCCGCCCCGAAGTTCGTCCAAAGTGATCTTTTTGCCGTCGAAGGTGACAACAGTGCTGCCCGGAAAGGATTTCGTATTCGCAAGAAGCTGTGATTTATTGTCCACAGGAAGTCTCCTTTTTTCGACACTACGAGCGTTCTATCGAAAGGGGGAGGGATGGCAGCCGAAACCGCCATCCCAAATCCTTTACCGACGCCGGGTCGGATTCAGGGTATAGCTCAACGTCGCCGTGGTTGCGGGCGGAGGCGGCGCTGCGCTCACCGTGAACGCGCAGGAATCGGTCAAGCCGTTGCCTTGGTCGAGGGCCGACACGTTCGCCGTGCCCGCCGTAACCAAAGTGGCGATGCCCGTGTTCGGGTCCACCGTCACAACCGCCGGCGTATCCGAGGCGTACACAACTGGGCCAATCGGCGCAACTATGACGCCGGTGGCGGTTGCCTCGGTGAAGCTAGGTGTTGCCGTATTCCCAACTACTCCGCTAACTGGTGCTCCCATAGTTCCTCCTTGAATTGTGTATTGCAGGGTTGCTGTCGTTGCTTCTGGCGGTGGAGTTAGTCCTTGGATCGCGGAGATGATAGCCTGACTGGATGCTTTGATTGCAATAATGATCTCGTCAGTGTTTTTCTTCTCTGCTTTCTTCTGGCGTTCTTCCACTTCCAAGAGGGTCCGGATTAAATCCCGATCACTTCCTCGATCATCCACGGCTCGCCTCCGAAACGATGCTACTAAATCTTTCAGCCACATGAATGTCCTGTTTTGGTCAATTGCCGCGAATCAGCCAATCACGGCATCCAAATCCGCCTGAAGCTCTGCCATGTTGAATTTGTCGGGTGATAGCCCGCCCCTGAGCCACGAGGGAGACAAGAGCGCATAGCTTTCATCGCAATAGGTGGTGAAGAATTCCCACGACATAAGCTGGAGCATTCCCCAAGTTATGCACGTGAGCATCTGACTCGCCGTGTCGTAACTCATCACCCAAACATCATGCCCGCCCGCAATACCTCCATCGTCCTGTACCACGGTCCAAGCTTGTCCTGCCGCGTTCTGATCGAGTGCCGATTGCGGGATCGAGAACCCCATGTCCACTCCACCGAACAGATACACCGCTTGCTGGATATGGAGCCAGTTCGAGGGATCGACAGAGGCATACGCGGTTAGCGAAACCCCGCCGAAGCCATTCGCTCGCCAGTCATTCAGATTGTCGATCAGAGATTCGCCCTGATCGGTCGATGGATTGCCGGGAACGTAGCCGCCATCTGCTTCGTAGGCTGCAAGCACCACACTATCGGGAACGGTGACCATGCGTCCGTTATCGAGCGTCCAGATTTGGACGGCATGACCCCTCTTAGCTTCCGTGCAATCACCTAAAGTATCATTGAGCATCATTCCATAGTTGATGTTGAACCCGCGACTCCAATCGACGCGCGGAGGGGGCGCGGGTAGTGCAAGGCCGAGGTAATCCTTGAATTTGAGGGTTCGCTTAAGCTGATCTGGCCTGGATGGCTTACGGCCAAGTTTTCGGCTCATCTCAACATGTACCTCGGATACGCGATCTGGACCACGCGATTATAGGCCATTCGCACAGCGTTCCCGCCCATGTCATAGGCGAGATACACGCGAGTCGGTGAAGGTGCCGGCGGTGGAGGGATCAGCACTTCGAGACCGGTAACGGCGCTGATGGCCACTCCTAAGACTGCGGCAATCGTGGCCATGAGTGTCGGATTCTCGACGTGGAACACCGACAGAAGCGCGCTTAGATTCGTCTGCGCGTCGGCGAGCACGGCATCAATCTGGCCGAGAAGCGTGGTGCTGGCGTGCGCCTGGTAATTCGCAACCAGAGTGTTGATGAGATTTAGGTCGGCCACCACTTGATTTGTGACTTGCTGGACCTTCGATTCGAGTTCCGTGCCTACGGAGGGATCGCCGGCAATGACGAATATCTCGGAGATGACTTGGATGATCGCCGGGAGGTCGTTGATAACGATAGCTTCCCACTGCGCGAGCGTGGGGCATCCGATGAGGACAACGGTGCTCGCCCCCAAGGTAGCTACGCCGGCGGTGCGGAAGAAATCTCGTCGGTCCATACGTTTAACGACGCTGCTGTGTTTGTGACGCCGGCTGCGGCTGGGGCTGCTGCCACGGATTCTTGACTTCTGCGCTGAAACGTACTGCGCATCCGGTCATGGTCGTAAGCGTTACGAGAGTAGCAACTAGAACGATTCGGTTTTTCATTTGTCCCTTTCTGGTGACAGCCTATCAGACATTGGGTTTGCTCGGGGAAGAATTTTCCACTCTTTCTTTCCGCAAACGCTGCATGGCGGATACGTTGCTAGTTTCAGTATCACCGCCACCATCTCTATTCCGGTATCGTTGGTTTCCTCGGTGATGGAGTGTCGGTGCCCGCAGGGGCATTGGAGTGTAACGCTCATCGGCCACTCCTGATTCTGAACTGCGTCCACGGGTAGCAGTGGGTGACGATGGACTTCCACCACTCGACTACCCAGCGTCGGCGGTCATGGAAGCTAGCCCAGCGCTCCCAGCCCTTGCCGTCTTGGTTGATCTCCAGGTAGAACACTATTCCGCCTGCGCGTGGACCGGCTTCTTGGGTTTCTTAGGCTTCGGCTTCTTTTTCATCGCTTCCTTTCTCGTAGGCCGGGCCATTAGCCGGAGCCTATGCTCCGCATCCTGAGCGGTTCGACGCGCCGCTTCCCACTTCCAGCAGCGCCGGTGTTGCGCCATCCATGCCACCGGCAAGCCACAGGTCGGACACGGCTTCACCTGTGAAGGCCGTATCCTCCGCCAAACGAGTAGATACCCGTCCAGCTTAGGAAGAACGCAAGAAAGATCAGGAACAGGAGCAATCCGGCGACCACCAGAAGTGGTTGTGGAATTACCCAGCCGGTCAGGGAAAGCAACCATCGGCAAAGAATCACGACAATAGCTAAACAGATCATCAACACGATAAACCCCAACATCGCCCCCACTGGGTTAAATTGCCAAATCGCACTTAACATTTAGGTTCCTCCCTTTTGTGTTGCCTTGAGCGTACTCTGTTGAACTTGGGTCATCGTCGAATGGGTACCCGAATCCTTGGCCGCGAGGCCGATGAGCAGCGTGCCTAACCCACCGATGATGGACAAGATAAAATACCAACGTGGGGTCAGCGTGAAACTACTGGCCATTGCAGCCGCGATGATTATCGGAGGGATTCCTCCGAGCAGCCCCCCCAAAGTGGTTTGCCAGTTCTGAGCCGTCAATGTTATCGTCAAACCGTTCCTCCTGTTATTTCCAGAAATGCTGGAGCGCGGCCACTGCCGCAATCACCGCTCCAGCTACAACCAAGGCCCTGATCCATATTGTTCCGGCATCCTTTTCGAGTAGCGCAAGCCTGTCGGACAGCGCTCGCCGTTCCGCTGATTCGGCGTCAATCCATCCACGCGCTTCATTTTTAGTAGGGCAATCATCTTTCCAGTCGGTTAGAGTCGCTCTCCATTCATTCGATTGCGCTTGGGCATGGTCTAAGGATGCCCTCGCAATAATCAATGCTTGGTCGGCTGCTTTCTTCTGTTCCTGCAATCGAGCAATTTCAACTTCTAACGACTGCACCTTTTCCCGTAACACCCCATTCTCAGTCTCGGCCATGTTACCCAATAAACGGTAGAATTAAGCACGCATTTTTCGCGTCACATATATCAATGACTCCGTTAAATGGAGCGCCTGTGTAGGTAACCGAGTACATTCCTGCCGCAGTCGGTGTCGGCGAGCCATTCATTTGAGTATAATTTTTATCACTGTTAAACATCGCATACATGGTCGAGACGCCCGGCGCATCGCTCCACGTAGCTGTGATCCTGTTTTGCGTCCCCACATGGTTCACCGCAACCGTGCCCGATAAACCAGTCGGCGGCGCGGGCGGCACTGTTGGGGTTGGGGTAAGTGCGCTCACCTGATTCGATGGCACGCTCTCGCCAGATATGCCGGCGGGGCAAGTCCCTGTCGTCGGGCAGAAGCTCGTTACTTGGTAAGTGAAACTCTGTCCCGAGGAGACGTTCGTATCGACGTAGGTCGTCCCGGTTATGCCCGTAGCGCCCGACGTGAAAGCTCCGAGCGAGGTGCATGTTCCGACGCCCGGGACGGAGCCCGTTCCGGTGCCTTGCACGAAGCCCGAGCATGGCGCTTTGTAGACGTTGTAGTTAACCCCCGTCGTTACGCTCGCCGTCCATGTGAGCGTGTTGGAGTGTGCGGTCGCGGTGGCAGTTAGCTTGCCCTGTGCATAACTAGGGAAATTAATGCCAAAGATCAGGATTGCTACTGCAAGAACACGCTTCATTGCACTATCTCCCGTGGAAGGCTGTCGATCAGTTGCCTCTTGCTCTCCACATTGAATTTTCGAAGTAACGATGCTACATGGAACTTCACAGTTCTTTCCACAACGAATAGGATTTGGGCCAATTCCTTATTCGATGCGTAGGGGTTCTTTTGAATCTGGGACATGACTTCGGCCTCTCTTCTGGTCAAGCTCGGGTCCGGCTGCAATTCGGTAAGCATAATTACCCTGAGTTTCTGACGCTCATCGAGGATACGCTTGTGCTTCTCTTCAATAGCTCTTAGCTCCAGTTCTATCTTTTCCCACCTAGCCCAACAAATTGAAAGTTTATTCCGCGTTAACTTAGCACAGGTCAGATCGCTCCTCCTATTTATCATTGTACGAGTAAGCCTACCTTCGGCGGGGCGGACGGATATTGCTGCCTTTCCGTCTGAGTTGCAGCAAACGAAGAAATATCCCCCGCATTGGCCGTCTGCTGTCCAATACCAGAGAGATAGAACGAAAGTACTCCCGAGGGCACGCTGACGGAGCTCTGCGTATAAGTATATGGTTGGTTCACGCCAACGATGGCGCTTGGGTCGAATGCTCCTTCATTTGTCCCCTGCACATAAATGTAGTTCGCGTTGGCTCCCACGGAGTTTGCGGTCCCCAGGTTGTAGGTCACGGTGTAAGTCCCGTTGGGAACGTAAATGTCCATCTTGTAATCGTTTTGCGTTTGGCTCGACGCATAGTGATTGTTGAAGAGTTGAAAGTCTGTGAACGACGGCGAGAAAATCTGATTCTGGCAGCATCCCTGATACGACGGGGCATTGGAAGCCCCGAGGCCGAATCCGCCAACCCACAGGTAGCCATGAGAGTCGATGAAGTTAGCCGTGCTCTGCACCATACGGATGTCGGTCAGCGGGAAGATGTGGACGAGCACCTGTTTAACCACCGAGGAATTTGCGCTACTAGTGACTAACATCGTAGCCGTCACGGGCGCTGTCAGTGAAGCTGGAGGCGTGAATAATCCGCCACTCGTAAGCGTTCCCCGAACGCTCGTCCCGCCCGATCCCTTGTAGGTCATCACCGATATTCCAGCGCCGTTCTGTGCCGGGAACGATGCCGATGCAGTGATTCCGGTTTCGGTGGAAGTGAACAGCGCGTCCTCGACGCCCACGCCGTTGAACCCTCCGGCAGTAGGCTGCAAGAAGTTTGTAGCCGTCTGTCCGGCAATGGCACCGGGAGTGATCGCGTATCCCTGAAGGTTGTAGATCGCCGCAACTGCGACTTCGTTGGTCCCGGTGGTCGTGAATGCGCCTGTGGTGATCGAGGTCTGTCCGGTCGCGCTGCTTGTTACTGGTGTCGGCACCACATCCAGCGTGATCGTCGCGCCGTTCGGGTTGTACTCACGGACAACGATGGATTCATAAGGCTGGCCGGAAGCGTAGGTTGCGGTCCAGATGTTCGAGGAGCAACCAGTGATCCCAATTCCGTACCAGCGTGATACAGCCCCACCGCCGCCAGGAACCGTGAAGTCTGCTGACGCTTCATGCGTGTAGCTGTTGCCGCAGATATCCCCAACTGAAGTGGGATTAGTCGTCGCTACCGTCGATCCCACCGTGATGTCAACGAAATCGCCTGTAAGGGACTTGACCGCTTGTGTTGTGGCGATTGTGGTTGAGCTTGCCACCGTTGCCGTTGCGACGAGGTTCTGCGGCAGGATCGTTCCGGCGGACTGCGGCGACGACCAAGCGACTGCGCCATTGCTATAGGCCAAAAGCTGAGTCTGTGCCGCTCCTGCGGCAAAGTAATACTGGCTCTCAGGAACGTCAACAGCAGTTCCCATGAGGGCAACATTGGTGCTGGCTGATCCGGTTGAGGCTGTATAGGTAACCACTTCGCCGGTCGTGGTTGCGCCAGAGCTTGCAGTCTCCTCTAGGCTTGATTCGTCTATCGCTTCCCAGTTGGAGGTCGGGATCAGCGCGAGATTGATTTCCTGCATCGCATTCGATGCGGTTTGTCCCATGTTCCCGTAATCCACGCCGATCTGCCATCCGTACCCACCATCCACCACGATCAGACCGTAATTCTTCATCTGGGTCAGGAGGATTTGAGCGCACGCGGAGAAGCCGGAAATATTGTAAGACGGATTGAGAATGAATCGCTGCCCGTAGAAGTTAACGCCACTGCCTGCATTCGTGCTCGTCGTGGCGGGCCAAAGGAAAGCATTGTGCATGTAGCCATTCTGGAGAGTCATTTGCAAGGCGTGGTTGATCGAACCGCCGGTCGCGCAAGCTCTGTCCACTTCTGCGCCGTGCAGAACCAAAGGAGCAATCTGTGTCCCCGCTGCGTTCGTCGAGATTGCAGGCAGCGCGTAACTGTTGTAGGCGTAGGTGATCCCGCTTTGTGAATTATTGGTGCCAGCGATTCCCGGTGCTGCCGAGTCTCCAGAACTGCTGGAGCCAGCCGTCACCTGTCCTGTCGTAGAGGTAGACGCGGCAGCGTGAACAAGCGGAAAGGTCAGCGTGTTGGCTGTGGCGGAAGTAAGCTGAACCGGATTCAGATTGCACCAAGTATCTGCCCCGGTGAAACTTCCGATTGTCACGTAGCCGCCCTGCTGTGCATCCCGAACGAATCCTGATGATGTCCGGGTCGGTGTGATCGTTGCCGTGGCGGTGCCGGAACCATTAGCTGTGCAGTTTGTGATAGGAGCCTGCGCGTAATATTGGTATCGCTCCCACACATTTCCGGTATCCGTACCGATGTCTATTTCGTGGTGATCGGCGTTGCCGTTCGCAGACAGCGCATCGAACCAGCCACTCTGAATATTCACCGAAGGCCAGCCAGGATCGGGGTACGAAGCATTGTTCCCCGGCGTGTAGTAGAAATTCATCGCATTTGTGGGCGTCGATGCGGTTACATAATTCAGGCCCATGTCGGGCAGGAAGTTGACCGCGTAGGTTCCCGCCCCAGCGATGAATGTGGCCGAGCTTTGGCTGCAATGGGTGATGCCGTCGCAAACAGGCAGGCTCGATACGTTCATGTTGTAGACGTGATCCCACGGTAGAAGCGGGTAGCCGCCAATAGATTGTGGTGCAGCGAGCGTGGTCGGCGGTGTGTAGACCCCAGTTCCCGAATTGATGCTGCCGAGGCAAGTCCCGCCGTTGGCTGCGTTCGCGCAAGTCCAGTGTCCTCCCGTGCCGGGATTTGATGTCACAGTGAAAGTCTGCGTTGATCCGCTCGGTGTGAGAACAGGGTTTAGCGGCGAAATCGTCGGCGGTCCGGATGGCGCGCCACAACCAGGAGTGACGAGATTCAAGGGGATCGTGACAGTGCAAAGCCATGCTGGATATAGCGGATCAACCCGCGTGGTATTGCTCACCGCCTGATAGCCGTAAGCCGAAGCGCCGCTAGCACTGGCCGTGAAATTCGAGATGACCGTGGCCATGCAATTCGGGACGCTGGTCGCCGATCCGCAGGAGGGCGCTCCAGGAGTTGATGGGCTGCTGAAACTCGGATTCGTTCCAAAGGTGTTGGTGCCGCAGGAAAATCCAGTGGAACTGTTGATCCCGCAGTTGTTTCCTGCTGCGGAATACCCGTAGTTCGTAGCTACTGTGTCCGTGCCGTTGCCGTCCCCGATGTAGAAAACGTAGATGGGGTTCGCACCGCATCCTGTGCCAGTCTTGGTCTGTGAGAGGTTATTCGAGTAGGTGACGTTCTTGGCGAAGGAAATGAGCATCTCCCCGCAGAAAGTCGCGTTCTGGTGAGTATCGGTGTTGTTGCCCCAAGTGGTGTTGAACTCCGAGTAGATCGTGGCGTTCGATCCGCCGGACGAATTGTTGAACACTTCAAAGCCGCGACCGCCGTTGCCGAGCAGCATGTTGTTGTAGGCTACGGCCTGCTGGGTGTACTGGGCGAGACCTCCCTGACTTCCGTCGAACGTGTCGAAGATGATCCCCTCGCCGTCCGTGGGAACACCTGCGTTACAGAGGCCATCAACATTCGAGTAGGAGAAATTCCCAGCTACATAAATGTGCGTTCCCGAGGCAGTATCGGCGTTCTGCGGCTGATAAATACTGATTCCGCTGTAGCAATTACTACCGTTCTGGGCCGCGTTGTAAGCGATATTCCCAATGATGACAATGTAATCGGCGCTCGCCGAGCCGTTGTTGAAGGTATCAAATCCGTTCTGCTGGCAGCCATTAGCGACATTGTTAGCGAAGATGATGTGGTGGATACTCGTAGAGCTATTAGGAGGGATCGCGCTGAAGCAGGCCCCTCCGGTGCTCGCAGTTGTGACTTCGAATCCCTGCACGCCCCAGTAGTTCGCGCTGATCCGCACGCCATCGCCAGAACTGCTGCTGATTTTACAGGCATCGAAGGTGGCGCATTGCAGCCAAACCACGTTGTTGTTTCCGGAGCAAGTGACCGTGCCCCACTTGCCGGAGCCGAAGTTCGAAGCAACGTAAGACGTGCTCGCCGCCGCTGTGATTGTGTCCCCGCAGTTCACAGCATGGTTTGGAGTGAGCCATGGCGTCCCGGAACTCGTGCCGTTATTGGAATCGCTGCCGCCTCCGCCAGCCGGAGCGATGAAGTAAGAAGTAGACGATGCGGGGATCGCCGAGAGGAGCAAAATCCCAAAGAGTAGGAGCGCGTTTCGCATCAGTGGAACGTGGCGATCAGCAGCCCCGTAGCTCCTGAAGTTTGGGTTCCGGCAAGGGTGATACTCGCGGCAGAGGACACAATTGCTTGGTACATTGCTTCGGCGTTGAAGTTGCTATCTTGGCATATCGTCGGCGATGGGCACGTGCTGGGAAGCGTGAATGGCGTTCCGTTAGGGGTGAGGAACTGAGTGGAATTATCGACGCCGAATCCAACTTCATTCGCAAAATTAAGCGTTCCCGTCGCGTTGCTGGCGAAGGTGGTGGAGCTAGTGCCGTTCCCAGCAGGAACCGCATCAACCGCCGTGATGACTGTGTATTCCTGAACGTAGGCATTGAACGATGATGCTGCGCTCGCAAGGGTGATGACTACCGGCTTGCCAGTCGTCGTCATACTCGGGCAAAGATAAATGAAGAGGCCCCCCGGAAGAGAGCCGCCGAGCGCAGTGCCGGGATTGAAACCGGAATTCGATGTGGCGGTGCAAGTGATCGAATCTCCGGTATGAACCACCGAACTGACCGCAATCTGCGTGGAATTGTCCTCTACGATGCCCACAAGCAAACTGTGCCCGGCTGTTGTGTTACTGGAAAGAGTGACCGTGCAGGTGGAAGTGCCGTGACATTTACCCCCCTGCACTTCTGCCGGGGCTGCACCGGCTGAGGCACCTCCGCCGAAGCCGCCGTTGTTGCCGCCGATCCCACCTTTGCCCCCAATCCCCTGCGAGGCAAGCGCGGTAGCAAACAGCAGCAGCCCTAAGAGTGGAAGAAGTTTCTTCATCACATCACCGGATTAACTGCGAGATAGAGTTTACCAACCATCGGACCGGCAGTACCGCAAGCCGTGGCTGTAGTGCTATAATTAATAGATGCCGAACCAGTGGATCGAATAACTTGAACCTGTTGACCAAAGTTAGCAGTTGACGTAGTAGTTAGAGTTCCAGTCAGCGGCACCGCGCCCGTACCTTGCAAATTTACCGGGATGGTCTTCGATCCTTGATCGTCAGTATAAATCAGACTGACTACGTACGTCCCCGAAGTTCCGCAAGCTGTCGTAATATCCACGTAGACATGGACATCATACGTGCCAGCCAAACATAGTGCCGTTGAACAAAGCGAAGTAGAGCCAATGGACGTTCCCGATCCAATCGTCACAGTCGCGGAATGGCCGGAATCTCCGCTATAACCTTCTTGAGTTGCAGCCGCCGTCCCGGTGATTGTTAAAAGACCTTGCGCTGTTGCTGGAGCAATAGTTTCTAAGTTATAAGTAAGTGCGGTTGGCGCTTGATAACACTTGCTATTCGCTGTGTTGCATGGTGCTACCGCCGCGCTTGTTGTACCTTGCGCAAAATCCATAAATGTTGCGGTCGTTCCGTCAAGCACAAAAACAGGCGCGACGTAGCCGCCAGTGTCAGTCGTCGTAACTGTCGTGGCATTGTCTGTAACGCTTGAATTTTGATCGCACCCGCCAGCGCCGCCGCCTTTCACAAGCACATTTAACGTCAATGTCGTAACCGTAGGAACGCCCGTGGCCGTTGTGTTGCACAACGGCCCGGTCGCAAGTCCGGCAACAGAAGTTCCGTTTATGTTCGTAGCGTTGACCGTTCCGGTTCCTGAAACTGTCAGCGATGCGCCAGTGCCGACGACCATTGCTGCTGTCGTGTTCGTGCCAGAGGTTATAGTGCTGAAGGCTGATCCTCCTCCGCCACCCCCTCCGCTTCCGCCGACCAGAGCAGAAGCCGATACGGCAAGGGAATTCCTCATGTTAATCGTAGCCGAGCCGCTGGTGACTGCCGAGGCCCGGACGCAGAAGCTCGCAAGGCCGGCCACCCCTACGGTCCAAGTGCCGGCGCTCGTTGTGCTGGTTACGGCAGTGGTGCTGTTCGGAGGGTAGGCATTCACCGCCACATAGTTCGTCCCGTCAACTGTCCCGACAAATTGCAATGTCTCGCTGAAAGTGCCGGAAACGCTAAATGCTACTGCTCCTGTGTTGCCTGCGGTCGGGATGGATACGAACCCGCCGGCGGTGGAACAGGTTCCACCATCGACCACAGTGATCGAACCGGACACAAACGCCCCCTGGGCGAACAGCGGAGTGCCGCCCCCGAGGAAAATCAGAAATAGGATGATGAATCTACGCATAATCTCCTTTCCTCAGTTCAATATGTAGAAATTGAAGCACTCAGGATTCGTCGAAAAGGTTCCCAGATTGATCGTGAAACTGGTTCCGGCGCTGATGCTGGCAAGTCTCGGAGCCGTGAGTCCTGTGTCCGCAGTCGTATTGCAGGTCACCGAAAGCCTCGATCCCGCTGCGGCGCTCGGCTGGATGAGAATGTCGCTGTTCGCGGTTACCGCCGTGGTGCTCACGACGCATGTAGCTGTCGATGCGTTGGTGGCGCAGGAAAAGGCCCCCGCCGCCGCTGCGGAACACGCTACGAGAGAAGGACTTGCTGCGCTACCGGCGGCAGAACAGTTTGTCGCAGTTGTGTTTGTGTATCCGGTCAAGGGCACGCAATCAGCGTCCCATTGATTGCTCGTCCCTTGGTCGATCACCACAGAGCACTTCGAGTGAGCGTAAAGAGCGGCGCTAGAAGATGCCGCGCCGCCATTGAGAGAGATGGTCCATGTCGCGGGCGTGACCGTAGCAACGGCGCTATGCATCAAAAAATTGGTGTAGAAGCTGGGATTTACGAGTGTCGTCGGGGTAGGCAGAGAAACGGCGGAGGCGGGAGTGTAGATTATGTTGTTGTTGTCGCTGTAGGTGACAGCGGACCCTGCCGATTCGTCTACTGTAAGACCCACTTGCGGGCAGGTGAGCGGGACCGCCGCGCTCGCCGTTACGTTGTAAAGATACTGATATACCCCGTTCGTTGCCGGTGGCGTGCAAGAGCCGTTGCTGCCGTTTGCAACGCTCCAGTTCGACCCATCGCAGCGCGCTAGAACTTTGTTGCTGCCCCCACCAGTGATGGTCGCACCGGGAGTAGCTGTAGACGAATCGGTTACCTCTGCCAACCATCCTTCCAGATTACAGTTGGGAAGGACTGCGAAGGTACTCGGATACGCTTGGATTAAATTCGCATGCAGCCCCAGTTGGTCTGTGGCGATGGTGTTTTTATAGAGAGAATTGTAGCCGCCCGCAATGTCCACCACCATCGAGGGGGCAATGCCGGTCAGCGTAGGAGGAGCGCCCCCCGCTTCCGAGCTTCCGTTAAAGATATTTGTAAAAGTCACGAACGGCAAAAAGGAACCCGTGCTACCGCCAAGAAAAGCGGCGGTGCTAGATGTTTCCGTGTCCTGCTCGGCGAAATCAACGGTAAGATATTGATTTATGGTCCCGTTGCCATTGTTGAATGTGAATAAAGGGGTGATGCCGCCTTGCCGATACATCCAATGCAAGGTCCATCGGCTGCCGGGACCAGCGTAAGTGTCCTGCTGAATGCCTCTGCGATTTAGGAATATTCTTCCGATGTCGATGAACCAATTCGCACCAGTGGTTCCTGGACCGCTAGAACTATTTATTCCGGGCAAGTACAGCATCGGGCACCAGGAGGAATCAGTCACCTGAGACGGACCTCCAGCAAAAGCGATGCTACTTTCGTGAATTGGATTGCCGCCGCCAGATGAAGATCGGAGCATCAAACCAAGACCGCAGTAGTCCCCGTTTCCAGCCTGATTCGTGGTAAATGTGACGTGTTCAAAGTCTAGTTGGTAAGGATCATCGGCCACCCAGAGAATCCCTCCGTTTGTTCCGTTGCTGACGACGCTCAAATCCCGCGCTACGCTGCTGTTTGCGCCGTGAGAGAAAACTCCCGGATTCGCCGTACCCACTACGACGCAGGCGGCAGTCCCAAAAGCGAAGGCTCCGCTACACCCAGCGTTCCAGTCACCTTCCCACTGGTAGGAGGTTGGAAGTTCCATCGTCTCGTTTAGATAAAGTTCCCCGGCCTGCTTAATGGAAATCCCGCTCGGCAGTTTCAGGTAGGAGTTCACTATGTAGCCGAGTCGTCCGCCGAATGCGGGGACGGGAGGAATGTAAACCGTGCAGCCTGTGACCGCCGGCGAACCGTAGCTGCAAGTATTGGCGGCAGCCAGAATCGCGGGGGCATCGTCAAACACGGAAACTTCACCAGAAGCATTCTGGCTCGCAGCATTGGCTACGACGATATTGGTCGTCCCTCCCCCGGAGACTACAGTGGTCGTTAATGGATCATTCAACCCAGAGGCACTGGTGCAATCTGCGTCGGTGATGTAATCGGAATCGAAACTATTGTTGCCCTGAATCGTCGGTCCCCAGTCATAGAAAGAAGCGTTGGGGTAGGCAGAACCATCTTGGAAACTGGGACCTGTCTCCCCGATGACGTGGAGTGCGCCGTCGCCGGGGCGTTGCGCACAGACGTAATAGGCGGAAGAAAGAGTGCTTCCCTGGCTGAAATCCACATAAATCCCAGTATAGTAAGAAACGCTTCCGCCCGTGCTGGATACGCTGCCGAGGATTCGAGAGTCCACTCCGGTCGCTGTGATTGTGAAAGCGTTCCCCGCATTGTTGACAGTGGCGATGTTGAACCATCCAGATAAAAGAGCATTCGTACTCCCGCTGAGATGAACTTCCGCCCCGACTCCAAGGGCCTGTGTTCCTGTTGTCGTGCAAGAGATGGTAGTGCCGGAGAGAGAGCAGGCTGAAAGTGTGAGGTTTGTCAATCCCAGAGCCGTTGGCCCAGTCGTAATGGTAACCGCCGCTGATGCGGGAGTCAGACCGCCGTAGATGTCTCGGCCAAATACCGCGTATTTGTATGTCGAACTTCCGTTCGGCGGAGAGACTGGATCAACATAACCATTGATCCCCGTCTGGTAAGGACTGGTTCCCGCCACGGCCAGTACCGGGGTTGGTCCATGCGCCAAGGAGATTGTTCCCATCGTTTCCGTCGCGCCGCATCCGTAGATCGTCATGCCATAGCCGTTCAGGAAAAACCCGTGGGCCATCGTGATCGAGGTGGAGCTTCGCGTACAGGTCGCCGTATCCCTGATCGTGCTTCCAGGCAGGCCGGCGATGGCCCCGAATGCCGTGATGTCCGCGTAAGGATCAATCCCCTTGATTAGTAGACTATTCCCATCGGGAGTGGTTATACCTGCCGCACCTCCGAATGCACTAGCATTATTGAATTGCAAATCACCGGAAATTCCTCCTGGAAGAGTGGTCGTGTTTGTCGAATTGAACGTTACCCCTCCTACCCCATCTGCCGAAATCGTGACATTGCTACCATTTTTTAGGTTCAAAAGAGTCTGAGTTATATTCGTAACCCCATTAGTCTCTAAAATCGGTGCCGTCCCGCCTCCACCGCCACCGCAAGTTGGAAGGGTAGCCGCAGCCGCGTGAAGCTGTGCGGAGATATTCTCCGAAACTCCGCTAATCGTCAGCGAGACATTGAATCCTACGGTTTGCCCGGCAAAGCAAACGCTCGCCGATTGCACGAAAAATGCCCACATAGACCCGACAGACCCAGTATGGCCATCACTGATGAGCGTGTTGTCGATTAGCGTGGTCGAGAAGTTTCCGAAAGAATCGCACTGGACAATCGGAACCGTGGTGTTGAACGTGCTCCCGTTGATCGTCGGGACGGTTGTTGCTGTCGGAGACGGAACATAGGAGACGTTGACCTTGCAACCTTGGTAAGGCTTTCCCGAGGGGTCCGTCACAGTGGCAGTTACAGCCGTAGTCTGCCCTCGGGCCGAAACAGCAAGCCCCAAAACGAGCAGAACGAGGATACCGAGCCTATTCATCGGCTTTCTTCCCGCCTCGATTCGTGTTGATGGATTGCGGGCGGCTGCCCATATTTGATTGGCGAAACTGACGGGTTAAAGTAAAAACCTCTTCTTTGTAAGGTTCTTCCTCAGCCCCCGCCGTATTAGGCGTGACCATCTCAGGGTCTAATTCACTTTGCCAGCATTCGGCCATTCTTTTCTTCAAGTTTTCGTCGAAAGTAGAGGCCATAAAATAGTCTCCTTATGCTAAAATAGCGGCTGGTAGCACCAAGTCCTTTAGGGAGGACCGATGCGAAAACCGCGTGTGCGAAGACACGAAGTTGTCCAGCCGCTTGATGAATCCTACCGCCTGATCCCACTTACGCAAGGGAAAAATGCCATCGTGGATGCAACTGATTACGAATGGATCAAGCAGTGGAATTGGTGTTCTATTAAAATTGGGAATAACACATATGCATCTGCGTTTGATGGAAAGAAAAATGTTTACATGCACAGGAAGATTCTTAATCCTAAAAAAGGATTGCAGGTAGATCACATCAACCGTAACGGATTGGATAACAGGAGAGAAAATCTTCGTCAATGTTCCCGCGCTGAAAATTCTTGGAATACCGAGAAGCCCGTCACTAATACCAGTGGTTTTAAGGGAGTCTATTGGGATAAATCTAGGAGGAAGTGGCTTGTGCTCGTAAAAAAGAGGGGTAAATGCTTCAGTGGTGGAAGATTTACCCTTAAGGAACAAGCCATTGAATCTTACAATGAGTTGGTACGAAAGCATCATGGTGAATTCGCCCTATTGAATCCGTATCGTCAATAGCGTCTGCCGCTCCGACGCTTGGTCCTTTTTGCTGAATGTTTCACTTTTCTCTTCCGGCCAGCAACATATACCTCTTTCGCATGAGTCGGGATGTGGTGGATATGAGTGTAAGCCCTGTATTTCCTGTATGATTCAGGACTTTCGAAATGCTCAGTTCCGGGCATAGCTACGCCCTCTTCCCGTCCCGGCGCTTGTGGACTCGGACGGGCTGCTTCTTGGTTCTGTGAAGCGATTTGCCGCGCCCTTTCATGCGGCGCTCTTCTCCATATTCCTTGGCCGAGGTTTCTGACTGCGGTTCTTGCCCCTGACCTCTAACTTTCATGTAGATTCTCCTATTTGGCTCCCGCGAGCCACCTTTGAACCGTAGGATTCGCTAGAAATCGAGCGAGCGCTCTCTGAATCGGAGCGTACCGAGCGCCGTAAGGTCGAGATTCGTACCGTCCGAAGCCTCCGGATAGCTGTTTTGCCCGCTCCTGAATCATCTTCAGCCGCCATTCGACCGGATCGAACTCTGGCTCAGTCGGTGCCGGCGGAGTTTTCTTCAAATTCACCGGAGTTGATTCCGGATACGTTGGCTTCTCCGGAAGCGCGGCCTCTTTCACTGTTTTCGGCAATCCCCGAGCTTGCTGAATCTTCTCCTGCATCAACTGTAATGCCGCCTGCGCGTTTCCGGCTCCCTTGTACCGGGAGAGCATCTGCTGGGCGATGGAATACTGCTTCGGATCAGAGAGAATCGACTGCACGTACTCGGGACGAATTTGCCTCGTGACCGGGTCGAACGCTGCAAGTACGCGCGCGATGGGAGAGCCGTTCTTTACTGCCGTGTTGTACCAAGTGTTTTCGAGTTTCGCCCAATTCTTCTGCGCCACGTTGAACCGATAGGACTTATTCTCGGCAGCGGCCATCTTTTCCATCTGGTCACCGATGATCTTCTTGGCCGCAAGCGTGGCGGCGCGCTCGTCTCCTTCTAGAGCGTAGGCAGCCTTGCCGAGTTCGCTGTAATAGCCGTGCAGCTTGTCGAAGGTCATGCCGGCGGCGTTCTTTCCCTCGATTCGAGCTATCTCTTCGGGCGTGAAGGCCCCCGAAGCCTTGTATCGCTGGTAGGCCGCAAGATCGCCGGCGCTACTGAGGTCTAGGGTCCTACCTCCGATTGCAGGACCAGTCGATTTACCGGGGATGGGCGATGTTTCCTGCAAGATGCGGTTTACGACTGTCGGAACCTTCTCCGACCCCTTGAGTCCACCTTCCACGGCGTCCTGTATTTGGGTGTGCAGAGCCGACGTATCGGCGGTTCCTCCGACCTCCGGATACAATGACTTGGCAACCGCTGTTTCCTGCTCTCGGAGCGTTTGCAGGGAGTCTCCGAGTTGCTTGGCGCTCTGTTGCACCTCTCCGGTAAGCTGCTGGCGCTGCGCTACGCCTGTCTTCGAGGCTTCGGTCTTAGCTTTGGCCGCTTCGGTGGCTTCGGCGTGCTGCTTGTCGATGTCTCCGATCTTCTGGCGCTCGATGTCCCGCGATTTGGCCAGTTCCTCTGCATTCTCTCCTGCTATTTTCTTAGTAAGTTCGGCGTGCTCAGTCTTCAATTTGGCGAAATTCTCCGTTTCCGCCTGCCGAGCGAAGTTTTCTGCCGTCTTACCGACCCCGATGTAGCTTTGAATCGGTGGACGGACGGCCTCAGTACCGATTTCGGGCGATCTTGCCATAAGGGCCATAATCGCCGCTTTTGTCAAATCTCTCCCCATCGGAGTTGCGAGATCACCCCCTTTCCGAACGCCCGAAATCCACTGGGCTGCTGACGGACCCAGCACTTTAGCGAGTGGACCAAATCCAGTCGATCCTATGAGGGCCGAAGCCTCGGCGTACTTGCCCTGCTTTATGTACTCCCGGGCTTGCTGGATCGCCTGCAACGGATACTCGGCGGTCGATTTCGTGTCGTTATAGGCCGCTTTTGCCAGTCGAACAGGAGCAGCGCCCACCGGAGATAGGGCTTCCGTTAGGTTCTGTGGCGGCGTGGCGAATCCCGACACCACATCCGAAATGGGCTGCTTCACCATCTCATCGACACCTTGCCGAATCCCCTGTACGGCGCGGTCTCCGGCCCCGGGGCCTTGAAAGGGCAGCCACTTTCCGCCGTCCCACTGGAATTTCTCTCCAGTCTTGTCGTCCGTGAATATGTAGGTCTGCGGCATTAATGCGTCGAAATCGTCCCAGTTCTCCCGGGAGGCGGTCCCGGAGGCGGCGGAATTGTCGGCCCGCCGACATCTCCCACGGCATCCTTGATGCTGTTCAGGATGTCTTGATACTCGGCCTTGGAATAGGCTGCCGATTCGTAGTGCGCCCTACCGATAATCGGTAATCCCGGCTTCCGGCCCCTGGTAAGCAAGTCCTGTCGGTGCGCGGTGCCTCCAAACACCCTATCTGCTGCCTGTGCTAGCCTTTGGCTGTCCCCGGGAGACGGGTTCTCCGGAGGCGGAGTCTTTAGCAAGTTCAGCACATCCGGAGGAATAGGCTTCGTCTTGGCCGAATCGGCGATCCAATCGTCATAACTACCGCCGGGATGAGTCTTGAGCCACAATTCGAAGGGCGTCTTGGTGCCGCCTTCTCCAGTTCCCGGTTCCTTCGCCGGCCCGAGCCTCACATATTGCTTGGTAGCGTCCCGAGGCCCCGGAACCTTTCCGGTAGGATCGTATTGCCAGCGGTAGCCACCGAAAACCTCGGTCTTCAGTTCCTCTTTGGGCGGTGTTCCGGATTCGGAACGCGATGACAGGAATCGGTTGTAGTCCTCCATCACCTTTTCGGGTGCCATGCCAGCGTCGAGGCTGCCGATCAGGCCGGACATGACCCGCTTTTCGAGTGGCGTGGCATCCGGTCTATTCGCGTATTCGAGCAGCGAAGATCGGAACTTCTCTTTGTCTACCGCTGGCGGAGCACCGGGAGTCAACTGCTGCATCTTGTATCCGGTCGCCGGGCTGTAGGTGAATCCTGCGAGGCCCCCATCGGGTGTCTTCTGAACGCCTTCAGGTTGCGCCTGCCCGAAAGCGGAGAGTTTCTGCTGAATCTCCTGAATCTGAAGCTGGGCCATCAACTGCTTCAGCTTGTCCGCAGCCGCTTGGGTAGCCTGATCGCGGTTCGCAAAAACCGCGTTGGCAGCGTCGTTTCCCGCCGATCCTACTACCCTCGCAAATGATCCGAAGCTACTCAAGCGTTCACTCCCAGAAGACTTCCGACATCATTGAATAGGTCGGGACTCGTCGGAGTAAAGGTATCGCTTTGGTTTCCGCCCGAGATCGGCGTGTTGATGTACTGATTCGGAGGCGTCAATGGGAGATTCCCGCCACCCGGATTTGCATTTGCCAGTTGCAGGCGTTGGAGTTGCTGGAGGAAGAGTTGGAATGCCGGGGTCATGTTTTGTTGCTTCGGAAGGTACTGCGCGATGGCCGAAGCGTATGAGATCGGCAGACCTAGTTGGGTCATCACTTGTTGCAGTGCCGTTTGGTAGTTCTGTTCCGCTAACGGAGCAAGGGCTTGGGACTCTTCCGACGCAAAGATGCCCGGAGCCTGCGCCAATCCTCGGGAAGCAAGGTCACCCTGCACCTGATTGCCGATGGCCTGGGTCTGCGCTGTGGTGATCGGCTGTGTCGCTGCGTTGATCTTGGCACTCAGTTGCGCCGGCGTCAGGCTGGTGATGGCGTTTTCTTGGTTCTGGAGTGTCTTTTGTTCGCTCGCAGCTTCATTTCCGGCGACAAGATTACCGATCTCCCCGAGGCCGAGGCTGGTCCCGGAGGCGATTGCTGGAAAACTCGGGCTAGAGAAGAAGCTGCCTAGTGATCCGGCCATATTTACCCCGGCGTCCCGTAAAGTTGGTCCACCAAAGCCGCTTGAGCCGATGGAGACAATCCCTGCCCGGTATTTGCTTGCGCATTGGCCGAAGCTCCGCCAGCCTGTTGCGAAGCCTGCTGAACTTGGGTCGGACTCAGGACATTGGCTGGTGGAAGCGTCGGCATTGTCGGCGTAGATGGCTTATTCACGTCATTGTAGATAGCGCTGCCAACGCCAACGCCGGCGCTGCCGATACCCGCAATCGCAGCAATAATCGGAAGAATTGCAGCCATATTCGCTCCTAGAGCATCTTCGAGTACAGCCGTTCAATCGGTGTCCAGCCCAAACGCTCGAAAATAGCTCCAACATCCAAATGCAATTTCACAGCGGTCATCAGCTTCACGACTCCGCGTTCCTTCATCGACTTTTCAACATATTTGAACAGGTTGATCCCAATTCGGCCCTTCCGGTAGTCCGGGTGAATGAAGAAAATATCGGTAATCCCATGCAGCGTGCTCTTGTAGTGCAAGTGCGGCACGATCATCCCGACGTGATAGCCGATGAGCTTCCCCGGGTCCCAAGCTGACTTCTGGATGTTTCCGTCCCTCGCTGTGACAATGTGCAAAACTCCCTTGTCGGCTAGTTCCTTGTATCGGGACACGTCGATGTCCAGCTTGATCGTGTCCTTGTTCAGCGCGATCTCTTCCCAATGCTCTTGGAGGAGTTCCTGCGCTTCCTCGAAAGCGGTATCGAATGGCTCGACCGCGTAGACGATCATCTGTTTGGTTTCTACGAGCGTGCTCATGAGATCACCAAGGGCGTGCCCACTGCTTTCAAATAGATTTGAAAGTCGAAGCGGCTGAGTTCGAGATGCCCAGACCCGCTGATAACTGCATGGAACCTCAGTCCTTCGATCTTCGGCCCGCAGAACACTTCAAAATCTCCCGCCGCCGGAATGGTGTAGCTCCGTGACGGTTTTGCGACTCCGTTTACATAGGGCGTAACAGTTAAAATGGTCGAGCCGCTGGTCTGCACCCCACGGATCGCAATTCGACGCCACTGAAGTTTCTGATCTTGGGGATTTCCGAAGGCTTCTGGAGTTTGGACGCTCCAGACTACCGGGGTAACGCTCGACGATCCCGTATACCATTCCGCATCTCCGGCCTGCCAGCGTTGCATGGTGCCGTCATTCAACCCCCCGAAAATGGTCAGAGGATTGGACGAAATCGGACGCACCTGCGTCATTGCACTGATTGAGGAGGGAAGGTCTATCGGTCCGCCCCAGCACTTTAACACAAGATCGTAGTTCAAGATGCGGGTAAGTGCGCCGGCGGAGTTACCAATCGGAATGGCCATCACGTACATTGGGGGATTGGCCGTCAGGCAGCCCTGCGCAGCCGGAATCCAGTTGGCATCGGCTACAGTGATGTCGGATACGTCGTAATCGTTCGTCGGGAAGAGGTATGGCCGCATTTCCTCGGAAATGACCGTATCCTGAACCCCGTCAAAGAGAGCCACCCCAAGGTGAGCATATCGAGCCACGCCGTATCCCGGCACAAACCAGATCGACCGGGGAGCGAAACAGCCCATATCGGAACGGATTCTCTGAATCGAGAAGTTCGACGACCCGAACACACCGACAATCTGATACCCGGCATAGTTCTTGAAGGCGACGAGCGAACCCTCGGGAGGGATACCTTGGGCCGAGATGGTGAACGTAGCGAATCCCATGCCTTCGGTGCCATCGTCCTTATCGAGAAATGCTTGGTTGATCGGATTCCATGAGATCGGGTTATCCACGTCCGACATTCGAATGGAGCATGGCCCATCGAGGCCCGAAGTCGTGTTCGAAGGGTAGGTATTGAGCACCCAGAGCGACCCGGCATAGACAACAATGTGTCCAGCGCCGGGAGGAGGCGGTGCGGACGACTGAATCGAGCCTTGATTGGTCCAGATGATCGTTCCATCGGCTATTTGCTGGCCGAGGACAGCCGCATTGGTCCAGATTGGCTCGGTCCCGCTACTTTCTCCGCCCTGTGTGGCTTTGAAGTAGTAGGTTTCCGGGATGGCGTTCGGCTGAATGATGCTATTTACCGCGTACTGGGAACTTGCAGCCCAAGGCGGATAGGCCGGCAAGAATGTGTTGGTGATCGGAGTCGTCGAGACGATAAATGATCCAGTAGAAGCTCCGCCGGAAGCGTTGGGATTGCGAATCTTGAACGTCGATCCTGAAACGGATAGAACCTGGAAAACGCCGTCATAACTAGCGTCCGACATGCCTGTAAGAATCACTCCCGACCCAACTGGAAGATTCGTCGAGGTCAATGTGGCCGAAGTGGTGACGGTGACTTGATCGTGCGACACCGATACCGACGTGATTGGAGCGGCAGTACCTCCGACTCCACCGAAGGCCGGATTTACACTCGTTCCTGTCGCATCGGAATAAAGCTGTGGCGGATAACCGTTCCCGAGGGCAATGGCGACTCGATTCGTGAACTGAACCATCTGCGGTAGTATCGAAACAAGCCCGACCACCCCTCCCGAGGGAGTTGACGAGCCTTGTCCCGTGATCCCTGGTCCAGTCGTGCCGCCGCCACCCGCCCCCCCTGACGGGGCTTGTCCAAATCCATTCAAGAAGCGCGGAAAGTAAGCAACGATATTGGCGCTAGTGTACGACACTGGAATAGGTCCCGATGGCATGACGAACAGCGCTGTTTGCGAGGTCGTATCTGATCCCGGAGGGCTGTTTCCTGCGGAAATATTTCCTTCCACGGAAGCTACGCCGGTATCTAACCCCCCAGCGACGATCATCTTGGCCCCGGAGATTGGATTGTTACTCACGGCTAATATTGTCCAAATTCCATCTAATGAAGCTGGCGTGAAGCCGGTGGCATCAACCGTCGTTCCCACTGCTGGGAAGCTGGCGAATGCAGAGGAAGGGAATGAGTACTGAATCACATTTTGACCGCCTTGGATGAAAGAATTAGTGAGCGATGGAGTCTGACTGAACGCCACTGCGTTTCCTAAGTCAACAAAGGTGGTTTGCAAAGTGAGTGGATATGGCTGGGGCACAGGCAATCCTAAGCCTGATAGTAGAATCTCTCCTGCCGCCGGACCTCGGTAGATGTTGTAGCCAAAGGCCCCTGGGACCGTATTCCAACTGAGATTCACTTTATGATTGGCAGCAATTGTGATGTTCGCCGGCGCAGACGCCATCGTTTCTCCACCCACTCCGTCAATGGCTGTCACGATGTAAAAATAGGTCCCGGCTGCAAGTGAACCGCCCGCGCCACCATCAGCAGCCGCTAGGTTGGCCACGGCTCCCAATGGCCGGTCGAGTGCCTGCTTAATAGCCAGATAATAGGAATTGACTCCCGTCGGAGCAAATAGGAAATCTTCGAGGAATCGGCCAGCAGTAGTCTGGATTGCTCCATTTAGCCAGTTGATGATTGCCGACCCGTCGCAATCGGTCAGCGCTCCCCGATTGGTCATAATTAGGTTCGAGGCGCGAGACACGGCTCCCTTGGGGATGGTGAAAGGGTCTGTCTCCGCGTGGACGCCGCGAAGGAAGGGACCGAAATTGAGAGGCTTAAGCGCCATTTAAGGAATTACCCACCCTCCGCCGAGATTGTAGGTGACCTCAAGTTGGTTCCCCACATCTCCAATCTGTTTTGGCCCGGTGGTAACCATGTTTTGCTTAAACCAACTGGTCAGACTCGTTTCGAAGTCCTTCTTGAGTGCTTGGTAGCCCTGCACGTCCTGTTCCGCCAGCTTCACCCGGGCGAGTCCGTAAATCGGCATGAGTGGACTCCAATCATCGGGTATGAATACGGTGCTCGTGGCTTGACCGGGCTGATAGTTAATCTGGAATGACCGCCAGCCGTGAAAGAAGAGATTCAGTTCGAGCACCGGAGCGCCGACATTGTGAGGCACAGCAATAGTTCCGCCGAGTCCTCGGATTAAGTTTTGAAATGTGTTTGCCGATTGCCCGTTGTAGGCCATCATCTCCGAATCGACCTGAATCATCCCGTCGGTCAGAAGGAATCCGCCGATGTTGGTAGCCGGAGCGTTCGTTTGAATGGCTGTCATGCCGCTCGATAGCGTCGTCGATGATCCGCTTCGGGCTGGTTGTGGCCAGACTTCGAGCATCATGCGGTCAGTAAGAAGCGTGGTGGCCACTTGGGTCAGAACGGAAGCTGTGATCGAATTTCTGCGAAAGAAATTGCCGGATTTGTCGGGCATGAGCGGGTACCCGTCATACCAGACATCGGGAATCGACTCCCATTTCCCGTTGATGACATACATCGGCTGTCCGACCTGCGTTTGCACGCCCGAATAGTCGATCAGCCCTCCGCAGATCGCGCTGGCAAGAGTCAGGCAATCATTCACCCAGTTAAATAAAGTCCAGGCCGAGAAGCTGTCACCATTCGTGTCCGGCAAATAGGCTGTATTCCGAGTGGGAGGAGCCGAGGGAACGGTTCCGCCCGTCGTCACGTTGACAACCCCATTCGATGCAGCGGGTATCGGGAGATAGGATGTTTCCGTTCCCGCCCCGAGATACCCGATATACACGTTGACGTTGACCGTTCCGGGAGGAGACACTACGATCATGTCGATGGCGTTCTGACCCCCGGAAAGAGTGACAGACTCTTCGGCGGTAGGAGTCGTCTCCCCCCATTGATTCGTAGCGGTGACTTGAATGAAGTAAGTCCCGGGGGTAAGCGTGGCTCCGGCAGTTGTGGCAGCGACCATCGAGGTGATGATCGGGACAGAAAGCGTCTGCGGCTGGTCGGTAATCGCCTCTCGAATCGCTTGGACAATATCACCTACGAGCATTGTCTCTCCCTAAAAAAGAACGCGGGGCTTGGGCCTGACGGCCTCGGCCCCGCGCATGCCGGAATAACCTCGTTTTAAGCCTCGCCGTAGACCTCGACATCCATCGTGGCCGCTGGAGAAGTTCCGCCGAGCGTCGGAGTAACGTTGACGACCATTGCCGGCGAGTTTCCAGGTCCAAGCAAAGTTCCGGTCGCTCCGCCGCCGGCGGTCGAGAAGTCCACGAGGAAGTTAAACACGCCGTCATAGTAGGCCGTCGAACTGAGCGTGACGGCAGTCGAGAAGTTTCGATCTTCGACTACCACCGTGTTCGTGCCGTCGGTGATGGCAATCTGGAGTTTCGTGAGTGTCGGAGTGGTGCCGGCCCCATTGTAAATCTTGACCCGAACCTTGCCCCGATACACGGGTTGGGCAAGCGACCCCGTAGAAGGGACTGCCGACGCCGATCCCGAAACAACGGCAATAGCAGTTCGGGAGACTAGAAACCCAGAACCGTATCCCGGTCCTGCGGTTGCGACAGAGTTCACAATGGCCATAACTGCTCCTTTTACGGTACTTTCAACATCTCAATATCCATCGTCGCGGCCGGCGAAGTTCCACCAAGCGTTGTAATCACTGAAATTGACGTTGCCCCAGTCGTGGAAAGCGTTCCCGTCGATCCTCCGCCAGCCACCGTCGTGTCGATCAGAAATGGCAGCACCACATCGAGAAAAGCCGTCGAGGAAAGCGAAGCCGCGACTCCGGGATGCCAAGAGGCCATCGTTACCGTGTTCGTTCCGTCGCTCGCCGTGATCTTGATGTCGGTCACTGTCGGCGAAGTGCCGGCCCCGTTGTAAATCTTGATCCTGATCCATCCCACATAAAACGGAAGAATAAAAGTCCCCGTAGCGGGGAGCGAATTCGTCTGCGGGTTCGTCCCGGACAGGGCAATCGCATAACTCTGCGGATTCCCGGAAGTCCCGAATCCGAGGCCAATGTCCGTTACGTGGTTTTGGATCGACATGGGGAGTTAGATTCTCTTCAACTCCGACAGTTGATCTCGCAGTTTGTCTCGCTCGGTCAATTCGCCTTCCGCGAAACCGCGCCGTCCTCTTTTGTTTGTGAATGTGTCCCTGAAAATCAACGCAACTTCCGCCTGCTTTCTTTTCACCAAGAAATATGGCAAGCAGAATCGGAGAACATCTTCGGCAGCCTTGGAGTGGACTATCCAATTAAAGCAGAGCCGATCTGACAATTTATTGGACTTTGCGCTCTGCTTTCCTATATATCCGCCGAAGTGTTCTTTGAGCCACTGCATCAACCCGAGGTCTGTATTGGAAACCACGACTCTCAGGCGATGATAAACAAGCGCACCGTTCCTGCGTCCTTTTTGGCGGCACGCCCGAGTGATGAAAATGCATCCCTCTGTGTCAATTAGCGTTGCCAGCCTCGCGATGTCCACTTCGTTGTTCATCGTCCCCTCCATGCTGGGAGTATATCACAGCATGGCTATTTACTACTATGTAATATTCGTTATCTTCACGCCCATACGGGGTGACAGATCAGCTAGTTGCCACGTGAGATAAATGTTCGAAACTAATACGCGCTGATTGCTTGGTTTGACCCAGGGATCGATGACGAAGTAGTCCGCTTCGTGGAAGGTGGGGAAGAGGTATTTCGAGTTCATTATGTAAGCAACGTTCGCCAAGCAGTTGCGATCCGCCAGCACGATACAGTTGTTAAACAGGAAGTGGTAGCGGAACCCGGCTTGCAGGGCTTCCTTGTCCTGGAGATTGTTCTCGTAGCGCTGGTAGGTAGCGAAGGCTTGTTTGAAGTTCGCGTATCGGGTATTGTCCATCACCATCAGGTCGGGTTCGTCGTAGCCGAACACTGTAGACCAGTACGCTGTGTCGGCGTTGGCTGCGGTCAAGTTTGCCGAGCCTCCGGAGACGTTGGCCTGCGGTTGCCAGAAGGTGTTGCCGGCGGTCGAGCGGTTGATGCCGGCGATGGTGTTGGTGGTTTGGCCGATCCACTGGTCGATGTTGTCGATGTCGAGCGAAGTGTTCTGCGGAGCCACGCCGTAGAGAGCGCGTGCGAGCTTCTGCATGAACGAGCCGGCAGCCGTCTGGAATTTCTGCCGAACGATGTCCACGCCGGCATACCCGCCGCGACCGAGAATGATGTCGGTGTAGGGCAGCACGACGGCTTCGTAGTAGAAGCGCCATTGCTGCTCGGCGGGCTGCACTACATCCTGGAGCGCGGTGTTCAAAAGCTGCGCGCCGTAGTAAGCGCCTCCAGTCGTTTCCTCCGAGAAGAATTCCGGGTACACGAGAGCGCCGCCGGCCATCTTCTTGCCGCGCCGGACGAGTGCCCACAGAGTAGGACTTGGCAAAAGCACCTGATCGCCTAAAACCGGGGCCACGAACTTAGTTACGATAGCTTGGCAGCCTTGTTACCGCTTTCGCGGGAGCGATCATTTCTGTCGCCCTCTCACGGTTCAATTCCCGTGAAGCTCGGACTATTGCATCGCTATCTCTAGCGCCCTCTCGCTTAGTCTCTCACGGTCCCTTTTGGGTTCCGCCTCGTTGGCATCTCAGCGTTCGAGTCAATCAGAGAGGGTTTAGACACCGCCCTTTAGTTAACGGTGTTCACAAGCTGCGCTGGGGGACTGGCTATACCAGTTCCGGTTACGCTTGACATTGTTGACGCTCCTTCAACATTGGCGTATACTTCTCGGCATGACCCCCGAAGAGAAGAAAAAGGCCATGCAAAGATTTTTCGAAGCGCATCCCGATTACCACCGTGATTACTACCGAAAGAATCGGGAGGCTTGTAAAGCGAAGCGCCGCAAGTCCTACGCTCGACGCTCCGGAAAAGAACGGTCCTATCAGCAAACCTACTACGCTGAAAATAGGGAGAAAATCTTGGAAAAACAAAAGACCAACACAAAGCGCAAAGAGTATTTCAAAAACTACTACCGTGAACTCAAGAAGAGAGTGATAGCCGCGTATGGAGGCAAGTGTGAATGTTGCTCCATTGATGCGTTCGAATTCCTTACCGTTGACCATATCGAGGGTGGTGGGCATCGAGAAAGAAAATCCAGCAGCACTGGTGCCGGATTCTACGCCCGACTCGAAAAGTTGGGATTCCCAAAGGAGAAATACAGATTGCTCTGTATGAACTGCAATTTTTCCATCGGGATTTATGGTTACTGTCCTCATAAGCTCAATAAGGCGCTCGGCTATAATCCAGTATTTAGTTAGTGTTTCCCTCGAAGGCTGCCCGAACGTCGGGATCATTCATCACCACGTCGCTCGTCAACTCTTCGATCTTCGAAATCGGGGGCTTCTCGGCATTTTTCTGTGTTCGGAATCGAGCCTGAGAGCCGGGCTTCGCGTTCTGCGCGACCGCCTGTTCCTTCTGCCACTCTTTCTTCGCCTCTTCGATCTTTTGGTCGGCGTAGGCTTTCATGCGCTCGGGTTCGGTTTCCTTCTCGATGATCTTTTCGAGCGTCGGCAGGTTGTAGCCATCGACATGCTTCTCCGAGACGGCGCGCTTGGCCAAATCTTCGAACTTCATGGCCTTCCGGATGCTCTCTGGGGCCGCGTTGTACTGGCCGCGCATGCGTTCGAGGGCATAGATGGCCTGAGCATTGTCGAGAGCCTTCTGTTGGGCTGCGATGGTCTGATTCAGCTTCTCGACCACGGCATTGAACTTGTCGAGTTCCGAGGCGACCGGCTGATAGAAGGGGTCTTTTCGCCAATCTTCACCGCCGGCGGCGGGTTCCTTGGGTTTCCCCGCTTTTTCCGCCTGTTCCTGAAGGCTTTGAAGCAAAGTGGCTGCTTGGGCGGCAAGCTTTTCGGCTTCTTGACGCTTCTGGGCAGCAGTCTGTTTTTCGCCTTCTGCCATCCTCGAAAGTGACCGCAAATCGGCGAGGGAAAACTTCACGCCCGAGGCGTCGGTGAATTCGGTCGTGTCATTCAGTTGCGCGTTGGCAATAATTTCTTGCAGAGTGGCCATACTAGACTCCTTGTCCTGAAGCCATCACCGGCGATGGAGCACTCACGCTCCCCGGTGGCTGTGGGCGCGGGATGGCCGAAAGTTGAATCGGTCCCCCTGTCGCCTGGGCCGTAGCCTGAGCAGTCTGGAGTTCCTTGATCGCTGCATCCAGACCTTTAAGCGTTCCAGCAAGAGCGCGAGCAGCACCAGGAATGCGCATAGAGAGAGAAGCAATGTTGTTCGAAATCGACTGCTTGATCGAATTGATTTCCTTGAGCGCGTAAGCAGGGTCGGCCCCCTGTAACTGTGCCGAAGCATTGCCCACTTCCGAGTCGGCGGGACCCGCACCAGTAGCTCCGGTGCCTGCTCCGCCTTGCTGCTTGGCCGCAAGCATCGCCATGAGCGCCGGGCCGATGCCGCCACTAGCCACGCGAAGGATTCTTTCCGCCGCGAGACGAATTCCCGCGATCAAGCCCATGAGCCAAGTCCATCGGATCGGGCGGGTCGATTTCGACCGGCGGATTGGCCGTATCCGGATCGTTCTTGGTCCGGTTGCCCTCTTCGTCGATGGGGGTAATGAACAGGTCGTACTTTTTGCTTGAAAACTTTTCCGGCATTTCGTTCCTCCTAATATGCAGGGATGCGCCGCAAGTCACATCCCCACCAGACCTTCCCAAATTGTCTGCGGCCTAACTACTTGCGCTTTCCGCCGCGGTGATGTTTACGTCGAGCCATTCTGTGCGTCTCCTTTCTCGCCTACCTCATTCCGAATGCTCGGAAGAGTCGCAAATAGGTAAGCGATTAAAACTCTAACGACGGGTTCCGGTCTTCCGCATCCCGCGCTTCCACGCGCCGCGCTTTTTCAATTGACCCTCCCATCGTCGTAATAATTCTTCGGATTCCGGGCATCTCCGAACTTCTCGATCATGTTGATGGCTCCCCGAAACGCATACTCAATTACTTCATCTTCATCAGAGGGATTCCGCATTTGGGTTTTGTGAAGCTGGAAAGGAAGGGCGGGAACGCCATCTATCGCTACTCGGACGGAACGCCATCCGTTCTCATCCCAGAAAGGATCAAGTTCGAGAAGTTCGAATTTCGTTCGGTGATCCGATTGCACGCGGAGAGTTTTGCTTTAATCGGTGGGCAACTGCAAGACACCTTCGGCAGCTATACAAATCCAATACCGTCCCTTTTTGTCTTTGTAGGTGGGGATTCCAAAAGCAGCGAAGGTTCCGTTCTGGCAAAGATGACGGATTGTGATGGGAGAGCGATTAAAAAATCGAGCCGTGTAGGCGACTGATCGCCAAGTGTTCATTTCCTGCCCACTTTTGCCAGTGCTGCAAGCTCCATTTCCTTCTGCACGGCCTCGGCGATCTCTTCCCAATCGGGAATGTCCAAAATCTCAAGAGCGTGAGCCACGTCAATCATGCCTACTTTTTTCAGTTCAATAATTTGGGATCGAAGGGCTGATTCCGACATGGGCCGAATGGAACCTTCCGCGAGCCGGATGTCGTAGCGGTCTGCCGCTTCCGCTGGCTCCCACACTACCTTGTCCGACATATCGGCGCTTTGTTCTTCGGGCTTCTTCTGGTCTTCGTTCGGAGCCGATTGCTTCAGTTTGTCCATCAACATCCCGAGTGTGCCCTGTGCTCCGCTCATACGGTGGCCTCACGTACCGCTTTTTTGATCTTCCGGCTGGAATAGAACGTGCGCTTGTTCGTCTGAAAAGTGGCCATTGTGTAGAACGCCAGTTCCGCTGCACGCTGCACCGAATAGGCGAAAAGCCTTGATTTTAGGCGGGTAATCGACTGTGACTGGCTCACCGAAGATTCGAATAGATCAGCGGAAATGTTCCCGGCTCCGGGATTTCCCTGCCTCGATTGCGTGAATCCCTGGAGTTCCTTCTGAAGTTGCAGATATTGCATCGGAAGCTGGACCATCTGTGCCGGCATCTGCGGGGGATACTTGAATTCAATCGAGTTCTGCGGAGAGTTCGGATCGACCACGATCAATTCTCCCGGCAGTCCTCCAATTGAATCCGCCGTGATTCCCGAGGCCGCGTTAATGACCACCACCGCGTTGTTCGTCCGGTAGGCATTCTCGAAAGTCTGCGTCATCAATCGTTCCGAGGCGTCCTGCAAACTCTTGGTGATCTTCGAAGGGGCCGGTGCCCACACCGTATCGTAGGGAGGAAGCGCCCACACCGGAACTATCGGCCACATGAGTTGAAGCGGCACCCAACTGTCGCCGTCTACTAAGATGGTTCCTTCGGCGTCTACAATCATTCTGCCATTCGGGTATTTCGGGAGCATCTTCGGAATCGGCATCGAGCGCTTGGCGAATTCGGTTTTTTCGGCATCGGTCGGCTCTCGAAGCGTCGAATCTTTGGCGTAAAGAGTCCGCAATCGGAGGAGTCCATCGGCGTTGTACTGCTGCCCTCCGGGAAGTCCCCGGACTGTTACCGACATTGGCCCGGGAGGCATCTCAATTCCGCCGGCGGGAGGGCCTGCCAGAGCCTCGGCTTTGGCCGTCTTCGGATTGATCTGGTCGGAATGGTCGGGGAAGCGTAACTTGATCTCATCGAGGTACATCTGGTCTTCGATGCAAACCCATGTCCAGTCATCCGGCCACGGGCTGATCGGATCGACGTAAATTCCCTGCTGTTTACGCGCTCGGAGCCAGGTATTTCCTTCTCCCTGCCGAGCGAGCGGATCGTATCCGACCTGAAGGAACGAAGTACCGCCGAACTGCGCAAATATCTGCGATTGCAGCAGATAGAAGTTGAATTTCTCCTGCTTCCAATGCTCCTGGAAGGCTTTCTCGCGCTGCTCGTCTCGGCCATTCTCTTTGTGATTGATGTGGACGCGGATCGAAGCGTCGGTCAGGTCGGTAGCGTCGGAGAGAAGCAAAATCTGAAGCTGTGGAGCGCGGATTTGCGGACGGAAGGTCGGAGTCTTGCGGGTGCGATCACGTAGATTATAGAAATTAAGGGTGTCTTCGTCGTGATTTGGTCCGTAAACCTCTCTTCTCGCATCTTCACTTATGCGAATCAATTCGTCCAGTTGGCGGCTTCTCAGGTCTTTTTCCGAACCGGAATCACCGCTATTCTGCGGGGTTGCGCCGCCCGAAGTTCGGAACACTGTAAATGGGGGCATTTATATTTCCGACCTCTTGGCAAATTCAGACGCCTTAAAGACCGCATCGGTTTCGGTAACGCTCCCTCCAAATTCTTGATAAACATGCGTGTCGGCATCCCAGTTATGCACAGTCACTTTGCGGGGCATGACAAAATAAATGCCAGGGAAATCAATCTTGTGTTTCTCTCTGGTCTTTTCGCAGTTATAGCACTGGCAGTTGCCTTCATGTACGTAATACGTGATCCCATCCCACAATTTTTTTGTGCAATGCAATTCATAATCAGAACGCATTTCCTCGATGGTTGGAATCTTGTTAAGATCGTGGATCATTGAACCGTTTCCACTTTCTTCGGGACAGCGGCGGTATTCAGAAACTTCTGAAGCTGTTCAATCGCACTTTCTTGCGTCGATCCGCCTTCATCCTTCAATGACTCCCGAACCTTGAAAATCAAGTCCGCGTAATCCTTCGGAGCCATAAACTCAGGTGCCAGTACATCTCCTGTACTAGATAGCCCGATAAGAAGTTTTCGATCCGCATGCGCCTCTTTGCTCAGAACGTCCTGGCCGAACTGCTTCCAAATCTTGCCCCATACTTTCTGGCTGCTTAGGCCGGAGAAGTCGGAGGTACTGTCCGAAACTTCGTCCCCTTCCCGTCGGCCACTTCCCGAGCTAATGCTTGCTTCCTTTCGAGGGCTTCTTCCAGGTCCGCCAGTTGCTCGTCCGACCGCCAATTCCGGCGAATCACTTCCTGCTGTGCCTGGGTCTGGGCTGCATTGATCGGAACTTCCTCTTTTGGTCGGAGCCATGCGGCACTCTCCGGTGGGACGAGCATTATCTTCCCGCTCGTTACCCGCACCACAATTTCAGACGTAGCTCGGTCGTACTCTAACAGAAGAGCGAAGCCTTTTTCCAAGGAATCGTAAGCCACGCCCTTTAAGCGTAACTCCCCGCCTTGCTCGATGGCCAGAGCTACGAGCAAGCGAGCTACTGCTTTAGGATCATTTGGGTTCAGGTCGTAAGCGGGCATTTAGGCTACCTCTTCCTCGTCATCTTTTTTCGGATGGTCTATCAATCGGGAAATCATTTCGAAGTGTCGGCGCATCGCCGCTTCCGGCTCGTACTGGACCGTATCCCCTCGGCCTCGAATCTGACGGATAGCGTCAGCCATGTCTTCATCGGCCTGGGGCCTCACTGGATTCGGGCTTCTCGGGGGAGCGTACTGCCGCATGGCAATATTGCCGAGCATCGCTCCGAAAAGAATGTCGTCGTGCCCTTCCTCGACTTCGGGCCTAACGTCCTTGATGGTGCAGCGCTCGATCTGGCTGGCAAGGGCATCATCGAAGATTGATATTCCATAGTCACCGTCAGTGCCTGAGCCTTCCCGAAGCCCGACACGCAACTGCTCGAATAGCACGGTGCGCATGTGCCCGGTAGTTTCAAATCCGAAGGTCATCCGACTCTTCGATCCAGCGATTTTGTCGTCTTTGCCTTTCCAGAAGTAGATATTCGGATACTTGAGTCCATCGCGGAGCATCGAGAGAACTGTATATCCGTAACCTCCTGTAAGTTCAGGGTTAAGCATCGCCCGGTTATAGTGTCGGCCAATCGAAGCTCCATAGGTCGCAAATAATTCGGGGATGCAATACGCAGAGTAACGAGCGACCTGATGCCCTGTATTTCCATTCCAAACGACCATTGCAGAAAAGTCTCGCCCTTCGATACCTCTAGCAGCGTCCATCCCCGCGTAGTAGTAATCTCCGGGTCGAGGGTCTTCCCAGATGTGGAGGTCGCCTTTGTAGTGCTCTCGGAACTTGAATTCTCCTTCGAGCGATTTTTCAAGGAACCCCCTAGCCTTCGGTGGTCGGACGTTCTTCTTTGCCCATCTTACCTCTTCTCCGGTGAATGCGGGGCGTCCTGAAGCGATGAAACTTTCTTCTGCTGTAGTGGGATATTCTTGATGAAAGGTATCAATGTTTCCTCCGCATTCCGGAGAACTGATCTTGAGTCTCCGCCATGCGAGTTGCGCTTTCGAGAATCCTCTGGCGAGCAGTTCTTTTTCTTCTTCATCGGCGGGCGCATCCTTTGCGAATTCTTCCGGCGCTACGCAGGCCGGATCGTCGGTCCAACTAAGAAATACCGCTTCCCACTCGCTCTTGCCCTCGGCAGCATCCCAATACATATCGTGGAATACTTCCCCGTCGCCTTCGGAGCCGTTCGGCGTCGATTCGATCACTCCGATGGTTTCCTTGTGTCCCGAAAGCGCCGGCAGCAGGGAAATGAAGGCATCGGGTGAAACCCAGTGAGCGCACTCGCTGGCATGTAGGGCTGACAGCGTGAATCCTCGGCCAGAGGTATCTTTGCCAGCGGTAATAATTTGGATTACGCTATCTTGTCCCGATGGTCGGGGGAAGGTAAGCTGCCGCTCAATCTGCTTGATATTCAGGAACGGTACTGCCGGAATGAAGTCCTTCGGTACGCGGAATAGTTCCTTCGAAGTCTTGAACTCGTGGGCAACGATCAGGGAATGCGATCCGGGAAGGCAGATGGCGTGGCAGAACAGAAGTCCTTCCGTCCAAGATGAGCAGGTCACACGACGGGCCTTGTCCACAATTAAACGTATGGGCTTACCAGCGTCTTTCTGTTTCTGGGCCGCGAGATGGAGTTTTTTCTGATTGAACTTAAATATGAACGGAACAGTTATATGGCTATCTCTGTCCTTAATTCCGAGTCCGTTTAAGAATCGCTCGCAAGCATCTAGGTTCATGTGGTAGTTCCGGCCCCACCACCTTGCTTCTTAGTGTATTCATTGGCGCATAATTCTGAGCAGAAATAGATCGACTTTATGACGCCGGGATGATGGATGTCATTATAGTCACGCTTCGCAATCCACTTGGGCATGCCATTCGGCTTTAGGCCGGATAGATTCTTCCCGCACGTCGGTCCAGAGCACTTGATATGCTTCTCGTTTCCGATGCGTTCATTCAGGATTCGAGCGCCTTCCTCCCAGATGTTCTGCAAGTCATGGTGGTATTCGAGAGCGCGGTCGATCCGAAGGTCGTGGAAGGGCCGAATCCAGTCCTCCCGATCCTGCTTCACTTGGTCCCAACGTATCTGGACCGCTTTGCGCCGGACTTCAGAGATGTGCTTCTCTTTTTCGACTTCTGCAACCACGGGTTCTTCAGGCATTATCGGTGTCCTCTCGCACCCCCGCTTACGAATCCTCCGAGCAGGGCCATCGCGTAGTCAACTAGGTCTTGCTGCATGGCCGTGTTCAATGATATTCCGAATCGATCCAGCCGGACGGCCAGTTCTTCCATTTCCTCTTTCAGAACGGTGCTGACTGCTTCCTCGACATTGATGTGTGCCTGTGTCGGTCGGGCGCTCCCTTGCGCCTGCACTTCGGGAGGGTCGGGGATATGATCGACCTTCACCGTCTCCCGGGGCGGATCGGGCACGTCGGGATTGATGCCGTATTGCTCGGCCATTTCCCGATTGTAGCGAAGGGCTGGTTTACGTTCAGGCAAAAATCCGCGCCTTCTTTTCTCGGGCGCGTCGAGCTTCTACTTCTCGGCGGAAGCGCTCTTGTTCTGCCCGGAATTTCCCGCCCTCGATGGCCTGAGATTTGCTCACAACCCAATCTAGCTTGCATGTATCGCAGTGGAACAACCAACTGTCATCCGTTTCACCGACGAGCTTGATGGCGCTCCGCTCACATCCTCTTTGTTTCGTATGGTTCGGACACTTAGGCAACTCGCTCAATTTGCTCGTACTCCCTCATGTTCCGGCGAATGTCGCAATCGACATACCGGGATTTCTGGTTCCATTTCCACCAGCGAATGTATCCCTTGCCGATATGCTTGAATGGCATGGGAGTCCGGCCAAGTGCTTTGCTTCTGATTAGATATTCCTCGTAGCGCATCCGGCACTGGTCCATGACGATCTTGTAGTGTTCCGGGGAAAGGTTGGTGATCTTGCCGTGGCCGACTTCGAACAGGAGATGACGAACGTAACGTGCCCAGTTGGCCCGCTGCCGAATGGCTTGCCGGCTTCCCGGCATGATCTTTACCGGGAGTAGTACCCAATCATCGACGGTCGGCACCGTTCGAAGAAGGGAAGTGGCCATCATGCCCGAGAGAATAGTCCCTTATCCCGATGCGTGTCAAACAATTACTTGAAAACAGCTTAGTTTGTAGTAGGATACGGAATCATGGCCATGTCGGCTCAAGAGATTATCAAGCAGCACCACGCCGAAATGGGCCGGCGGGGAGGCCAGTCCAAGAGCGCTGCCAAGAAGCGAGCGTCTATCGCCAATCTCGAAAAGGCCCTCAGTAAGCGGTGGAAGAAGAAGTTCCGGTTGCGGAAGCCGAAATGAGATACGGGCTTATGATTGGAAAGAAGCTCTCGGCCCTACAGGCGGCTGTCGATCCGCTCTACCGGGTAATCATGCTGCTTTTGATGGTGGTCGAAATCGGCCTGCTTTGCTGGCTTATTACTCTCGAAGCCCTACACCGATGATCTCCCTAATCCTACTCGTTTTCTTCGTGTATTACGGGATTCCGTTCATCATCGACATGCTTGTGTTGCTCGTTCTGTTTATAGTCCGAATTTTTCCTAGGTCCGGAGCGGGTGCTCCATCTTAATCCCGCATCGCTTGCAAAACCACGAAGGCTCATTGTTATAGAGGCCCCAGGTCGGCTGGTGCTTCGTCGCCCGCTGGTCCCCGTCGATCTTGCAAGTTCTCTTCGTCCAGGACTTCGGAACAGCCTGGACCTCGATGGTCATTCTCATGGGACTTGCATCCACCACAGGGGGTTGCTGATGCTGTAGCCTGCTCCGATGTGATTGAATCGAATGGCCGGCATCGACCCTGTTTTGTAGCCCTTGCGGTTCATCTCCGAGCAAATCGTATCATCCACTCGGGTCGGATCGCACTTATTGAACTCGGTTAGGATGCCCTTCCGAACGAAAGCTATCCCTCCAACGGAATGCTTTTCGATGACTTCCGGCTCATGGAGCCAGTCCGATCCCGAGGGATAATCCCCATCCGAGATGCTAGTCGCAGCGAGTAGTCCGAACTCGGAATGCCGTTCCATAACTTCGATGCCCCGCTTCACGAAGTTCTTTCCGAGGATCAGGCAGTCATTGTCGGTCACCACGTAGATCGGACCATTCGCTACTTTCTCGGCTGCGGCCTTAGCTTTAATGGTGTCGTTTTTAATTGGGGCAAGATAGCAGTCCGGTTCGAGCCACCAGCGTTTCCAGCAGACCATCGACATTGCTCTCCGGAGAGGATTGCCGCCATCGAAGTCGAGGATGAAGACACTAATCACAGTACTGTCGATTGGCCTGCGCATTTGTTACAGAATCTTTTGCCTTGAACGATCACCGTCATAAGCGAATTGCAATATGGGCACTCGCCGGCGCTGCTACTTGTCGGTCCCGGCTGCACTCCATCGGTCTTGTCGGTTCGGCTAAGATAAAAATATAAAATCTCATCGACAAAATGTTCCGTCTTAACGATTCCGAGTTTGCTCAATTCTCCGGCCCATCGACTATCCTCGGCGAATCCTCCATACATAGGAACGGCTAGTGCAAGCTCCCTGCGAATTGGATTTAGATGGGAAATATTCCGATGCCAGCTTTTCGATCCATCGGCGTAAGTTTTGTCGAACCAGCTTCCACAGAGGAGGGAATGATAAGTAGGCCCGGGAAGATCAACGCCATCCTCGCTGGCCTGGACGCGAAATCCTATCTGGTCTACTCCGTCTAAAAGTGGAAGAATGCGCGAAACATAGGTATCACTCACGCGGTCATCGTCGTCGATCACAGATATATATTCAGCATTCGTTTCCTCTCGCATTTTTTGACGATTGACTCCGAGGGGCAATGCCGGATCAAACATGCGGACCATGTGGCAAACTTCGGGCACAAGTTGCGGTTCGAGGTTGGCCCTAAGTCTTTTTAGAAAATCGGCCCGCGATGGTTGAGTCAAAGTTTGGATGCACCACTTCACTTCCGCACCCGCTCGAAGACCAACCCGCAGGCATTGCATGCTACCTTTCCGTCGTAGGGAACCGTCATAATCGACCCGCACTTCGGGCATTTGCCCATACTCAGGACTCCCGGAGTCTTGGGAGGGGTCCAGCCGTGCGTATCGACGGCAGAGTCCATGAGTTTTGCTAGCTTTTCGGCATCTCGGACGCGCTCGGCAGTCATTTCGGGACTGTAGTACAGGGAGTCGGGATCATCTTCTCCGTGCCGGGCGAGCCGTTCTTTCGTGGTTTCGTCCTCCATCTCTGGGAAGCCGTGCGAGAAGTGCCGGTGTTCGATGTCGAAAGGAACAAAACGCCTCCTGCCGATCCTATCAGCCAGTTCATTAATCCAAGCATCCCCAAAATCTGAACAGAAGTACGGCGGAATAAAATAACCAAGCGCCTCGACCCACCGACGGCTGATGAAGGGATGCGGTCCGAAGTCGCCCTGATGACCCAGCACATCTCGGCCATGCACTAGAAGAATCTTGTCGGGCACCTCGGCGAAAGCGTTTTCTACTAAAGCGTTCCAGTGATTCGTCATAAAAACCATGTCATCGTTTGCCTGCTGAACAATATCCCCATGACAGGCTTCGAAACATTCATTCCAGTAGATCGTCATCACCCTACGGCGTGGACCAATGATGACCTTGGCGTCGCATTTTTCTGCTTCTCTCGCACTTTCTTCATCGTCTTCGTCAAAACGGGCAACTATTTCCAAGTCTCCAAAATCCGACACGTTTGCCCAAGCAGACTCCGCCATACGTTTGAATATTTCAGGCCGCTTCCGGGATGGTAAGAGCAATGAGATCATTTGAATGCCCTCTTCGCTTCCTCGGCTGCGGCTTTGTAGTGGGGCAGGGCTGCCTTCACCGAGAAGTGCTCGTCGGCAATCTCCCGGCTCCGGCGACTGTATTTCTTGGCCCGATCCTGCCGAGAGAAGCACCACTCCAAGAATCGGCACATGGCATCGAAGTTTTCAGTGCAAAGTCCGTTGGTGTCGATGTAGTTGGCGTAGTTCAATCCCGGAAGATTCCGAGCCATTACCGGCATGCCGGCGGCAAGCGCTTCGGTAAAAGAAGTGCAAAGGGGCCGAGCATCCCCTCGGTCGAGATTCACGAATACCCGATACTCGCTGAACATTTCGGCCATCTGCTTTCCGGTCTTGAATTCGTTGGCTCCGTCATGGTGGTACATCTTACCCGGGAACTTCTCGGATAGTTTTTCGAACAGGTCAACGCCGCAAGCATCCTTCGGACGCCACAGGTCCTTGCCGGCGAGCACGAACAAAGCTGCTTCCTTTGAGCCGGTCCAGGGATTTTGGAACCACCAGTCTCCGACAGGAATGGGAGCAACTTCTGATTGCGGATATTCGGCTCGCCACGCCGGAAGCGCCGCCGGCATGCCGAGGAGGATCGGCAGATTCTTGATCTTCTCTCGATAGTTCGGAGGGAGATAGCCGGGATGATCGAACCAACAGACGAACACGATGGTCGGGCATTCGATCCGGTGACAATGGTTCTTCCAGTCGGCGGCGTAATTGAATGTCTCGACCGATTCGATTAGCAGGTCGAACTTCGAGAAGTCGCATTCACTGTAGGGCTTTTGCTCGAAGGTGATGTCGAGGCCAAGTTCTTTCCATTCGGCTTGGCGGTCGATAGCACTGGCGAGAGGAAGGATTCTAGGGTCCCAAGTAGATAATTCGTCGCAAGGCGGACCAATCACAGTGAGGCCGGGAAAGATCGAGGCTAATTTCTCGATCAAAGCAGAGACGCATGGATAGAGGAGCGCAGTCTTCATTAACGGTTCACTGGACGAAGCGAAATATTGTCGGTGATCCATTCATGAAGGAACTTCCGGGCTTCATGTAATTCCGCCCGCGTCATCGTAGGAATATCCAGTGTGCAGGTGTCCGGGTTCTCGGGGTCAAGTTCCCACATATCAGAGAAGTTACTTGATGTAATTGTAACACCGAACTTCTCCGGCGCGTTCCAGACCTCGCATCCTGGAAATGGCTGAAAGGTGTGTAGACTGGCGGCGTCGGGGCGTGCCTTTTCGAGCCAGTCCCGCATTTCGTAAATGGATTCCCAAGTCTCTCCGGGAAATCCTACGAGCAGGTACGCCCTGGTAGCAATACCGGCATCCCTACAAGTTTTAACGCCTCTCTCGTTGGCCTCGGGCGTGGTGCCCTTGTTCATCGCCTTCAGCATTCGGGCCGACCCGTGCTCGACTCCGAATCCAAGTTCCGTGCAGCCGAGCCTAGCCAAATCACGGAATAGTTCCGGGTCGAACAGGTTCACCCGGCTCCAACCCCGCCACAGCATCCCGTAGTCATGAAACAGAGACGCTAGTTCTCGGCATCGCTTGGCTTTGATGGTAAGTACGTCGTCCCAGACTCGGAGGGCAGTAACTCCGAGTTCGGCAAGGGCTTTGACTTCCGCCTCGATTTGCGCGAAGGTTTCTTCTCGGAGCTTGGTTCGGGCGTCGGCGCAGAAGGAGCATCCGTAGGGACATCCTCGGGCGGTCCAGAGGGAACCGATGGTTCGTTCTGCGACATCAATGGACTTTCCATGTATGGAAGCAATTTGTAGTCCTCCTGTCGAGTAATTCTGCCACAGGTCATAGGCCGGCAGCTTCATCTTCGTCACATCGGGCAGTGGTGGTGATGGAAGGTGCTGCATCCCGAATGGATTGAACCAAGTAATGCCGGGAATCTTGGTCAGGTCGGAGCCGGCATCGAAGGCGTTACAGAACTGGACGAACGATTCTTCGCACTCTCCGGTCATCAGGAAGTCGAAGCCTTCGAAATACTTCTTCTGCTTGAACTGGGCGTGCGGCCCTTCGATGATGTAAGTCACATGAGGACCGCCGGCGACTTTTACCTTTGCCGGCCAGAGCGCTGCCAGTTGCCCGCCGAACTCGGCATTCGGAGTGACAATCGAGACGCCTAGGATGTCGCAGGGTTCGAGCAGGTCGGGATCGACGCGCAGCTTGTTTGCCTCTGCATCAAAGGTGCTTAGTTTGTGGCAGTCTACAATTTTTACCGAATGACCGGCCTCGCGGACCGCCGAAGCGAGGTACAAAATTCCAAGAGAAGCGTGCAGGCTCGGATTGAACAAAGAAAATGACGGTCCTCCGGTCAGAATGACTTTAGCCATGCGCCCTCCGACGAGCTACTAGTGCTCCCGTTGCCGGCGTGGGGTCAAGCCTAGAGGCAGAAGTTATCGTCGGCGTTTTCAGGAGCACTAATAGATCGTCGAACGAGTCGGCGCGCACATAGTCATTGTCACTGATGAAGACCCAGCGCGACTTGAACCGATAGATTTTAGCCTTCACGCTTTAACTGCCTTCACGAGAATGTGATGGCCGAGATAGCGCTCGAACCACTCTTCGGGGATGATGTTCCAAGGGAAGGCTTTCCGATAACGGTGCTGCCGATATTTCTTAATTCGCCACGGGAAGATGTGGCGCTTCTCGATGCTGGTTACCCGGAATCCCGAAGACTCGACCAAGCGCTTCGCCTCCCGCATAGAATACCACCGAACGAGCGGACAACCGGCACTCGCTTCGGGCTGCCGACGGAATAGGTGCTTGAGAGAGTATTTGGCGTAGAGCATGATCCGAAGCTCGCCCGAATGCTTCAGATATTTATGCGCGTTCTGCAAAACGGTTTCGGGATGCGGTGTGTGGTGCAGGACTCCGAAAGAATAAACCAGGTCAAAGGGAACAGCCGATTGTTCCTGCTCCAACTCTCCATTGGAGTAAGCCAAGAAGAATTGTGCGTTCCCGAGGCGGCCAATTAGCTCCCGTCTTGTCCTAGCCAACCGAATGCTCTCCATGGAAGCGTCGGTGCCAACGACCATAGCGCCAGCACGAGCAAACTCAATAGCGTCTGTCCCGATGCCACAACCAATCTCCAGAACGTACTTCCCTCTCCATCTCGGGAAGTCGGCGAACTCCCGGATATGCGGCTGCACGAAATAGCGCTGGGCCGAAATCTGCTGACTCCACCACATCGAGCCGACGGGAGCGGTGCCGTGCCACGCCTCGCAGGGAGCCTTGTCCCAGAAGTCAGCTATCTCACTCATCGGAGACCATTCTGTTGATCTTGTCGGCAGCTTCGGAGAGATGGGCCTTGATGCCGGAACGCGCGGCAACAAACTGGAAGTTGCGATTGTCGCGGGGAAGGCACGGACCCGAATAGGGCCATCCGGGAGTGAGGTAGGCATTGCCGATGCGCGGGTCCGTGCCGACGGCCTCCATGATCTTTTTCGAACTTGCTCCCAGTTTCTCGGCCACGAGGTGCAACTGATTGGCGAGAGAAATCTTCATGGTCAGGGCGCAATTGAGGGTGATCTTGGCCAGTTCGGCTTCGAGGAGCGACATACGCTTGACCGGAACCTGGGCAATAAGGCTGTAGATGATCTCAGCGCGGTCACCCGCAGCCTTACACCCCTCTCCGATCAGAATGAAGGCCGGATCGAGCAAATCCCGATCCACAAACTCTAATCGAATGAATTCGGGCTTGTAGACGATGTTATCCCCGACGATCTGCCGAAACTCGTCGCAGCTTCCCGGCGTGGTGGTCGAAGTCACGATGTAGAGGTAGTCCTTTCGGTTATGGAGCCGAACGGCATCTCGGAACTGGGTTAGGGCGTCAACGAGATGGGCATTCGAGAAGGAGCCATCGGGGAGCGAGGGCGTCTGCACGATGAAGATGCAGGCGTCGGACTGATCTACCGCTTGGCTGATCGAGACTTCCGAGACCGCCGGCACATGGTCATAGCCGACGGCCCGGAAGCCCTTTTGCCGAAGCATAGCGAGGATCGGCCTGCCGACCTTGCCGAGTCCGCACACGCAGAGGCGTTCACTCATTGGAAATTGAGCATCGGCGAGAATGATTCCATTCTATCATTCGATTACAAAGAGCATAGAGAAACCATCCTGTCCACCAAATGATAGGAAAGAAAATCATAAATAATCCCCAGTATGCCGCCAAATTACACATTTATGCCTCCGATCACTTTCTTCAGCTTCACATCATGGCACCGGCACGAACAGTTCAGCTTGAAACACTTGGCATGGTCCCGTTTCCGGCAGGCTGCCGACCGCTGGACCGGGGTGGGCCGCCGGCTCAATACTTTTCGTCCTTGTGCCGGAAACTCGTCCCTCGGATGTACCCTCGAATCTCCCTCAAATCCTGGCACGACCGGCACATACATTCCTGCCAGACCGACTCATCCGTGTGCTTTTCGACCTCTTTGTACTCCCGGTGCAGGTAGCCAAGCCCCTTATCCTCATCGGTCATATCCATCCTCCATCCACTGCTCAATGCGAGGCCAGCAAAAGCGAACCAACCTTCCAACCTTGAAATGTGGCAGCGGTCGAGGCGCTCGCTTCCGAGTCAATTGGTAGACCTTCCTGGTCAATTCGTCGTCGTTCTTCGCAGGAATCTTTAGGCGCTTACCTACCTCAACCGCGTCTAGAATTTCGGTCATCGCCATCCTCCACAATTGCACCCCGTTTCCGTACAACACCCAAGCGTTCCCCGGTGGGCGGATTTACCGTGCCTACAGTACGAACACCGGGTTGCCGCCAAAGGCTTATCGGGCACAGACTCCCGTCCCTCATCACTACGAACCTTTCGGTCCCGAGACACGTACGGTACTCGATGATGTATTTCAACGCCTTCCTTCGGGCCGGCTGCACTCAGCTTCTCCACCGCAAGCTCTTTCAGCGTCACGCCCCGTTCAACCGCTTCCGTCTTTAACCGCTTCAGAAGCTCGGGGTCTACATCTCGGATATTCAAATCTGGCATGCTGTGTACTCTGTCACAGGTGTTACAGGCGTGTCAAGGGGAATGTGACATCGGAAGTAACTAAGCTGCTTTGTTTAAGACCCGCCCCACAGAATTGAGGTAGGCCCGGTGGATGTCAGTGCGCCCGGAGTCGCCTGAGAGAACCCTGGCTCGCCGTTTCGCCGATGGGTCCCCGTCTTTCTTCGAAGTAAACGCATTAGAACATTATCAGACACGAACGCGCAAACCTTTCATCGTCAATGCGTTGAGAGTGAGCTAGCTTTCGTCCCGTTGCCTTTCTCGCTCCGTGCGCGTCTTTCACTCACATCCCGAGCCCGTTTCGTGCTACGTTTCCGTTCCTCCGTGTCGAAGCGCCTCGATACCCGACTTCTAAAACCATACTTTCGCACTGAAAAGAAAAGAGTTCCGCGCTGGCCTAAACGAATGCACGCCAGCCGCCGCAATCTCGTTCTCATCTTGCTTGCTCCCGATCGCGCTACGCTCCGTGGCCTTGCTCATCGCACTGGAATGAGTGTTTCCGGGCTCTGGAAGGTCCTCCGTGGCAAGGCAAAGCCGTCTTTGCGCTCTGCAAGGCTTATTGCGCGTGCATTGGGGGTTTCCACCGATACGTTCGTCGATGTTCTAGAAGCGTATGTCTGGCCGAAGACGGAAAAGCCTATCGAATGAGTTGCATCCGATAGGCTTATTCCGAAGTGTCGAAGTGTGAGTGAGTTAGCGTCTATCGTCGGATTGCAATCGAAGAACGAGACCGATTACTCCGACGTAGAGAGTCAAAAGCCATGCCATGAACATGTTAGTTGACCGTTTCCTTTCCGCGCTTCGGCGATAGAAGCGCCGTTATTAGCGCGTCTATGCCGATTGATTCCTTGAGCGTATCGTCAAGACCGGGATCGTCTTTGTACGAATCGAGATTGCGCTTTGCTTGTGCTTCGTCAATCCCAGGGTCAATCTCCCGCGCTATGTCCCATGCTTCTGATTCGCTGGCAATTACCGCTTCTGCCGGTTTTTCTGTCCACTTGTTCCCACGAGGTTTTGACCGAGGGTCCGCAAGCCAAGCCTCTGTCCCTGCAAGACTTCCGACCACATGTCCCAGTTCATGCGCGAGACTTGTGCGGAGTGAAAGTGGCGTGTTTTCTGCCAGTTCATCCGGCACTATCTCCAATCGGAACATCATTACTGGGATTCCATCTGGCATTTCGAATTGCTCGTGCTGTGTGACCGACGCCGTAGGCTTTGCTTCGGGGTCAATCTCCACGAAAATAACTGCTCTTTTCTTCATCGGTTTAATCTCCTCTGTGTGACGCGTTGAGCGCGTCCGCCGGGCATCCATTTCGGGATACCCGGAAGTGTGCTCTTACGTATCGAGCGGGTCCGCCATTGTATCGGCGAGCGCGTATCCGAGTGCCTCTGCAACCCTTTCCATTGCAAGGCTAAACGGCACGAGCTCGCCCGTAAAAACCATCACCGCAAAAACCGCTCCAAGCGCGGCTAAAACAATCACTGCGCGGACAGTGAAAGCCTTAACCCGACGCATGCAGCGCTTCCCGCATTCAATGGCGCGCTTCATCCCTCGGTTATCCCATCCGAAGAACGCACGTCCATCTGTGCCGAAAAATACGGGCAAGATTGACCCGCGAATCCTCCGTAAGTGTTTGTCTGCCATTCCGATAACCGAGGCGCAAGGTAGGCCGCGTACCATGCGCTCCAGTCTTCCGCCGGCATGCCGGAAGCCTTATGCTCTTTCTCGCAATCCTCAAGCAACCGCTTCAACAGTTGAACCATTCGCGTTACTCCTCTCTGTGTTTGTCCACTTGCTGGTAATCTGTGCTCCGTTTGATCCGAGAATGCAGCATTCGACTAACTGAACCTCGATACCCTCCGAAAGTAGAGTTTGGGCAAGCTCTTTCGCGGCTGTTAATGCCATCAATTCGCAAGAGATAGCATCCCATTCCGGAGCCTTGTGTCCGAAACGGTTATCGAAGTAGTTTTGCACCCGTTCATTGTTGAATAGGAAACCCTCTGGACTCAGGCGCGTGTCCAGCGCTTCGATTCGAACAAAGTACGGGTAGACTTTCGTGGCCATGGCTGCACACTTGTGCGCGTTTGGCTTCATGGTCGAAGCCTTGAAATGCCCGCTGCGACTAAGACTCAGAAGCATGCACGAAACCTCCCTCAATCAACTGTTTGGCCATCCGCCCATAGGACCCTTGCAGACTCCACGCTAGTCCGGAATCTACAAGGTGCTGGAAGAGTTCGATTGTTTCAGGTCCGGAGAGTTCTCCATTTTCATAGGCGATAATCTGGCCTACGGTATCGAACGGTTTCGGTTGCCACGTTCCGACGGGTTTGGCTTTCATCATTCCCCCATCAATTCGTCGGAATTGGGATACCCGTCTTCGCACATTGCCTCATCGGGGTTATCATCCGCCCCACATGCGTCTTTGCCTTCGAACGAGACACGCAATCCCTGCCGGATGGCGTCCTGATATTCGCGTTCCGGGTAGATGGGTACTTCTCCCGGACCATGAAACAAACTCGAATTCAGGAAGTTTTTCCCTGCCGAAGTAATGGTTCTGTTGTGCGTAAAGTGTAGATCGAACATAGGTTTTTAATCTCCTCTGTGTTGAGATTGCGCGGATTCTTTCCCGCGTGCGGATAAGATGCGCCAAGTCGTGAAAAGTGTCAAATGTTTTTTGTGCCTTGTGTAACTACTTGTGCAATGAAATTATTACCGCGTCAAAATAGCCACGGTAAGAATTACACACTTCCCACTTGACAGGTGACTGTGTATAAATTACACTGTCCCCGTTGTTAGTTGCTCCTCTGTGTAGGAAGCGCGAAGTTCAAGACTCGGGACGGGCTTCGCGCTTCCGAAATTCCCAAGGAAACGTGCAGTGCACGAGGAGTCTATGGAAATCGGTAGCCAAAAATGCAGGATGATTTTTCAGTTTCGGAAATCCAAAATCGCGGCCCGAAATTGAAATTCGAGAAATAGCCTAATGCCGCAAATTGCTCGACCATGCCGGAAGAGCGAAAAAGGGAGAATCACGAAAATGAAAGTTGGAAGATATCCGAAGTTTCTGAAGCCAGGTGAGCCGACACCGTCGCAGGCTAAATTTGTCTGCAAGACGTGTAATCAATGGTTTGCTTCGACGACTGGAAAGAATGGACATTTACTTCGGGAGCCGGGCCACGTCCTAGTCAGCCCACACACAGGCAGAGAGTTCACTAAAGCTGGGTCGATTGGCCGACCGCTCCGAAAGGGCGACGTGCCTTCCAATGGCCATCAAGTGCTCGATGCCACTGCCCGAGACTTGCTCCTCGACTACATCCTCGGGAAAGCCAAAGAGGAACTGAACGCCGAATTGGAACGCATGTTCCGGGAACTCAAGAGCCAACCCATTCCAGCGAAAGGGCCACGTAGAACTTACGTGGCAAGGTAACCTCCGATGCCCAGCAAACTGAACCAGTTCCCGCACTCACTCGCCATTGTCCGAAAATACTTCCCGAAAGTGAAGGAAGTCGAGGAAGCCGAAAAACCGATTACCGTCGAGGTCACCGCGCAAGATTCCAAGTCCTCCGCTGTTCGCAACCATGACTCTTGCGCTATGGCGGTTGCCTGCAAGCGCAAAGCGCATGCCGATGGAGTGATTGTATCCATCGGAATCGCTTACATCATCAAGGGAGAAGTGGCCACCCGCTATGCCGTACCACCGGCGATTCAGCGGGAGATCGTTTCCTTTGACCGCGAAGCCGGCTTTGCTCCCGGAGAATATAAACTGAATCCGATGAGACCAAGCAAGCGGCTCGGGGAAACAAGACCACGCACCCATACCGTCACTGGCAAGAAACAGCCGCCGCCCCATTTAACTTCCGGCATTCGGACGGTGCTTGGATCGAAGGAATAGCTAGGGAGGCCGACTGTGGACGATGCCGAATACAGAGCCAGAATCGAAGTGTGGAAGAGGGTCTGCAAGGAACCGCTGTTCCAATTCCTGAAGCACGACCCGACTGGGCGTACCATCATGTGCCTATTCGGGGAGGGGCAGATCAGCTTGGGCAAGGCCGCCGAGGCTATTACCGAAAAATTCTGCCTCGGCCTAGAGCCTACATTGCCGGAATGGAAGGGGTATGATGCCCAAACCTAAGACTGTCAAACTCGCAAGCGACATCCCGCGCCCGAAACTGAGTGGGGTGGTCGGCAAGTCGAAGGAATGGGCCTCGATTGTCCGGATGATGAAGGCCGGCGGCAAGATCGAGGTCCGTATCCCTGCCGATGGCTTCGACGGCCTCAAACAGCCGATGAGGGCCTTCCTTGCGGCTATGAAGCGCAAGTATCGGAAAACGTACCACGTCTATGCTGTGAAAGGCGTGATCTATGCCGTGCCGAGGCCGAAATGAACAGCGAGGAAAATCTGATGTATCGGGCAGGACTCGATGAGGATGCGCCGCCGTGTCGCCAGTGTCGGCACGCAGCACATGCTTTCGAGATATGCGGGATCGACAGGTGTGCCTGCTCGAAATATGAGCCGCTGAACGTCGAAGACATACTGGACCACGAAGGGAGAATACTCAATGAAGGGAATAGCCGATGACCGTCTTTTACAAGATTTTCACGCATGACTTTTGCTCTCCGATTCAGGGAGGGAAGCCGATCTGGGATGGCTCGCTGCCGTTCAAGTTGCCCACCGTAGAACTCGACACCGGACCTGCTGAGTGCGCGCCAGGATGGAACTTTGTCGATGAGTTGAGCAAAGGATTTCAGATTGCCGGAATGTGGCCGACTGGCCGACCCTCGCAGGTTGCGATTGTTGAGCCATCAAAAGATGCTATTCAGCGGGGCGATAAATGGCGATCTTCGGGCGGAACGATAAAACGCTTTGCCCGAGAATCCGAGATTGCCAAAGGTGTACAGAAGTTCTCCGAAGTATTTCGAACCCACGCTCCCGAAATGGCAAACGAACAGATCGCTTGGAGGTATGCGCTTGGCCGACCTGAATGTAATGAAAAAGCCGTCGTGGAAGCATTGGAAAAGGCTTTGGCCGCTCGCGGCGTCGCTTGGAAAGTCAAAAGCTGCAAAGATGCGTGGGCTGCGTGGGATGCGCGGGCTGCG
>Ga0210394_10000841_pt1 | contig 56166 bp, 44 predicted proteins | sample IncBWC12MmetaG_FD_160121 | JGI IMG/M metagenome (GOLD analysis project Ga0210394, IMG submission 160121) | Forest soil microbial communities from Barre Woods Harvard Forest LTER site, Petersham, Massachusetts, United States - Inc-BW-C-12-M | ecosystem: Environmental > Terrestrial > Soil >...
GGTGCGGCCGATGGGAATCATGGTTCTCGCCCTGAAGCGGCACTCCTCCCAACTGGCAACGGCGGGCCCACTGGTGGAGGAGACGTACGGCCCGGAGCAGCGCGTGGAAATGCTTTCACGATGTGATTACGTCGTGGTGGCCACGCCCTTAACTTCGGAAACGCGGGGAATGATCGGCGAATCGGAATTCGCGGCGATGAAGCCGACTGCCGTGGTGATCAATGTCGGCCGTGGCCCGGTGATTGATGAGAAGGCGCTGATCAGCGCTCTTTCCAGCCGCCGAATCAAAGGAGCAGCGTTGGACGTTTTCGATGAGGAGCCGCTGCCGCAGGGGCATCCGTTTTACAAACTGGAGAATGTCTTGCTTTCTCCGCACTGCGCTGACCATACGCCCGATTGGCTGGAGAATGCCATGCGATTTTTCATCGAGCAATTCGAACGGTATCGGACAGACGAGCCTTTGCTCAATGTCGTCGACAAGAGGCTGGGGTACTGAGCGTCGCAACACGCTGCAGCGTTCGGTATGATAGTCCGCTTTGCCGGCGGAGGGTTGCTGGCCTTGGAATGGATTCTTCGTGGCCTTCACCGATGCTGGCGCGTTGTGAAAGCTCGGATTCTGTGCCTGCGACAAAGATGTTCCGAGAAAAATAGTCGCCAGGCAAGTTGCGGGCAGGACCGCAATGTCCCATTTGGATCGTTGCAAGTGAGGCCTCCGCGAACGGAAAGCCAAGTCTAAAACAGGAAATCGCCGAGTGAAAGATTTTAGCAAGAGTGACCGTTCGAAGATATTTTTCAGCAAAAATACGTTCGGCGCAAGAAGTGGGCTTCTCAAGTCAGGTTGCGTTACAAACTATTCGCCGGCGAATCAGACGCTTGTGCCAGCAGGGGCGCCCAGGATTCGGCGTTTGTGCGGAAGAACCGCGTGACGTCCCGTTGGATGTCGTCGCGCGTGATGCCTCGACCGTCTCCAGACAGAAGTTGGTAGGTATCCGCAAGGATGCGTGCCAGGGTCCGGCGCGTATTGTTCCATTTGTAGATCACTTGCTCGAGCACGCGAGCATCGGAATGTTGTGGGATAAAACTTGTCCCCAGCATCTCGATGCGCTCGCGAGTGATCTCCTGCACGATGGAGGTATTGTTGACGAACCACCAGCAGCCGAACGGCATCAAGTTGCTGAACTTGCGCGCATAAACACAGAGTTCGTGCTGGTTTTCGCGGCTGAGCACGCTCACCAGAAAACGGTTGTCCGGAAACTCCCGGCATAGGTTTTCCAGCGCCCGCAAGTCCGCCCTGCCAACGGCGTCACCCGCCAAACGGAGCACCGGATTCACCTGTCTGCGCACGCCGATCATGAGGGAGAGCGACAATCGTAATTCGCGGCAAGCCGGCAGCACTGCATCCTTGAGCAATCGGTTGCCGACCGTGTCCTTGGGATATTCGAACGTGTCGGGCAGCGAGCAGGCCATGTACACCGGTTTCATGCGCCCATGCCAGTCCATCAAGAAGCGCCGGACTTCCGAGATAGACTTACCCGATGCTTGCTCGTCGACCTGGTAGCCTTGAGCTGCTAACACTTGCCAGTGTTTGGGCCAGTGACACAGAATTCGATCCAGCCGCATCACCGCGCGAAATTGAGTGTCGTTCATAATTCCGTTCAACCAGAGCGGTGCCTCTTCTGGGTCGAGCGGATCGTTGGTCATTACTACCGTGCTGATGCCCGCCATCTGTAGAACTCGACGAACATGCGCTTCGACTGTTTGCGACGTGAAGAATGTCCGCGCTTCGGCGAGGTCTGAACTGTTTGTAGGTAGCTGAAAAGCGTTGAGGACGGCAATCACTCCACGGGTGGCTTCCGAGACCGGAGAATTTTCCACGAAGAGGGCGCGCCACACCGCATCGGCTTGCTCGCGTTTGGAAAGGGACCAGTATTTTTCGGGAGTAACATCCGACGAGCGAAACAGCTCCGCTTCAAGATAGTGATAGGTGAGAAGTTCGTCGATGCCCCACAAGCCCAACTTGCCGAGCGCCGGTGAAAATAAATGCGTGTGAATGTCAATGAAGGGCGTGGTCGCCAAAACGTCTTCAACGACCGACGCAATCTGCCCGCTGGTGAGGACGTCATCATTTTTGGAGACGGTAGTCTCGCCCGTTGATTTGAGAAATTCGGTTTTCACAGCGGCTGTCCGCTGTCGCGACTGCCATGCATAGTCACCTCCTCGAGCTCACGGCCGGGCTGATGCCTTGTGTTACGACGTGCAGAGGTAGCTCGTTGAGATTCACGAGTCTCGGAGAATACAAATCGTTCGCCAAAGCGTCAAATTATAAGAATTGAGGATAATATCGGCAGAACTCAACGAAATTCAGGCGTGGTGGTGATTTTAGTCGTGGGAACTGTTGCTCCCGAATTTTGCTGCCAGCGCTCTACACCCCTTGCCTTGGGCGTTCCTTGCGCACGAACAGCGTGTCCTGCAAGGGTTCACCATCACATTCGACGGCGAGCGTTGTGACCGGACGGTCGGGCGCGTCAGCGGGGAGACCTGTGAAGCGGATACGGAAGCGATCCTGAGTGTATGCGATGGTCTTGCCCGTGGCATGGAAGCGCGCGGACTTTACTTTGTTCTGCAAACCGGCGAGCGTGACGGTTTCTCCCGGCCAGAAATGTACATGCATGAAGAGTGTGTTGCCTTTGCGGGTAAAGGTGGCGTAGTCGGAACTCCGCACTTGGCAAATCTCCGAGGCATAGATTGTTTCGCCATTTCGCTGCATCCATTGGCCAACTTCCTGAAAAATGCGCACAGATTCGTCCGGAATGGAACCATCCGCATGCGGGCCAATATTGAGCAGATAGTTGCCGCCCTGCGATGCGCATTCGATGAGATTGCGAACCACTTGTTTGGGACTCTTCCAGCTGTCGTCGGCGCGTTGAAAGCCCCAACTGTCGTTCAAGGTCATGCAGGACTCCCAGGCCCGGCCGTTGGGATCCTTGACAATTTCCTGCTCGGGCGTGGAGAAGTCTCCGGGGAGAAGATTGCGGTTGTTCACGATAATGTCCGGTTGGAGTTCGAAGACCATTTTATTCATGCGTTCGGACTCCCAACCTTGCACGCTAAGAGGCCACGCGACGTCATACCAGAGAATGTCAATTTTCCCATATTGCGTAAGGAGTTCGCGGATTTCTCCGTGCACGTAGTCCACAAATCGCCGGCGCGCGGCCTCATCGGTGGCGCAACGAGCGCCATCGGGATGATGCCAGTCCATCAATGAATGGTAGAACCCGACGCGGAGACCTTCCCCACGCGCCGCTTCGACAAATTCCTTCACCAGGTCGCGGCCCGGGCCTTGTTTGGGAGCGCAGTAGTTGGTGTGTTTGGTTTCGAAATGACAGAAGCCCTCGTGATGCTTAGTGGTCATTACCATGTATTTCTGGCCGGTGGCTTTGGCGAGTTTGGCCCACTCGCGAGCAGGAAACGGTTTGGGCTTGAACTGCTGCGCGAGTTTTTCGTATTCGGCAACGGGGATGCCCTCGTTCTCCATAACCCATTCGTGGCGCCCGAGAACGCTGTACAAGCCCCAATGAATAAACATGCCGAACTTAGCTTCGTGCCACCACTGCAACCTGCGCGCCCGGTCGCTTTGATTGCCAGTTTGTGGATCGGTCGAAGTTGTGAAGGCAACGGTAGGAAGCGCGGATACCGGGAACGCGGTCGCGGCCAGGGAAGCACTCGTTGCGATAAGCCAGTCGCGACGGGGAATCCGGTTGTCATTCTTCATGTTGATCTCCCTTCCAGGAATACACTTAACGTTCCAGCTTGAAAACTTGTTCCATCAAAACCCATTTCTCGCCGGCCTTGGCTTGCGGCAAGGGCTGCTGAAACTTCCACATAAGCTTCTCCCACTCCTGCACTCCGGGATTGCCGCGATCCAATTCCACCTTGGCGGAAAAAGAAAAGCTTTCGCTCACTTCCATGATCATGAACATTCGCGTGCCAAGGAGGTAAATTTCCATGTCTTCGACGCCGGAGTCGCGAATACTTTTCGTGATTTCCGGCCAGACGCGCTGGTGACAGCGCCGGTACTCGGCGATTAATTCTGGATCGTTCTTGAGATCCAGAGTCAGGCAATAGCGTCGTGTCATAGAGCCTCATCCACTGATGGCAACCCTCTGCACAGGATCTTCGCTACTGGACTTGTAGCCTTGCAATCCAAAGTAAAGGACGAAAGCGTAGCAAATCAGTGGAACTACAAAGGCCCGCTGGATGCTGGTAGCGTCTGAGATGTATCCCATGATCGCGGGAAAGACAGCACCGCCTATGATGGCCATTACGAGGAACGATGAGCCAAGTTTTGTGTAAGCACCAAGATTGCGAATGCCGAGAGCAAAGATGGTTGGGAACATGATGGAGTGGAAAAACCCTATCAAAACAACCGCCCAGATAGACGCGGTGCCGGAAACCAAAATCGCGACGCAAGCACAAATGAGCGAACCGGCAGCGAACAGCGACAGGAGTCTTGGTGCGGGAACCCTCTTCATGACGGCAGAACCGAGGAAGCGGCCAATGACGAAACCAAGCAAATGAAATTTGAGGTAATTTGCGGCAGATTTTGCCGGCAATCCCGGCTGAAGGTGCTGGGCGAAGCGTATGACGAAGCTGGCCACTCCCACTTGTGCACCGACATAGAAAAACTGGGCGATGGTTCCTTTGAGAAGCTGCGGATGCGCCAGCGCACCGCGAATTCCTTTCTCGGGCGTCACCGACTCTCCGGCGTCGCCAGCCTCTTTTATTTCCGGCAGATTGGTGAAGTAGATAGTCAGCGCGACAACAAGGAATATTCCTGCAATCGCGAAGTAAGGGGCTTTGACCGTGTGCGCTTCGGCCAGGCGGAAGGCCTGCAACTGTTCGGGAGTCATTGCGGACAGTTGCCCAGCCGAGACCTCATTTGCTGTCAGGATGAATGCCGCACCGAGAACTGGCGTCACTAGCGCTCCGACACCGTTGAACGACTGGGCGAGATTGAGGCGGCGGGCAGCGCTCTCTGGCGGGCCAAGCACCGTTACATACGGATTCGCAGCGACTTCGAGGAAGCTCTGGCCGCAGGCCATCACGAAGAGCGCCACCAGAAAATAAACATAAACGCTGGCGGAAGCCGCAGGAATGAAGAGCAACGCGCCGGTAGCACACAACAACAAGCCGATCAGAATTCCGTGTTTGTACCCAACTCGCAACATGAGCCAGCCGGCGGGAAGCGCTGCGAGAAAATAACCACCGAAGAACGCAGTCTGAATCAGGGAAGATTGAAAATCGGTGAGGAGAAATATTTTCTTGAAGTGCGGTATCAGCACGTCGTTCAGATTGACTCCAATGGCCCACAGGAAGAACAAACTGGTAATCAGTACCAACGGGAGCAGATATTTTGGCTCGGTTATGGGGACGTCAGGGCTCGGCGTACCGGATGGTCGAGCTCGCACTGGCATTTGATTTTCCATCAGGTTAGCGCGCGATCGAGATGAACATACCCGCCATCGACAAAAAGATGCTGGCCGGTGATGTGCGAAGCCCTGCTGGAAATAAGAAACACAACCATGTTTGCAATTTCTTCAGCGGTAGTCATGCGATGGTCAAACGGAATCCTGGCAATGATCGACTTAAGCTTTTCCTCGGGATCGGGGAAGGAATCCAGCCACTGGCGATAGAGAGGGGTCATGACTTCCGCTGGAACAACGGCATTCACCCGAATCCCGGAAGACGCGAGTTCAGCGGCCCATTCTCGCGTTAGACCGAGGATGGCACCTTTGGCGGCGACGTAGCCCGACGTTCCGCCTTGTCCAGTGACCGCTGTTTTGGAAGCAATGTTCACGATGGAACCCCTGGATTGTTTCAAAGCGGGCAAAGCGAAGTGAGCGATGTTGTAGTAGTGAAGCAGGTTTCGCTCAAGGGATTCTACAAATTTCTCCGGACTTCCGGTCTCCAGGCCAACGCCGTCGTTCACTCCCGCATTGTTTACAAGTGCTTCGATTCTGCTGGTCTTTGCGAGGATCTGCTGGATGGCATCGTGGCAATTTGCCGCTTTTTCGAGTTCTCCAATGCAAACATGACTGTGCGCCCCGCCTCCTTGGAGTTCAGAGTGCAGCTGGTTTGCGGCCGCGGCGTCGCGATCAAGAATTACGGGCACGGCAGCTTCCTGGGCGAGGGTACGGACAATCGCCGCGCCGATTCCTTTCGCGCCGCCGGTGACCACAACTACTTTACCGTTAAGCTGCAAATCCATTGCGCGAGACCTCCAGCCCGTAGAAGCCGTGGGCGTTGAGACCGAACACCGCTTCACGATCGGTTTGCGAAAACCCGGACATATACTCCTCGACTATAGCCGTGACGCTGGCATAGCTCCCTGAGAGCAGGCAAACGGGCCAGTCTGAGCCAAACATAAGACGCTGCGTTCCGAACGCTTCAAAGACAACGTCGAGGTATGGCTTGAAATCAGCGGGCGTCCATTTCTTCCATTCTGCTTCGGTAACCAATCCGGAAACTTTACAATGCACGTTCGGAAGCGTTCCGATGGCTTTGACTTGCGAACTCCATTCACGAATCTCTCCGGACTTGATCAGCGGCTTGCCCAGATGGTCCAGTACAAGTTTTTGACCTGGCAGTCTTCGCGCAAACTCAACGGCTACCGGCAGGTGTTGTTGATGGATCAAGATGTCGTACGTAAAACCAAATTCGGAAAGCAGTGCGACACCACGAAGAAAATCATCTCGCAAGAGAAACCTATCGTCAGGTTCGGCTTGCACTACGTGACGGAAACCACGCAGCTTGGGAAAGCGAGAAAAATACTGGAGGCGATCGCGCAGCACAGGAGAACGCAAATCCACCCAGCCCACAACGCCGGCAACTTCCGGATTGTGTTGCGCCAATTGCAAAAGAAAAAGAGTTTCAGCCTCGGACTGGTCAGCCTGCACGGCGATGGAGGCGTGTATCCCGTTGGAACGCAGATCGCCGGCAAGATCGGCGGGCAGAAAATTACGCCGCAGCACCGACATTTCCGGCGTGATCCACGAATCTCGCTGGGGATCGTACCGCCAGAAGTGTTGGTGGGCGTCGATTTTCATGGAGGCGATTCAGGTCGCGCTTTCGGCGGTCACAACGATACGCCTCTTTTCCACGGAATAAAATCGTCTTGACCGAGAAGTTCCGCCTTGGTGCGAACTTCTCCGCTGGCCACGCGAAGAACAAGCTCAAGAATAGCGTCACCAGATTGTTCGATAGTTGTCGCACCGGAAATGATGGGGCCGGCGTCAAAATCGATGATGTCGCTCATCCTGGAAGCAAGAGATGAATTCGTGGAGATTTTGATGACCGGAGTGACGGGATTTCCTGTCGGCGTTCCAAGGCCGGTTGTGAACAAAACAATGTTCGCGCCCGCTGCTGCTTGCGCCGTAACGCACTCCACGTCATTCCCCGGCGTGCATTGCAGGTTCAAGCCCGGCTTCGTGCTTGTTTCGGGATAGTCGAGGACCGCGGTGACTGGGGACGTGCCACCCTTTTTTGCCGCTCCGGCAGACTTCATGGCATCGGTGATGAGACCGTCCCGAATATTTCCGGGTGATGGATTCATCTCGAAGCTCGCGCGGACAGCTTTCGCGCGTGCTTCATAGTCGCGCATCAACTGAATGAAGCGCGCCGCGACTTCCACCATTTCGCTGCGATTGATGAGTTCCTGTTCGACGCCGCAGAGTTCGGGGAATTCCGAAAGAATGCCAGTACCGCCGAGCGCCGCGAGCGAATCCGCGAGATGGCCGATTGCGGGATTCGCCGAAATGCCGGAAAAGCCGTCGGAGCCGCCGCACTTCAGCCCAACGCAGAGGCGCGAAAGTGGCGCGGGTTTGCGGACCGCCTTATCCGCCTCGACCAGACCCAGAAACGTGTCACGCACCGCGCGGGCCAGCATGGCACTCTCGGACGGCCATTGCTGTTGTTCATAAACCAGCAGTGGTTTTTCGAGATGCGCATTGCGTTTGGCAATTTCCTCTCGCAGAATACTGACCTGCGCATGTTGGCAACCCAGGCTCAACACTGTGGCGCCCGCGACATTCGGGTGGTTTATATAGCCTGCAAGGAGCCCACACAGATTGCGGGCGTCTTCCCGAGTTCCGCCACAGCCCGCTTCGTGCAACAGAAACTTGATTCCATCAACATTGGGAAAAACTTTTCTTAGAACCGCTCCGCTTGGCTGTGCCGAAAATTCCTGATTGCGAAGCTCTTCGGTCTTGCCTTCCCGATACAAGCGCACAAGCTCCGAAACCTGCCGGCGATGAACCTGTGGTGCAACAAAACCCAGTTCCTCCTCAAACGCCTGCTTCAGGACGCTGAGATTGCGGTTTTCACAAAAAACCAGCGGCAGAACAATCCAATGATTTCGCGTGCCGACTCTGCCGTCTGCGCGAAGATAACCCTGGAACGATTTTTGAGCCCATTTACTGACGTCCGGTGGCGTCCAGCGATAGTTCGCGTCTTTCTCGTGGAACGCTGCCGCGTCGTGACGGAGGTTACGTGTGGTGATGGCTTCACCGCGGGCAATTGGCACAACCGTCCTGCCAACGAGTACTCCATACATCACGACCGAATCGCCGGGTACCAGCGCCTGTGTGGCGAATTTGTGTTTTGAAGAGACATCCGTGGCCAGAACGTAGTTCTCGCCGGAAAAATTTACGGATTCTCCCTGGCGAAAGTCCGTAAGAGCAATGAGCACGTTGTCACGAGCATCGATTTTCAGAACATTGTTGTGCATGGGCCTCGAAACTCGCTAGTCAGCAGAACGATTCGAACGTGCATCGTGACACCGAAAACACTTCCAGGTTCACGGTATCGCCACCAATCCGCCTCCCTGAGAGCTGATGATACGCGATTCTCAAATTTGTATGCAAAATGGTTGGTGGGCCCGCCAGGATTTGAACCTGGGACCAACGGAAATTCACAGATCATGTAAATAGCTGATTCTTCTGGCCTCTTACTGCGTCATAGTAGCTGATTTTGTGGGGTATTTTAGGGGTTGTTCTCAACTTGTTCTCAGGTTCTGAATCTCGACGCCTTTGCAGAGATGGTGTTTTGCTTAGTGGTTTGTTTGTGCATCATGATTCTCTCCTTTCAATCGAGTCTTCATAATTTTTCTTGCAAACCTGATGCGAGGTATCTACAGGTTCTGAGGAATAACGAGCGGCGCAGGCCCAAACTGGCATGGCTTGCACACTGCGCGAAACAGATTTTCGAAAAGACAGAGGATCAAATGCTGAAGGAAGCTACCACCTTTTCAACAATTCGCACACGCTGGTCGTATCCCGCGTCGCAGAAACGCTACCATTCTGGCGCTCGCGCGGACGATGGAGCTGTCCAGCTAGTCCCAAAAACATGATTCTGGGCACCGAAACGTACGAAAATTGAGTACGTAGAATCAATTCCTTACGGATCAACAAAGAGTAAGGTTTTTGGGCGAGCCGTGGGGATCGAAAGGACAAGCTATTAAACAAGGGCTTGTGCCCTCTATTCTGTTTGCATGTCCGACTCATGAAGCGAGAGTTGGGAATCCATTCTCTGTCCAACTTTTTTTCGTTAGAAACCTCGCGCTCCAGCCCTCGCGTAAGTACTCGCGTGCTCGGTATCCTCATTCTTTCATCGCAATATGGCGACAAATAGTGAGGTACAATCTGCATGTTGGGGGGATGGCTACCCTTATTAACATGTGCAAAGCGCGAACTCCCCGTGATCTCGCATGGATCGTTATTTATCCGTCTTACAAACGAGCCCTAAAATTCTGTACCGCAATTGCCGCAACTCTCCTTCGAAAAGAACTTTTGATCAGCAGTCTCGCCCTGGTCGCCATCGCTCAAGTTCTTCCTGCCCAGCAAGACGCTTCGGCCACCGACGGCCCTGGCTGGCCCTTGCATAACTCCGCGCCAGCTCACGCCACTGCAGACGCGATGGGGAGTTCTCGGCCCCCACCAATCATGGACAACGACGAGTCCTGCTTGATCTGGGCGGTCAACGATCCACACCCCTCCACCGTCAACGCAGACACATTGCAGGTTCCCGAAAAAGCCCGGGGAGAGTTCAGAAAAGGTTGTGGTGATCTAAGAAGTAAGAAGCTGTCAACCGCCGAAAGCCATTTGCGAAAAGCGGTTCAGGAATACCCGAAATACGCAGCCGCGTGGGTCCTGTTGGGACAAGTCCTGGAGTCAGGAAACCGGATCGAGGAAGCCCGAGGAGCATGTTCTCAGGCGTCGGCCGTCGGTTCCGGCTACGCGCCGGCATACCTCTGCCTGGCGGACGTCGCGGTCCAAATTCGCGATTGGAAAGAGGCTCTAGACCTCGCGGATCGCGCTTTGGCAATCGCGTCGGTTCAAAACGTCTACGGAAACTATTACAGCGGCATGGCTCACTTTCATTTAAGCCACTTGCCCGCGGCAGAGCACAACGCGCAAGAGGCCATCGACGCCGACCATTCTCATCGTGTACCCCAGGCGCATTTGCTGCTGGCACAAATTTACGGCGCCAAGCATGACCCCCGCAACGAGGCCGCTCAACTCCGCGCCTACTTGAAAATTGCTCCCAACTCTCCGTACTCGGCGGGCGTCAGAAAGAGCTTGGCGGATTTGGAAAGCCAAATCGAAAAATAGAGGTCTCTTCTGGCCACCTTCTCGCGCGCCATATTACTTCTCTTCTCTATAACCGCCGTCTGCGCCGCGGCAATGAACTACCAAGACGATTACAGGGGAACTCCCTTCGTGGACAGTCGCTATAAAGGAGGCGCACAAAAAATTCCCGGCCGTGTCGAATGCGCCTACTACGACCTCGGCGGCGAAGGCGTCGCGTACCACGATAGCGATTCCATCAACAGCGGAAGCGGAAAACTCAATCCCGCAGACGGCGCCTACCTGAACGAGTTTCGTAAAGACGAAGCCGTAGACATCTCCTACACCAAGTTCCATGACCAAATCGACGACAGCCCTTATAACTTGGTGAAACCTCCGCCGAACCAGCTCTATGTAGGATGGACCGAACCTGGAGAATGGTTCAATATCACCGTTCAGGTCGCGCGGATGGATATTTACGAAGCGGATCTTCTCTACACTTCAAATCGAGGTGGAACAATTTCGCTGGACGTAAACGGAAAAGATGCGACGGGGCCCATAGCGATCGCATCGACCTTCGACGCTGCGGATCCAATCGCCTGGCGCCAGTGGCATCACTGGAACCTTTTGCCAAGCATCTTGCGCCTTCATCTCCCTGTCGGCAAAAATGTACTTACCGTGCACATTCTCAGCGGTGGAAACATGAATCTCGCGTACTTCGACTTCAAGAAAGCATCGAAACACACGAAAACACAATCGTAGAATCCCAACTAGCGTTGATTCCTTGCAGCCTCATTTTTCGGGTTCACTACTATAAATATATAAATGTCATCCTGACGCGCGGGCGCGGGCGCTTTTGCCGGCCCGAAAGATCTCCCCTGACGGCATCTGCTTAATCCTTCGTTCTACGGGCGTTTCGAGCCACTGAGTCTACCCGATTCCGCAGGAACAACGCCTTTTCCTTCCTTAACGTAGTAGAAATGATCGGCGGGCACGTTCGTAATCGTCTCCGTCTTCCCAGACGGCCACAAAATCTCGACTTTATCGACGGTGTTGCGGCTTCCCAGTCCAAAGTGAATACGCAAATCATTCTGCGAAAGATAACTCCCGCCGCTTAAGACTTCTCCGGTCTGTACCAATTCTCCGACAGTCACCTTCACCCGCGCGTTCAGCGCCAGTCGGTTGCTCTCCGTCCCTGCAAGCTCAAAACTGATCCAGTGATTCGGCGGACCGCCCTGCGGTTGAAGAATCATCGGGCTGCCCGTCAGGTTCTCGACAACAATCTCCGTCCGCCCATCGTTAAACAGATCGCCCATCGCAACTCCACGACTAACTTGCGGAATTTGGATGGCTGGGCCAACAAGTTTGCTGACATCCTTGAAGGTGCCGTCACGCTGGTTGCGGAACAACAGCTTCGGCTCGCGATATCTTGCTCCGGCGGGCAGGCTATCCACCTGTGGATAGACGTGCCCGTTCACTAGAAAAAAATCCAGCCAGCCAGAGTTATCGATATCGATGAATCCATCTCCCCACCCAACATAAGGCGTGGTAGGCGGCGCAATTCCCGCGGGATAAGCAATTTCGCTGAAATCCATTTTTCCATCGTTGCGGTAGAACGTAGCGTATTCATCGCTGAAATGGCTGACGATGATGGAAGCTCGTCCGGTGTGCATGTAGTCGCCCAAGGCAATACCCATGTTGGCCTGTTCGATGCCATCCTGGCTCACCGCTACGCCTGCCGGAAACGCCACATCCGTAAAATGTCCATTGCCATCGTTCTGATACAAATAGTTTTTCTGCCCGTCATTCGCGACAAAAAGATCCAGGTGACCCTCGCCATGGAAATCGGACCACACGGCGCTGAGTCCGAAGAAGTGTTGCGGGTCGTCAACCCCCGCTTGCTTCGAAACGTCCGTAAACGTGCCATCGTGGTTGTTGTGATAAAGGTTGTCCGGCGAGCCCCTTAGTCCCCGCGGACCACATTGCACGTCGATGCCGCGATATTTGCAGGTCTTGCTGGATCCAAAGACAGGCAAGTCACTTAGCTTCGTGTCCACATAGTGCGCTACGAAAAGATCCACCCAACCATCCTTGTCGTAATCCCCAAATGCCGCTCCGGTCGCCCACAGCGAGTCGTTCCCGAGGCCCGCTTCCTTGGTCGCGTCCGTAAACGTGCCATCGCCGTTGTTGCGATACAGAACGACTCCCCCGAAACACGTGACCAATAGATCGGGCCATCCATCGTTGTTGTAATCCCCAACCGCCACACCCATTGCCCAACACGGATATCCGACACCGGCTTTCTCCGTAACATCCGTGAACGTCCCATCGTGATTGTTGTGGTACAGCGCCCCTCGCGCCTTCTCTCCCTTGCGCGCCATCTCCACATTTTGCGAGTTGGTGAAATAAATGTCCGGCCACCCGTCGCGATCGTAATCAATAAGCGCGACTCCGCCTCCCATCGATTCAACAATGTATTTTTGCTCGGGACTGGACAGGTGATCGAACTTGATTCCGGTCGAAGCCGTGATGTCCACCAGTTGAGGCAACGGCACTGGTGTAGATGATGTAGCTCTTACTTCTTGAGGCAAGCTGGGGGGACACACCGCGAGCGCAAAGAAGACGGTAACAATCGCGCTTCGCAGATACTTCCACGATCTCCCCGAAGACTTCGGCAAAGGAACGCTAGCTCGTTTCACTGGCCCTGGAAGCGGTTGCGCACCGCGTACAACGAGCTACGAGCCAGGATGAATAGGGTTTTCCTGTCGGTACCGCCAAACAGCAATTGCGAAGGCCGCTCCGGAACATCAATCGTGTCGATCAGCTTCCCTGCCGAATTGTAGACAAACACTTGTCCAGCGGCGATATACACGTTGCCTTGCTCGTCTGAGGCAACGCCTTCGCCACCGCGCTCGGCAAACAGTTTCAAATCCGCGATAGTTCCATCCGGTCCAACGTTACCAACGTACGTCTTCTGCTCTTCTTCGTCGGTCACATAGAACGGTTTACCGCTTACCACGGGTGCCATCCCGAAGGCGTACAGCACATCGTGAATCTTGGACCCGTAGTAAAGTTCCCCACTCACGAAATCCACTCCAGCAGGAATGAACGTGCTTCCATCCGGCGAAACAAACTGATACGGCCGAGGGGCCGGAATCTTCTGCAGGAAATCATTTTCGTTGCGCCAATAGTCGACCGGAAGCACCGCGGTCATCCCAGGCCGCGGCGCCGCAGGTTCAGCTTTGAGCAACGTGATTTCCGCATCCGGCAGCCCCGGCTTAAAGCTGTAAACAGTTCCCTTCCCGGCATACGAAATCACCAACACATTGCCGGCTTTGTCGAACGCCAGCTGCACCGGCTCCAGCGGGCTGTTGCTGACCATGGCGATCTGTCGCGACTCCGGCGACCAACGGTAAATGGTTTGCCATTTGGCATCCACAAAAAAAACGTCGCCAGCGGTGTTCACTGCTCCGCCGGAAATGTTAAAAAAGCCGCCGGCAACTTTCTCCACGTTCGCGCCTTCGGCCAGCACTGGAGAAGTTTCCTTCACGCGTTCCTTCGGCGCATCTCCCGAGATAGTCATCCACGCGAATTCGCGCTGGCGTATCTCCACGTTATGCGTCTGATCGGAGACCGAGTTATCGAAGGACGCTTTGCTATCGCTGTAACAATGAATATTGCGCAGTCGGATGTTCCTGGAGCTTGAAACTTTGATGGCATACGGATAAGGCTGGTAGCTGCTCACCACTCGATAAAGATGAAAGTTGGCAACTATAATGTTGCTGGAATCTTGAATGTCCAGCGGCAACGCGAAGCCGCCTTCGCCCCGCTCTTCTTCCGTCTGCAGCGCATAAATTTCCCAGTTCGAAGCGTTACGCAGCACCACTTCATTGCGGACGTGATGCTCGCTGGAAAGTTCGTAGATCCTTCCCTCCGTCGAAGTATTCGAGATGTACAGGCCCGCCTGCGCAAATGTGCTGGGCGTCCAGATATCCACGAACGTTCCGCCGCCTCCATCGGTGATCCAAAGGCTGGGATACTGCGCATCCCAACGACGATTGCTATTGGAATCGGCGGTGTGCGTATTATTGTAAATCTGCTGCCAAACTTTCCCAGCCTCTTCCGCGGAGGTGCCGGGATCGACAGTGCCATGACCGCCGAGGAAACGAACGTCGTTCATCACCGAATCCTTTCCGGCCATCCATTTTGCGGCCACCGCGCGCGGATTGATGCCGTTGGTGTACAAGCCAATCCCGGTGACGATATTCGTCCCACCCTTCGGCGTTTCCAGCAGCGGCTTGGGACCGCCAACGCCTTGAAACGCGGGGGTCGAATCCGCCAGCAAAATGCGGGTGACACTAGGTTGCATGCCGATGAGAACGGTGTCGGGCTTCAGCGTGATCGTGTCCGTGACGCGATACTGTCCGGAAGGCAGATAGATGGTGCGATGCTCGGCGATTGCTTTCCGAATCGCTTCGGTATCATCGGCAACTCCATCGCCTTTCGCGCCCAACACGTGGAGATTCGCCCAGGTATCCATCGGCGGCAAATCGCGGATGTCCGACTTCACCGGGTCGGGCAACGCAGACAACGGAGCGGCATCCACAACATCCGTAATCGCCGGCACCGCTCCAATATCGTCGTAATGCAAACCATGCGAAAAGGTTTTTACGCCGTATAGTTCCGCAGGCCCGGCAACTTGTTTGCCGCTTTCGCGATAGGACACGAAGACGGGAACGCCGCGGCAGACTACGTTTTCCATGTTGATCTCGGTACGTGGATTATTCTCGTTGCTGATGATCACCGCCGGCCCGCTGATATTCTCCATACGCGCATCTTTAATCCACAGCTCATCGAAATACCGGGCATCGATCGAAATGGACGTCGGAACATTCTTGAATTGCGGGCGAATGAGCGTCAGGCCTGCTTCGTGCTCGCGGATCGCTGCCTCGCGCTGTCCGTCGAACGTGGCATCAATAATGGTGAATTGCCAACCCGGCGAAGGTTTACGGGTCCAAACGCCATACTTGCCGCCGAAAAAGTGGACATCCTGCGCCACATTCCCGCCGTCATGAATTCCAGCAAGGCCCGACCCAACGTGAAAATCCATGTGCGCCAGAAAACAATGCTGCGCATATCGCGCGCGAACTCCAACCGCGCTTCCGTTGCCCTCGCCAATCTCAATGTCAATGTTGCTGGCCGCGGAATAAAACGTGCCGGGATTCGCATCCGGCGGCGTGGCATCCGCTCCATCCTTAGTTTTAGCAGGCGTTCTTCCGACTCCTGGCCGGCCGCCGGCAAAGAACAGCATGTACGAGGGAGCGGCACCGTTGAAACCCGGCGTACTCGCAGCGAGCACAAATACCGGGCGCGTCGCGCCAAAACCAATCAGCCGGATTCCCGGCCAAATGTAAATCGTCTTGGTCAAGCGGTAGCGGCCCGCCGGAATAAAGAGAATTCCCTGATTGGTAGTCTCTTCCACCTTATTAATGGCGCTCTGCAAAGCGTCGGAATCGTCGGCAACGCCGTCGCCGTGAACGGAGAAGTTGTCATTGGTGAAGTACTGTGCCTTCGCGTCTTCTAAGCGGGATGGATAATAGGACGCGGAGTCCGCAAAGAGCGGAATTCCCGCCAACACGAACAGTCCGAGTGTAAGCAAATATTTCGGCATTTTTCGGCACTCTCTCAATTGGTTTTTCTTATTCTTCGTCAGTTGTGCGCATTCGCATCGTCCGGTTCTTGCTTACCGGGCTGCAGATGCATCGGGCTGTAAATGTCGCGGAGCTTATCTTTCATGTCTTTATATTTCTGGTATTCCGCCAGCTCACGTTTGGCTTCTTCCACACGTCCGGTCTGCCTGTAGATGGTGCTGAGCCGGAAATGCGCCAGTGAACTCGTTGGATCCAACTCGATGGCGCGCTTCAGTAGCGCCTCGGCCTTTTCGGGCTGGTTCATGGTCATCAACACTTTGGCCAATCCGACGTTGGCGTCAGGATCATTGGGCTGCAATTCCAGAGCCCGCGAATAACGTTTGTACGCCTCTTGCGAATCACCGCGCTGCGCGAAAATATCTCCCAGCCTGGCTTCTGACTTCTCATCATAGGGATTGACTGCAAGCGCCGCTCGGTATTCTTTTTCTGCTTCCACCGGCCCGTCCGCCACCGAGGAATTATTCAGCATCTCGGCAAGCTCAAAATGCAGCCCCGCAACATTCGGGCTGATCTCCAGCGCCTGGCGATAATTGGCGATGGCTTCCTCACTACGGCCCTGCTTGGCCAGTTCGTGTGCCATCATCTGGTGCATGCGCGCGGAGTTGGGTCCCGCCACGGACAGGCTTAGACGGGATTCATCGGTAAGGTCCGAATAAATTCGATAAGACGCGTAAATGATTTCGATGTTGGTGGGATCAAGTTCGCGAAGCACGTTGACGACCTCGGCGGCTTTTCCTAATTCGCCATTCGCAGTGTAAATTCCGATCAACTCCATTCCGGTATCGACGCGGATCTTCTGCTCCTTCACCTTCGGGAAGGCTTTTCTCAAATCTGTTGTGGCCGCGGCAATGTCGCCCGTCCGTTTTTCGGCTATGCCCAGCAGCGCTTGAATCTTCCAAAGCGACGGCTGCAATTTCAGCGCAGCGCGCAGCTGTGGAATCGCATCCGCATATGCTCCCTGGAAAAACAGCAGCACGCCCAGATTCCCGCGCGCATCCGCGTTGTTCGGTTCCAACGCCACGATGGCCTTGAATTCAGACACCGCAAGGTCCGGCCGGTTCTGGCTCAAAAATTGTTGGGCTTTCGCTTTATGGGATTCGATTTGCTGTTGATGACTTGGAGAGGTTTGCGAGTTGGCCGCGGCGCGGACACACAGGAGCATGGCCGACAGCAAAACAATCGCTGCGCTTCTGGTCATGTGGTTAGTATACGGCGGCTGCTTGGCATTTCTAACTTTCGTTCTGCAACAAAACGTTCTGCAACAAAAAAAAGAGGACGGCGGGGTGAAGGCCGTCCTCTCCTTGGGGTGCTACTACGTTGGTTAAAAGGTGAAACGCGCGCTCAGCTGCCCGCTGCGCGGAGCAACCGTCGTGCCTCCAGCGGTCTCCGACGGAGTAATTACCCCGAAGTTCGCTCCGCTGGAAATGTCCGCGTTGGGAGGTTGGAAGCTCGGGTGATTAAATACGTTGACGAAGTCCGCCCGGAGTTCCAAACCAAAGCGTTCCTTGAAATGGAAGCCCTTCGCCAGCGACATGTTGAAGACTGTCAAGCGAGGTCCACGCAAATTGTTTCTGCCATTGGTGCCGAAAGTTCCGACCGCAGGATCTGCAAATGCGGCGGGATTAAAGTAGTCACCTGCGGGAACATTCGAGAATGGATTGCTGACTTGGTTGAGAAACCATACGCAGCCGCCATTGTTGTTACTGGACGTGCTGCATTGCGAGCGGCTGCCGTTGATGGAATCGAATACGGTGAACGGATTGCCGCTCTGATGAATGAAGGTTCCTGACAGGCGCCAACCGCCGGCGATGGCATCCACGACATTGTTGCCGTGGAGATAAGCTTTTCCTTCGCCGAACGGCAGTTCGTAAGCGACGATACCCTTAAAAGCGTGCGGGATATCAAAGTTCGAATTGCCGTAGTTGGATTTTGGATCGTTACCGATCTGCCAGTACTGGTTACCGCCGCGGTTGCCCCATCCGGCGGAATCCTGATCATCCAGGAAGTGCGACCAGGTGTAATTAAACTGGAACGTCAACCCATTGGAGTAGCGCTTCTGTAGCTGCAGTTGCAAGGCGTTGTAATTGGAAATGCCATTATAATTATTCCCAGTAATGTTTCCAAACAACGGGAAGGGACGTTCCGCCTGAGTGGTTGGGCCCGCCGCCAAGACGGCCGGGTCGGTAATTTGGTTCACGTCCGTGCGGTATTGCAGGTTGCTGCCATGGCTGCCCACGTAAGCGACCGAAGCAGCGAAGTCTCGCCCGAATTGATGCTCAACGCTGAGCGACCATTCATTTATTTTTCCGACCGGCACGTTGTACGGCACGTAGGTAACGTTGCCAGGATGCGCAGCGTTAACATACGTGAGTGGTTCACGCGCGGACGGCGAACCCACAACGTAATTAAGTATGGGCGCGGCAGTTGCGGCGGAAGCATCCAGATTGATTAGCGGCGTGGGACCAGCTCCGCTATTGGGGTCGGTAGCGCCACCCGTGCTAGTGCCCAGGGAACCTGCGCCCAATCCAGGGCCGTAGGTGTCTTCGCTGAAGTTGTACGAGTAAATGCCGAATCCAGCCCGGACGGTAGTGTTCTTGAACATCCCGGGACTCCAGGCGAAGCCGGCGCGCGGCAGGAAAATGTTGTAAACCGGTTTTTGCAGCGAACTGCGATTGATCTGTCCGCCGAACCACATTGATCCCAACGAACCATCGTACGGATTCACAACGTTGGGATCGAAGCCTCCGAATGCGTTGTGCAACTCAGTCATGCCGGTGGTAGCGGTGTAGCGCAGACCCAGATTGACGGTCAGGTTCGGTCTCAGCTTGTAGTCGTCCTGCACGAAAAGTTGCGGACTCTTCAGGCGCATGTAGGTCACGGCCTGGTTTGTCGCAGTCCACTTCTGTACGTCGCCGAGCAAGAAATCCGCCAGCGACGAGCCACCGGTTCCGTTGTTTTGCTGGGTGTACTGCCCCGTAAACGTAAACTGTCCGGCATCCACGTTGCCCCACGGAGTAGTGTTCCCCTGTCCCATCAACACCTCGGCGCCGAAGTGGAGGATGTGCTTGCCCTTAATCAGCGTAACTACATCCGAGGGATCATAGAGATTCTCAATGTAGATGGCGTTGGTACCCGGTTGCAACGATACGCAGCAAGCGCCGTTGAGGTTGAACGTCGGGAAAATATTGGCCTTCGCGTATTGCAATCCTAGTGTCGTCGCGGAGTCGAACCCAAGGCTCTGTGGCACGAACCAGTTGCCCTGTTTCGTGTAGCCCATGCGGAATTCGTTCACCAGCGTGGGACTGATGGTCCAGATGTCGGAAAGCTGCACGTTGTAGCCGTCAATGTCGCCCGAGAAGCAATTGAGCGGGCACGGAAGCGCGTTGATATTCACACCGGGGTTATTCTTTGCGGTGATCGAGAACATCACTCGATTCTTGTCGCTCACGTCGTAGTCGATTCGTCCGAAATATCTCAGATTCGGATTCGAATTTGGCGCCGTAAAAACAAAATTGTTTGGTCCGCCCTTGGGATCAACATAGTTCGGCAAGGGGTAGAAGGAGAGAACTTTCGCTGCAACGGGGTCGACCCGGCCAGCCGGTATGATGTTGCCCGCAAATGCGGTTCGCGTTCCGCCGATTCCCGCGGTGGTCGGATCGTAGATGGTTGGATCTGCACTGAAATCATATGCGCCCGGATTGGCCGTGCCCATACCTCTTTCCGCGAGCGTAGGAACGACACTGTAGCGAGAAGCGCCAGCGCTGTTGTTCGTAATCTTGTCGCGAACAAAGAAGAAAAACAGTTTGTTCTTGATGATCGGTCCGCCGACGGAGCCACCCCATTGGTTGTATCGCACAAGAGGCACAACGCTGTTGGGAGCGCTGAAGAACGGCCGAGCGTTCAAAACGTCGTTCTGCCAGTATTCGTAAAGAGAACCGTGAAAGCGGTTCGTTCCGCTCTTGCTGATCTGGTTGAATACCGCACCGCCGATACCATACTGGGCGGAGAACGAAGAAGTGGTGATCTGCACTTCGGCTATGCTCTCAAAGACCGAGTTGTCCACGTTCCCGCTGACCGGCAGGACTACGGTCGCTCCGTCCGCCAGGAAGTTCGCGTAGTTCGGAAGGTTGCCGTTGATGGAAACCGCGTCGCCGGCGTTATAAGCACCGCTGCCCTCCGACATTGGCTGCGAGGGAGCGCTCGAAGCTCCCGGAAGAAAAATATTAAAGTTGGCCCAATCGTTGCCGGTAATGCCAGCGCCGATCTGCGGCAATTGGTTAATGGTCTTTCCTTCCAAAATCGTTCCCTGCTGCGCGTTTTCCGTCTGCAGCAAAGGCGCACCACCGGTATCCTCCACGGTAATAACTTCCGATACCGCGCCAACTTCCAGCGCCGCGTCGACGGTAATTACCGAAACTTGAAGCGCGATAGGGCCGCGCGTGGTCTTCTTGAAGCCGGCTTTCGTAAAGCTGAGATTGTAATTCCCTGGACGCGTTGAAACGGTATCGAAAATACCGCTGTCGTTGGTGACGAAGTCTTTGGTCTCACCGGTGTCGATGTTGGTGAGAATTACCGTTGCTCCTGCAACCGGCGCCCCGGAGGCATCGGTTACCGTTCCACGAATATCGCCCGAATTGGTATTTTGTGCGAGACCGCCCCTGGTCAGGCCCAATACTGCCAAAAGCAACAACACAAAGCGAAGTGTGCTTCTCATTTCTAAAATCCTCCCACCTTCGAGTTGGCATCTACTCGCTAAGCACCACCAAAGCGAGCTCTCTTCCACCGCACAGGGAATCCCATCCTGTGTGGCTGTAAGCACCCTTTTTACAGCCACTAGCCCTCGACAGGCAAACGGTTGTCTCCGCAACTTCCTAATGGATTCGTACTAGTTGAGGGTCATTACAGCCCTTCTTCCCGGGACTTGTCAAGAAGAAAATACGATGATTGCTATCGAGGTAATCGTTTGTCTACAACACTTCCTTTAGAAATGGCTTTTTTGTCTGGGTTTGTTAGCCTTCGGCGTTGCCAAAATGGCCTGACAATGGGCTATTATTAGACAATCGCTTGTCTCGGTTTCCCAGATTCGCAGTGAACTAACCCTATTTCATCAAGGGAGATGCCATGTCGCCGTCCACCCGCAGGGATTTTCTCAGGATCGCCGCAGCCGGTTCGCTGGCCGCTGCCAATACTTCGCTTCTCCGGGGCATGGCCGCACCCAACAAGGTGCGCGCATGGTGCACTTCCAAAGACCGCAAGTTCGAAGAGATAAAGGTGCCTGATTGGCGCGCCACTCCTGCTGAACCTTTGCCGGCCATTCAGATCGACGCTTCCAAGCAATATCAGGACATTCTGGGTTTCGGTGCCGCGTTTACCGATTCTTCTTGTTATCTCTTCTCGCAAATGGCCGCCAAGGCTCGCCACACCCTCTATTCCGAACTATTCGGTGACTCGGGACTTCGCCTTTCGGTCGGCCGCACTTGCATCGGCGCAAGCGATTATTCCCTGACCGCTTACAATTTTGACGAAAGCTTGGAGCCTGATCTCGACCTCACAAAATTCAGCATCGATCACGATCGTAGCTATATTCTTCCCATGCTCCGCGCCGCCCACGAAATAAATCCCGAACTATTCCTCTTCGCCACTCCGTGGAGCCCTCCAGGCTGGATGAAGGCCAACAATTCCATGATGGGCGGCTCCATGCGCAAAAAATATCTGGCCAATTACGCCGATTATTTTCTGCGCTTTCTGCGCGGGTACTCCGCCGAGGGTGTGAAAATCAGTGCCGTAACCATTCAAAATGAAGTCGACACCGATCAGGACGGCAGAATGCCCGCGGCCCTCTGGGGCCAGGAATACGAAATCGAATTCATCGCGAAACACCTCGGACCCGCTCTCGAACGCGGCGGTCTGGACACCAAGATCTGGATTCTCGACCACAACTACAATCTGATGGGCCGCGCCATCGACGAACTGAACGACCCGATCGTCAACAAATATACCGACGGCATCGCCTGGCACGGCTACATGGGGACTCCCGAAGTCATGACCAAGGTTCACGACATGTTCCCCACAAAAAGTGCCTATTGGACGGAAGGCGGTCCGGACATCACCAGCATCGATTACCTAACCGACTGGGCCAAATGGTCCCAGAAATTCACCGGGATTCTTCGCAACTGGTCGCGTTGCATCGTGGGCTGGAATTATGTATTGGACGAATAAGGCCGCCCCAATATCGGCCCCTTTCCATGCGGCGGCATGGTAACCCTCGATTCCAAAACGCAGGAAATCACCCGCAGCGGCCAGTATTGGGCCATGGCCCAGTATTCCAAAGCAATCCGCAGAGGGGCCCGCGTGATTGCCTCCGATGGAGAAATAACTAACATTGACCACGTGGCGCTTCAGAACCCTGACGGAAGTTTTGTGTTGGTCCTGACCAATCGGGGCGATCAGCAACAAGTCCGCTGTCAGATTGCACCGCAAGCGCTGGATCTATTGCTCGAACCTGGCTCTGTTACCACCGTCGTGTGGTAACGTGCTTCGGTGCAGGCCCGCTCTCTTTTGTAGGGAGCGCCTTTTGCCCCTAGCCCGCGAAGGGTGAGGCAGTCCACCAAGCCCCCACGCGACGATTTTCCCGCGGCACCGCCTGCGGGGTACCAAAGCCAACCGCTTTGCGATAGGATGATTCCCGCCACTCGCATTTTTTCATAGTGGGCAGAACTTTTCCGCGCTCCTAGAGGGTGTGTGCCTTGCCGCTCTGGAAACGGAGTCCCTCCCTTCCGCCCCATAAGGCGAGTAGGGCAGACCGATGACTCGCGAAAAAAACGCCGCATGAAGAAAAAATCTCCACGAGAACCCGTCGGCCTGAAAAAACTGGCGCAGCATCTTGGTTTAAATCCCGCCACGATTTCAGTCGTGCTGAATGACGTTCCGGGCCGCACCATCCCGCAGGCCACTCGCGACCGCATCAAAGCAGCCGCCAAGGAATTTAACTATCAGCCCAGCTTCCTGGCACGTTCACTCCGCAATCGCCGGACCCTAACCATCGGAATTCTCGTTCCGGAGCTGGGCGACGGCTATCACACCCAGGTAATGGGCGGCATTGGCGACCATCTCATGGAGGCCGGCTATTTTTACTTCACCGCCCACCACCGTCACAGAGAGAATCTCGTGGAAGAGTACGGCGAGATGCTCCTGCGCCGCGGAGCCGAAGCCTTAATCGCCATCGACACCGCCCTCGTGCATTCCTATTCCGTCCCAGTCGTGGCTGTCGCCGGGCATCGCACCGTGGAAGGCATAACCAACATCGTTCTCGATCATCGCTTCGCCGCGGAACTGGCCCTCGCGCATCTTCATTCCTTGGGCCACCGCCGTATCGCCTTCATTCGGGGTCAAACCTTCAGCTCCGATTCCGATGAACGCTGGAAGAATCTCGTTCAAGTAGCAAACGAAATAGGCGTGCCCATCGACCCGCAGCTCACAGTTCAACTGGACAAGGACGTCAGTTCGCCGGAGCTCGGCTATCCCGCGATGCAGCGGCTTCTCGCCACCAGGGAACGCTTCACCGCGCTGGTTTCTTTCAATGACATGGCCGCCATCGGTGCCATGCGTGCCCTGGAAGATTTTGGGTTGCAGGTTCCCGACGATGTCTCCGTCATTGGATTCGACGATATTACAGTCTCCGCCTTCAGCCGCCCAAGGCTTACTACCATTCGCCAGCCCATGGCGAATATGGGTAGAATTGCCGCGCAGTGCGCACTGAACCAGCTCAAAGGTCTGGAGCCCTTCCGCAAACAGATCACTGTCGAACCCGAACTCGTCGTGCGCGAGTCAACGCGCGCCATCGGCGGTGCGGGTGGTTCCAAGAATGGCAAAACCGCCCCTCGCTCCCGGGAAACTAAGTAATCCGCCTTAACGGGAGTCAAGTCATATCGGCAGCAGAGGTGGTCGCTTTCGGTCGAGAGTTCAATATTTAGATCGAGCGCGTCGGAATAGTGAATTTCTATGACTGCCATCGACTTAGCAGCACGATGGCGCGTGTGTGCCAGCCGACGAGGAGAAGAAGACCGAAGAGAATTTCACCGCCAGTGACAACGAGCACCGGGGAAATAGGGCTCATCCTTCAGCGATCTCCCGGGCAACACTCTGCCGAGCGCTCGAAGAACCCTTGCGCCAGATCGCCCAAAACGCTGGGCATGAAGGTGTGTTGGTTGTAGGACGCGTGCGCGAATCGAAGGATGAAAACTTTGGCTTCAACGCAGAGACCTGGTCAAGGCCGGTGTGATTGATCCAGCCAAAGTCACCCGTCTCTCGCACTTCAGAACGCTCTGTCGATCGTCTCATTGATGCCTTACCACAGAAGCCCTGATCGCCGACTTTAAGGAAGAAAAGATGGACGCGGGTGGCGCGGGGGTATGGCGGAGGTATGGGAGGATCGTACTGAACATTTCTCGGTTCGATCGCCCCTGCTCTCAGTTGCTGGGGAGCTATCAGGTGTGGGTCGTCGAATCCAAACTCCTGTTGAACGCGAAGATACCAAAGGGTTCGAACATAGGAAGAGATTAGCGAGGCTGGGGAGCCAGTCCGTTCGAAAGAGCACAGATTCCTGAGGCCGCTATCTTCCCGGCGATGCCGCGTTCGCTTTGTCGGGCTTCACGCCGGTTGCTACCTTGGGCATGAAAATTTCGAGCAGTTCGTTCTTAAGGGTCGCAGTTGTTGTGGAAGGATCGACATCGAACGGTAAGTCTCGAACACGGAAGATGTGCCGCGGCTTCCTCTCCGTAAGAGTCCCTTCGCGGTGAGAACGACTGAACTCTACGTCTTTTTCACCGCTCACAACTAACCGCCGCGGCTCGATGCTGATTTTCAGCTGTTCAGGGGTGAACGAACCCGGCAGCATAACTCGCAGAATGATTGCTTCTTTCGATTCGTCCATCTCATATCTGCAAAGATAGGTAAGTTGCCTCTCAGCCTGAATCCAATCGTCAACATCATGGCCGGGTAGACAGCCCCGGCGTTCAAATAGCTCGTGGGCGCGAACAGCAATCATGTCGTGTATTTTATTCTCTAAGCCAACTAAGTCATGCGCAGGGACAAGCTTCACAGGTTCAACGGAGTCGTGCTGCATACGTCACCTCTCGCTGCTTAAACTTTTCGGGAGGGTTTGACGTGATTGTCCTCCAGCGTTTTGTGGGATGCAAGCGGACGTCAACGCATTGGTGGCGATGAGTGATGTCGATTGGATGCAGTCACGAGATGCCGGAAAGCGGATGGAGTTTTCGCTCGATCACAAATGGTTGCCCAATTTGCTGAGCCCGTCATTACATACTTCTCCAACCCCAGACACTCACGAACAGGCATTCACCATCACACGTCGGACCTGTTCCTTGATTTTTTCAAGCGAATTCGCGGTTCCGATCCAGATGGGATTGCTGTCGTCCCCAGCCCGCCAAGGATTCACTCCGCACCCAAATCGCTTGGTCCTCGTCCACCGGGCTTCCAACTTTATCCGGCTAAAGCTCGCAGCCATGCCGGGGCTGGCGACCCGTTCATCTACGTAATGCGGCTCATAACCAACGGACAGCGAATAACAATGTTTTGGTGGGCCCGCCAGGATTTGAACCTGGGACCAACGGATTATGAGTCCTACGTAAAAGTGGTTATCTTGTTGGCTTGCCGTGCCTTAGCATTCTCTTGATAGTCGGTTTTAGCCGGTATTCGGCAGCAGTTGTTCCCAAGTTGTTCCCAAGTTGTTCCCACTTTTTGAGGTGACCCCCTCAACTGTCTATCCGTCAGGTTGGCGCACTCGGCTCAAAACCGGAGAGTCATGCTCGCTTCGAGGGTTCGAGGCGATAGGAAATGTGTCCCCGAAAAGCTCGACAAGAAGTTATATAGCGCGACTTTATCCATCAGGTTCACAACCGCCAGCTTGCCACCCATTGCGAATCGATCACGCTTCCATATGCGATCCGAACCAATCGCAATATCAAACAGATTTCGCGCCCTGATTCGTGACGGATTTGTATCGGCGTTATAGGTTCCTGGTTGAACGATATGAACCAATGTCGCGCCATACGATGCCGATCCACACGATCGGAGGGGAATCGTCACGGTTGCGAATGCACTCCCGCAATACAGTCTCATTTCTTGTTGCTGATCTCCGGTTAGAGCCAGCGCCGTCGCATAGTCCGGCACACTTACTACCACCAGGCCGCTGTCGTACCGCCACGTCAGTCCCAGCCACAACCCTCGCATCGCGCGCCGTGAAAATTCGTACTGCGCGTTCGTTGTCTGCTCGAATTCTTGGTCGTGGTCGGGGCGCGCCACGGGCGCGTAGCTCGTTCCAAAATCGATTCCACCGATTTCCGGGCTGAACAGTCGCGACCGACTGTGCCCCATTACGGTGAAGACGCTCAAGCCGTGCCAGTTTGTCAGCGTCGCCCGCACGAGGGCGCCGTCAATCTTCGACTTCCGAAACTGGACCGGAAAGTTCAAGGGGGTGTTCAAGATCGTATTGAAGTCGTACGCCCCGTCCGTGTATTTCCAGAAATATTCAGCCTGCAGGTTGAATTTTGTTCCCACCTGCCATTCAACGCCCGTATTGAACTGGTTTCTCCGCGCCGGCGTCAGCGGTTGCACGTCTGTCGCGCCAAGCGAACCGTTTCCTAACCCTCCTGCACCTGTCGCGCTCGAAAGTACCAGGTTTTCGTTGTACGGCGTCAGGAAAACGCGCGCGTACGACACGTGAAACACCATCCCTGTCGCGTGCCAGGTATACACCAGACCTGTTCGCGGTTCGAACGCATGACCTTTACTCAATCCAGCGTAATTGTCGTAGCGAATTCCTACGTTCACTTGCGCCACGCCTAACTTCATGCTGTCTTGCACATAAGCACTGTCTTCAAAGATCGTCGCTCCGCCGCGAAACGCAAATGGCGTGCCGCCGCGTGTTAGATCGTACGGTACCAGTGCCGGCTGAAATGATGGATTCACGGCGTAGCCGACAGCGCTGCATTGATTCGTAGCCGTAAACGACGCATTGCCAACCGGCGTGCCAACGGCGTCCGCGCAGGGCGAATTGAACGCAGCATCCGTCAATCCCGTCCGAAACTCCTCCGCCAGCGGTGTTACCTGCACCTGCACACCCCCCTTCGCGCTGTGCCGTCCTCGGCTGTACGACACGTCGCCCCGCATACCTGTACTCGTCAGGCGCCGGGACTGTTGGAGTGTTGCCGGCTGGTCCGAAAACACGTTCGCTGAGGGGAAATAGTTCACCCGATCCTGCCGTATCCAAGTGTTGGCGGTAGTCAGCCAGGAAGAATTCGAAACATGCGAGAATCCCAGCCCCACGTTGAAACTCGTCATGTGCTGTCGCTGATCTTGACCGGTACTCTCCTGGTCGTAGGTGTTCGGTACCTGAAACCAGGATCTGGCCGCCGACAAATTCAGCCGGACCGATGTCGCTTCATTGCACTTCCAGTCAATGCGGTCAAATACGCTCTCTGCGTTTCCATTCGCGTGCAGCGGCACAAACTCCGGTGTATCCAGGAATCGCTCGCTGTTCACACCATCCACCGCCAAGAAATTCCCAAGTGTCTTGTTACCCGAGCTCAGCGTCACGCTCGCCGTCGGCGTCGCAAAGGATCCGTAGCCCAAAGTCACGCTTCCCGTTGCCTGTCCGGCATCCAGCCCCGACCGCGACCGCGCTTCTACAATGAGGCTCGTCTTATCGCCATACTCAGCCGGTGGTGCACCCTGCAAAGTCCGCATTTCCTCGATCGTGCTGGCCGAAATCTGATTCGAGAAAATCCGGCTTTGTTGGTCCGAAATTGGCTGTCCGTCGATGCTGAACGACGTCTCCGCATGTTCCCCAAGAGGGTGAAAGACTCCATTTGAGTCCGCCGCCACGCCCGGTGTCGTCAGTGTCAAAATCGAACTCAGTGCTGCATTGATGCTTTCACTTGGGAGGTTCTTCAGGAGGCCTTCGCCTATCCTTGTCTCCGCGACGTTCAACGAAGTTGGATCCGCACCGCCCTCCGCGACCGTTATCTGCTCGGTTACGGTCTCTAGCGCCATCCTGAATACTTCGCGCGCCGTTTCGCCATCTCTCACCGCTAAACGCCGTCGTTCTGCACGAAATCCCTTTGCTTTTATGCTGAGTTCGTAAGTGTTGGCCCCGGTCTTCGTAAAGCAAAACTCGCCGTCCCCATCCGTGGTCGTTCGTCGCTCGCCAGAATCGCCGCCCTCCGCCCGCAGTCTCACTTCCGCTTCACCCAGCGCATTGCCCGTTGGATCCTTCACGGATCCGCACACCGCGCCGTTCGGTAGGCCTTTATCCTGTCCCGTCAACACCAGAAAGGAAAACGCTGCCAAACCTACGATTCCCATAGCCGACCTCGGTCAGATGTTAATCTAGCTTAATATAAAATGTTAATCAAGGTGAATAAGGATGGTGGCAATCCTCTCGAACGCCGCTCCTCCCAGCTGCAGTCGAACGAAGCTACGGTGGCACTTGGATTTCGCTTGTGTTCAGGGAGGAGCGCGAGGATGCGTGGAAATTGAAAACGGAATGGCATTGCGTTTACGGCATATGGAATTCGAATCAAATTGAATTTGCGTCGGACACTGCCCCAAGCGAGCAGGACTAGCTCGCGGCCTTCAGTGCAACTCGCAGCTGGCGCTCTCGAATTCGTCGCACTTTCACAGGCACCACAGCTTTGTAATCCTCACTCCGGTTATCGGCGCGCTGCTGCATCCACTCGCTTCTCCGATCGAGGATGGCACAGATCGGACACCACGAACCTCGCTTTATTTTGGCCGGCACGGCCTTCCATTCATGTCCGCGTGCACATCGCCACAGTAGAGAAGTGCGCTCGTTTGCATAGGCCTCCGACAAACAGATTCCGCCTCTGCTTGCCGCAAGCTCCCAGAAAAACGGCAAGCTAAGCCGCTGGTTGCGCGCGCATACCGGACACCAGCTACCCTGAACGACATAGGATGGCGCTGCTTGCCAGCGGTGGTCATAATTGCATTTCCACGTCAATTTGAATTTGCTACCTAGATATTCCGTGGACAAGCACGCGCCGCCGCGAGCGATCGCCAACTCTCTCATCCCTGTTATGCTTCGTCTTTCATGGAATCGCCGCCGCCCGTTGTAACACTCCCTGCACCAACTGCCTTTCCTGCGGCGTCCACCTTTCACGCTCGCTGCACATGCTCTCCACTGGTGTCCCTGATTGCACACCCACACGAGAGGCGTACTCGCGTTCTTGTAACTGGTCGAGAGGCACCTCCCACCGCGCTCTCTCGCAATTTGACGCACTTCCTCTATTCTTAGTCTCTGGTTGTGGGCACAGACCGGACACCAGTTTCCAGCCCGGATCGAGTGCGCCCTCGCCAGCCATTCATGGCCGATTGCGCATTTCCATCGGACGGGATGCGACGAGTTCAAATAAACGAGGGATAGGCACCAACCATCTTTCTGGGCCGCGGTTCGCTGCAAGAGAGGCAAAGTCAAGGGAGCGACGTGAGCGCAGAAGGGGCACCAGTGCCCCTTCTTAATCTGAAGAGGCGCAGCGTTCCATTCGTGACCCGCCGAACAGCGCCACATCAATTTTGTCGCACCATTGCGATAGCATTTCGAAAGACACCTTCCGCCACGAGATTTGGCCATCTCCTTCATTTGTTCGAGCGTCAGCCGCCTTACGCCCGCACAATCTGGACACCACGTTCCTTTTCGAATGCTCGCTGGAACGGCGCTCCACTGGTGCCCACTCGCGCATTCCCATAGCAGAGGGACGGTAGTGTTCGCGTAGAGCGTTGAAATGCACCGCCCTCCTCTTTTTCGAGCGAGCACCATCATCGTCGCAATGCCCAGCTTCAGCATCAAGATGTCCTGTGCAAGTATTGTTCCTGTCCGCGCGACGGGATCAGGTCCGAGAGGCATCGTAATGCTCACCCGTGCCTGGCTCTCGGAGGCGAAGATATTAGAAGTGGAAGCCGAGTTCGCCTGTGACGGAGCGTGGACTGACGAAGTGCGTTCCGCTGAACGTGGAGAGAAAGTTGTAAAGCGCCTCCTTGTTGGTCACGTTAATCACCGTGACGCGGGCGCTCCATCGGAACCTATCACCGTGAAAGAGGTTGTCGTGGCCCACCGCAACATCGAAGAGATGTCGCGGCTGGATCCGAGGCGGATTTTTGTCGTCATTCTCCGTGCCATCGGCTGGAATCTTGACACGCGTGGCGCCAGTGCCTGTCGGATTGGGGCCGCAGCTCGCGGGGTCGTTGCTCAGAGGGGACGTGAGCGTCGCAAAGATCCGCTGGCCGCCGGGGCCCACACAGAACAACCCGATCGCCGCCTGCTGATCGCCGTCAAATGACAGGGCCGTTGGAAAGTCGGGAACGGCGCCCGCGACGAGACCGCTGTCATACCGCCAGTTGAAGCCCACCCACGGTCCGCGCTTCCAGGGCTGATACTGCAAGTGCATCGTCGAATTGAACTTCTCGTCGTGGTCGATGCGGAACACCGATCCACTTTGCCCAACCGTAACTCCGAGTCCGCCCACCTGTGGCGGGAAATAACGCGCCGCAACGCTGGACATCACTACTAACGCCGTAAATCCATGGTAATCCGGGACGCTCGCGCGAATCGCAAATCCCGGAATCTTTGAATTGTGCCAATCGATCGGAAATGTAATAGGCGTATTGCCCAGCACGCTGAAGTCGTACGCGTTATGTGTGTACTTCCACAGATACTCAGCATCCACCACCAGGTATTTCCCGAACGCCTGCTGTAGACCGGCATGAAATTCATTTCGGAATCCCGGCGGGGAATTTGCCGGCACACACGGAATCAGCGCCGCGATCACGTCGACGTTGCAACCGGTTGTGGCGATCACCAGATTTTCGTTGAACGGCGTTTCCAGCGTCCGCGCATAGGATACGCGCAGCACGGTGCTGGTAGGCTTGATGTTATACGCGATCCCCAGCCGTGGCTCCGCCTGGCTGGTCGAACTCAGCCCGCGGTACAAGTCACCTCGGATACCCAGATTGAACGACCAGTTTCCCTTCGTAATCGTGTCTTGCACGTAGAGCGCAATCTCCTTCACGTCCGTATGCCCGAGGAACGTGAATTGGCTTCCTCCGCGAGTAAGGTCGATCGGAAGCAGAGTTGCGCACGGCGTGCCAGGCACCGCAGTATTGGTGATGGGATCAAAACAAGGATTGCCCAGCGTATCCGTAGTCGATGGAAGAAGCGTGGGATCGATGATCCCGAACCGGTCGTTTTCTTTCAGAAAGGTATGTTCGAAGGTTACGCCGGCCTTGATATTGTGAATGCCTTTGACGTAAGAAATGTCAGAACGAAGACCGGCATTGGTCAGCTTGCGGGTTTGCGAAATGGTTTCCGAATTGATCGGCCCCAAATCGGCGAACGGATTGTTGCTCGGATAATAGTTGTATTGGTCGCGCCGAACGTAAGCGCCCAGCGTAAACACCGCGGACTGACTGATCAGCCTCGTCCAGGTCGGCGCGATATTGAACGTTCCGATCTTGGAACGCTGATCGGTGTCGCCGATGTTATTCCCGCTGGGATCCAGCACATTCAAGTTGTCAAACGTGTTGGGCGTCTGAAACCACGACCGCGTGTACTGGAAATTTCCATGTAGCGTGTCCTCCTGCGACACTTGGTAGTCCACTCGGTCAAAAATATTTTCTTGATTCCCTTTGTCGTGGAACACCGAAAACTCCGGCCCATCCAGGAAACGGCCGCTTTCCAATCCGTTCGCTGCAATAAAGTTTCCCCACTTTTGGCCGCCATAGGCGAGGTTGAATCCGAGATTGGTGGTACCAAAGCTTCCGTACGAAGCCGTAACGCTTCCAGTTGGCTTTGTCACTCCGAGACCTGATTTCGTCGTAACTTTGATCACTAGGCTGGTCTTATCTCCGAACTCTGCTGGCGGGGCCCCAGAGATGACTTCCATCGACTGAACTGCATCTGAGGAAAGTTGGTTGGAGAACACTTTGCTCGTCTGGTCCGAAATCTTCTGGCCGTCGATGGAAAACGAAGTCTGCGCGTGATCGCCCAACCCGTGCATATTGCCGTTGGAATCCGCAGCTACGCCGGGAGACACCAGCGTCACCAGTGAGGTTAACGATGACGAAGCGCTCTCTAACGGAAGCCTGTCGATGATTTTTTGATCCACGTCGGTGTGGAATGTGGACTCAGTCTCTACAAGGTCTCCACCGCTAGCTTCGACGGTAATGCTCGTCAACGCAGTGCCAACCTTCAGACTGATTTGCAACGTTGTGGGAACCGTCGAGCGCACATCTACATCCTGCGAATGCGACTCAAACCCCGCTGCGGTCACGGCCATGTGATACGGGTTAAAAGGCACGTTTGTGAAACGAAAGCTTCCGTCAGTACCTGTGGTTGTCTCACGGCTGAAGCCACTGACTGGATTTGAAACCTCGACCTTTGCACCGGCAATCACTCCGCCCGACGAGTCATTTACGACACCTTCGATAGATCCGGAGTTGCCCAACTGCGCACGACTTGGAATTACGCCGAACAAGAAACTGAAGCTGAAAACCAAAAGCAAAGCTCTTCGAAAAGCCATTTGAATTTCTCCTCCGGTGTTTAAGCCGGGCGATGGGTGTTTGCTGTTGTTGTGGTGCCGCCTGGAAATATGGCGGCGGAGCCGTCCCACTCGTGGGACCAGCGCGATTAAGAACCGAACACTCTTGGAATTTCTGACTACGCGGACGGCGGGGCGCGAGAAGGAGAATCGTGAAAGAAAAACTCTTGGTGAATCGTTACAACGAACGGCTCGACGTATCCTGTTGCGAAAAGAGGACCAACCAGCGATGTGGTTCCTGCTGTCGGACTAGAGCCGATGTGCGCCGCTTGGCAAATCTGGCACGTGGCTTCATTCTGCCCTTTTTCATGCGAGTGCCACAGGGCTTGCGCACTGAACACGACAAACAGAACCGCCAGGGCAAACGCCAACATTCTGACCCAGGCATACTTCGATTTGTGCTTGCCGTCCATTTCGATACTTACACTATCCCCGGTAGTTCCTTTGACGCTAGTTCCGTTCCCCGGTGAGCAACCCCGCGTATCCGGTCTCTCCACAAGAGCGCTTAATTACTGTACTCCGGGATAGTATCATTGAGCAATGGGGGTTTGAAGAGAATGGCACATACCACCAAGGACAGAGAAAAACTCCTGAATCGTGTCAGGAGAATCAAGGGACAGATCACTGCGATTGAGAAGGCATTGGAGAGTGACCAGGAGTGCTCGAAAGTGCTGCAAACTATCGCCGCTTGCCGCGGTGCCATCAATGGACTCATGGCCGAAGTCCTGGAGGGTCATGTCCGTTTCCACGTTGTCGATCCTAGCCGAAAACCAACCACGGAACAGGCCGAGGCAACCGAGGAACTGATTGATCTCGTGAACCGGTACTTGAAATGAGCCAACTCAACGCTCAGCGCGAGAATCACGCTTACGGAATGGATGCAAGGTATGTCGCTGAAATTCTTTTGGAAGGGGCAGCAGTTCGCCCGCATCCCTGGAACGAGTCGCCCAGTCAACGAGATCCCGGTATTGCTCGAATTCCGTAATCTCTCCAAACCATTGCGTCCCGTTCTCATTCGAGATCGTCACTACGTTGGGAAGATCACACGGTCCTAGGCAGCCGCTGATAGTCAGCTGCACCCTCTTCAGCAACCCCCTGGCGCGCCACTCCCTTTTGAGCCAGTCCACAGGAACCGGAGGTCTTCCGTTTTCGATGTTTCCACAGCAGCATCCGTGGCACACCGTGAGATGTCCGATAACGAGCCGCTTCGTTGCCAGAGGATGTGTTGAGTCAGCAGACATGTTCTCGTCAGTTCTGTGCGACCGTGGACGATCGGGAGAATAGACCGCGCACAAGACCATGCGCCGAAGAGACTGGCGGAAGCAGCCGGGCGGAGTTCAGGATGAAAGTCATCTCGGAAGAAACGTGGATGAATGCGGCCAGAAGTGGATTCAGAAATCCAAATGCAGCCAAGCCAACCCCGATGCTGTCAACGACCAGCGTTCCGACAAAGTTCTGCATGATCGTGCGGCGGCAGCGCCGCGCGATGGATAAAGTTTCGACAAGCTTCGAAAGATCGTTGCCAATGAGCACGACGTTTGCACTTTCTCGCGCAACGTCGGTGCCAGCGCCCATCGCGATCCCGACCGTGGCCTTCGTCAGAGCGGGAGCATCATTGACTCCGTCGCCTACCATAACGACGTTCTGCCGCGCCGCAATGAGCCGGCCAACGAATGCAAGCTTGTCCTCCGGCAAGAGTTCCGCGGCGATCTCGTCCACATCCAGTTTTCGTCCGATGTCCTCAGCCACGGCCTTGGAATCTCCTGTGAGAAGAACCGTCCTTAATCCCATCGATTTGAGACCTTGTATCGCCTTTGTCGCTTCAGGTCGAAGTGTATCGGCGACGACGAGAGTTCCGAGGAACTTACCTTCTTGCGCGACAAAAATCTCCGAATCCGTCTGCGAGACTGTATCCGTTCGGAATGCAATCCTGTGTCCCTCAAGAAAGAGCCGATTGCCTACGATGATTTCCATCCCGCGACGAACCGCAACGATACCTTTCCCAGGCGTGTAATCGAATTTTTCGGGATCTTCACTGGAGATTCCCATGTTTGACGCCTTCTTTAGAATGGCCTTCGCCATCGGATGCTCGGACCGCGATTCCGCAGTTACCGCCGCTTGCAGTAAGGAGGCAACCGAAACGCCGTCGGCGGGGCGCACGTCAACTACCTCAGGAGTGCCATACGTCAGAGTGCCTGTCTTATCAAGAAGGACCGTGTCGATGGTGGCGAGCGATTCCAGATACAGGCCCCCCTTGATGATTGAACCGAGTTGCGCGGAGCGTCCAATCGCGCCAAGGATCGCCAGCGGCGTTCCCGCCGCAATGCCACACGCACCGGCAACGATGACCACAGAAATAGTCGAGCGCATATTGTGGGTGATCAGAAACGTGAGAGCAGCGGCTCCGAGCGCGAAGTAAACCAAATATCCCGCGAGACGATCTGCAATTCCTTGAATGGGAGCGCGCGATTTTTCCGCCCGTTCCACTGCATCTATGATCTTGCCGAATGTAGTGTCACGCCCCATCCGGTCCACGCGGATTTCGAGCGCGCCCGACTGATTGATTGTTCCGGCATAGACCGACGCTCCCTTGCTCTTCTCCGTAGGCATTGATTCGCCCGTGATCGTTGCCTGATCCACGAAGGAGTGGCCTCCGGCAACGACGCCGTCCACCGGAATGCGGGTCCCAGGCTTCACGAGAACGATCTCACCAACAGCGACTTCTCTCGTATCAATGTCTTGCCACGATCCGTTTCTGCGGACTGTGGCTGTCGTGGGCAGCAGACCGACCAAATGACGGATTGCCGTGCGCCCGCGCCCAACTGTCAGGCCTTCGAGAATTTCGGCTACCAGAACAAATAGGGTGATAACGAGGGCCGTGAAGATTTCGCCGATCGCCAGGGCCGCCACGATCGCGATAGCCATGGAAAGCTCCATCGTCATCCGGCGCTGAACGATGTTCTCGTAGGCTTCATGAAAGATCGGAAAGCCGCCAACGAGGGCACAAATTACGCCGATACCGGTTACATAAGGATTGCGCGCGCCGCCCAGAAACCAGATGGCCCCTGCGGCCGCGGCCACAAACAGGACGCGGTTGATCTCCCGCCAATTCAGCGGATGTTCGTGCTCGTGACCGTCTTCATGGTCGGCGTGATCTGACGACGGGAGCTTTTCGGCATCGTCGGCAATCTTTAAGCCTTCGGCTTTTTTCAATTCTGCTAGGGTCATGATGGAGTCACCATTTCTGCGAATTCCTGAGCGTTTGCTCGACTACTTTAGGTAGGTTCGCACTACTTCGATGAGTTCCTCGGCCGCTGCTACTTGCGGGGCATTCTTGCCAGACTTCGGGTCGAGGACGTGGAATCGGATATGACCCTCCAGCACTTCCGCCATCAAGCCGTTCAAGGCGCCACGACAGGCGGCCATGAGCTGAAGCACGCTGGAACATTCGTGCTCACCGTCGAGCGCCCGTTCGATAGCTTCGACCTGTCCCCGTATCCGCCGAACGCGGCTTAAGAGTTTCGCTTTGTCTTTTGTTGTGTGGGCCATTTGATCCGTTTTTAACGTTATAATATACCCTAGTACAGTATTACGTAATTGGCAAGCACCTGCTCCAAGATTTGCAAACAAGTTTTACGCCTCGGCGTTCGGCGAATTGGGTTCAGTAGGCGAATACATCCGTTCGGGGATGAAGGCCTGAGCGTCCGTCTCCTCATTTTTCATTGTCCGCAGTTCAGTACATCGGCAATCACGAGGCGGCTATCACGTGGCCGGAGTTCCTCGGCAGTTGCCTGTTCGTCGACGAGATCGTCAATCTGCTGGAGCGCCACCGTGCGTAGTGGACCTCACAATCGGACAAACGAAGATTCTCGTTTAGGAAGCAGACGCGTCGCGGCGTGGTTGACGCTGACGCGAATCCGGGTTTCACTCTTTGCTACGGTGCGAAGATCTATGGACACCACGGACTCTTCGGAAAGCCTTTTTTGCCGAGAATCCGATTCCATCGAGAATCCCACACGTGCGGGACACAAGTACCGATGAATTAGCTTCCAGGAGGTGAACTGCGCGCGGCATCGGTTCCGGACGGATTAATCAGGATTAGCTAAAACGAACGGATTTATTGTCCGTTAGTCGAAATTGTCTGGTCCTTTTATATATATCGGTATCAGCTCGCTACAACGCTGCTTTCAGATGTTCCCAAGAGCTTTCCTGGACGTTGAGATGCAAGGGAAAGCCTCGCGTGCGGTTCGGTGGATCGTTTGCCAAGAGTTTCCAAGGCTGAGATCCATGCCTTCGGAGTTGTTCCAAATGTCCGGCGGAACATTTCGACAAAGGCACTCGACTGGCAATAGCCGACCTTAGAAGCTACTTCCTTGATCGAACATCCCGACACCAATAACTCCACGGCTTTCGTTAACCGCACCTGTCGTCGCCACGATTCAAAGTTGGTGCCAATGTCCTTACGAAACGCTCTCTCGATCGTCCTGACGCTGACACCTACCTCGGAACATAAAGTTGCCATCGGCTTCGGTTCGGCCGGATTGCGCAATATGGCCTGAGCCACTGCAAGTGCTCTTTGCTCTCGTGGCAGTGTCACAACTGTGGGCACCGGGGAGGCCATCTGAAGCTGACGAGCTAGCAGGTCGCGAAGGGCACACTCGTAGCGATCCCGCATACGAAGCTGACCGATGCTTACGGTTTCGACGATGAGTTCTCGTAGCAGCGAAGTCACATACAGGACAGCGCAATGCGGCTCCGATCTTGCGACCAAGCCTGTCCGCAGGTAAAGAGTACGCAATGATACAGGTCCAGGCATGTAAATCCGATGGTGGGTTCGCGCGGGAATCCACAGTGCAAAATGTGGCGGGATCAACCACATGCTCTGATCGGAAGATACTTCCATGAGGCCGCTGATTGCGTAGATCAGTTGATCCGATCTATGTGCGTGTTCTGTAACCTGAAACCTGGAAGGGTATCCATAAGCGAGCGACGCAATAGAAACACCACGCTTCGGATCGTATTCTGTCAAAACCTTATTCTGTCGCAATAGAGATACATTATGTCGTAACAGCATCCTTGCGACAAGCTAAAATAAGGCTCATTATAGCCGCATGTCACAACTCTCCGGACTGGGCAAATACAACATCATCGGATTTGTCTCCATCGTCGACGTATCCCGTGCGAGGGATTTCTACCGAAATATTCTTGGCCTTCGCCTGGTCATGGAAGAGCCGCCGTTCGCGTTGGTTTTTGACGCCAATGGCATCATGCTGCGTCTGGGCATGGCTAAAGAACTCCCACCAGCCCATGGCACGGTTTTGGGTTGGCAAGTCCCAGAGATCACCGCAACCGTTATGAACTTGGCGCAAGCCGGAGTCCGCTTCGAGCGCTATGGGGGTATGAATCAAGATGAGCTAGGCATCTGGATTTCGCCTACCGGCGCGAAGGTCGCCTGGTTCAAAGACCCCGACGGAAATACTTTGAGCATCTCAGAACATCCAGAGCTGAAGAGGTAAATCTCACCAGCGTGCAGACGGGAGAATGAAACGATGAAGACGAATTGCAAACTGGCGCTAGCCGTGCTGGCTGGCGTCCTGATCAGTATTGCAGGCGCGAGGATGATTCATGCGCAACAAGTCAAGACGCCACCGGCCTACGTTATTGCGGAAGTCGAGGTAACGGACCCCGTTACCTTAAATAAATATAGTGAGAAGGCGCCGCAGATAGTGGCGTCTTTCGATGGGCACTACGTGGTCCGTGGCGGCAAGATCCAAGCTCTTGAGGGCGAAGCTCCAAAAGGTTTCATCGTAGTGATCGGCTTCGACAGCGTGGCGAAGGCGCGTGCGTGGTACGATTCGCCGGACTATGCGGTCATCAGGCCGTTTCGGCAAAGCTCAACCAAGAGCCGCATATTCATCGCGGAAGGCGTCGCCGGGCAATGACACCGGCACTGACTCCCCGATTGTCGGCCAGCCTTCCGCAACGGCGCACCCAGCTCAAGGATTCGGTTCGATGCCAATGCGATCATTGACGGCTGATCGAATCCGCTGCTTGAAGTCGAGGTAGCGTTCGGTCGTCTGCACCGAAACGTGCCCCAATGCGTCCGACGGATTTTTCGCCGATGAAGTGGTGCCGGACTGGCAAGATTCGATTCGTCCCGACAGTCGAGTTCAACACCAGAGATGAGCCGCTAACTGGGGAAGCGTCAATTAAAGGAGCTGTGGCTATGGGCAAACAGGCCCAAAGACCGCCTGAACTTTATCGTATTATCCTTCCAGTGAAGGATATCAAAGAAGCTTCTGTCTTTTATTCAAAGTTGCTTGATCTGAAGGGTAAGAAGGTATCGCCCGGCAGAGTATATTTTGAATGCGGCCAAACAATCCTTGCCTGCTATGACCCCGTTGCTGATGGTGATTCTTTGCACAGTGGGTGGATTCTGCACCCAAAGCAATACATTTATTTCTCTGTTACGGATCTCGATAGCACCTTTGAGAAAGCAAAGAATCTGCGATGCAAGCGCATAGATAAAGCCATTAAAACAATGCCCTGGGGCGAGCGCTTATTTTATGCGAAAGACCCGTTCAACAATCCAATCTGTTTGAGCATACCCCCGGCATCCAATCCCCTTGACTGGCACTTTATGAGCAGCCCGGCCTGTATGCGAACGGAAGTACGGGGTGCCTGTCAAGACAGTGCTGCGGTCCCAGAGAGTATTCCCAGAATGCCGTCGCCGATGTGAATGGGTAGTAGAGGAGAAAACAGCATTGGTGCTCGTCAGAATATGCGACTGCGCGAGGATTTATTGTTTCATATGCTTTTGACTGCGATCCCAAGGATGTCGTCAGAGGCGTTACAAGAACTGATTTGGCGGTCGTTGTGAGACTTTTTATATTCCTGCTTCGTACATATGTTAAGGAGCCCCAGCGATGAAATTCTCTTTGACCGTGCTGGTGCTTGTCCTACTGTCGCTGAACATTCTGGCTGGATGTGCCCCGGGACCTAACCAATCCAAAGGAATGGTGACTGATCACGGCGTTGCGGGCTTTTGGCTTGGGCTCTGGCAGGGCTTTATTGCGCCGTTCGTGTTTGTGGTATCACTATTCAAAAGCAACCTCAGTATCTACGAGGTCCACAACAACGGAGCTTGGTGCAACTTTGGCTACCTGTTCGGCCTAGCCTGCTTCTTCGGCGGTGGCGGCAACGGGGCGGCGCGTCGGACTAAATCCCGACAGTGAGGATTTGACGCCGTTTCCAACATCAGTGATACGACATTCCTTAAAGTAGCCAGTTCTAGAGGTTCTAAAATGACGGACCGTATTGCAGAAGCGTCGCCGAGTTTTAAGGCCAGGATGGCCGGTGTCTTTCAACTGCTCGAAGGCCTGGCGGCAACATACGGCCAGGTGATTGTTCTCGGCAAGGTTGTCGTAGATGGCAACGCCGCGGCTACAGCAGCCAATATCCTTGGTCACGAGCAGATATTTTGGCTGGGGTTCGTACTCTCGCTTATCGGCGTCGCGTTCCATATCGCATGGGCGTTTCTCATGTATGAGTTGCTGAAACCTGTGAACAAGAGCCTCTCTTTACTCGCAGCGTTTGTCATTCTCGTGGGATGCGCCATTCAGGCGCTTGTCAGCCTCTTATACCTCGCTCCTCTGCTAATCCTGCAAGGCAGTAGCTCCGTGAGCGCGTTTACGCCGGAACAGTTGCAGGGGCTGGCGCTCCTGTTTCTCAAATTGAATCAATACGCCTTCAACATCGACCTGGTATTTTACGGAATATGGTGCGTTTTGACCGGCTACCTTATTTTCAAGTCGACCTTCCTGCCTCGAATTCTGGGAGTGCTATTGGCGATTGGGGGTCTGGGATATGTGACCTTTCTGTACCCGCCGCTCGCAAACTATCTGTTCGTCCCCTACATAGCTGCCGCCGCCGCCCTCGGGGAAATACCGCTAGAGCTATGGCTCATCGTGAGGGGTGTGAACGACCAACGATGGAAGGAGCAGGCTAGCGCGGCTTTCGAGTGAAGAGCCACTCGAAGTAATCGACATGCCTGATTAACGCTGCCAGCTCTTCTCGGCGGTGTGAGCACCGCGATGGCTCGCGACGTGGCTGAGACTAAGCATATCGAGCGTCCTCCGCGCGGTCGGGAAAAGGTGCCGGTCCAACTGTCACGCCAGTTGAATGCCCACCAGACCATCATTCGTCAAACTCGAAAACTGGCACAGCGCGCCGTAGAACTTGGCGACGATGGCACCATTGATCTTCTCGTGAGTGAAATGTTGCAGACGAACGAGCTTCAAGTGTGGTTTCTGAGCGAACATTTGGTTGATGTGCCGCTCATCACCGCAATGGCCTAATGGCTGTGGTCAAACTGTTCAGCATCTGAAAGAACCAAAACAAGTTCGTGGATTGTCGGCAAACCGGAAGTAGTCTGTCCTGGCCCGAGATTAGTAATGGGAAGTCGGCTTGTGGGAAGTGACTCCAACGGATTCTTGTCCGTTGGTCAGAATCATGTGGTCCTTATATATATAGAGCGGTATCAGCGCGCTACAACGCTGCTTTCAGATGTTCCCAAGTTGTTCCCAACTTTCTGGGGTGAACCCCTTGGGGGGTACAATTTCTTTGGGCACAGTTTCCGACTTTATTTGAACGAAGCCTTATCTTAGTTTAGTTTTTCGAGAGAAAAGCGTCCAGAAATCGCAGTCAAATCGGTCGAAGAATCGCGAATTCTTTCCCGATCGCGCCCTGACCGCGATGTCGCCATTGATCGCATTAAATCCAATTGATTTCCGTGAAACGGGTCAAACATTATTTCTCGCCGTCTTGCGCTTCAATTCTATCGGCGTAAAGAAAATGCCGGGTCTTCAGAGGCTCGATAGCAAAGCGCAAAACGCGCTCTTCACATTCACGATCAGCAACGGTGAAGCGATCATGTTGCCGCTGGTGCTCAGCCAACGAATCCACGAGAAAATTCTCCACATACACACCCGGAATTTCCACGTCGTAAAAGATGCCCCAACGTGTAGCGCCATCGCGCCGACGAATCCGCTGATAGTCGTGAATCGCGTCGAGAAATTCGGATTCTGTGGCCGGATCTATTCTGTATTCGACAGTGACCATGACCGGCCCTTCATCAGGTTCCGGCTCTTCGAACATCGACACCTTCCCCCAGTGATTCCATACGTCCAATGAGCCCGGAGGTTCCGGTAGTCGTGCAGCAAACGGGAGGAGCAGACAAACCGCGATCCCCGCGCTCGAAAACATCATGGCCCTGCTGGCACTTGTATGGTCGGCAGCGACACCCCAGAGCGCACTGCCGAGAGCGATGCTTCCTTGAAACACCAACAAATAGATCGCGAGAACCCGCGAACGCACCCAGTCAGGCGCCAGTTTCTGAATGAGGATATTGAAGACCGACATAAAGACGGTCCACGCCGCACCACCGAACAGGCTTAATATGCAAAGCAACCAGAGTACGTGTAGGGTTGCGATTGCCCACATGACCGCAGCGAAGACAGCCGTAGCTCCGGATACGATGCTTTCCACAGAGAACAAGCCTCGTGCACGCTGCAACACGATCGCTCCGACGACCGCGCCAACACCGAAACAACCAAGCAGCAAGCCATATCCGAGGGAACTCTCTGTTAAATTCTTGGCCACCGCCGGCAGCAGCGCCCAAAAAGCGCTCGCGAAGAAAATCACGCAAGCCGAACGGACCAGTAGTTTGAGGATATCCGGCGAGTAGCGAACGTAACGTAATGCAGCGCGCGTGGCTCCAACCAGAGTCTCGGCGGGCAATTTGCTTTTGCGCGCGGGACGTTTCCAACCGGCGATAACCCAAATGACGCCTACGAAAGAAAATACATTAAGGATAAATGCGGTACCAATCCCAGCGACCGCAATGATCACACCGGCCAATCCTGGACCGACCGCGCGGGCGAGATTGAACTCGATGCCATCTAGCGCCAATGCTGGAGCAAGATCCTCTTTTGGCACAAGCTCCGGAAAAATCGCACGCCAACTCGGAGACTCGATCGCGTCGCCTGCCGACAACCCAAACGTCAACACCAGCAAAAGCCACGGAGTCATGGTGTACGTAATCGTTGTCGAAGCCAGAACGATCGCGACCCCCACCATCCATAATTCCGCGCGCAAAATTAGTTTGCGACGATCAAAGATGTCTCCGATGGAACCCGCGGGCAAGGCCAACAGAAAGAAAGGCAATGCGCTTGCCGTTTGAATCAGAGCAATGTAAACGGGACTCGATGTAAGCGAGGTCATCAGCCATGCCGCGCCAACACTTTGCATGAACGTGCCGATGTCCGAGACCAAGTCTGCGATCAGCAAATTACGAAAGATCGGGATTTTTAGAGGACGCCAGGGGCTGCCTGGCTGCGCAGTTAACTTTTCCATTCGTTGACGTTCTTGCAAATCTCGTCCCACCGGGAACTGAAAATGTTTCGCGGCCGAAAAGTATTGTACCTTCAGTGAGCTTGCGCAGGTGCGGATGTCGGTGACGCGGTCCCGATAGAAGCGCTCGCAGAGACCGCGCAATAAGTAGCCGAGGCCTACTCGTTCAGTACCTGATGAATTAAACTGATCGCAATCGAGCCTTCGCCCACAGCCGAGGCGATTCGCTTGGTGTTTCCAGAACGAACGTCACCCACGGCGAGGACACCAGGCAGGCTCGTCTCATACAGATACGGCGCCCGCGCCAGAGGCCAGTGAGCACTAGCGAGTTCTTCCGGCGTTAACGCCGGTCCCGTCTTTAGGAAACCTTGCTTGTCCTGTGTAGCACATCCGTCGAGCCACTGCGTATTAGGACTTGCTCCGGTCATCACAAAAACGTGCCGGATAGATCGGTCTTCGGATTTTCCCGTTTTCTTGTTTCGCCATTGCACGCGCTCGAGCTGGCCATTTCCCTCTAGCGCGCTGATCTCTGTATTTGTGAGCAGCGTTATGGCCGGATTTTCTTCGATTCTGCGAATCAGATACCGGGACATCGTGTCGGATAAAGCTTCCGACCTTATCAGCATGTAAACGTGTCCTGCCGTGCCTGACAAAAATACTGCCGCTTGCCCTGCTGAGTTGCCGCCGCCGATCACGACTACCTCGTCACGACCACACAACTGTGCTTCGATAGAAGTTGCTCCGTAATAAACACCGGCCCCTTCGAATTGAGACAGATTCTCAATCGGCAGCTTGCGATACTGAGCTCCTGTCGCGATCACAACGGTGCGAGCAGCAAACCGCAAACCACCGTCAATCTCGACCACGTACGGCTTGCGATCGCAAGTCAGGCGTACGGCTCGCCGCGAAATCATTATTTCCGCTCCAAATTTCTGGGCCTGGACGTAGGCCCGGCCCGCGAGATCTAGGCCGGAAATACCTGTGGGAAATCCCAGATAGTTTTCGATCTTCGAACTTGAACCGGCTTGTCCGCCGGGCGCTGTCGTTTCCACAACCAAGGTACTGAGTCCTTCCGAAGCCGCATACACAGCCGACGAAAGACCCGCAGGTCCCGCACCGACGATGATCACGTCACGCAAATGCTCCTGGTCGATTCCTTCATTGAAGCCCAGGCAATCGGCGACCTGCTCGTTCGTAGGATTCCGGAGCACGAGCTTGCCTTGGCAGATCAAGACCGGCACACAGCTCGCGTCTACGTGAAATCTATCCAGAAGATCCTGCACGCCAGGATCATGATCGAGGTCGATATAAGAGTAGGGATGACCGTTTCGCGAAAGAAATTCTCTGATCCGCAGTGTCCCCGCGGAATTGCTTGATCCCAAGACCACTACGTCTCCCCAACCATGAGCGATCAACTCGATGCGCCGCAGAATAAAAGCGCGCATGAAAATGTCGCCCAGTTCGGCGTCGCTTTGCACCAGTTCTTGCAAAGTTATCCGATCGATTTCGATGATTTCCCCTGCATCCCGCATGCGTGCCCGCATAAGGCTGCGACGGCTGGAGAGCATGGTGACGTCACCGAGAAAATTTCCTGCCCCGTAAACGACGATCAGTTCCTCGCCGACGCCCGTGCTCCGCACAAGCTCCAGCACGCCAGAAATAACTACCACGAACGGCAGATTAGAATCACCCTGCTCGACTAGCACTTCTCCCGCAGACGCCTGACGCTTTTTCCCGTGTGCGGCAACACGCGCAATCTGGGCAGGAGTCAACGTTGGGAATAGCTTTTCACGCTGTTCGGGAGAGATCGTTTCCCATGGGGTCTTTTGCGAGGCAGAGTTCATCATAAAAAAGCCGGAGACTCGATCATTGACTTTCCCTTTAACGGCCCCCACGATCCCTGTCTCGATCGGCGTCACAGCCAGGCTGTCAGTCGCTGGTAACTCCGTTCCTTATGTCAGTAGCTCAGTTAATCTTGGAGGCTTTCGGGTGCTCAATCCACGATCAGCGCTTGGAACCGCGGGCGCGGAGTTCTCCCTCGGCACGTAACCAATCTTCTTCCGGTGATCCGTAAGGACAGCCTCTGGCTTGCCACAGTCCATGGGCGAGGGTCGCAATTTCGTCGTGTCCGAAAGCTATGACGCCATGTCCGACCGCTACCGCCTTACTAAACTTGTTAGCCGCTTGCGAGTGCTCCAATGCTTGGCGTGAATGTTCGTGGCCCGTCATTCCTTCGCCTGTTTCGTGCTTTTGGGCGACGCGATGGGCCTGCGCGGCACGGTCGTGTAATTCGGCCGCGTGATGGTTCTCATAGGGGAATTCACTCTCATAACCGGCAGACTGAAGAGACCCTATCTGTCCTGACTTTGTGTGGGCTTCTTGTGCAAGTTTGTAAGCGTGATCGGAATACTCCAGGGCCCGCTGCAAATGCCAGCTTCCCAACTCGTTTTCCCCTTTTTCATTATGTTCGGCAGCGGTCCGATGAGCTTGCGCCGCAAGTTCGTGCTCCTCGGCCGTTTTCTTGTGCGCGTCGTGCACGTTTTCCTCCCAGGGAAGCGTAACTCAACGATTTGATCGAAGCCAGGAACCACTCTCCCGGCCTTTGCCGCTATTCAGCCCTCCAAAGACATTCGGAAACGTGGTCAATGGACGGCTGAAGCTCTTCAGATGGAGCCGTGGCTGTCGACATTCAGTGACGAGCGTAAGTCATCGTCCAGACTGCCTTGTCGTCGTGGTATTCATCACTGGGTGGCCAGTTTTTTGATGAATGGAGACACGTTCTGTTAGAAGCAGACGCCCTAAATCGGCTCGCCGAACCTTACCTCTGAGTTGCAATTGAGAGGAAAACTTAACGGGCACCGGCCCTGATTGTCACGTGCATCCAATATCTTGCCGAAAGTGTCGCACTAAAGCACGAGGCGGTCCCTCGTGCCGCCATACCTGACTCCACGAACCATTTCTTTCTCGTACATACTCTGGGGGAATCCGAGTTCGATGTGGCTTGCTCCATCGAGTGATTTCAACTGTTCGCTGGAGAGTTCCAGATCCAAACTGGCGAGATTGTCCTGGAGTTGAGATACCTTCCGCGCTCCAATGATCGGGATTACTGGCACGGTTTGATAGCGTAACCAAGCGAGGGCGACTTGCGCCATGCTGCGACCGGTCTGTTCGGAGACCGACTTCAACGCTGGGATGATCCGCGCCGCGCGCTGTTCCTCGGGAAGGAAGTCCTTCGCTGCCTCATGGGTCATCCGCCCGCCGTCAGCTTTCCCTTCACCATGATATTTCCCGGACAGCACGCCACCCGCCAGCGGAGACCACGCCACCACTCCCGTGTGCAAAGCTTTCGCCATGGGAATCAGTTCGCGCTCGACGGTTCGCTCCATGAGGCTGTATTCGATCTGTAGCCCGATGAACTTTGTCCAGCCTCGAAGGTCCGCCAGAGTATTTGCCTGAGCAATCCACCAGGCAGGAGCGTCCGAGATGCCGACGTAGACAACCTTGCCTTGCCGAACGATATCGTCCAGTCCGCGCATGACTTCTTCCACCGGTGTGATCCCATCCCAGACGTGCACCCAGTACAGGTCGATGTAGTCGGTTTGCAGTCGTTTCAAACTGGCTTCCACTGCTTGCATCATGCTTTTGCGGTGATTCCCCGCCGCATTCGCATCGTTGCCGGGCACGGCAAGGGAGTATTTCGTGGCTAAAACGACGCTCTCGCGATGTCCCTGCATGAAATCACCGAGGAGTTTCTCGCTCGTGCCATTGGTGTAGAAATTCGCCGTGTCTATGAAGTTTCCGCCTGCCTCGCGGTAGGTCTCATAGACTTTCTGCGCTTCAGCTTTTGGTGATCCCCACCCCCACTCGTCGCCGAAAGTCATGGTGCCTAGTGACGCTTCGGAGACCCGCAGTCCGCTCTTGCCGAGTAATCTGTATTTCATAATCGTGCTCCTTTCGGGTTCAGCAACTCAGGAATTGATTCCGCGCTTTGCCATATACAATCGGCTGTCGAAGCGCCCATCTTCAAAAACCGTTGAAACAGTGAGATGCCGCCATTTCTCGGCTTCGCTCGCTCGCGCAGCTTCCGCTTGTTGCACGCGCTTTTCCGCATCTACACCGAGGATCAGCCGCACCGGCACTTCGTCGCTATTCGCCAGTTGAACAATTACATCCGCGATCTTCCGAGGATCGCCTTCCGCACGCCCTTCGAGTCCTCGCAACATCTTGTGTATCGAACCGACCGAGGCCTCGTAGTCCGGCAGCAGGTCCGGCATATTCTCACTCGCGCGCCGTGCCCAGTTGGTCCGAATGCCTCCCGGCTCTAGCGTGCAGACCTTGACCCCGAACGGCGCGACTTCCATTGCCAGAGAGTCGCTGAAACCGCCGACGGCCCACTTGGCCGCGTGATACGGAGTATTGCCAGGAACCGCGATGCGACCACCGACCGAAGACACCTGAAAGATGTGACCGCTCTTCTGCTTGCGCATCACAGGCACGGCGGCGCGTGTTGTGTGCACCACGCCGTAAAAGCATGTGTCCACCACCGCTTGAAAGTCCGCAGCGCTCATCTGCTCGAATGGCGCAAACTGCCCATAACCAGCATTGTTGACGAGCACATCCAAGCGTCCGAAAGTGTCCACTGCTGACTGCACCGCGCCCTTTGCTGCGGCCTCATCGCGCACTTCCAGCGTAACGGGCTTCACCCGCGCTCCATACTGCGCGATCAGAGGCGCCAGTTCCTCCGTCCGGCGCGCTCCGGCTACCACGCTGTCGCCTGCGGTCAGCGCCGCCTCGGCGATGTCACGTCCCAACCCGTTTCCGCTTCCCGTAATCAACCAGATCTTTGGCATGGCAAATACCTCCAAACACTCTCACGAGTTCAGTGTGAGTACTCACTCATTTGTACGATGCCCGGAGTCTTCACTTGGTTATGCCGGCCCAGAACATTTGAAAGCCGCTATCCCGGTATTTATTCGCTTTGGATGGGTTCGACACCGTGAGGTCCATGGTCGCATCTCCCAAGGCTGCTAACGACTTCGAGATCAGTTCCGCCGGGAGATCATTCCGAAACACACGCTGCTCAATCGCGTCACGAATCATGATTTGGAACTCCACGAACGGCGCGCCACTGGCGTCTTTGGACTCCTTGGTGAGTACCTCCGACACCTGTAGTTGCGCCAGTACCTTGCGCTGCTTAGGATTCGCAATACCCCAATTCACATAGCGATCCCAAACATGTCGCAGCCTGGTACGAAGATTCTTCTTCCGGGGGAAATCCGACATCATGGCGTCTGCGAGTTCCAGCTTGATCTCCCGGTAAAGGGCATTGATCAGATCATCTTTAGTCTTGAAGTACGTAAACAGAGTTCCTTCGGCGATGCCAGCTTGTTTTGATATCTCTGACGTTGGGGCAGCGGTAAGACCCCGCTCCGCAAACAGGCGGGTCGCGGCGTTGAGGATGGCATTTCGTTTGTCTTCGCTTTTAGGACGGGCCACTGAGCTTCTCTATTACTGAGTGTATACTCAATAATACAGGGGAAGTATGCGGTTGGCAAACGGCCGAAACAGAATTAAGACGCCCAAGCCTCGGATAGTCGGCCAGGCGCTTGGCGGGTCTTGGCACAAATTCTGGAAAGCTCCCGAGCGCCTCTTGTTTCTAGCGGATTGCTCTTATTGAATTCGTAATTTACGCAGCTCTGGTCTAAAGATCGAGCATTATCCATGTTGGCGCATGGTCGCTGGCGTTTGCCTCTCCGCGCGCCCATCGGTCTACACCACCGTCCACGAGCCGGTCCAACACCTTTGGCGAGAGCAGAAAGTGATCGAGTCGCATGCCTTTGTCCTTCGGCCACCGTTCATATTTGTAATCCCAAAATGTCCAGAGCGGCCCGCCCGGATGGAGCCTCCGCATCGCGTCGGTCCAGCCTTGAGCCAGCAAACGCGCAAAAGCTTGGCGGCTTTCCGGTTGGATCAAAGCGTTGTTATCCAACGATCGAGTCGGATAGATGTCTTGCGGTGTCGGCACGACGTTGTAGTCACCGGCCAACACCACAGGGGCGCCGCTCGCCATGAGTTCGGCGGCATGGGCAACCAGGCGCTCAAACCAGGCCAACTTGTAGTTGAATTTCGGTCCAGGCTGCGGATTCCCGTTGGGGAGGTAGATGGAAGTGATCAGGACTCCCTGAACGGCCGCTTCGATGTAGCGGGCTTGGTGATCTTGAGGATTTCCCGGCAAACTTGCGCAGGTCAGCACGGGAGCATGGTTTCGCGCGAGAATGGCCACACCGTTCCAGGAACGTTCCCCTTGCCAGACTGCTTCGTACCCGAGACTTCGCAGGGCAAATATCAGACTGGGCGCCAGGCGTTCTTTTTTGTCGCCGTGGACACTACAAAGTGCTAGAAATGTGGTGAGCCCCGCCTTCGTCTCAGCCCAGAAACCAAACTGCGGAGAATTGCAAATGAAGACCGTAAGAATATTAGGAGGATTGGTGTCGTTGGGCTTGGTCGCGGCGCTCGCCGTTCCCTTGGCTTCAGCAAAATCACAGGCAGCTGAGCAGCAGGCCACAGCAGCCAAGGAAGGGATGCGAGATCGATTGCAGACGGCGGTCGAGACCTTGAATCTCACAGACGACCAGAAACCTAAACTGAAGGACATCTTCGCGGATGCGAAGACCTAGAAAAAAGCGAAGATGAAGGAAATCCACGAAGTGACCAAGACCAAAGTGAACAACGTACTAACCCTGAACAGCAGATAGCGTTGAGGAGCAAGATGGAAGCTGCAAAGGCGAATGCTCCCGCGCAGCCGTAATCTAGTAGCTATCTACCGAGAGAAAGCGCCCGGTTTGGAAAAAGCCGGGCGCTTTTGTTTGTCCCAGCACCGGAATGGGGCGTATTGACGCCCACAGGAAGAACTGGTCAAACAGGGCCGAGCAGTCCATTGAGGCAATCAAGCAACGGAATGAAGCCGTCGGTCTTCGACAGAACAATCGTCACGCCGAACGCTGATGACAATGGCCCATTCACTTCGTCGGCGTAGATCGTGAATAAAACTACAAGAACTTCAGGCATTCTCTTCTTGAATAGATTCGCGGCTTCTACGCCGTTCATCATCGGCATTGCCAAGTCCATGATTACCAAGTCGGGATTTAATGCCGGCCCTTTCGTGACTGCTTCAGCGCCGTGCGAAGCTTCGCCACAGACTCGAAAACGCGTGCAGTTTTCTATGGCTGTGCGGATTGCGATGCGGGCAATCTCGCTGTCGTCAACGATAAGGATGTTCTTCACTGGCCGTTGCAATGCTGGCGCATGGTCCTCAGGAGTCTTTAGTGCACTCAAAAGCATCGGGTGCCTAGACCCGATCCAACATGCGCTCGAATTTGGCGCGGATAGCCTCGGCTCTTAGCTCTTTATGCTTCGCGTCGTGGCGGATAATGTCATCGGCGGACAGGGACTCTATTTGGTCCGAATGCTTCGGCATGCAATTCTTTACTAGGGTCCGAAGCACCTCCGCATAGCGGCGCTTTGCTTGTGGTGATATTTCCACGTTCTCTCCTTGAGGTCGGGCTCTCAACGGGACCGACGCTTAATTTTCTTGTGACGCAGGGTTGCGAGCCAGCGCGGCATCAACGGCCTTGACGAGTGCTGTCAATCCGTTAGCCTTCGAGAGCACCGCTTCAATCTCGATTGCCGCTAGATACGGTCCGATGTTTTCGCTGTACATCGTGAACAGAATAATGGGAACCTCTGGCATCAGTTTTTTAAGGGTCCGGGCGGCTTCCGCGCCGTTCATCCTTGGCATCCCGAAGTCGAGCAGGATCACATCAGGTTTGGATGCAGTTGCCTTTTCAATGGCGTCGAAACCATCGGAAGCCTCGCCGCAAACTTCCAGATCGCCTCGTACTGAAAGAAAGAGTTTGATGATGTCTCGAACGGTGCTGCTGTCGTCGGCGATCAATACTCGTTTTGGCATTATGTCGGATACCCTACGAATAAAATATCGTGCGTTTTCCGGCACGGATATACCCCATTTGCCGTAGCGTCAGCCTACAAGCAACTCGGTACGGATGTTGGTAGCTGCCCCCTGCCCAAAAGGGTTCCCGTAACAGCCTGCCCAGAAACCCGCTTTGCGGATCGCGCGTTAGCCTAATGTTTTGCTTGCCCATAATCCCCGTTCCGGCTTGCTCACAACCGAGTGATTTTGGATCGGCTCCCGCCGGACGTTGATTGACTTGGTGTCGGTACGCTCTATCGGCTCGCCGCAGAGGCTTCCAAAATTCGAGAAAAGGTTTTCTGAACTCCAATGTCCGGCAAGTGCGTCTGCAAGAAATGTCGATTCACCTTCATGATTTCATGAAGGTGGCAGACTGCTGGGGCTGTAACGGTGTTCGAGCCTTCAGTGGAGGAGAGTTTCTGCTATGCCGGTCTGAAGTAAATGCGCAAATTGTGGGGCGGCCAAGGGCCGACTAAAGAGGTAGCCTTGTCCTTCCGCACAGTGCCGGGCCTGAAGGAATGCGAGCTGTTGCTGCGTTTCGATGCCTTCGGCAATTACGCGCTGCTTGAGGTTCCTGCCCATATCAATTATGGCGCTTACGATGGCCGAGTCATTCGGATCGCCAGAGATCTGGTGGACAAAGGACTTATCAATTTTCAAGACATCGATGGGAAATTGCCGGAGATAGCTGAGGCTGGAGTAGCCGGTGCCGAAGTCATCCACAGCAAGGTGCAGCCCCATCATTTTGAGCTCTCGAAGTACAGCAGCTGTGGATTCGACATCATCCATAAGTACGCCTTCGGTGAGTTCGAGGTCGAGATAAGCAGCATCCAAGCCGGTTTCCGAGAGTATCGTCCGGACACCTTCGACGAAACCCTTGTCGTGGAACTCAACGGCAGAAACATTGACGGAAACCCGCTTGAACGGCAGTCCCGCATCCTGCCAAGCCCGTGCTTGACGACATGCCTCGTGAAGTACCCAATAGCCTATCTGGAGAATCAGGCCACAATCTTCGGCAATGGACACGAATTGGGATGGAGAGAGGAGTCCTCGATCCGGGTGCTGCCAGCGAATCAATGCCTCGACTCCCGTGATTTCACTCGTGTCGAGATTCACTTTCGGCTGATAATACAACAAGAACTCTCCTCGCTCGAGAGCGCGGCGCAGGCTGCCTTCGAGAGATTGCCGTTCCACCGACTTCTGATTCATTTCCGCCTTGAAGAACTGGAAATTGTTGCGCCCGCTTTCCTTAGCGTGATACATCGCCGTATCCGCATTCTTGATCAGCGTTTCGGCATCTTCCCCGTCTTCCGGGTAGACGCTGATACCAATGCTGCCATTGATATGCAGTTCTTTTCCCCCGATGGAGTGGGGTTCACTGAGTAAAAGAAGTATTTTCTTCGCGCTCGTACCCGCGTCTTCCGGATAAGCAATCTCCGAAAGCAGGATCACGAATTCATCTCCGCCCTGGCGGCTGACCGTGTCGGAACCGCGCACGGCACTCAGCAAACGTTTTGAAACGGACTGAAGAAGCCGGTCGCCGATGCCGTGTCCCAGGGAATCATTGATGTATTTGAAACGATCCAAATCCAGAAAGATCACGGCAATCGGCCGGTTCTGCCGGCGGCCTAGGGAAATTGACTGAGTGATCCGGTCGTTAAGCAACAGACGATTGGGCAAATTCGTAACCAGGTCGTGCTGCGCGGAGTGCGTCATTTGAACGGACATCGCACGAGCGGCGCTCACGTCATGAAAAACAATCACTGCTCCGATCACGCGGCCTCCCCGGTCGTGGATTGGCGCCGCGGAATCTTCAATGGCAGATTCGAATCCGTCGCGGCGTATAAGGATGCAATTCACAGTCAGTCCCACCGTCCTATTTTGCTCGACGGCCATCTCCATGGGGTCTTGGGCGGTTTTGCGAGTGGTCCCGTCAATTATTCGGAAGACCTCAGCGAGGGTTTTGCCTACGGCTTCTTCGCGGCACCAACCGGTCATGGTCTCCGCCACGAGATTAAGATATCTGATTCTGCCAAAAATGTCGGTGCATAGAACGGCATCACCAATCGAGTTGAGCGTAACCACCGCGCGTTCTTTTTCTGCAAACAATGCATCCTCAACGATCTTACGTTCGATTGCGTTGCGCAGTGCGCGCGACAGCGAATAGCTATCGAGATGGTCCGGCAGGAGGTAATCCTGGGCTCCGCGCCCTACGGCCTCTTTCGCCAGGGCTTCGTCGACGTCGCCGCCGAGGATCAAAATTGGGACGTCGGGCGAGGCTCTGAACAGCTTGTCGAAGGTCTCGATCCCACGACTATCGGGCAACGACAATTTGAGCAAGACAGCAGCAATTCCTTTCTTGTCCAGGCGCGCAAGACCATCGGAAAGTTGGCGAACCCATTCCACGTCGAACGAACCGCAGCCTGTGGTGGCAAGCGCCGTGCGAATCCTCGTGGCGGCGGCCGGATCGTTTTCAATAAGAAGTATTTTCGAGGCGGGAACTGATGTGGTCATTATGTGTCTCATCGCTGCATTTCGGTTTCCGGCTTTAGCTCGAACCATTCTTGCAGCGCAGCGGCGCCGCGAAACGTCTTCGAATTTAGTTTCCCTGGGACGGTCATCCAATAAACGGTTGCGCTATTTGTCAGGCTGTCGATGCACATACGCTCATGCGTCTCCCTGCACGTACTCGATGCATTCTTCCTGAGCCACAGGACATTCCCTCCCACGATTTCATTCACCTCAATGAAGCCGCGTTCGCGAGCGACAGTTTGAAACCCTTGAAGTGTCTCCATGGATTCTTCCCTCCGGGTTTATATGCACCCGACTTACTGCAGAGCGTTCTCGGGAATTTGCCTGTCGAAAAACTCAACCCCACCTACTGAATTTCCGCCCGGACGTCTTTCCATTTGACGTGACGCTGCCGTAGACGGCTCTTTCGGTTGGGTAGTATTCCTGCGACCCCCTCCGGTTTCCGCTGAGTATATGAACAAGCAGTCCAATACTGAATGGCTCGTCACAGTAAACTCCTCGCGTGGGCTGCGCCGAAGGTTAGAAGCTCTTTTCACTTGCTCGAGGTCGGGATCAGGTTTCGACGACATAGCCAGCCTTGACAAAGTGCCGGGGTGGCAGTCCTTCTTCCGCGCCAACTGCCCCCCAGGCTCAGTTCGAGTTAACTCGCAGTTAGAATACATAGTGAGGTTATTAATGTCTGTACAATATTAAACACGCGGTACTAAGGAAGTACTAGGGGTCAAATTAACCTATACGGCACACAATTCCGGCGCACCCCAACCTGAAATAGCGACAGTTGAATCGTGCTGTACCTCGGTAAGCCTCGCCGCAAACTTTCAGATCGCCTCGCAGCGCGAGGAAGATTTTGATGATGTCTCGGACAGTACATCCTTCGGTGGAGGTCGGAGGGGGGCAGCAAAGAGACTATGGAATTTCTGGTGAACACGAAAACGCAGGTGCAAGGCCAGGTGAAAGTAGGTTCGCTGGTGGCTATGGCTTATCAGCCAACCGATAGCGGGCAAAATCTGGCCGTGAGCGTCGCCGTTCGAAGCTAACGCAAGAGGCGAGGGTGTTAGGGAATGGAGATTATCGGTTCGGGTCCGCCGAAGAACCTCCGGAATTGACCTACCGAACCTAGTCGGACGGGCCGAACACGGGTGAAGTTGCCTTGGGATTTGTATAAACCTTAACCCGCCGCCTTTTTCTTCACTGCTCCACGCCCGAGGTCGTTACTTGGCGTTGGCCATTTTGCCCGGGCTTCACGCTTATCTTTTCGCCCGTCAATGAATCCAGCACTAGACATTCTGGACAGTCGGCAAGTTGTCCCATCTGCGCATGAACGTCTGCCATCGTTTCAGCCGCAGCAACCCACAACGGCGATCCATCATCGAGCCGGAACAAGTCGTATCGAGGCATGATTGAGGCTAGCAAATACGTTTTCGGCCAAACTGTGCAATTTTGAACATTTCTCCGCTAAATAGTTGGGAAGTTAACACCATTGAGCGCGGTACTCGGTCTAGCTCGTACCCATCATCTCGTGCGCCTTATCCACGAGTTTCGACAGCGGCTCATTCTTGGATCCGACCTGTAGTATGGTTACAAACTAGTATTCTCATATCATGAATTCTGCGAGCGTCCCGGGCATACTCCCGTGAAGAGAATGTCGCCTTACGAAGAAAGGGTGCGCTGGCTGAGAGCTCGATTTCAAACCATCGAGAAAGGGCAACGTGAGCGACAAGAATGGCCTTAGTAAAGGACCGACAGGCTACGGCGATCCTGATTTTGCCTCGTATTTACGCCGATCTTTTGCTAAGTCGATGGGATATTCCAACGAGATACTTGGTCGTCCCATAATTGGAATAGCTACCTCGGCGAGCGGATTTAACAATTGCCACCGCCTGATGCCAGAGCTTGTCGAATCCGCCAAGCGGGGAGTATTGGCGGCTGGTGGACTGCCAATCACGTTTCCGACGATTTCCCTGGGCGAAGCGTTCCTTCACCCGACAAGCATGATGTTTCGCAACCTAATGTCTATGGATGTAGAAGAGATGATTCGTGCGCAACCGATGAGCGCAGTGATCCTCGTTGGCGGCTGTGACAAAACGGTTCCCGCCCAATTAATGGGAGCGATTTCGGCTGGATTGCCCGCCATACAACTCGTAGCTGGGCCGATGATGACCGGCCGCTATCGCGGCGAACGCCTGGGTGCCTGTACGGATTGTAGGAAATATTGGGCTAGATATCGATCGGGAGAAACAAGCGAATCGGAACTCACCGAGATCGAAAAT
>Ga0210394_10000842_pt1 | contig 56141 bp, 50 predicted proteins | sample IncBWC12MmetaG_FD_160121 | JGI IMG/M metagenome (GOLD analysis project Ga0210394, IMG submission 160121) | Forest soil microbial communities from Barre Woods Harvard Forest LTER site, Petersham, Massachusetts, United States - Inc-BW-C-12-M | ecosystem: Environmental > Terrestrial > Soil >...
AGCGCGAGCGTTTCCGAGTCGGTCTCGCCGTTTGCCGCGGATCAGCGTCCGTGATAGTCAACCACGAAGGAACACGAAGGGCACGAAGAAAATCTCAAGGACTCACACCGTAGTGTGACCTCGTGTCTTTGGTGGTTGATGAATTTGGGACTGCACCTAAACCCTAGTCGGGATCCTGATCCTCGCTGGGCTGCTGCGTAGGCTGTTGCGGGCGCTGCTGGGGCACGGAGGGCGATGCATGTTGACGAGCCGTCCCCTGGTTCAGGCTGGCACAATCAAATCCTCCTCCCCCACCACGGCCACCGCCGAAACCGGCGCCAGCTCCCGCGCCGGCAGCACCGCCACCACCGGCTCCACCGCCACCACCGGCTCCGCCTCCCATGGCCTGACCCGACGCACGCGCTTGGTTGCGGGCTTCGCTTCTTTCTGCGCGGCAGGCGTTCATGGCCTGCTCCTGATCCGGCGTAATCAGAGTCGCCATTTTGCCGCGCGCCTCCTGGTGAATCTGGCGAATCTTCAAAACTCTTTGTTGCTGAGTGATGGCCGGATCGTTGCAAACGGCTGACACTTCTGCGCGCGTGGCGGCCATGATGTTGCGATGTGATTCCATGACCGATTCAGGGATGCCCGCCTGTTGCCAGCAGGGCTGGGGACGAGAAGGAGCGGAAGTGTCTCCGCTTTTGGCAGCCGGCGTGGCCGCAGGCGGCGGGGGCGGTGGCGCGGATGAAGATGAAGACGACCCGCTTTGCGCCAGCAACGGACATGCCCCGGCGAGCGCAAACAGCAGCAGCGCCCATAATAGCTGCTTCGGTTTAGTCATTTTCGGTTTGGATATGCTTGGTTTACTCATGGAGGTACCTCCGGTAGAGCTAACACTAATCTTAGGCCAAAAGTTGCCGCGGCGGACAGGCAATTGTCAGCGTGAAATATCGTTACCCCACGGGATCCTTCTGACGCGTCGCTTTGACACCTGTGAGAATCCCGACTCCCAGAAGTACGATCGCGCCCACGACAATCCAGTGCGCGGGCATATGCACCAGGTAGGCGGCGTAAGTCAGTCCGCCGATCAAGATTGCGAACCCAATCGCGTAAATTCCGAACGACATGGCATCTCCTTGTCGAGTCAGGGGTGGCGGATCTGGCCCGAGAACTCGGCTTGCTCACTGCGGGAAAACGAAGCCCACATTATTATTGGCTGCCAGCGGCACGCTAAACAGGCTCGGGAAAAGCCGTCGGGAAGCCAGGCGAATGCCTCAGGCGCTAAAGCGCGTTCCAAGTTTGAACGACTTAACGGCACGAGTAAACTCGTGCCCTTCCCAAAACCTCGCCCGAGCTTCGGTTTTTCTGCAAGCTGTAAAGCAGTGCCCTTCCCACAACTCGCGCGAACTTCGGTTTTTCTGCGGCCTTAAAGCCGTGCCTTTCCCAGAGCCCATTTATGAACTGGCTCCTATGTTGATGAACTGGCTTTCTGATTCTTGACCTGCAGATCATTCACGACCTGCTTCACGTTAGGCACGCTGGTGGCCACGTTCGCGGCCTGGTCGCGCTTGTACTCCGAGTTCACCTCTCCGGTGAGTGTGACTACGCCGCTCTTCACTTCGTATTTCACGACGTCGTGCATCTTGCTCTGGATCAGCGCAGCGTCGAGATTCTCCTCAATGCCTTTATCCAGATCGGAGTTGACGGCCTTTGCGTCTTCTTCCACGCCCACGGGAATTACGGCAATCTGATCTGCGACGACCTGTGCGCCCGCGAAAGACTTTGCAAGGGATTCGGCTTGTGTCTTGGCACTTTCACTGGCAACGGTTCCTCCGAGGGTCACTACGCCCTTGTCGCGATCCTGACTGACGGAGACGGCCTTGAAGCCTGCCTGATCGAGCGATTTGCGAATGTTGTCGGAAACATCGGGTGACTTCGCGGCGGTCTGCGAGCATCCGGCCATAATCCCGGCGGCGAGCAGCGTAAGAATGGTAAAGAACAACTTAAGCATTTTCATATTTTCCTTTTGATTCGATCTAGATGAATCCGGGAGAATGAGCAACTTCTACCTGCGGAGACAACTTATAGGTTCGCTCACTTGCTTCGGGCGCGCTGTGCAGAATCGCTCACTGTGTGCACGGCGGAACGTTGATGATTGCTTTCCGAAGTACACACAGACCCTCGATGCAAATGGCGATTTACAAGACGATCAATTCTGACCAGTCTTCCCAAACCTAAAGGTCGATACTGGCGACTCACAAGGTTCTGACGTCTGAGGGAACCTCGTGAACAAATTTGGTTTGTGGAGGTTTCGATGAACCTAAGTCAGCTGGATACAAGAGTGATTGTGCTCGCCGCAGTGGTATTTCTGATGATCGCAGTGCTTGCCTGGCTGTACCTGCGAAATCGCAGGACTACGACCGCCGGCCTGCGGCAGAAATTCGGGCCTGAGTACGATCGGGCAGTCCTAAAACATGGGTCAGAACGAAAAGCAGAAGCGAAATTAGTGGATCGCGAGAAGCGGGTGGAAAAGCTCAACATTCGCGAGCTTGATCCGATGGAGCATGAGCGTTTTTCAAAACAGTGGGTGTCGGTGCAATCCCGTTTTGTCGATTCTCCCAAAGGGGCAGTCGCAGAAGCCGATGATCTGGTGTCCTCTTTGATGAAAACTCGCGGCTATCCCGTATCTGATTTTGATCAGCGCGCCGCCGACATTTCTGTGGACCACCCCCGGGTGGTGGAGAACTACCGCACTGCACATGAAATTGCGCTGCGGGTTGGAAAGAACGAAGCAACCACGGAGGATCTGAGAACCGCGATGATTCACTACCGATCTCTATTCGACGAACTGGTGCAGGCGCCAACCGTTGTGGAGAGGAAAGAGGTGGCATGATGGCTGAACTGAGGACAAAAGAAGGGGACCTTACTACGGCCGACCTGGCGAGCTTCGGTATTCTGCCGAAGCAGCCCGAGGGACCCAAGCTGGTGAAGGGCCAAGAGCCGAAAACGCTGGACAGAACGGCTGCAGATCCCATGCCTCTATTTTCCGAATCGGAGATGGAGGGTTTCCGGTCGCAGTGGAGCGAAGTACAGACTGGTTTCGTGGATGAGCCGCGCCGGACGGTCGAAGGCGCGGACAAGCTGGTTGCTGCGGTGATGCAGCGACTCGCGGAGGGTTTCGCCAATGAGCGGTCGGGCCTGGAAAAGCAGTGGGACCGCGGCGATAACGTGTCCACTGAGGACCTGCGAGTTGCTTTGCAGCGCTACCGTTCCTTCTTCGACAGACTGCTGAAACTGTAAGGACGGACGAGCGTTGGGATGCAGGAAAGCTCTGGCGCCGCAGCGGCGCCAGAGTCGAATCTTATTGCTAAGGAGAAAGAAAAAATGACTAAGCCAAGCACGGAAGACCGAACCGAGGGCAAGCTTCATGAAGTGAAGGGCAAAATCAAAGAGGAGATCGGAAAGGCGACGAACGACCCCAATTTGGAAGTGGCAGGGAATGCGGAAAAGAAAGCCGGGAAAGTTCAAAAGTGGATTGGCCAGGCTGAAAAGGCTGTTGGAGAATAACGGATATCAATGCTGGGTTAAAAAAGCGGGGCGGGCGTGAGGGTCGAAGGTCGCCCCCTATGGCCGACGTTAACCCATGCCCGCCCCTAAACCGGCTGTCCCCCCCCGGGACCGCCGCATAAAAGCAAATGTAGAATACGATTCTCGCAATGGTGTGACTGTTCAAGATTGCTCACTTCCCCAGATTGTTCGGAAAGCAGTCTGGATCATGCACATTCCGCTGAAATAAAACACGGAGAACGCCTGCTGGAATTAAGTGTGTTCCTTTTTGAACAGACTGCTCATGCCTCGACTTGTCATTCTTCTTGAATCTGGTTCGAGGACACATCCGCGCTTCGTCTAGTTCACGAAAGGAACAAATACGATGGCAAGAGGTGGGTTGTTGTTGCTGCCCAGTCTGTTGGCGCGGCCGGACCATGCGGACAACTCGGAACATCCTAAAGAGCCGACGACGGTTCAGGGTTGGGTGAGCCGGTCCAGTGAGGATTTCATGGACAAGAGAGAAATCAATTCTCCAAAGTTGACGGCGAATTTTCTCCTCTGGATTTGCGGCTTCGGAGGCTTACTGCTGCTGATTGTCCTGGCTCATTTCGTCTGGAGGATTTTATGAAGTTGGCGCCGGCTCTAAATTCTCCTCCGGTTTGAAGGCTCTTCCGGTCGATGCTGCCCGTTCCGCTCGCCCGCCTGGGTAATCGTTCAGGGAAGGCTCTGGCTTCAGTCAGTTCCTTATAGACGAGCAAGACAGGGGAAGCGAATGTGAGCAGTTTTGAACAGACCGTCAAGGCCATGCCGAATAGAGTGAAATCCCAAGCTGCCATGCGCGCCCAGACTCTTAGGAGGATTCTATGAGAAATATATCCCTACTGATCGGTGCACTGGTTCTGCTGGTCACGGCGGGGTTTGGACAGCCTCCGGAGCCGAGCAGCAACACCGGCCAAGCCAGCATCAAGGGATGCCTGGGTGGCTCTGATGGTAATTACACGGTGGCGCAGGACGGCACCAACCAGATTTTAAGAATCACCGCCAGCACGGTTGACCTGAAGCCAGATCTCGGCCGCCACGTCGAAGTAATCGGGCATGAAGCGTATGTGGCTGGGGGTTCTGACCACAGCGTTATGGTCACCGCGCTGAAGGTGATCTCCGAGCACTGCGCCACCGCGACCGCCCGCGCGGGTGCTGGGAGTATCGGTACTGCCGCGGCGGCCGGTAACACGCCCACTGCGACCACCGGCGCTTCTGTGGCAGGTGCCACACCTACTGCGACCCCAGGTACTACGCCTGTTCCTCCGCCGCTGGCCGCGGGAACGCCGCCGCCGATTGGTTGTACCACTTGTACCTCTACGCCAGTCCAAGTCAGCCCTCCGCGTGCGATGGTTCCCGGACAGACTGGTCCAGTCCAGATGCCTGAGGAAGGATCCAAGATTGAGATGGTAATTGGTGGCGCTGTGCTGACCCTGGCCCTAATGATGATCTGGAGCAAGCGAAGTTGGCATCAGGGACCCGGATAGCCGTGAACAGCCAGACTGGCCTGCGACCTGTAACACTGTCGCGATGGCTATCGTCTCTAGCCGTGCGCCTCAGTTTTTTGTGGGATGTTTATTGGGAAGCGGTCTCTGCGGAGACGGCGGGAGGGCGGCTGATCTCCAGTTCTTCCGCAGACTTCGACGAAAAGTGCAGGGAGACTGCGTCCCCGGCCATGAATTCGATGCCCGCTCCGGTCTCGGCTTCTGCCGGGAATCCATTCAATTCGTGCTGCGCATAACGCCAGAACTTGACCGCTCGGACTGCCGCTTCCGCCAATACCTGTTTACCAGTTAGCACTTCAACCTCTTTGACCCGGCCATCGGTGGCAATTACGATTTTCAGATCAACTCGGCCCGAAACATTGGCAGCGGGCGAAACCGGATAGACGGGATGCCCTTGCGGCGCCTCTGCCACTCGCAAACGCGAGGCAGGAGAGGAACCTGGCTTCTCATCCTTCAAGAACGTAAACACGCGGTCCTTTCGAGGAGACGGAGCCGAGTTGCTGGCTTGCGGACGAGCAGTCTGTTGCTCTTGAGGCAATTGAGGCAATATGCTTGGTTCCTGCTCAGCCGGGGCGGCCGCTTCTAGCGGTGCTCCGCGGCTGCCAGGTGGCTCAGTCGGGGTAGCCGCGTTTAGTGGTGCTCCGCGGTTGCCGGCTGGAGCATGATGGCGCTCAGACATCCACCGTGACCATGCCAGCCCTGCGAAAATTATCGCAATCCCAATTGTTACGCTGGCAAACCTCCAGTTAAGCCACTGCACATCATGTTTGTCCCTGGGAATAGCCACGAGCGTCGCTGGATCAAGCGGCTCCGCTACAAGCGCTGCGTCAGGTTCCGGCTCACCGCTTGTTGCCTCGGTGCGGAATAGCGGAACGCGCTGCGGCGAAAGGTCACCTGGGATCCGGCTGGCGCCAGCGCTATGATTCGACGGTTGGAACTGAGGGAAGATAGTCGCAGCCTGTGGTTCTGGGGTGCTGCGGAGTTGGGGTATGATCGGCTCGGTGTGAAGAGTCTCCGGAGCATCGCCTGTCAACTGCCGCAACAGATCCCTGACTGCCTGGTCACGCTTCTCGGGCGGATTAATGAAATAAGCTTGCGCCCAGCGACCGAGATTCCGCGCCAAAAGTGGATTCGTTGCGGGGCTCAACTCCTCTGGGGGCAACACCGGGGACGCGGGCTGCTGATCCTCACGCGGTAGCACCAGAAATCTCCAAAATAACCCAAGGGAAACGAACAACCAACTTGATCTTGAAACAGCCTCCGGATCTCCCGATCTGCGTGATTCTCAATTGGCGGACTGGATTGATCGGAACCGATCAGGCTGGCGGGGTACAAGAGTCAAGGCGTTTTCGCCGAATCGATTCGTGATCGCATTGCCTGCCAAGTGAAGTCGAGAGTGTGGAGAACCGGGGCGGGCGTGAGGGTCGAAGGTCGCCCCCTATGGCCGACGCTAACCCATGCCCGCCCCAAAATCGGCTGTCCCCCTAGGGACCTCCGCATAAAAGCAACTGTAGAGTACGGTTCTCACAACGGCGTGACTGTTCAAGATTGCTCACTTTCTTCAGATTTTTTGGAAAGCGCTTACCTGCCTGTGGTTCAGATTCGCACGCTCCTCACAACCGGTTTGTGAAATTGCTCCGATCTCCCTCAGGGCAAGGAGTTTCTCCCCACCATAAGACTGTGTTCACTTTTGACCAGTTTTTAAGCTGGGTTGTTACCTATCCTGCTTGCCTACCTACGGTGGAGGGGTTGTAGTTCGCAACAATTGGATCAAAACTTCGCGGAGTTGAGGCAAAGGCTAGTGGAGATCCTAAGTGATGGAAGAGAAAGAGGCTCAGAGCTGATCGCGAAAGATGCGCGGCGGATGGATGGTCTGCTCAAAGAAATCTACCGGGAAAACAAACGGCGGAGCTTAAACAAGATAATCGGAAGCAGACTCGATTCAGTGCTCACTTTTCTGCACGGAGATGACTTAACACAGAATCAGGACATCACATGGGCATGGGTGCAAGTCTTAGTCTAGTTTCGGCAGAAGCGGTGTCGGGTGAAAACCGCGGCATTCTGGATGAGCAGTTGTTTCTGAGAACGATCTTGCTCGAGAGAAAGAGAAGCGAGCGCTCGCGAAAATCTTTCCTGCTCATGCTGCTGGACGTGGGGAATTGCCTGCCTTCGGGCCGGGAGGAGGACAAGGTTATGAGCAAAATGCTCTCCGCACTCTTCCTCTCGACTCGAGAGACCGATGTGACCGGTTGGTACAAGGACAACTCCGTTCTGGGAGTGGTGTTCACGGCGATCAACCTCGAAGACCGAAGTTCAGTCCAGAGCGCCATTGTGGCCGGGATCAGCGAAAGCCTGAGCAACCACTTGACCGGCGCGCAGTTTGATCAGATCAGCATTTCGTTGCATCTGTTCCCAGAGGATTGGGACCATGAAATCCCGAGACGCGCAAGCATTCCGGAGCCTTACCTTGATCTTTCAGAAAGAGATTCGGGAAAACAATTCACGTTATGAAGCGCATCATCGAGATTCTCGGCAGGGCCCTGGCGCCAGTCCTTTTTTCTCCCCTGTTCCTGGCCGCCGCCATGGCGATCAAAATGACCTCCAGGGTTCCCGCGTTGCAATGCGCGAGAAGGACAGCATGAGCATCCAGACCATAAATCCACTTTCGGACGACCGCTGGGATCGCTTAGTGGCTCACCACCCGCGGGCCTCAGTCTTCCATCAGCGCGGTTGGCTGGAAGCCTTAGGCCGCAGCTATGGCTATCAGCCACTTGTGCTCACGAGCGCGGCCGCGGATAAACCGTTGCGGGATGGCATTGTTTTGTGCCGCGTCTCCAGTTGGATTACGGGAACTCGTCTGGTTTCGTTGCCGTTTTCCGACCATTGTGAGCCCCTGCTAGACGAGGCCGGCGAGTCAGAGGAGTTCGTGAACTGTTTGCGGGAGGAATGTGGCCGCAACCGGTGGAAATACGTCGAACTGCGGCCGTTATTTGATGTGCAGGGTGCAGGTTACGGTTTGCCGAACAGCAGTTCGTACTGGTTCCACGAACTCGACATAACACCCAGTTTGGAACAGCTATTCAAAGGACTACACAGAAGCTCTTTTCAAGGAAAAATCCGGAGGGCAAACCGGGCGCGACTCACTTATGGGGCAGGCCGCTCAGAGCAACTGGTGAACGATTTCTACCGCCTTCTTTTGGTCACAAAGAGACGCCATAAATTGCCTCCACAGCCGCGAAAGTGGTTCAAGAACCTGGTCGAATGCCTGGGCGAAAACGTTGAGATTAGAGTGGCACGAAAAGACAGTGTTCCCATCGCTGCAGTTCTCACTTTACGGTTTGGATCATGCATCGTTTACAAATACGGGTGCTCCGACGAGCGGTACCACAACCTCGGCGGAATACCGTTCCTGCTCTGGCAACTCATCGAGGAAAGTAAAGCCTCGGGGGTTCAGCGGATCGACCTTGGCCGTTCAGATTTGGACAACCCAGGCCTGATTGCTTTCAAGGACAGAGTGGGCGCAGCCAAAAGGCGACTGACCTATTATCGCCATACGAATGGAGAAGGAAACAACGCGCCGATGCCTTGGAAGCCGCAAGCCTTCTGGGGCTTTTCCATGCTGCCTGACGCTGTTCTGTCCACGGCCGGCCGGGTTTTGTATAAGCATGTTGGCTAGCCGGGCCATCCTGGACCACGAGGAGTTGCGCGCTGATTAGTCCTCGTCCAGATACTCGCCGGGAACATCATCCTGCGGCACCTCGTGGGTGTGAACCTCTTTCTCCTCGGCGTCATCAGCCTGTTCCACGCCCGTCACGGCGTCGGCCTCGAAGGCGTTTCCCTCCTCGATCAACTCGGACACACTCTCCGAGTCCGCACCTCCGATGTTGGACAGTCCCTCTAAATCTCCTGATTGCCCGCCCGACCTGGTTCTCAGTCCTCCGAGAGCAAATGCCTCGGTATCCACGCTCGGGTTTCTTCCCCGAGCCCGTGTCCTGAGTGGCGCCGGCGTCTTGGCACCGGTTGTCTTCTTGACGGGGGTCTTGGTTTTCACCGCCGCCTTTTTCAAAGCGGGCTTCTTCCTGGCTAATTTCTTCTTCGGAGTCCCGCTCTTCTTAGGCGGTTTCTTCTTAACCATCTTCTTCATCGGCTTCGCTTTCTTCCCGGCAGATCGCTTCGGCTTGGTGCGCTTGTTCTTAGTTTTCTTGTTGGCCATAGGCGCAGTCTATCACCGGTACACGACGGGCGAGTGGGGCGTCTCCACGCTGCATGGCTAGTGCTCACTTACGTCCCCGCTCAAGCAGAGCTTGGACGGGCACCTGCGCGGCCTTTGTGTGGCGGCGCATGGGTAGGCCAGCCCCCGATGTTTGGAGTCAGCTTTCTGCAGCGAAAAATAGACAATCTGTTTACACTTCCGTGACAAACGCAGACGGGTGGCCCGGGTAGGATTCTTGCGACCGAGGCAGAGAGGCCATGGCGTCAGCCCGGGAAACCGGTTGGTTAGAGCCAGGCACTGACTTCGCGTTCCAAGGAGACTTCAACATGCAGCACCGCACTATCTCTCGCACACTCTCTCTCACACTCAGCCTGGGCCTGGTTCTGATGTTTTCCAGCCTGGCCTCGGCGCAGTACACGATCACGAATTTGGTTTCCAACCAGGCTGGAGTGGCAACCTTCACCGATCCCTTGCTGGTGAACGCCTGGGGTCTGGCTGATTCCAAGACCGGACCCTTCTGGGTCAGCGACGAAGGTACCGGCTGGTCCACGCTCTATACCGGCACTGGCCAGCCGCAGTCATTACAAGTGGTTGTACCTTCGGCGAGCGGAACGGGGGCGGGATCTCCGACCGGCATCGTGAACAACGCTTCGCAGGATTTCAAAGTGCTGGGCTGGCCTGCCATCTTCCTGTTTGCCACTTTGGATGGAACGATTAGCGGATGGGCGCCGCAATCCAACCCCAACACCGCCATCATTGCGGTGAACAACTCGACTTCCGGCGCCGTTTACACCGGGCTGGCGATCAGCAGCCATGCATCGGGCAATTTCCTGTTTGCTGCGGATACAGCCAACAACAAGGTGGACGTGTATGATGCCAGCTTCAATCTGGTGACCTCGTTCACTGACACCACCTTGCCCGCGGGCTTCACCCCGTTCGGGATCCAGGACATTGCCGGCAGTGTCTATGTATCGTTCGCCAGCTCCTCCGGAGGGGCGGGTGGCTACATTGATATCTTCTCCGAAGCGGGCGTTCTGACTAAGCATTTTGCGCACGGCACGCCGCTGAACCAGCCCTGGGGTTTCGCAGTGGCGCCCAAAGGTTTTGGTCCTCTGAGCGGTGCGTTACTGGTCACCAACAACATCAACGTCAAAGGCACCATTAACGGGTACAACCTGAAGACGGGAAAGCTCATGGGCACTCTGAAGGGCACCACCGGAACGCCGATCCAGATTGACCAGCTATGGGGAATCGAGTTCGGCGGGGGCACATCCAGTAATGGTTTGAAGACTCAGTTGTTCTTCACGGCGGGCCCGAACAATAACGTAGATGGGCTCTTCGGAGTGATTGCGTACCCATAGAGCATGACCGCAGAATTGAACAGCAAGGCCGCCAGAGATGGCGGCCTTTTTGCGTGGCTGACGATCCCGGGTTGCGGTGAAAGGTCTGCTATGATCGTCGGCGGAGGGGGAATCAATGGCGAGTCTAAAGGGACTAGTGTCTATGGTGTCGGAGTTACGGGCGGAGCGAACGAATCTAGTAAATCAACTTAGGCACGTGGACGCGGCTCTTTCAGTTCTGGGCAAGCTGAACGGCGGGAGTTCGTATACCAGACCAAGGCGGACTCTTTCCGCCGCGGCGCGAAGGAGAATCAGCCTGGCGCAGAAAGCACGCTGGGCAAAACGCACGGCGCACGGTCAAGCAGACGTGGCGAAACCCAAGCGCACCATGTCGGCTGCGGCCCGCAGGAAAATCGCCGCCGCTCAACGAGCGAGGTGGAAGCAGCGGAAAGCTGCCTGAGATGCTTTGCCGTCAGGCGCATTTGCCTCTTGGGGCTTGGGCGATGCCCACATCTTCAGACTCAAAAAATGCTTATGGAACTGGGAAAGACCAGCAGCGGGTCTCCGGCGTGGCCGAACCCCAGCGATTCCATGTCGCGGTGCAGTTCCTGACGGTCTCCCTTGAAGTATTCGCGATTCATTTTGGCGCGGGAGGCAGCGCGCTGTATGCTACCTGACCAGTAATTCTGCACTACGCGCTCTCGCCGTTTGCTGCGCTGCAATTCTTGCGCCCATGATTTAGCATCAATACTGCCGATGGCGACTGGCATAGCGCTCAAACCAATTGCGAGCAAGCCTCCCCTAGTGATTGCGGGCCTGAGTCTTCTGGCTGTGCTTGGGTTCTTCTTCGTCGGTCGCCTGACCACCCGGTTTCGGCTGCAAGAACAGGCACTCGGACGCCGAATGTACGAGGAGGGTCTGGCGGAACAACGGGCGGGCAGACCGGATCGCGCCATTGAAGACCTTCGATCTGCGCTCACCTACGACCACGACCAGTACCGGTACCAGCTGAGTCTTGCCCGCGCCCTGCGGGACACCGGGCACACCGCTGAATCGGAAACCTACCTGCTCACCTTATGGGAGCAATCGCCGCAGGATGCCGCCGTCAACCTGGCTTTGGGACGGCTGGCTGCGCGAGAAGGCCAGCTAGACAAGACGTTGCAGTACTATCACAACGCCATTTACGGTGTGTGGGCTTCTAATCCCGACACCAATCGCCTTAACGCGTGGTTTGAGTTGATCGAGATTCTACTGCGGCAAAATGCGCGCCCGCAAGCGCAGGCTGAGTTGATCTCGCTTTCCGCCGAATTGCCGAAACGAGCCGATCTGGAACTCCGGGTGGCGAATCTGTTCGCGCAGGCGCAGGACTACGAACATGCTTTGGGCGCATATCAGCGCGTGCTGCAACTGGACCGGGGAAACGTGGCTGCCTTAACCGGGGCTGGCGAAGCTGCGTTTGCCGTTGGGCGCTATCGCAGCGCGGACCGCTATCTGCAGAGCGCCGCCAGAGGCAATCCTCAGGATGAGCACGCCGCCGAGATGCTCAGGACCAGCAACCTAGTGCTGGAAGCCGATCCATTTGGTCCGAGAATCTACGGTGCCGAGCGCAGTCGGCGGCTGCGCGCCGCCTTCGAAGCAGCCGGGGAGCGTCTGAAGGCTTGCGCGGTCAGCGAAGGGATTGATCTAACGACCGGGCACAGGCTGCCGTCGGACGTCGAGTCGAGTGACCTGCCCTCTCTCAACGGACGTTGGGTTCAACTGAAACGCAAAGTAGATCGCCTTAGCCAGGCCAGTTCTGACGAGACGCAAGACGAAATCATGAGTCTTGTTTTTGACATCGAGCAGCAGACAGCGCAGCAGTGTGGCCCTCCCTCGGGTATGGATCAGGCGCTCTTGATCCTCTCGCAGAACCCAAATGGAGTGGAGCGATGAGCGAATCGGCTGTTGGCGCTGCGGGTAAAACTTTGGAGGTGCAGCGGGCCTCAAATGGAGCGACGGCGGCTGGCGGCGAAATCCGCAAGAAGCGCTGGTATTCCCTGAATCCTGCATTTCGAGAGGACCGCTTCTTTCTGGTGCTGTCGGTTTTTATCGGAATTTATTCCGGCCTGGCGGTGGTTTGCTTCCGGTTGGCGATTGAGTGGACGCGCATTGGCCTTCTCGGTCCCGCGCCCAAACCTCATGACTGGCGCCTGCTTGCCGCTCCTGGGCTGGTAAGCCTGCTGGTTGCGCTCCTGGTAATCCATGTATTTCCCGAAGTTCGTGGCAGCGGCGTCAACCAAACCAAAGCGGCGCTTTACATTTTCAACGGCTACATTCCGTTTCGCACCGCCGTCGGGAAGTTCATCACCGCAGCGCTGGCCATCGGCGCGGGCCAGTCGCTTGGGCCCGAAGATCCTTCTCTGCAAATTGGAGCAGGCCTGGCTTCAGCGTTGGGGCGCCGGATGGACTTCTCCCGGGAGAAACTGCGCCTGCTGGCTCCTATCGGCGCGGCCGCCGGATTGGCGGCTGCTTTTAACGCGCCCATTTCGGCAGTGCTGTTCGTCATTGAGGAAGTCATCGGACGCTGGAGCGCAGGCATTCTCGGCTCGGTCGTGCTCTCCGCCATTTCCAGCGTGGTGGTGGTTCGCTGGTTTCTGGGAGCGCAGCCGTTGTTTCGCATTCCGGCGGTCACATTTCTGCGTCCAACGGAGCTTATCGCGTATGCTGTGCTCGGGATCGCCGGCGGGGTGGCGGCGGTGATTTTCGCTAAAGCTATCGGCTACCTTCGCCCACGTTTGCGGGCTCTGCCCCGCTGGAGTCAGTATTTCCTGCCGTCATTGGCTGGGCTGTGCGTGGGCTTGATCGGATATCTGGGCGCGCCGCAGGTCATGGGCGCAGGCTATCAGTACATGGATCAGGCCATGCACGACCAGTTCACCTGGAAGCTGCTGGCAATTTTTGCGGGCCTCAAGATCGTCGCCACAACACTTTCCTTCGTCAGCGGGACGCCGGGCGGAATGTTTGCTCCTACGCTGTTCGTCGGGGCCATGCTGGGAGGCGCGGTGGGCGGCGTCGAGCGCCTATTCAATCCACACCTCACGGGTACGACCGCGACCTACGCTCTGGTGGGAATGGGAGTGCTCTTCGCCGGATTTTTGCGAGCCCCCATGACTTCTGTGTTCATGGTGCTCGAGGTCAGCGGGAATTATTCCATCATCGTTCCAGTTATTGTCGCCAACGCCATTGCTTACGTCATTTCGCGCAGCCTGCAGCCGATGCCCATTTTTGATGTGCTCACGCGGCAGGATGGGCTCGATCTACCCTCAATGGAGGAGCAGCGGGAGGAAAGCATCCTGCGGGTGGAAGATGCCATGCAACCCGCTCCTGTCCCGGTGCTGGGGTCGGAAGAATACATCGAAGAGGCGAATCAGAGAATTCAGCAAGCCGCCGAGAACGTTTTTCTGGTCCGCTGCATTCCGACCGGTTGGACTACGATCACTCGCGATTTGTTAAAACGGCTTGCCGGGGAAGGCAAAGGCGAATTGAGCATCGGTTCCGCGCTTCCGCCGAACCGATTGCCGTATCTTCACCCCGACTCTCCGTTGGAGATGGCGCTGCGCTACGTTTATCAAACGCCGCTGGTTCCGGTGGTCAGCCGGGCGGATCTCCGCAGACTCGAAGGGGTGATCTCGAGCGATGCAGTGCTGAACAAGTACCGGATGGTGAGTCGGGACGATGAGATCTAGGGAGAGAGAAAGGCTGGACAGAATTAAGAATGAGGGGCGAGATGGAGTCTCGCCCCTTCATAACATCCTACTGAGTCTGGCCCACGATGTGATCGCGCCGGTTCTGCGACCAACAGGACTCGTCGTCCACCCCGCAGAACGGTTTTTCCTTGCCATAGCTCACCGTTCTGATGCGGTCAGCGCTTACGCCTTCCTTCACAAGCTGGTCCTTGACGGCATTTGCTCGGCTGGCGCCTAGAGCCAGGTTGTACTCATCCGAACCGCGATCATCGCAATGCCCTTCCGCAACGATCGAAACACTGGGGTGCTGCTCCAGGAACTTTGCATCCGATTCCGTAATCGGTTCCTGGTCAGCGCGGATGGTGTATTTGTCGTAGTCGAAGAACACGTCCTTCACGTTGCGGGCAAAAAGCTCCTGCTCGGACAGTGCGGACTGCGCAATCGGCGGCGCGGTCACTGTGACGCGGGTGCCGGCATTAGCTGTCCCCCCGGCTCCCTTCGCTACGAGTTCGTAAGTGGTGGACTCACTGGGAGTAACACTTCTGGAGCCTGAACCGGCAACCGAGCCGATTCCCGCAATGGTGATTTCAGTGGCATGGCTTGTGTTCCAGGTCAACTGCGTGGACTGCCCGCGCTGGATGGCCGCGGGACTAGCGGCCAGCGTGGCCGTGGGTGCAGGAGGTTGCACCGCCGGGGGCGGCGGAGGCGTTACTTTGGCCACCTTTTTTGCGCAACCTGCCGAGAGCAAGACGACGATTAGAATCGGACCGAATTGGACTAGAGAACGACGCATGTGTTTCCTCCTCGGCGGACCTGTGCCGCCGGATGATTGCTAGGAAAACCCGATCAAGCATCCAATGTAGGCGCGGCGTCCCTGCCCGTGCGGGTACAATCGAAATTCCTACCTAATCAGAGCTTCCCTAATAAAGTGTTTGAGTTTTGATTCAAGGTGCGCGTGTAAGTCCGCGGCGGGAAGGTCAACAGCGAAGCGGAAAGATAGAAGCCGGGGGGCCAGCATTCGGAGCACTCATAGGAAATGGCGATACAACCGCGCAAGCGCCGTGGAAGCTCACGCCGTCCTTCAGGGCAGGGGTCACGCAGGCCCGATGATTAGCAGGGGTTCGAGCGGCCTGCGCAATCGACATGCGTATAACCGCACAATGGCGTTCGGCGCGCAAAGCGCTGGCGGGGCCATAGGTGGCGGCAAATGGGCCAGCGGCGGCGTGGCACAAGAGCAGTGAAAGCGTGCCAAGACTAACAATCAAGGCCAGAGTTTTGCCGATTCGCAGGATCACGTGGTCTTAACGTGGCCTCCTCAAACGTCCGATTCGGACAACTGCCAAAAGTATGTGCTTTCGCGGGGGCGGAGTCAAATACCAATAGTGTCGGGAGGGTCCCTGGAATTAGGATTACTATCGGCGTCGCGAGCAGCGGAGCCACCAGAGGGTCGGTATTTGCCATGAAGAAAAATATATGGAGAGCAGTGATCGAGGTGGGTTTCATCATCTTCCTGTTTTATTCCAATCTCCTGATGGGAGAATTTGAGCGTTCGGGGATGGGACAGAAGAGAGGTATAGTTTGGGCAATCGGAGATGTTCTTACCGCTGCTAATTTTGAAATCGCCATGATCGCTGCGCTCATCGGTTATGCTTTTTTTGAATTTCTTCGAGAGAGATTCTAGGCAAATGTGGCTCTGATTCCTGGGTGACAAGGTGTGATTCTCAGTCGACCTTCAACAAGTACCAGATGGTGAGCCGGGACGATGAGATCTAGTCAAGAGATCAGCTTCCTACATATCTGGCGTAAAGACTCCGCGCCACTGCCGTGTCGGTCGTTCCCTTGATGATGGCCCTGCCGTCGGGAAAGAGAGTCATCTCGTAAGGCTCATGCCAGAACTTCAGGACAAAATCATTGTGGCGAACCGTTCCGTGCGGCTTTAGCCGTTGGCTCATGTCTGCGAGATCCACCGGGCGGTGGCGCTCGTGAATCTGCACTGAGTCGCGGCCACACAAGGTGATGTGGGGACGGCCTTCTCCCGCCAGATGAATGAAGTCGCGCTGGCCGCAGGCTCGGCACCCCGGATGCGGCTTGTCGGCTACAATCTCAGAGCGCTGGTTGCTCCACACATCGAAGGAAAGCAGAGTGCGGCGGAGGCAATCCTGCGCGCCGACCAGCAGCTTGACGGCTTCGGTCGCTGCGATTGATGCCGCGAGATTGACGGCTGAGTTTAGGATGCCCGAGGTCTCGCAGGTCTCGACGATTCCGTGCGGGGGATCGGGAAAGATGCATGCCAGACAGGCAGTGTTACCGGGAAGAACGTTCAGGGTCACGCCGTAGCTGCCGACAGCGGCGGTGTAGATCCAGGGCACGCCGTGTTTGACCGCGAAATCGTTGATGAGATACCGGGTTTCGAAATTATCGGTGCCGTCGAGAATGATCTGCGCTTGGGCGAGCAGGTCTCCGACGGTTGCAGGCGTCAGGTCGGCAACCCGAGGCTCGACGGCTATCGCGGAATTGAACGCCGCAACCTTCCGGGCGGCGGCAATGGCTTTGGGCAGCGATTGCGTGGCATCAAATTCATCGAACAGGGTTTGCCGCTGCAGATTGCTGGACTCGACGTAGTCGCGATCAATCACCCGCATGGTCCCAACGCCGGCGCGCGCCAGCAAGGAAACGAGCGCCGAGCCGGTTGCGCCGCAGCCTACGACAGCGATTCGCGCTGCGCACAGCTTGCGCTGACCTTCCGCTCCGACTCCGCGAAAGAGCACTTGACGAGAATAGCGGTCATCCAGGTTCAATAGAGATCACCGTTTGCGGGACAGCAAACCATTATTATAGGTGGTGAGGGATTTCGCCATACGAAGTAAAGGCCATAGGCACTAAAAGACGAGGGCCTCACAGCCAGCCAATATCTCGGCGGGGCCGGTGCGGAACACAACCTGGCCGATTACCAGGTCATCGAACCAGGTGAATTGTAACCAACTCATTGGGGAGCAGGTTTGCGACTAAGGGGAGTTTTGCTCACGACCCTGACTGCACTGGCGTTCACGGCCCCCGCCGTGACGGCACAGGCCTCCCCAAGCGACGCCACGCAAAATCAAGCTGCTCCCCCGCCGCAGGGGACTGGATTGCCCGGCGCGATTGGGGAGTACCAAGGCCTGATCGTAGGGGACATTGGTTTGCCCGATTTGCCGGAGCGCGATCGTAAAGAAATGCTGCAACGGCTTGCGCAGAAAACCGGCGAGGCGCTGGACCGCGCGCTTATTCGGGCGAGCATACAGAATCTCTACGCCACGGGCAGATTCGCCGATATTCGCGTCGAAGCGGAGCGCACCGTGGACGGCAGGGTCTCGCTGACATTCGCTACGACGCCAAATTATTTTGTGGGCGACATCAATGTTGAAGGCGCGCCCAGCCGCCCCAGTGCCAGCCAGATTGCCAATGCCTCGAAACTGCAATTAGGTGAGTTGCTCACCAGAGAGCGGCTCGACCGCGCGCTCAAGAACATTCAGCAGCTCATGGAAGGAAATGGCTACTACGGTTCAACCGGCCTGGACGAGGAGCACCGGAATCCCGCGACGCAACAGGCTGGCATTACGTTTCGCCTGCACGCTGGGGCGCGTGCGCACGTTGGGGAGGTCACCGTCACCGGCAAGACGAACTACTCCGAGGGGCAAATCCAGGACATGGCGAAGATGCACCCGGGTGATCCGGTCTCAAGGCAGCGCGCTACCGAAGCGCTCGACCGGTTGCGCAAGAAGTACCAGAAGCAGAACCGGTTGCTGGCACAAGTGGAAATTTCGCGGCAAGAGTACCGCGCGGCCGCGAACGCGGTAGATTACACCTTTGATATTAATGCCGGCCCGATCGTGGATATTGTGGCGGAGGGGTTCAAGATTAAGAGGGGAATCATCAAGCGCAATGTTCCGGTTTACGAAGAGAATGCTGTCGATGATGACCTGCTGAACGAGGGACGCCGCAATCTGCTGAACTACATGCAGACTCGAGGCTACTTCGACGCGCAGGTTGCCATGAACAGGAGTTCCAATGCGGACGGCAGCCGGCTGCGCATCGCTTACGAAATCGTGCCGGGCGTGATCCACAAGCTGGTGAAAGTGGAGATCTCGGGCAACAAGTACTTCCGCGACGAACTACTCCGTTCCCGCATGCAGGTTCAGCCGGCCGGACGCCTGTTCTCTCATGGACGCTACGACCAGGTGATGTTGACCAATGACGTCAAGGCTCTGGAGGATCTCTACCGGGCAAACGGCTTCGAACAGATAAAGATTACCGGCAACGCCACGGACAATTACAAGGGGCGGGCAAGTGACCTGGCCATCACCGTCAAGGTGGACGAAGGCTCCCAGACTCTGGTGGGCGCATTTCACATCGAGGGCAACAGCGCGTTTTCGAAAGCGCAGCTAGCATCTTATCTGAATACCGCCGAAGGACAATTGTTTTCCGAATTCAACATAGCGCAGGACCGCGATAACGTCCTGAATTACTACTTTAATCATGGCTTCCCGCAGGCCACCTTTGAAGCCGCCGCCAAACCGATTCCAGACAAACCCTATCGCATGGAGGTTACTTTTACGATTCATGAAGGCGAGCGGGTTTTCGTGGACCGGGTGCTACTCTCGGGATTGCATTTCACGCATCCCTACGTGATCCAGCGCGAGCTGCAGATGAGTTCCGGCGATCCGCTGAGCCAGATTGACATGCTCAAGACCCAACAGCGGTTGTACGACCTCGGCATTTTTGGCCTGGTGGACACGGCGGTGCAGAATCCTGACGGAAACGAAGCGAAGAAAAACGTTCTGGTTCACGTGGAGGAAGCGAAGCGGTACACGTTCAATTACGGTTTCGGATTCGAGTTTCAAACGGGACAACCCGCGATCGGCAGCAATCAACCGCTGGGGAATACGGGGGTGAGCCCCCGTATCTCGCTTGATATTACGCGCTTGAATTTTCGCGGGCGCGATCACACCATTTCCTTCAAGGCCGATGTGGGCGAACTGCAGCAGCGCGGGCTTATCAGTTACAACGCGCCCCGCCTGTTCGGCAGTCCCAGTTGGCGGCTGTCTTTCACCGCGTTCTACGACAACACGCTGGATGTAACGACTTTCACTTCGCAACGCCTGGAAGGATCGGTGCAGGCCGAGCAAATTATCAACAAGACGAGCCTCATGGACTACCGTTTTACCTACCGGCGGGTCAAAGCCAGCAACATTGAAATCAGCGCCGAGGAAATTCCGCTGCTCTCATTACCGGTGCGGGTGGGTGAGCCCGGGTTCACCTACATCCGCAACAAGCGTGACAACGATCTGGAAAGCACCAAAGGCAGCTACAACACCGTGGACGCTGCCGTGGCGTCGGGATATTTCGGCTCGGAGGCAGACTTCAGCCGCATCCTGGTACAGAATTCAACGTACCACGCGTTTGGCAAGAATCGGCGCCCGGACAAGAAATTTGTATTTGCGCGCTCCATCCGTATTGGAGTGGAGAATGCATTTAGCAATACCAATATCCTCCAGCCGGGCCAGATCTGCCCGAACCCATCACAGACAACCTGCGCTCCCCCCACGGTAATTCCACTCGCAGAGCGATTGTTTATGGGCGGGGGAAACTCTCATCGTGGCTTCGGACTCAACCAGGCAGGCCCGCGGGATCCTACGACAGGGTTTCCGCTGGGAGGAAGTGCGTTGTTCTTGAACAATCTCGAACTCCGCTTTCCTCCAGCCACGCTGCCTTTCGTGCAGGACAATGTGAGCTTTGCAATCTTCGAAGATGCCGGCAACGTATTCGTGAATGGCCGGGACATGCTGGATAACCTGCTGCGCTGGCGGCAGAAGGACCCCCAACTTTGCCTGCAAGCCAGCACCGCCAGCGAGTGCAACTATAGCTATATCTCCCACGCGATTGGAATTGGGGTGCGTTACCGGACCCCCATTGGACCGGTGCGTTTCGATTTCGGGTACAATTTAAATCCGCCGGCGTTTCCGAGCACTCAGACGGTCACTAACAGTTCAGGCCAGCAGACCAGCACTTTCGTGCCGCAGCACGCGCCGCACTTCAACGTTTACTTTAGTATCGGGCAGAGTTTTTGATGACGAAGCTTTGGATGAAGACCAACCTGGTAGTTCTCGGCGTTATTTTGATCCTCGCCGCAACCACTTTGCCCGCACGTGCCGGTGAGGTCATTGACCGCATTGTGGCCACCGTAAACGGGCATATCATTCTGCAAAGCGACTGGGATGATGGGCTGAATTACGAAGCCTTCAGCAACGGGCGTTTGTTGGATGAACTCACGCCCGACGATCGCAAGGGTGCGCTTGACAGGCTTATCGATCAAGAGCTGTTGCGCGAGCAAATTCGCTCCGTGGATTTTCAGCATGCGCCGCAGGAAGAGGTGATGAAACGCCTGCTCGAGATTCGCAAGCAGTACGCGGGCAGTGAGACCGAGCGGGGCTGGCAAGCAGCCCTGCAACGTTTCGGACTGACTGAGAGTCAGCTCAGGAAGAACATCGTCTTGGAACTGGACTTGATGCGCCTGGTGGATTCCCGCCTGCGGCCTACGGTCAATATTGATTCCAAAAGCATCGAAAGCTACTACAACCATGAACTATTGCCCCAACTGCGGGGAACTGGCGCAAAAGAACCGCCGCTGGCCGAGGTTAGCCCCAGGATCAGGGAGCTGCTCACGCAGCAGAAAATGAATCAACTGCTAACCGCCTGGTTGCAGAATCTGCGCTCCGGAAGCCAGATCCGCACAGAAGATGGCTCGGCAGGCGCGATGCGATGAGCGGAACCGGCGCCAATCCGCGTCGGCACAGGTTTTGGAAATCGCTGCTGGCCGGGGCAGCTTTTCTATTGCTGCTATTGGGTCTCGCAATCTGGTACACCACCACGAGTTCATTCCAGGCGGTGGTACGTCAGCGGCTGGTGAGCAAATTGGAGAGCGTTACCGGCGGCCGCGTCGAACTTGGCGGAATCCACACCATTCCTTTCCGGTTTCAGGTCGAGGTCCGCGACCTGACCATCCATGGACGCGAAACAGCAGGCGAAGTGCCTTACGTGCATGTGGACAGTGTGGTCGCGCGAGTCAAAGTGATTTCCGTGCTTGGCGTAGAAATGGGGTTTCGATCGTTGGTGCTCGATCATCCGGTGGTTCACATCGTTTGGTATCCAGACGGGAGCACGAATCAGCCGGAACCCAGGAAAGTACGAGCTTCGGCCGGGGCCGCGAAGTTGTTCGCTCTCTCCGTTGACTCCCTTGAGGTACGGCGCGGCGAATTACTCTGGAAGGATGAGAAAATTCCGCTGGATTTTGTGGTCAAGGATGTCTCTGCCAGCCTGGACTACTCGTTCCTGCATCGCCGCTACGATGGCAGCCTCCTGCTAGGCAAGGTGGATACGGCTCTCAAAGATTACCGCCCGTTTGCCTGGATGACGGAAGTGCATTTCACGCTTAGTCACAACAGCCTCGAAATCAAGTCACTGAAAGCTAGTTCCGGGCGCTCCTCAATTGAGGCCCGCGGGCGCGTGGAGAATTTCCAAGAGCCGAAGGCCGAAGGCGGGTATAGCGTCAGCGTCGATCTGGCTGAAGCTGCCGCCATCGTCCGAGGCTTGCAGATGCGGCGCGGAATTGTTCTGGCGGAAGGCAATGGTTCCTGGAACCAGCGCGAGTTCTCGACCGTGGGCAAGCTGAAAGTAAAGGATTTCGAGTGGCGCGACGATACGGTCAAACTGAACAATGTCAGCGGATCCAGCGACTTCTCAGCCTCGAGTCAGCGGCTGACTCTTTCGCATCTTCAGGCGAAATTAGTGGGCGGTAATGTCGGCGGTGACGCCGATATTTTCAACTGGCTCGGCGCTGCTTCCACAAGAAACGACACGTTGAAAACCTCCAACCAGCCCAGAAGCACGGTTCGCCTGCGGGTGAAAGATGTTTCCGTGGCGGAGATTGCGACAGCCTTATCGTCGGCGGGTAGGCCATTCGACCGGGCGAATTTCGCGGGCGTGGCGGGCGGCAGCGTGGAGACTCGCTGGCGTGGCAACCTGCGCAGCGCTGAAACCGACATAACGCTGGATGTGGCGCCGCCCGCACAAGCGAAGCCGGGGCAGTTACCGCTGAATGCCCACGGCCACGCCATCTACGATTCGGCCCGAGACGAACTGCGAGTGGAAGAGTTCGAGGCTTCGACTCGCGCCACTCAGGTGCGCGCGGCCGGCACACTTTCCGGGCGCACAACCATGAAGCTGTCGGTCATCACCACGGACCTCGAGGAATGGCAGCCAGTTCTCGCAGCCTTGGGATACTACGAGCCGGTTCCAGTCAGGCTGCGCGGAAGCGCTTCCTTCAGGGGCACTGCCAGCGGCAAGCTTTCCGACGTCATGTTTTCGGGAAATCTTCAATCGCGGGACTTCGATATATTGCCGGCGGGCGCGAAGGAGATCGACTGGGATGGGGCCGCTGCGGACATTCAGCTCTCGCCGCACATTTTCGCCCTTCACCACGGCACCCTGCATTCCGGCAGCACCACCATCAGCTTCGATTTCAACGCGGGCCTTCAGGAAAGAGGATTTACCAACTCCAGTCCCTTCACCGCTCGAGTGGAAATGCGCGACGCCGATGCCAGCAAGATCCTGGCCCTTACCGGGCTGAACTATCCGTTCAGCGGGAGAATGAATCTATGGTTGCGAGTTTCGGGCACCAGAGCTGCCCCGGCAGGGCAAGGCGAGATTGAACTCTCCCGTGCCGTGATCTATGGCAGGCCGGTGCAGGCGTTCCAAGCCAAGCTGGTTTTCGCCGGCCCGCAGATTGATCTGAGTGATCTCCGCGCCACGCAAGGCGACGCGCTGGTGCTCGGCTCCGCAGCCTACAACGAGGCCACGCATGCTTTTCGGTTCAACTTGAATGGAAGCAACTTTGATCTGGCACGCGTGTCGCAACTTCAATACCGACGGTGGAACGTGGGTGGGCGCCTGGATTTCAACACGCAAGGTTCCGGCACGCTGGATTCGCCCCAAGTCAATGCCCGCATTCAGGTCCGGGATCTAGCGCTGGACCAGGAGCGCATGGGCGATTTCACTTTCGATGCGGTTACGCAAGGCTCTGAACTTCGCCTCACGGGGCGTTCTCAGTTTCACGCTTCGGAGCTGGACGTGGAAGGCAACGTTCACCTGCGGGGAGACTGGCCGGCGACGGTCAGCCTGCACTTCAATCAACTGGATGTGAGCACGCTGCTCCCCACATATATCAAGCAAAAGATGACGGGGACCTCATTGGTTGCAGGCGACCTGCAACTGCAAGGGCCGCTAGGCAAGCGGCGTGACCTGGCCGTTACCGGCAACCTCAGCAGCCTTTCGACGGAGGTGCAGCATGTCCAGGTCCGCAACAACGGGCCGATCCGCTTTGCGATTTCCGGACAATCTCTGCGCCTTCAGAAATCGCGTTTTGTTGGGGAAGACACCGACCTTGCGCTCGAGGGCACGCTGCAATTGACTGGGGACCAACGCCTCGAATTGCGCGCCGATGGACATGCGAATCTGAAGCTGATCCATAGTTTCGATCCCGCGTTCACGACTTCCGGAGCGGTTGCGGTTGATCTGGTGGCTTCCGGGCCGTTTGCTAAACCGGTGCTGCAGGGCCGTTTGCAGATCACCGACGGAGCAATTGCTTATGCCGACCTGCCGAGCGCGTTGAGCGGCATCAACGGTTCCCTGGTTTTGAACCAGGACCGTTTGCAGATCGAAACCCTTACGGCACGCACGGGAGGAGGGTCGGTTTCCGTGGGCGGATACGCCAACCTGTATAACCGTCAGCTCAATTTCGACCTCACCCTGCGAACCCAGGACGTGCGCTTGCGCTATCCTCCGGGCGTCAGTTCGATCACCAACGCGCAGTTGCGTTTTGCCGGAACCCCGGCCGCGTCCACGCTTTCCGGGGACATCACGATCACCAAGCTGGCCATCACTCCCGGTTTCGACTTCGGTTCGTACCTGCAGCGCACCGCGCAGACGTCGGTTCTGCCCCAAACCGATCCGGTCTTGAGCCGCATTCGCCTGGACGTGCACTTCGGCACGACGCCGGAATTGCAGATGCAGACTGCGGTGGTGCGGCTTTCCGGCGATGCCGACCTGCGTTTGCGGGGCACGGCGGCCAAGCCGGTTCTGTTGGGGCGCGCCGACATTCTGGAAGGCCAGGTGTACGTGAACGGCGCCAAATACCGCATGGAACGCGGCGAAGTGACTTTTTCCAATCCGGTGACCACCACTCCGGTGCTTGATCTGCAAGCCACCACCCGGGTTCGCGATTACGACATCAGCGTCAACCTGAATGGCGAAGTGGATAAGCTCAACCTGAGTTATCACTCCGAGCCGCCGCTGCCTACCGCGGCCATCATCAGTTTGCTGGCGTTGGGCCAAACCCAGCAGCAGTCGGCGCAAATGCAATCGGTGCAATCGCCGTTTGCCGAACAGGCCTCCAGCGCAGTTCTGGCGGAAGCGTTGAATTCGGCGGTCAGCAACCGCTCCCAACGGCTGTTCGGGATCAGCCACATCAAGATTGACCCGCAGGGTCTGAACACCGAAACTGCGCCCACCCAAACCACTCCGGCAGTCACCATCGAACAGCAAGTGCGGGACAACCTTACAATTACGTACACCACCAACGTCTCGCAGACCTCGCAGCAGATTATTCAGGGAGAGTACAACCTAACCCGCGACCTCTCGATCCTGGGAATCCGGGATTACAACGGCGTGGTCAGTTTCGAAGTTCGCCTGCGACGGCGGAGGAGATAATGGCGAACTTCGTTCCCGCACCTACTTGGATGGTTCCGACCTGGAGGGAGCCATTCGTTTCCGCCTGGCCCAGCCCGCTTTCACGATCTGCCGCGCCCGGCCCAGCGCAAGCGAGTCTGGCGGTACGTCGCTGGTAATGCACGATGCGGCTGCGACGTATGCATCTTTGCCGATGCTGACCGGAGCCACCAGAGTGGCATCGCTGCCGACGAATACTCCGTCCTCGATGACCGTTCTATGTTTATGGGTTCCGTCGTAGTTGCAGGTGATAGTGCCCGCGCCAATGTTCACGCCTTCGCCGATTTCGGCGTCTCCCAGATAGGTGAGGTGGTTGGCCTTGGAGCCTTTGCCTAAACGTATTTTTTTGGTCTCGACAAAATTTCCTACGTGGGCTCCCTCCCCGATTTCGCTGCCTGGGCGGAGGTGGGAATAAGGTCCGAGAACGGCGCCCGCCTTCACCTCTGCGCCGTCAAGCACACAGCCGGGACGGATGAGCACTCCGTCCCCGATTGTCGAGTTGGAGATCACCGTATAGGAGCGGATGCGGCAATCACTGCCGATGCGGGTGTTGCCGAGAATCTGCACGAACGGTTCAAGCACGGTGTCGGCTCCGATTTCGACGTCGCAGTCAATTACGCAGGTTTGCGGGTGGAAAATGGTTACGCCATCCGCCATCAGCTTTTGACACTTATCCATGCGCATGCGCTGGTCAATGTCCACCAGTTCGGAGCGGGTGTTGCCGCCTAGAATCTCGCTCGGATCAGCGGCCTCCACCGCAACCACGCGCTGCTTTGCCCGGTTGAGGATCGCCGCCATGTCGGTGAGATAGAACTCGCCATGGGGATTGTCGGTCTTCAACTCGTCAATGTGGCTGAACAGCGACCGGGCAGCGAAGGCGTAAAACCCGGAATTGATTTCCTTAATTTTCCTCTGGGCCGGAGTCGCTGACTTCTCTTCCACAATAGAACGAACGTCGTCGCGGTTGTTGTTCTTGCGCACGATCCGCCCGTATCCGGTTGGGTTCTCCAGCCGGGCGGTGAGAATGGTCATCGCAGCTTTCTTCGACAGATGGAAGTCGCGAAGCCTGGTGATTGTCCCGGGCGTAATCAGCGGAGCGTCGCCGGAAAGCACAATGACCTGGTCGTACCCAGCCAGAGCCTCGCGCGCAACCCTGAGCGCGTGTCCCGTTCCGCGTTGCGGGTCCTGCAGAATGAACTTGATGCGCGTGTCTGCGATTGCTTGGCGGACGCGATCGGCTTCGTGGCCGACAATGGCGTACACGTCTTGAGCCGGGACCACCTTGGTCGCCGCTGCAATTACGTGCGCCAGTAACGACTTTCCGCCGACCTCGTGAAGAACTTTAGGATGTTTGGATTTGAGGCGCGTACCCTTGCCTGCGGCCATGATAGCTACGGCGATGTGCCGGGCTGAACGAGGACTGAGGTTTGTGGACTTTTGCATTACGAATCAATATACCGCGAGGAAAGGTGTTGCGAGGTAAACATAAAGTGTCACCGCATGCTGCACTGGCGCATTAAGTCTATTTGCCGAGCGGGGCCGCGCTTCCTTTTCGGCTCTGGCGCGCCAGCAGACCGAGCAGATCGCTCGCAACCTTTTCTGTGGCATGGCGGGCGACTTCGCCTTCCTCCAGATAGTCGCCAAGAACCGGCCGGACGCCGAGCTTTTCAATGGCTTCGAGATCGGCGACAATCTGGGTGGCGTCCTCGGAAGCGTATTTGGCTTTTAATTCGATTGAGACCGGAGTGCAATTGATCAATGCATAGTCAAAGATCTTGCCGTGTGCGTGGCTGTTGAGGGCACGAATGTGATCGGCGGCGGTGCGACCCAGGCTTTCGTTGGCCTGAGTCATCAAATTGCAAACGTAAACCTTCACCGCGGACGACTGGGCAATGGCCTCCGCGATGCCGTGGACCAGCAGGTTCGGAATCAAGCTGGTAAAAAGCGAGCCGGGACCGATGGTGATGAGATCGGCACGCGCAAGCGCCTCCAAGGTCTGCGGGAGGGGATCCACGTCCGGCGGCACCAGAAACAACTCCTTGATTTGGCCCTTGCTGGCGGTAATTTGAGTCTCACCCCGCACCCTGACCCCGTCCTCCATAAGAGCCTCCAACTCAACATCGGCAGTGGTCGCGGGATAGATATGGCCACGAGTGAGCAGAATCTCCGATGACAGCCGCACGGCTTCGCTGAAGTCTCCGGTGATTGAGGTGAGCGCGGCGAGAAAAAGATTTCCGAAACTATGGCCTTCGAGGCCCGACCCTTTTGCGAAGCGATGCTGAAATAGCCGGGAGAGGAGGGCTTCATCTTCGGATAGGGCGACAATGCAATTGCGTACATCGCCGGGCGGAAGCATGTTGAACTCTTTGCGCAAGCGGCCGCTGGAGCCCCCGTTGTCACTCACTGTGACTACTGCGCAGAGCTCGCTGATTATGGCGTCTGCGTGCTTTTGGTGGGGGATTCCGCGTTGGCCCGGATCGGCGAGCGGGGCTGCATAACGGCGGAGGCCTTTGAGCAGAGTGGAAAGACCAGTGCCTCCGCCAATCGCGACTACGCGCCACGAGCGGGCCGGCACCTCCTGGTGCGGTGAAGGCCTAATGTGTTCCTGCTCGCTGCCCATCGAGGCGGCCTAGCGGTCCTCGCTGGCATCTGCCGGCAATTCAGCTCCGGGATCTGGGTACAGCAGCTCGGTGAAGCGCGGATCCTCGCCCAGATTCTGGAAATCGGAGTCATTACGGGCCTGAAACCTGAGACCAGGATTCAACCGAATGGCCGCGTCCAGATGGCGCAAGGAATCCTCCACGTGCCCGGTCAGGCAATCCAGCGCGGCCAAACCATAAGCAACGTAGTCGGCCTTTGGCGCCTGCTTGGAAATCTTTTCCAAGTGCTCGCGCGCGCTGACGTAGTCTCCCACGTTCATGAGGGAAACGGCGTAGTCGTAGTGCTCTTCGTGAGTCTTGAACTGGGTGGTAGTCTTCTCCAGTTGCTGGTTGCATGCGTTCAGGTGAACCATCGCCCGGTCGGTCAACTCCTTGCCGGGCCCGGAGACCACCTTCTGCAGGTAAGACTTGGCTTTGTCGAATTTGTGCTCCTGCATGGCCCGCAAACCGGCCTCATAGTTTTGCACAGCCTGTACAAAACGCGGGTCGTTGCTGACAGATTTCTTGGCAGTAGGCTTTTGCGACATCAGTAGAACTCTTCCAGTACTCTTCGTAAGTACTCCTCTTTGATTGACTTAGACGAAAGCAGCTCAACTTTCGCTGGCAGTTCTCTATTCAGCCGTTTGGCTTTCACGCTCGGCTGCGACCGGATGCTCGAAACCGGCCTGTGGAAAAGCATCCAACTCCAGCTACCGCAGCAGGTTGACCCAAAGGCGTGGGCGCGCTCTCACAAACAGCTTAATTGATGGACGCCGCCGTGTCCAAATTCACCTGGCGCCACTCTCCCTGGATGATCCCCTTGCGAATCTGCGTTGCGGTCTTACCTTTCTTGTGCTCGGAATAAGAGTAATACAGCTCCTTCAAGCAAATCGTGCAACGGGCGCCGTGGCTGCTTTCAAAGCAGCTATGCAGGCTGTTGTGCCCCATGCGGTCGCAATAACAGTAGCAGGGCTGCTGATGCAGAACCACCGGAATCCTGGCCGCCAAATCATACGCATGTGTCTGATAGGCATACTGCACATCTGAACCCCACACCTGATCCTTGGCGAGTATCGCAGGCAGCTTGGCGCCCTGGGGTGGTGGCCCCACGTTGTAGGCCGGCACTCCACCCTCCTGTGATGTCGCCCACGGCGCTGATACAGTGAGGGTTAGCAAGAATAGAAAGGCTAAAATGAGTCCGCGATTCAGCATGACGATATCCCAGTCTGCATATTGTAACCTAATATCACGCCGGTTGTGACCTCCGAGGATGCCAGCCATCCAGCGGTAATCTCACCATCAAAACCCAATGCGTATAGAATTGGAACAGCATGGTTATGGTTAATGAGGAGCCCAATCCGACTACTGGGGCTGAAGCACCTGCAGATACAAACCCGCAATCTTCCCGCAGGCGGGTTATTTCCGTGTGGCTGCGGGACCTGGTGATCTCGCTCGCGATCTCGTGCTTCATCATCGTGTTTTTGTATCAGCCAGTGAAGGTGGAGGGCACCAGCATGATGCCCTCGCTGGAGGATCAGGAACGCATCTTTGTGAATAAGTTTGTGTACCGGCTGGAACCCATCCAGCGCGGCGATATCGTTGTTTTTCGATATCCTCGGGATCCTTCAAAGAGTTTTATCAAGCGCGTGATTGGAGTTGCCGGTGATCGCATCCGCATTGACGCGGGCAGGGTGCTGGTCAACGGCAAGCCGCTGGAAGAGGACTATGTGCCCAACGACTATGCCGATCGGCGGTCATCTGCTGAGATTGTCGTCCCGCCCAACAGTTACTTCGTGCTCGGCGATCACCGCATTTTGTCCAACGACAGCCGCGATTTCGGGCCAGTGAATCAGGCCTTCATTTATGGCAAGGCGGTATTCGGGTATTGGCCGGTGGACAAGATGGGCCGCGTGCGATAAACGTTCGATTATGAAGCCGCTGGCCTATGTTTCTCCTTACGCCTGGTTTTTCTGGGCAGTTTTTCTTTTCGCTTTCCTGCCCGAGTTCTCTCTTATAGCGCGATCCAAGCCCGCTCCGGGCGAGACTGCCGACCGCGGATCAATGGGCGTGATCATCCTTTCCGGGTGGATTGGCATGTTCATCGCTTTCGCCGTGGCAGGTATACCCGCATTCTTGCTGGTGCGAGGGCAAAGAATCTGGTTCGGCTCTGGCCTCGTCTTCTTGTTGCTCGGCAGCTTGCTGCGGCGGCACTGCTTCAAAACGCTCGGCCGCCACTTCACTGGCAACGTCAAGGTAAGTTCCGATCAGCCTGTGATTCAGGAAGGAGCATATCGCTGGGTGCGGCATCCTTCGTACACCGGCGGGATGCTGATGTTTCTGGGAACTGGTCTGGGGCTGACCAATTGGCTCAGCATCTTGGTTCTAATGATCTCAAGTGGCGTTTCCTACGCCTACCGGGTTCGGGTTGAGGAGGAAGCACTGCAAACCGCGCTGGGCCAACCCTACTGCGACTATATGCAGCGCACGAAGCGGTTCATCCCATCTGTTTTCTGATTACTGAATTTTTTCGTGCTTTATCTTGGCCGAATACAGCTTGCCTGCTAGAATCTATAAAATCCACTCCCCCGGAGCGAGAATGCAGGCAATCCTTGCGCTGGAAGACGGCAAAGTCTTCCGAGGCAAAGGCTACGGAGCCAAAGGCGAATGTCACGGGGAAGTAGTTTTTAATACTTCCATCACCGGCTATCAGGAAATCTTCACCGATCCTTCCTACTGTGGCCAGATCGTAGTTCTCACCAATCCTGAAATCGGTAATTACGGCACCAATGACGACGACAGCGAATCCACGCGCCCTTATATCGAGGGCTTGATTGTTCGCGAGTTCTCGCGCGTCAGCTCGAATTGGCGGTCGCAGCAGGTTGCGGACGAATACCTGGAGCAATTCAAAGTTCCGGTGCTGGCTGACATTGACAGCCGCGCGCTGGTGCGCCACCTGCGCGACCACGGCGTGATGCGAGGCGTGATCTCGACGCTGGAAACCGACGCCGAGAAACTAATCGCCAAAGCGCGCTCGATTCCGAAGATGGATGGGACTGATCTCGCCAAGGTTGTCAGCACCAAGCACGCCTATCTGTGGGAAAAGGGCGAGCGCTCACATCTGCCGGATGAAGTGGTCGGCGTCAAAGAGGTGCCCGAGCGTTTTCACGTAGTGGCATACGATTTTGGCATCAAGCACAACATCCTGAAGAAACTGCGTGGGGAAGGCTGCAAGGTAACGGTCATTCCGGCGCAGACTGTTGCGGAAGACGTGCTCGCGTTGAAGCCTCACGGAGTGTTCTTGTCCAACGGCCCCGGCGACCCCGAACCGTGTACTTACGCGGTTGATAACATTCGCCGGCTGATGGGGCGAGTCCCGATTTTCGGAATTTGTCTGGGGCATCAACTGACTGGAATCGCGCTCGGCGGAAAGACGTTCAAGCTGAAGTTCGGCCACCACGGTGGAAATCATCCGGTGAAGCAGCTGCAGACCGGGAAGATCGAGATCACGGCGCACAACCATAATTTCGCGGTTGACCCGGACTCCCTGCCGCAGAGCGAAGTCGAATTGACGCACATGGACTTGAACGACAACACGCTGGAAGGTTTGCGCCACCGGAATCTGCCGTTATTCAGTGTGCAGTACCATCCGGAGGCGTCGCCCGGCCCGCACGATTCGCATTATTTGTTCAAGGATTTTGTGAAGATGATGGAGGAGTGGAAAGGGTGAGCGCCATGGCCCATCCCCTTGTCATCCCGAGCGCAGCTCGGGCCACACGGAGTGCAGTAAGGGCATAGAGAGATCTGCAGCCGACATAAGGCGAACTACAGATTCCTCGCACCTTCTCGCCTTCGGCTGCGAAGGGCTCGGAATGACAAGGGCTAAGTTGGGTTGCTGTATGACACCGTTGGACGCTTCTTCAATTTTAAGGGAATGTCATCCCGAGCTAAGCGAGGGATATGCAGTTGAGCAGCGAGAGACGATATTACGTGTACATCATGGCCAGCAGATCGCTGAATTTCTACACGGGAGTTACCAACAGCGTTTATCAGCGTGCACTGCAGCACAAGAACGGCGAAATTGACGGCTTCACCAAGAAATACAACATCAGCCGGCTGGTGTATTACGAAGTGTTCGAGCACATAGGGAATGCGATTGCACGGGAGAAGCAGATCAAAGCCTGGACGAGGGCGAAAAGGATTGCATTGATCAAGGCGATGAATCCAGCTTGGCAGGACTTGGCTGAGGGTTGGGGAGAAAAAGCAGAACTGCAGATCCCTCGCTCCGCTCGGGATGACAAGGTTTTGGGGGTTGCTAAGAAGGATGCCTCAGTCAGCGCGCCTGAAGGCGCGCCCTTTCAAGACAACAACGCGGCTCGTGTGGATCATGGCGCGCCGCCTCAAGGCGAGATCCTAGTCGGAACGCATGAGGATTCGCCCTCCCAGGCCAAGACTCCGGACAGCGACAACCAGAGCCGCAGCTTTTCAAGACGGAACAAGATCGCATAATGCCCAAACGCACTGATATCTCGAAAATTCTGATTCTCGGCTCTGGCCCGATCATCATTGGCCAGTCGGCGGAGTTTGATTACTCCGGCACGCAGGCTTGCAAGGCGCTCCGCGCGGAGGGCTTCGAGGTGGTGCTGGCCAACTCGAATCCCGCTACCATCATGACCGATCCCGAGTCGGCCGATCGCACTTACATCGAGCCGCTGACCCGCGATTACCTGGAAGAGATTATTCGCATCGAGCGCGAGATGTCGCCCGGCGTTGGTTTTGCGCTTCTTCCGACGGTGGGTGGGCAGACGGCGCTGAATTTGGCTATAGAGCTTTCAGATGGCGGAGTGCTGGAAAAGTACGATGTAAAGCTCATCGGCGCACAGATTAGCGCCATTAATAAGGCCGAAGATCGTCTGGTCTTCAAAGATGCCATGCAGAAAATCGGCCTCGATGTGCCGAAATCTGCCTTGGTGAACAATCTGAAAGATGGTCTAGAGTTCGCCGGCAAGATCGGTTTCCCGGTGATCATCCGCCCGTCTTTCACTCTCGGCGGCAGCGGCGGAGGCATGGCCTACAACCGGGAAGAGCTAATGGAAGTTCTGGCGCGCGGTCTGGATTTCTCTCCCGTTCACGAAGCGCTGATCGAAGAATCCGTCCTGGGATGGAAAGAGTTTGAGCTTGAGGTGATGCGCGATGTCAAAGACAACGTCATCATCGTCTGCTCGATTGAAAACTTCGATCCCATGGGCGTGCACACCGGCGACTCCATTACGGTCGCTCCGGCACAGACGCTCACCGACCGCGAATACCAGGCCATGCGCGATGCGGCTATTGCGGTGATCCGCGAAATTGGGGTGGAGACGGGCGGATCAAACATTCAGTTTGGGATTCATCCGGGCACGGGTCGGATGGTGGTGATCGAAATGAATCCGCGCGTCTCGCGCTCCTCCGCGCTGGCTTCGAAGGCGACTGGATTCCCGATCGCGAAGATCGCGGCCAAACTGGCCGTCGGCTACACTCTCGACGAAATTCCGAACGACATCACGCGCAAAACGCCCGCCTGCTTTGAGCCGACGCTCGATTACGTAGTGGTAAAGATTCCCAAGTGGCAGTTCGAGAAGTTTCCCGGCGCCGACGAAAATCTTGGCCCGCAAATGAAATCCGTGGGCGAAGTGATGGCCATTGGCCGCACGTTTAAAGAAGCGCTAATGAAAGGCGTGCGTGCGCTCGATACCGGCAAGCGCATCGGCGGGCAGAAGATCGAGCCCAAGATTCTTACGCAGCGCCTGGTGACGCCCCATCCCGAGCGGCTTTCCTATATCCAGTATGCCTTGCGGCAGGGGCATACCGTGAAGGACCTGGCGAAGATGACCTCGATGGACCCGTGGTTTCTGTACCAACTCAAAGAGATAAACGACATGCAGCTTGAGCTGGAAAAGCACCCGATGGAGTCCATCCCCACCGAGGTGTTGCGCGAAGTCAAGCGCTATGGCTTCTCCGATGGCCGCTTGGCTGGCGCCTGGAGGCTGGATGGCAAGGGCGCGCAGGAGAAAGTCCGGCACCTGCGCAAAAAGCATGGCGTCATGCCCGTGTACAAGCGCGTGGATACCTGCGCGGCCGAGTTCGAAAGCTACACGCCGTACATGTACTCGACTTACGAAGATGAGGACGAATCCAAGCCCACGGACAGGAAAAAAGTAATCATCCTTGGCAGCGGGCCCAACCGCATCGGGCAGGGGATTGAGTTTGATTACTGCTGCTGCCACGCAGCTTTTGCGTTGCGCGACGATGGTTACGAGACCATCATGATCAACTGTAACCCGGAGACTGTCTCCACCGACTACGATACCAGTGATCGACTTTACTTCGAGCCGCTTACTTTCGAAGATGTCTTCTCCATTTACGAACACGAGGCAGCCTCGGGCGCCCCGGTTGGATTGATCGTGCAGTTCGGGGGACAGACTCCTCTGAATCTGGCATTGCCCCTGAAAGCTGCCGGCGTGAACATCATTGGAACTTCGCCCGAATCCATTGATCTGGCGGAGGACCGCAAGCGTTTCAATAAGCTGCTCGAGGAGTTACAGATTCCGCAAGCGCCCGGCGTCATGGTGGCTTCGCTCGAAGAGGCCATCGAAGGCGCGCGACATGTGCAATATCCGGTGCTGGTGCGTCCATCTTATGTGCTGGGCGGGCGCGCCATGGTGATTGCCTACGACGAGGAAACCGTAATTCGCTACATGAAGGAAGCGGTGGAATATTCGCAGGACCGGCCGGTTTTGATTGATCACTTCCTCGAAGATGCCATCGAAGTGGACGTTGACGCGCTTTCCGACGGAGAAGACGTGGTCATCGGCGGTATTATGCAGCACATCGAAGAGGCCGGCATTCACTCCGGCGATTCTTCCTGCGTGCTGCCCGCGGTGGACATTCCCGAACACTTGCTGAACCGCATGCGCGATTACACCTTCCGCCTGGCGCGCGCGCTCAACGTTGTGGGGTTGATGAATATTCAGTTCGCCATTCCTCGCTCGGAGAATGCCTCGAAAGGCCATGGTTCGGAGGGCGGAAAGGTTTACGTAATAGAAGTGAACCCGCGGGCCTCCCGTACGGTTCCCTATGTTTCGAAAGCCACGGGAGTGCCCATGGCCAAGATTGCCGCGCGCCTGATGACGGGCCGGAAGCTGCGCGAGTTTCTCCCCGAATTCATTGAGCGCCGGGCCGATCTCGACACCGGGCACGGTTACTACGTGAAGTCGCCGGTCTTCCCATGGAACAAATTTCCCGGCGTGGACACGGTTCTCGGGCCGGAGATGAAATCAACCGGCGAAGTCATGGGAGTGGCGGACACGTTCGGCGAAGCTTTTGCCAAAGCGCAAATTGCAGCGGGGCAAAAACTTCCGACTCAGGGCTCGGTGTTCATCAGCGTCACGGATAATGACAAGCCGCATGCCGCCGAGGTGGCCCGGAAATTCGCCGACATGGGATTCAAGCTGGTGGCCACCGCCGGAACGGCGGATGTGCTTGAGCGCGCCGGGATGGCCGTTGAGCGTGTTTATAAAGTCAAAGAAGGTCGCCCCAACGTCGTGGATCTGATCAAGGGCGAGCGCATCCAGCTCATCATCAACACTCCGCACGGGCTTGAGCCGTGGTTCGACGAAAAAGCCATCCGCCGCGCGGCGGTGAACGCGCGTATTACGTCGATCACCACTCTCTCCGCCGCTCGCGCCGCCGCGGAAGGCATCGCTGCCTTGCAGCGTGGAGAAGTCAAGGTGCAGGCATTGCAGAAGCTGCATGCAGAGAGGCTCACTCGATAAGGGAATCATAATGATGTCCTTAAAATTCTCTGCCCGAAACAAACTGTTACAATTTTCCCAAGATGTATAGCAGAATTACCATCCGGCTTCCCAAGGATATCTTTGCGCGTCTGCGGTACGCTTCCCGCCTGAGTGGACAACCGATGAGCCGGATTGTTCGTCTGTCGCTGGAAACAACGCTCTCGCAGGACCTGAAGAACCCTTTGATGAAGTATGCAGGCGTAATCAAGGGTGGACCATCTGACCTTTCATCTCGCAAGGGATTTTCACGCACGCCCCGCGACCCGGAGAATGCCAAGTTCGAGGCGAGAAAGCAGCGTTTCATGAGGCGCTCCGCGACATTCAGCGGGCCGCCAGGTTTGTCCTCCCGGAAAGGCTACTCGCGAGGATGAGACTTTGCGATTCAAACAGCAACAAGCGCGAGGCCATTCCGCTGCTCTGCCCGTCGAAGAAGTGATACGCTGAAGTAAGGCGCCACTATGCTTCTTTACGGCATTTTTCCTCCCATTACGACGCCGTTTTATCCCGACGGCAATGTCTACTTTAAGAAGCTCGAAGCCAACGTTGAGCGCTACTCGAAAACTCCAGTGGCTGGCATCGTTGTGCTCGGCTCAACCGGAGAAGCTATTTTGCTCTCCGATCAGGAGCGGCGCGACGTGCTCAAGAGCGCGCGCGAATCGGCCGCGCCGAGCAAAGTCCTGATCGCGGGCACGGGGATCGAGTCGGCGGTCGAGACACTCAATCTGACCGAATACGCCGCCGAACTGGGCTACGACGTGGCCATGGTGCGGACGCCGCATTATTACAAGAAGCTGATGGTGCCTGGCAATATGCTGGCGTTTTATCGCTTTGTGGCGGACCGTTCGCCCTTGCCGGTTATCATTTACAACTTTCCGCAAGCCACTGGGTACGATATTCCGGCCGAAATCGTGATTGAGCTGGCTGAGCATTCCAACCTGATCGGAATCAAGGAATCGAGCGGCGACGTGGAGAAGGTCCGCCGCATAGTCGAAGGCACGCGCCACGTGAAGCGCACTGCTACTGTCACCGAGACCTTTGACGCGGTCACTCCGCGCATGTTGGAAGCCGCGGCAGGGGGCAATGGGCGGGGTGGGGAACTGGTGACCATCGGAGGGGCGAAGGCTTCGTCTGCTGCGGTGAGCGTGATCGGCGGGCTGAAAACCCGGCAAAAGGAAGTGGGCTTCCAGGTTCTGGTGGGCGCGGCCCACAAGCTTGAACCATCGCTCGAAGCTGGAGCTGTCGGCGCGATTTTGGCCTTTGCCGATGCCGCCCCGACTGCCTGCTACGAGATTTACACGGCATGGAAAGAGGGCGACAGCGAACTCGCACGCCTCAAGCAGGAGCGCATCGTGAAGGCCGCACAGCGTCTTGTCGGCGAGTTGGGTATTCCGGGGATAAAGCACGCTATGGATTTCAACGGATACTTTGGCGGATCGGTGCGACTGCCGCTGTTGCCGGTGACGGCAGATGTGAAAGCCGAGATTGAGCAGTTGATGGCGGATATCCGCAATTAAGGCGGTCCCCTAGACGTCGGTACTCCGATGCTTGTGAAAATCTGCGCGATGAGCTATGATTTGAACGAACGTTCGAACTTATGGCTTCTTCCCCTCCAGCGACTCCGTCACTTGCCTCCCGCCGCCGTACTCCGGAAGCAGTCCCGAGCGCGGAGAGCCGTTTCGACCGCCGTCTGGCCAAGATTCTGGCGCACGCGACCGAAGTCTTCTACGAAAAAGGATACGAGGGCGCATCCATGCGCGACCTCTCGCGCTCCAGCGGGATATCGTTATCCGGGCTTTACTACTACTTTGAGTCCAAAGAACGCCTGCTTTACCTGATCCAGAAGCATACCTTTACCACCATCGTGGAGCGTCTGCGCGAGCGTTTAGAAGGGGTTGACGATCCCGCACAACGCATTCGCGTTTTCATCCTCAATCACGTCGAATACTTCCTCGCCAATCAAAAGGCGATGAAGGTGCTGTCGCATGAAGATGAGGTGCTCAAGAACAGCTACGGCGCGGAAATCGCCGCCATCAAGCGCGAATACTACCGGATCTGCGTCGCAATGCTCGACGATCTCAAGAAGGAAAGCAAACTTGAGTTCTCCAGCCGCATGGCCGTGCTCAGCCTGTTCGGCATGATGAACTGGATTTACACCTGGTATAACCCGCGCGTGGACGGCGATGCCGGCGAACTGGCTCGCGGGATGGCGGACATTTTCTTGCAGGGAATCCAGGCTGCGCGCCCGGGCAAGAGATTGAAGAAATCGAAAGCGGTAAACTAGTTCGAGATTCCAATCAGCAAACACGAAAAGGAGTTTTTGAAATGGCAACTACACTTCAGCCGGTGGCCGGCGAGAGCACCAAGCAACTGATCAAGTACCACTCCGAGGGCGGAGTTGCGGTGATTGAGATGTTCGATCCTCCGGCTAACACTTACACGTACGAGATGAACCGTCAGCTGGACGACGCGATCCTGAAAGCACGTATGGAGAACGACGTTTACGTCATTGTGCTGACCGGATCGGGCGATAAATTCTTCTCCGCCGGTGCCAACATTAAAATGCTGGCCAGCGTTGACCCAACCTTCAAGTATTATTTCTGCCTGCACGCGAACGAAATGCTGCTGCGGTTGGAACACACGCCCAAACTGGTGATCGCGGCCATCAACGGACATTGCGTCGGTGGCGGGCTTGAGATCGCCATGGCTGCCGACATTCGTATTGCGCGCCAGGATGCGGGGAAGATTGGATTGCCGGAAGTGAATCTGGGAGTGCTGCCGGGAACCGGCGGCACGCAGCGCTTGTCACGGCTGGTGGGCAAGAGTAAGGCCATCGAGCTGATGGTTACGGGCAATACGTTTTCTTTCGAAGAAGCGAAGGAGTTGGGGATCATCAACGACATTTTCGATCGCGACGGCTTCATGGAGAACATCATGGAGTACGCCCGCCAGTTCTGCCCGCCCAATAAAGCCGCCAAGGCCGTGGGACGAATCAAGCGCGCGGTGCAGACCGGCTGGGAGATTCCGATGGAATCGGCGCTGGCAGTCGAACGCGAGAATCAGCAGTTGCTGTTCCAGAGCGAGGACGCCAAAGAAGGTTTGGCGGCATACGTGGAAAAGCGGCCAGCGGTGTTTAAGGCCAAATAGCTGGTTGTGTGGGGACGGGCGAGACGCCCGTCTCTCCATTGTTTAAGGGAAAGCGACAAAAGCATGATTGCAGCCACCAAAACCAAGATTTCTCCCGGCCAGTTGTTGATTGATGGGAAGTGGGTTGCGAGCGCCAAGACGTTTGACACCGTCAACCCGGCGACTGGAGAGGTCATCACGCAGATTGCGGTTGCTTCGACGGAAGATGTTGACAACGCCGTGCAAGCAGCACGGCGCGCGTTCGAAGATCGCGGCGGTCCCTGGCGGAAGATGTCGGCCAGCGAACGCGGACGACTCATTTGGCGACTGGCGGATCTCCTCGAGCAGCACATTGATGAATTTGCCGAGTTGGAAACGCTCGACAACGGCAAGCCGATCTTTGAGTCGCGCTATGTTGACATGCCCATGGTGGTTGACGTTCTGCGCTACTACGCGGGCTGGGCGACCAAGATTCAGGGCGAAACCGTGAACACGACGGAATCGGCCTTCACCTACACCTTGCGCGAGCCGGTGGGTGTTGTGGGCATGATCGTTCCCTGGAACTTCCCCTTGCTGCTGGCGTCCTGGAAGGTGGGTCCGGCGCTGGCCTGCGGAAACGCGATCGTGTGGAAGCCGGCGAGCCTGACGCCGCTGACTGCCCTGCGATTCGGCGAATTGGCGGTGGAAGCCGGTTTGCCGCCGGGAGTGTTGAACGTAGTCACCGGCCCGTCGGCAGTGGGAAGGGCGATGGTGCAGCACCCCGGAATCGACAAGATTGCTTTTACCGGTTCAACGGAAGTCGGCAAGGAAATCATGCGCAGCGCGGCCGACAGCATGAAGCGCATCACTCTGGAACTGGGAGGCAAATCGCCCAACATCGTTTTTGCTGATGCCGACATTGACAACGCGGTGAAAGGCGCAATCACGGGAATTTTCTATGGCAAGGGTGAGGTCTGCAATGCCGGCTCACGGCTGTTTCTCGAGAGCAAAGTGCAGGACGAATTCCTGGAGAAGCTGGTCGCGCGCGCCAAGAAGATGCAACCGGCCGATCCGCTGGACCCCAAGACGCGCATGGGCGCGATTGTGAGTCAGGAGCAGATGCAAACTGTGCTCGGCTATATCGAAGCGGGCAAAAAAGAAGGCGCCCAATTGATTGCTGGCGGCAATCGCGTCTCGGTGGATGGCGGCAAGGGATTTTTCATCGAGCCAACTATTTTCGGCGGCGTCCGCAACGACATGAAGATTGCTCAGGAAGAAATCTTCGGGCCGGTGCTGGCGACCCTGACTTTCGACGACGTGGACCAGGTGATCGAACAGGCCAACAACAATCCGTATGGCCTGGCATCGGCTGTCTGGACCCGTGATGTCAAGAAGGCGCATACCGTTTCGCGGCGGCTTAAGGCTGGGACCGTGTGGATCAATACTTACGGCTTGATGGATGCGGCGTTACCCTTCGGCGGCTACAAGAGTTCGGGATTCGGTCGTGAATTGGGTATGCGCGCGCTGGAAAGCTACACCGAGTCAAAGACGGTTTGGCTGAATTTGGGGTGATGAAGCATTTAGCACTTGGCATTTAGCATTTAGTCGTTGGGACTTCCGGAAGCGGCAAGAAACTCAAAGCGCCAATTGCTAAATGCTAGTTGCCAGGAACAGACTGCATTAATGTGAGGAACTCATACTATGCCAGGGAAAGTAGCGAAAATCGGGGCGTTTAGTGATTGGGTTGGCTTGTTCGATGACTGGCGCAAGGACGTGGGCGTCAACCACGACGAAATCGCCAGCTTCAAGTTCGACACGCTTTTCGGCGCGATCGAGACCGACGAAATCCAGTTCGGCGCGTTTAAGGGGCGCCGCAAGTGGGAGAACCTGCGACAGGTTCCGACGCAACAGATGCGGGATGCGCTGATCAATCTGATCGTTTATCAGGGAGACACGGAGTTCGCCAGCGTGGAGCAGCAGCGGAACCTGTTTGAGAGCGCGCCCACGGATTGGGATCGTCGCGCGATCACTCGCGTGATGATTGAGGAAATGCGACACGGCTGGCAGATGTGTGCCTTGCTGGTGCAGCATTTTGGTTACTCCGGCAAGGTCGAGGCGCAGAAAATGCTGGAGCGGCGTGCTTTTGAAAACAAGCGTCTGCTGGGCGCGTTCAACGTGGACGTGGACAACTGGATGGATTTTTTCACCTACACAGACTTTGTGGATCGTGACGGTAAGTTCCAGTTGCAGATGCTGAAGTATTCCGCCTTTGCGCCCCTGGGTCGTTCAATGTCGTACATGCTGCGCGAAGAAGCGTTCCACATGGGTACCGGGAACGACGGGTTGCGCCGGATTGTCCAGGCCGGCGTAATCCCGGGCTGGCTGATTCAGAAATATCTGAATAAGTGGATCTCAAGTTCTTACGATCTGTTTGGCACAGACAATTCTGGCTCGGCGCATTGGGCTTACGTCTGGGGAATTAAGGGCCGTTATGACGAGCCGAAGAATCCCAACGAAGCGAAGGTTGACGAATTGAACGACTACAACCGGCATTTGTACAGGGATGAGGTTGCCGGATTGATTGAGCGTTTCAACACCGTGCTCACGGGAGGGCAACCTAAGCTCTATGCGCCAGATATCAAGTTCAACCGTGCCATTGGGCGCTGGGCGGGGCAGAAGTTTCATGCCCAGACCGGTGAACCCTTGGATGACAGGGCTTACGAGCAGCACCTGACCGAATACATGCCGTCGGCCGAGGATAAGAAACTGCTGTTGGACATCATCAGCAACGAAAAGAAATGGATTGCGCCCAAAGAGGGCGCACGCGATCCGCTGGCGTCCATCGGCGAAGTACGCAAGTCGGCGATCAACTTGTAGATGGACACGTGGGGACAGCGGCCCTTGGCTGTCCCGCCGCACATGACACCTTCGACGACCACGATTCCGTGTCCGACCTCGCAGGCCTATACCCTCAGCGAGCTGATGGTTGCCGCCGCCGCCCGCGAAATCCGCGAGAGCGAGGTTGTCTTCGTCGGCATGCGGCTGCCGTTGATCGCGTTTGTGGTCGCGAAGAAAACTCACGCTCCCAATGCCATTGGCCTTTTCGAGAACGGTGTCATTCGGGCGACTCCGGCTCGCGAACTCATCTACACCATGGCTGATCCCCCGAACATTCTGGGCGCCACGCAATGCCTGGATATGCTGGGCGTGATGAGCCTGCTGCAATCCGGTCGGGTGCACTTGGGTTTCCTGGGCGCAGCCGAGGTAGATCGCTTTGGAAACTTGAACTCGACCGAAGTCAGCGGTCCGAAAGGCACGATTCGGCTGCCGGGTTCCGGCGGAGCGTGCGACATCGCATCGCTGGCGCAGCGTTTTGTGGTTCTGCTGGAACATACGAAGCAACGCTTGCCCGAGCGCGTCTCGTTTATGACAAGCCCTGGAAACGGGGACGGGATGGGCTGGCGGAGGCGCGTGGGGTTGCCGCGCGGCGGGCCGTCTGCTGCGATCACCACGAAAGCCGTGCTGCGATTCGGCGAAGACGGAGAAGCTTATCTCAGTTCTGTGCATCCGGGCGTCGAAGTGGATGATGTGCTGCACAATACCGGTTGGAAACTGCGCGTAAGCGAAAAGTTGGAACAGACGCCGGAGCCCAGCGGGGAAGAGCTGCGGGCGATCCGGGAATACGACAAAGAAGGATTCTGGACGAAGTAGAGCACGCGGGCGAGGGCCCCTTCGACTACGCTCAGGGCGGGTCCGCGACACGAACATGGCGACACAGACGATAACACGGCTCTCGCGCATCACGTTGAACTCCGGCGCGCCGGTGGCCCGCATCACTCTCGAGCATCCGCCGCTGAACGTCATCGACATCCCGATGATGGAGGAGCTGACGGAGGTGCTGGCGGAGATCGAGTCGCGCCCGGAGATCGTGGGCGTGATCCTGGCCGGCTCGCAGAAGGCGTTTTCAGTGGGCGTGGATGTCGCCGCGCACACGCCGGACAAAGTCAATGAAATGCTGCCGAAGTTTCACGCGGTGATTCGGGCGCTGGTGGCGAGCAAGAAAGTCATCATCGCCGCTGTACACGGGCACTGCCTGGGCGGCGGCGCCGAGCTGGCCATGGTCTGCGACCTGGTATACACCTCCGAGCTGGCGATCTGGGGATTTCCCGAGATCAAGCTGGGATGCTACCCACCAGTTGCCGTGACTGCGTTGGCCGCGGTCGTCGGGCAAAAGCATGCGGCCGATCTTGTGCTCACGGGTCGCAGTATTACGGGCAAAGAAGCGGCGAGCATCGGATTGGCGAACGCGGTTTTGGCTGAGGTTGACCTGGAGCATGCGGTACAGGAGACGGTGCAGCATCTTGCAAAACTGAGCCCGGCCGCGCTGGCCATTACCAAGAAAGCGAGTTACGCCTGGGACTCGATTCATTTCGACAAGGGCTTGGCTCGAGCTGAGAAGATTTATTTCGAAGAGCTGATGAAGACCAAAGGCGCGCAAGAGGGAATCAAAGCGTTTCTCGAAAAGCGGCCGCCGGTGTGGGAGGGGAAGTGATGTCTAAGCTTCTCACCATGCCGGAGGCGATTGCCACGTTGGTGCCAGACGGCGCCTCGGTCGCGCTCGGTTTGCAGATGGAGCAGATGATTCCCTTCGCGGCCGGCCACGAGTTAATTCGACAGAAGAAGCGTGGTCTCACGCTGATTGGCCCGATCTCCGACGTTCTCTTTGACCAGATCATCGGCGCCGGCTGCGTGGAAAAGGTCATCGCGGCGTGGGTCGGCAACGTGATGATGGGCTCGGCTTATAACTTCCGCCGCGCGGTCGAACAGGATGGCATGAAGGTCTTCAACATGACCAACTTTACTGTGGCGCTAGCTCTTCAGGCGGGCGCGATGGGTGTGCCGTTTCTTCCGACGCTGACGGCGCTGGGTAGTGACACTGTCCGGGACAATGAGTTGTTTGCGGAGATCGAGTCGCCGTTCGCTGCGGAAGAGACTAGCCGGGCTGCGCTCGGGCGAGGGCGCCCGTCCCTGCGTGGTCCGTCGAGGCTCCACGCAGTCCGGGCGGTGAATCCTGACGTGACGATCGTTCACGTGCAGCGCGCCGACCGCGAAGGCAACGCGCATTGCTGGGGAAATTTCGGAGTCATGATTGAAGGCGTGCGGGCAGGCAAGCGCGTCATCGTTGTGGCGGAGGAGATCGTCGAGCCGGAGGTGATCGCCAGCGATCCCAATCGCACAGTGATTCCGGGATTCCTGGTGAACGCGGTGGTGGAGTGCGCGTATGGCGCGCATCCCTCGCCGGTACAGGGGTATTACAAGCGCGACGACGCGTTCTTTCGCCAGTATCACGAGCAGACGAAGACCAAGGCAGATAACGACGCGTGGCTCGATCGCTGGGTATATGGTGCGGCGGACCGGCGCGCCTACATGAATCAGTTGGGCGCTTGCCGCGTGGATGAACTGGGAGTGAAGCAACATGCGTATGCCGCGCAGGCGGACTTTGGATATTGAAAGGCAGCCATTAGCTCTTAGCCTTTGGCTATTAGCGTGAAAAAGCTGACAGCCAAAAGCTAAGAGCCAAAAGCTAAACGTGAAAAAAGAACTCATCGAACTCCGCGTCAATGGCAGAACGCACGAGCTCGCCATCCAGCCGAGCAAGTTGCTGCTCGAGGCTCTGCGCCAGGACTTGCAGCTCACCGGGTCCAAGCGTGGCTGCGACGATTCCTCCTGCGGCGCTTGCACTGTGCTGCTCGATGGCACGCCTGTGCTTTCCTGCACCATACTGGCAGCCAGTTGCGAAGGGCAGGAGATTACGACCGTCGAAGGAGTGAGCGAGCACGGCAGCCTGGCTGCGATCCAAAAAGCCTATGGAGACTGGGGCGGATCGCAATGCGGCTACTGCACTCCGGGTTTCATGATGACGGTGAAACATCTGTTGGCGCAGAATCCCAATCCGACCGAAGAAGAGATTCGTAGTGGGTTGAGCAGCAACTTGTGCCGCTGCACTGGCTACAGCCAGATGTATCAGGCCGTCAGAGCGGCGATTGTGGCGGAGCAGAAGGGACTGGCGGCAGCGAAATGAAAACTGCAAGTTCCTCGACTACGTATTACGATTCGCAAGCGAATCCTAAGGCTTCGCTCGGAATGACAAAGGTGCTCGATGAGTGAATTCAGCATTATCGGCAAACCGATCGCCATGGTGGATGCCGCCGGCAAGAGCACCGGTTCCGGCAAGTACACGGACGATCTCAGCCTGCCCGGAATGCTGATTGGCAAAATCCTGCATTCGCCTTACCCGCACGCACGCATCAAGCGCCTTGACACATCTCGCGCTGAGACGCTCGATGGCGTGGTCGCAGTCGTCATTGGAAAAGATGCGCCAACTCCTTATGGCATTCTTCCGGTCGGTCACGACGAGCACGCGCTGGCGACGGAAAAAGTCCGCTACGTGGGTGACAACATAGCTTGCGTGGCGGCGGTGGACGAGGCTACGGCGGAAAAAGCGCTGGAACTGATTGACGTCGATTACGAACTGCTGCCCGCCTACTTTGATCCGGAAGAGGCAATGAAGGCGGAAAGTGATCTCATACACGATAACAAGCCGCACAATCTGGAAAAGGATTATCACCACGTTTTCGGAGACCCTGAGAAGGGTTTTGCGGACGCCGATCATGTGGCCGAAGCGCGCTTCATCGCCAACGAAGTGACCCATGCGGCCATGGAGCCGCACTGCACGCTGGCTTCGTTCGACATTGATCCGCACACCGGAAATCAGGGACGGCTCACGGTTTGGTCGTCAACCCAAGTTCCATACTACCTGCAGCACAAGTTGTCGCTGGTGCTGGAAATGCCGATGGCGCAGATTCGCGTGATCAAGCCCCTGGTGGGCGGAGGATTTGGCGGCAAGAGCGAAGTCATTCCGCTGGAGATCATTGCGGCAGTCGCGGCGCGCAAAGCATTGGCGCCGGTGAAGATCACCTACACGCGGGAAGAAGTTTTCTGGGCGCATCGCGGGCGGCCGAGGACGATCATCGACCTCAAGACTGGAATCAAGAATGACGGCCGCATTACCTCCGTCAAGGCCCGAGTGGTGCAGGATGGCGGCGCGTATTGTTCGTACGGTGTCGTAACTATTCTCTATTCCGGCGCGCTTCTCGGCGCGCTTTACGACATTCCCAACATTCAATATGACGGTTACCGCGTGCTAACCAACAAGCCGGTCTGCGGGGCCATGCGCGGGCACGGCACGGTCAACGTGCGATTTGCTTTTGAATCGCAACTGGATGAACTTGCGGCGAAGGCTGGCATTGATCCCGCCGAGATTCGTCAACGAAACCTGCTCCAACCGCCCTGCATTACGGTGAATGGCTTGCGTGTGCAAAGCTACGGCTTGCCGGAGTGCATCGAGAAGGTTGTGGAGCGCTCAGGCTGGAAACAGCGCAAGGGAAAGTTGCCCGCGGCGCAGGGCTTGGGCATTGCTTGCAGCCATTACGTCAGCGGCGCAGCCAATTCGATCATTCGCTCTGACATGCCGCACTCCACAGTGAACATCAAGATAGACCGCGATGGCGGGGTGGTTGTCTATACAGGAGCGTCGGACATCGGCCAGGGGTCAGACACGATGGTGGCGCAGATCGCTGCCGAGGTCCTGGGGTGCTCGATTGCGCGCGTGAAGGTCATTGCCGCCGATACCGACCTCACTCCCATTGATATTGGTTCCTATTCCAGCCGCGTGACGTTCATGAATGGCAACGCAACGTTGCGCGCCGCACAGGACGTCAAGAAACAGATTGCCTCGGCGGCAGCGCGGAAGATGAATTGTCCTTTTGAGGAGCTGATTTTCCGCGGCGACGTGGTTTACAAGAAGGGGAGTGTCCCGCCAACTCCGTCCAAGGCAGATGAGGAAGAAGTAACCCAGACCGGGGCTTCGGTAAGCGGGCGCGTCGAAGGGCAGATTCTCCGGGGCTCGTTGCAGCAAAAGCGCAAAGAGGAAGGCCCTAAGGATTGGATGACGTTCGAAGAAGCGGTTGTGGCTGCGATCGATTTTCACGGAGCGCTGAGTGGAACCGGTTCGTATGCTCCGCCTGCGGAAGCGCGAGGCGGGAAGCACAAGGGCGCGGGCGTAGGGCCATCGCCTGCCTATTCTTACTCCGCACAAGTTGCTGAGGTTAGTGTGGACGAGGAAACCGGGGAAGTCACGGTTCACAAAGTTTGGGCGGCGCATGATTGCGGCCGTGCGCTAAATCCGGTGTCAGTCGAGGGCCAGATTATTGGTTCGGTTTGGATGGGCATGGGACAGGCGCTCACCGAAGAAATGGTATGGAAAGACGGCATGTTGATGAATCCGGGACTGCTTGAGTATCGCAGCCCGTCGGCAGTGGAATCGCCAGAGATCGAAGCGATTATCGTCGAAAGCATCGATCCCGAAGGCCCATTTGGCGCGAAGGAGTGCAGCGAAGGTTCGCTGGCCGCGACCATCCCGGCAATTTCGAACGCCATCTATGACGCGGTCGGCGTTCGGTTGCATGAATGCCCGTTTACGCCGGAGCGAGTCCTGGCTGCGCTGCGTGACAAGAAATCTCAGAAGAAAATAAATATGACCGAAGGCGTTGACCCGACTGCACCGGCTCGCTTTCGCGAGCACGGCGGGTCACTCTGGTATCGCGGTAAGGGACCGGAGCGGCATCCGCTCGATCCATCCCGGCAGGAAGCGCCTGCGTCACCGGCAGGTGACGATTGAGCCTGCCGCAATTCAAGTTGCTGCGTCCGCGTTCGCTGGAAGAAGCGGTCGGATATTTGGAAAAGTATTCCGGCAACATTCGTGTCCTCGCTGGTGGAACCGACCTCATCCCTTCGATGAGCCAGAAACTGTTTGAGCCGGGGTACGTGCTCGATATTCGTCGCATCACTGAGCTGAGAGGCATTCGCCAAACTGAGCAGGGAACTGAGATAGGGGCGCTAACGACTCTGAGCGAAATCGAGTGTTCCGACTTTCTGCGGAAGCATTATCCTGTGCTGACCGAAGCCGCTGCGACCGTGGCTTCGCCAGTGCTGCGCAATATGGGCACCATTGGTGGAAACATTTGTCTCGACACCCGCTGCCTGTGGTACAACCAATCGCTGACCTGGCGAAAGGGCTGCGGATTTTGCATCAAGAAAGATGGCGACCTCTGCCACGTTGCTCCTGGAGGAACAAAATGCTGGGCCGCGTTTTCCGGCGATACGCCTCCAGCGCTGCTGTGTTTGAATGCGGAGGCAGAGATTGCCGGGCCATCTGGAGTACGACGCATTTCGTTACGTGAGTTTTACACTGGACTCGGCGACGACTATCGCAAGCTGGGGCCGACGGAACTGCTTACACGCGTATTTCTACCTGAGGCGTCCGCCGATTATCGGGGAGTCTATCGCAAGCTGCGGGTTCGCGGATCGATTGATTATCCGCTGGCGGGCGTGGCCGTGGTGATGAAGCGCTCAAATGGCCATGTCGCTGATGCACACTTGGCTATTACCGCAGTGAATCCGGCGCCCACGCTGGTCAAAGGCGCTACGCAACTTCTGGCGGGCAAAGTTGTGGATGAAGCGCTGGCTGAAGCTGTTGGCGACTTGGCCGCAAAGACTGCGAAACCGTTGACGACGTCAGCGCTCACCCCGGAGTATCGGCGGGAGATGATCCGGGTATTCACCAAACGTGCAGTACTGGCGGCCGCTCATAATTAGCGTGAGCCGACGACGAACGGCCAAGGACCAACGACCAATTTGAGACCAATTTGATCACCGACTGCCACATCCATATCCAGCCTCTCGAGATGTTCAAGCCAGACGCGCTGGAGCTGATGAAGAAGAAGCGGCCGAACTACGACCAGATCGCCGAATTCTGCCGCTCTCCGAAGGCTTTTCTGAAATACCTCGACGAGGCGGGGGTGGATCGAGCGGTTCTCATCAATTACGTTGCACCCGAAGTGATTGGCTTTACCTCAGGCGTAAATCAATTCGTCGCTGACTACGTCAAAGAAAATCCTAAACGGCTGCTTTCCTGTGGAAGCTTGCATCCGCGGCATACCACGAACGTTCTGGCGGATGTTGAACAGCTTTTGCGGCTCGGCATTCGCATGATCAAGATTCATCCCCCGCACCAGTTGCTTTTTCCGAACGACTACCTGACCGGAACGAAAGAGCTGGAGATTATCTATCGCGCCGCCGAGGCCAATGGCATCCCAGTGATGTTCCACACCGGAACCTCGGTTTTTCCCGGGGCGCGCAACAAATACGGAGATCCCATCTACATTGACGATGTCGCGGTGGATTTTCCCCAGCTGAAGATCCTGCTGGCGCACGGCGGGCGGCCGTTGTGGATGCACACCGCATTCTTCCTGGTGCGGAGGCATCCGAACGTCTTTCTTGATATCAGCGGGATTCCACCGAAGACGCTGCTGAAATATTTTCCCCGCCTGGAAGAAATAGCTGGCAAAACCCTGTTCGGCACGGATTGGCCGGGACCGGGAGTACCTGAGATCAAGAAGAACCTGGACGAATTCCGCGCGCTGCCGTTGCCGAAAGAAATTCAGCAACAGATTCTGAGCCGCACGGCACTCACAATCTGGCCGGCATAGGTACTTTACGGATGCGTCTCGGGAGGCTGAGGAAATAGCGTCAATTCTCTTTCTAGTGCATCTTAAATGTGCTGGCCGGATCGCTTATGGGGTGTTTGCGAACTGGCCGGTGAGGGTCAACCTGTGTCGGATCAACGAATTAAGAACAACGGATGCATTGTTTGACGCATCAATGATAGGATTCTTTCCTCCCTCTGCCGGAGTGGGGATGGAGCGGCAAAAGAAATGGGAACCAATCTACTTCAAGCTCCCAATCGCAGAGGAGTTGACTCTCTCCGAGAACTGTTCGCGCGGGTCCGCGATACCAGCGTGCGAATCACCGAATCGCTCACTGCCGAAGACCAGATGCTGCAATCCATGCCGGATGCCAGTCCCACCAAATGGCACCTGGCGCATACCACCTGGTTCTTCGAGACCTTCATCCTGGAGCCAAACGTCCCCGGCTATCAGCCCTTCGATGTCCGATATAAGTATCTTTTCAATTCTTACTACAAGCAGCTGGGCGGACACCCCTTTCGCGGGGCGCGCGGCTTGATGTCTCGGCCGACTCTGGAGGAGGTTCGCGACTACCGCCATCATGTGGATTCGGCGGTGCTCGCCCACATGGAGAATCTGAGCGAAGAGATGCTTAGTCTCCTTGAGTTAGGGCTTAATCACGAACAGCAGCATCAGGAATTGATGCTCACTGACATCAAGCACGGACTTTGGTCTGGGCCACTGCGGCCGGCAACGATTGACGAGGGAGGGCCATGCGCGCCGGCGCCGCGCTTGACCTGGCTGGAGATCGAAGGCGGGATTCATCGGATCGGTCATCACGGCGATGAATTTGCCTTCGACAACGAAAGTCCCCGGCATGAGGTTATGCTCCTTCCTTTTCGCATTGGGTCGCGCGCGGTGACCAATGGCGAGTATCTGGAGTTCATGAACGATCACGGCTATACGCGCACGGAGCTGTGGCTCTCCGACGGATGGGATACCGTCTGCGCGCAAAAGTGGACTGCACCGCTTTACTGGGAGCAGGGCGACGAGGGCTCGTGGCGGCAGTTCGTGAGAACAGGAACCCAAACTGGAATGAAAGAAGTTGATCCTGCCGAGCCGGTCTGTCACATCAGTTTCTACGAAGCCGATGCCTATGCGCGCTGGCGGGGCAAGCGGTTGCCAACGGAAGCGGAATGGGAAGTGACAGCGGTTCGCATGCCGGTCAAAGGCATTCTGCTGGAAGACTGTGTCTTTCACCCCCGGGTTGCGCGGGGCGAGGGGATGCAGCAGGTGCTCGGAGACGTTTGGGAGTGGACTGCCAGCCCCTACGTTTGCTATCCGGGATTCAAGCCGGAGGCGGGAGCGATCGGGGAATACAACGGTAAATTCATGTGCAATCAGTTTGTTCTGCGTGGTGGTTCTTGCGTTACTCCAGCCAGTCACATTCGCGCGAGCTATCGTAACTTCTTTCCGCCGCATGCGCGCTGGCAATTCTCCGGGATAAGGCTCGCCGATGATCGCTCGTGAACTCATTGTTCCGCCGCAATTCGCTCCGGAAGTAGAACAGGGGCTAATTGGCTTTCCCAAAACGCTGCCGTCGAAGCTGTTCTACGACGAGGGTGGTTCGGCCTTATTCGAAGAGATCACCCGCCTGCCCGAGTACTACCTGACGCGCACAGAATTGCGGATACTGCGCGAACGCGCGGGCGAGATAGCCCAGGCTGTCGAACCGGGGGTCACGGTTGTGGAGCTTGGTTCCGGCACGGCTGCCAAGACCTGTACTCTGCTAGAGGCGCTGGGCCGGCGGCAGATTCGAGTTCCGTATTATCCCGTTGACATTTCGCCAGCGGCCTTGAATGAGGCTCGCGACCGGGTTGAAACGCAGTGCCCGAATGTTTACGTTCATCCCGTCCCCAAAGATTTCAGTGAAGGGTTCGGTTTTTTGCGCGATATTCCCGGAAGGAAGCTGGTTCTGTACCTCGGATCGAGCATCGGCAACTTTGATCCGGATGCCGCCATTGAGATGTTGAGTTCGGTTCGCACCCGGCTCGCACCCGGCGATGCTCTGCTGCTCGGCACCGATCTGGTGAAGGAAGCAAGTATCCTGGTGCCAGCTTACGATGACGAACGGGGTGTCACGGCCGAGTTCAACAAGAATATCCTGCGGCGTTTGAACCGGGAACTGGGCGCCAATTTCGATCTCGATTTATTCCGTCATATCGCCCTTTGGAACCCCGATCAATCTCGGATGGAGATTTACCTGGAAAGCCTGCGAGCGCAGACCATCAACATCGGTCTTTTGAGGCTGCGAGTGAGGTTCGCGTTGGGAGAACGCATACACACCGAGAACAGCTACAAGTACACCATGCCCATGGTTGGCGCGATGTTGAGTTCGGGCGGCTTTGCGCTCGATCAAAGCTGGTTTGACAAGAGGAAATGGTTCGCTCTGCACTTGGCCCGCGTCTAAATCCATTCTGTTTTGAGCGAGCGAGCCGACATGTTGCCGGCCCGCCTGAAAAACTCACCACACCCGGCATTGCCTGGCGTGTACCATGGACGATCCCTTCTTGCAGGAGAAAGCCTGCTGAAACTCCGGCATGTTTGAGACCACGTTGTTGACCCGATACTTGGGAATCGAGTGCGGATTGGTCAGCACGACGGTGCGCATCAGCTCGGGACGATACTGATCGCACCAGGAATAGGCATACGACAGGAAGAATTTCTGGCGCGGCGTCCATCCATCGGCCTCTTTGTCATCCACGGTCTTGTTCCCGGTTTTCAGCTTATCCTGCAGGGCCATGAAGGCAAGATGCAAGCCGCCGTTATCGGCGGTATCTTCGCCCTGCGTTAAATGCCCGTCCTGCTTGACGCCGGCTTCGGGGATTTCCTGGGTGTATTCATCCGCAATGCATGCGCCGCGCTCGTCGTAAGCTTTGGCGTCGGCTGCGGTCCACCAGTCACGCAGATTGCCTTGAGCGTCGAACTTGCGCCCCTGATCGTCGAATCCATGGGTGATTTCGTGCCCGATCACCATGCCGATGGCGCCGTAATTCACCGCATCCTCTTGAGCGTTGTCGAAAAATGGCGGCTGCAGGATGCCGGCCGGGAAGTTGATGGTATTCAACTGCGGATCGTAATAAGCATTGATGGTCGGAGGGGTCATGGTGAATTCGGCGCGGTCCACCGGCTTACCGACTTTGTCGAGCTGCCGGCGGAATTCGAAAACCGTAGCCTGATGGACGTTATTCAAATAGCTGCCGCGAACGATTTTCACTGAAGAGTAGTCGCGCCATTGGTTGGGATAGCCAATCTTGTCTTCGATGGCGTGCAGCTTGACTTCCGCTTGGCTTTTGGTGGCCGGCTGCATCCAGTCAAGGCTGTTGATGTCCTCATCCAGGGCGTGTTCAATGTCGTGAACCAGGGCGACCGTACGTTCTTTGGCCGCCGGCGGAAATGCTGCTTCGACATAGGCCTGTCCGAGTGCCTGTCCCAGATCGCGATCGGCGGCCCGCACGCAACGCCGCCAACGGGGAGTTTGCTCCTTGGCTCCGAGCAGAGTGTGAGAAAAAAAACTCCAATTCTCGTCCGCGAAAGCCTTGCTCAAATAGGGAGCCGAACCGTGCACCAGTTGCCAGCGCAAGTAAGCTTTCCAGTTGTCCACAGACTCTTGCTGAATCAGTTTCTCCAGGCCGCGAAAGAATTCCGGAGAACTTACCAGATAGTGCGGTTCCGACGGAGGCGCACCGATCAGGGCGATATAGGCTTTGAAGTCAAAGGACGGGGTCAGCGCCTGAACCTGTTCCAGGGTCATCTTGTTGTTCAGATTCTTGGGGTCGCGACGGGCCACATTGTCCATTGCAGATTGAGCCATGGCGGTTTCGATGGCCAGAACCGTCGTGGCGTCGCCTGCAGCTTGCGTATGGTTTTCTCCCGCCAGTTCCAGCATCCTGGAGACGTGTACCTCGTATTGCGAACGAAGTTCTTTGGACTTGTCGTCATCTTTGAGATAGAAATCACGGCCGGGAAGCGCCATTCCGCCTTGATCAATGAAAGCCACAACCTTGCTGGCGTCGTCAAAATCCTGGGCCTGGCCGAAACCCAGCATCGCCGCCCCGGTCTGGTTGTCGTCCGCGTTCCAGGCACCCGGCACGGCCAGGTGAATATAGGCGACCTCCTTGGCCAGTTCAGACTTGCTCTTCATCTGATTGATTCGCTGCAGCCCCGGTTTCAGATCGCGAGCTCCTGCCGCGTTCAGCCCAGACTCATCCATGCAGGCGTTCCAGTAATCGCCGATTTGTTTTTCGAAACCCGTGCTGTTGGAGGATGTGGCGGCCTTCACCATCGTCTCCCGCAAAATGTTCTCATTCCAATAGCGCAGGCCGCTGCCGGTTCCCCACGCCACTTGATCTGGGGGAATGGGATTGGCAGCATTCCACTTGCTGCACGCATATTGATAAAAGTCCTGGCAGGGATCGAGAGTCTTATCCATCATGCCGACATCAAAGTGCTCCAGCTTGGGGACCGTTTCGGCCGCTGGTTTTGCGGGGGCGGACGTTTGGGCGTAGGCGCTGGTAAGCCCGAGCAGCGGGCAGAGTAGAAAAGCTACGATGGCAATTCTTGAGATTCGCATTGATAGTCTCCGGCTGGGAAATGGTAAGTGCATCTTCGGGTGACGCGATCCTTGTTGGGCAATTCGATTGGCTGGCTGGTTCTGTCCAACCGCGAATATCGGCGAAAAGAAGTGTAACTCAATTCCGAGGCCCGCGTCGGCTGCTCGACTGTCGCTGATCCTAGTGGTCGCCGATGGTGATCGCGAGTTCCTCCTGTGGGCAGTACAGGTGAGATTACTCCCCAAAAAGCCTCGGCCTCTCGTACAATGCTATCAAGGCGTAAGATTCCTGAAGGCTTGGTTCCAAGGAGACTCATGCGATTGGAATTGTTGGCGTTTTATGGAGGCCCCGACCAGGTCATGGGTGTCACTTCGGGCGTGGCAAGCGTGCTTGGGCTTTTGCTGCTCTTTTGGAACAAGGTTGCCGGCGCATTCTTCAAAATTGTAAGAATCTTCAAGCGTTCTCCGGATCCCACTGGCGCCGAAGCTCAAAAGAACCTTCCAACTCAAACTTCCTGATCCCGGTTCTAGTCCTTGCACAAGAAAGTTATAGTCATCGGCTTAGACGGCCTCGAACCCAGCATTGTGGAGACCATGCTGGAGCGCGCCGAGCTGCCGAACCTGGCGAAAATTCGGCAAACCGGATGCTACGGCCGCTTGCAGACGACCTATCCGGCGCAGACGCCCGTGGCGTGGTCGTCGTTCGCTACCGGAACCAACCCCGGCGGTCATGGGGTGTTTGATTTCATCTCCCGCGATCCTGAAACCTACCAGCCCGATGCCGCGCTCAGCCGTTTCGAGCCGCCCAAGAATGTTTTCTTGCCGCCGCGGGTGGTCAACCAGCGAAAAGGCGTGCCGCTCTGGCAGACCTTAACGCAAGCTGGCGTGCCCAGCGTGGTACTGCGTTGTCCTTGTAGCTTTCCGCCGGAGTCAATGCAAGGAAAAATGCTGGCTGGAGTGGGCGTTCCCGACTTGCGCGGCAGCCAGAGCAAAGGCACGTTTTACACCCAGGATCGAACGGTTGTGGCACAGGAGAACGAACAACTCATCCCACTCGATCCGGGTACTGATCTCAAGACTCGGGTGATCGGGCCGCGTAACACCAAGCTATCCCCGCTATCCGATACCTTCTGCGAAATTCGAGTGCTGGTGGATAAGGCAGCGCGGAAGCTGGTGATTGAATCCGGGGGCGCTCCGTCAAGGGTCGAAGTTCCCGAAAAAAGCTGGAGCGAGTGGACGCGCTTCAAATTCAAGTTCTCCATGCTGCAATCCGTGACTGGGATCGCGCGCATTTATGTGCGTCAGCTTGAGCCGCATCTGGAGTTTTATGTATCTGCAGTGAACTTCGACCCTGTTGCTCCCATGTTCCCGGTTTCCTCCCCCGGCGGCTACGCAAAAGAGCTTGCGGAAGACATTGGACTTTTTTCGACGCTCGGCATGGCTGAGGAGCACAACGGACTGAATAATGGCCGCCTCGACGAAAACGCCTACTTGCGGCATTGCGACCTGGTGTTGCGTGAGCGCGAGCGCATGATGCGCTTCGAGCTCGACCGTTTCCACGAAGGCCTGTTCTTCATGCTTTATGACACGCCGGATCGAGTGCAGCACATGCTTTGGCGATTTCGCGATCCTGAGCACCCGTGCTTCGATCCTGATCTTTCTCCCGAGCTTCGCACGCGGATCGAGGAACACTATCAGCAGTGTGATGCCCTGCTCGGACCTGTCCTTGATGCGGCAGACGAGAACACATTGTTAATTGTGCTCTCCGATCACGGCTTCGGAACTTTTCGCCGGGCGTTTCATACCAATACCTGGCTGTGGCAAAACGGTTTGCTGGCGCTCATGGACAATCGCAAGCCGGACAACGACCTCGCCGAAGGTTTCACCGCCGTGGATTGGTCGAAAACCTATGCATACGCGGTTGGCCTGGGAGGAATCTATCTCAATTTCAGAGGCCGCGAACGAGAGGGAATCCTGGACGAAGGGGCCGACGCCGAGCGGGTGCGCCGCGCGATCCAAACCGGTTTAGCGGAATTTCCGGACGCAGAGACAAAGCGCACCGCGATTCGCAGCGTCTCGAGAAGGGAAGACTTGTATTGCGGCGCTTACGCGGCCAACGCGCCGGATTTGCTGGTGAACTTTTGCCCCGGCTTCCGGGTTTCCTGGCAGACTGCCGTCGGCGGCTTCTCTAACGCCTTA
>Ga0210394_10000843_pt1 | contig 56087 bp, 50 predicted proteins | sample IncBWC12MmetaG_FD_160121 | JGI IMG/M metagenome (GOLD analysis project Ga0210394, IMG submission 160121) | Forest soil microbial communities from Barre Woods Harvard Forest LTER site, Petersham, Massachusetts, United States - Inc-BW-C-12-M | ecosystem: Environmental > Terrestrial > Soil >...
GTGAACAGTTAAGCGAGAGCATGTATCTCTTCCTGGGAAGCCTTCTGAGACAGGCGCTCCACGCTTGATCAAGTCGCGTCTGAGTGTCGGCTAACCGGAAACTGAGCCGAAACCGTTTCCTTTCGGCCCAAAACGGGGGAAATGCTTCAAGTGGCGTGGTCAGTGAGTTTTAGTTGTGCCAAAAACATCCTCCGGGCCATAATGGAACCTAAGGCTCGGTAATTGGGGTGTCCTAAAAAGAAGGGTACTGAGGGGACATCCACGCGGAGTCCGCGTCTATTCAATTCCGCAAATCACAACAAATCACTTGTCGATCTTACATGCAGTTACGAGGACTAAGAGTGCTGACCGTGCTCGGTTAAGTCCTTTGGTTGTTGTTTGCAGGCAGGTTCGAGTCCTACCTGAGGAGCCATTTCTTTTGCGCCGGATTTGGTTGAACGTCTCAGGTTCATTACACTACAAGCCGTGTGCCGGTTTCCCGAAGTCCGCGCCGTCAGGATGGATGCGTGACACGAGCCAATCCTCTTTTTCGCTACGGCGGGTATGTTTTTTCGGCGGGCGGGGCGCGCGTTGTTGGACTTCTGATTACTTCTTTGACCTTCCCCTACGTGGTGCGGCATCTGGGCGTGGAAATGTACGGGTTATGGAGTTATGTAGTTGCGGTCCGCACATTTCTTGACATCATCGCCGACCCAGGCATTACGACACACGCCACCCAACAACTGGCCGCCCGCAGAGCCGCCGGTCTTGATTTGATTCCTGATGTGCTCGCGCTCCGGTTCCTGTGTTCTTTAATCGCGGCGGTCGTCCTGCTGGTATTTGCCGTTTTTGAAGTGCGCCCCGATGTGGCGCAGCTACTGCGGGTTTATGGCATCGGCAGTCTGTTTGTGAATTTGCTGTTGTCGGATAGCTTCTTGCTATCCCTCGAAATGTTCCACGTTCGCGCGGTGCTGACGGTGCTTCAGCAGGTGCTTTACGCCGCCACGATATTCACATTCGTGCATTCTCCGAGAGATGTCATCTGGCTTCCGATCAGTATCCTGGGCTCGGCGGCACTGGCCGGGATTGCGGGGTGGACGGTTCTCGCTCGACGCAGTGAGGGCCATCTTACTGCGGTTATCCATCCTCGGGCGTGGAAGAGCATCCTGGTTCCAAGTTTCCACTACGCCGGCTCGACTTTGATGTCCAACCTTTATCGCCGTGCGGGGCTGATATTAGTACGATGGTTTCTTGGCGACTTTGCGCTGGGAATTTATGCCGCAGTCACCCGGTTTCTTGACCTGCTGCGCAGCTTCGTCATTATCATTTCGCAGGTTATGATGCCTCGAATGGCGCTGTCTGCGAGGTCGGGAGCCGGTTTCGGCCGGCTGGCCAGATTTTCGGTTGGGGTGATGGCGGTGATCAGCATTCCGATCGCGGCCGGTTTGTTCGGCACCGCCCCCGTGATCCTCCCCTGGGTGATGGGAGCGAACTTTGCGGCTGGTATTCCCCTGTTGAAGTGGATGGCAGCGTACATGATCGCCGCTCCTATGGCATTCCTATTTGCGGGCACAATTCTGTTCTCTTTGGGAAGGCATCGTGCTTTTTTCGCGGCCACCGGCGGTGGCGCAGCGACCGGATTAGTCTTGTATCTCATTTTGATTCCCACGTTGGGTTTGCCGGGTGCCGGCCTGGCATTCGTGCTGGCCGAACTTGTAGTCGCCCTAATTGCGTACGCACTTCTTCCCGAGTTGCACGGCTCGTGGAAGAACCCGCTAATCGGGATCGCTTTAGGCGGGTCTATGTTGATGCTGGTAAGTGTCAGAATTGCGACTGCTTACCTTACTCAGGGTTTGGCCGCGATCGGGGTCGGCGTTCTCGTTTACCTGCTTAGCTGCGGATGGTTGGTGCGGAAGTACCTTACCGAGCAGGCGCAAGGCCTCTGAGGAATAGCTGGTGTTTCCCCTAAGTGTGTCCCCAGCACGCAAGATTTTCAGCTTGACCAGGACTTCGGGCAGGCAGAGAATTGAGGGCCACGCGTTGGCCGTGCCTCCCGCACTGTTAGCGTCGCGTTCCTCCTGATCAAATCGAGCATGTCCGTGCCCCTCACACGCGCAGTAGGAACACGAACTCGCAGCGAACAGCTCCTTGAACGCGCGAAGAGGTCGGTCGCGGGCGGTGACAGCAGCACGATGCGGGTGTTGCCCTATCACCCTGCCTTGCTGATCGACCGAGGCAAGGGCTGCCATATCTGGGACGTTGACGGTAATGACTACATTGATTTGAACATGGCGTACGGACCGCTGCTGTTTGGGCATCGTCCGTCCTTTGTTATAGAGCAGGTCGTCCACCAGCTACAGGAGAAGGGTTCGCAGCTTGGCTTTCCGCAAGAGTTGAACTTTCTTGTAGCGGAGAAGGTCAAGCAGTTGTTCCCCAGCATCGATCTTCTGCGGTTCGCGAATTCCGGAACGGAAGCGGTCGCGTCCAGTATTCGGCTGGCCCGTGCTTTCACTGGACGCCGCAACATCATTTTGTTTGAGGGGCACTATCACGGCTGGAGTGACACGGTATTCCACAAGTACCATGCAGCAGAAACGCTGGGTGACGAAGCGTTTCGTCCGGTCATTCCGGGGACGGAAGGCATGAATGGAGCGCCCCACGACGCTTTCGTTGTCCGCTGGAACGATGCCGCGGCATTGTCGTCGGCGCTCGATCGCATGAGGGGTTCAGTTGCCGCCGTCCTGATGGAACCGGTGATGGGGAATGCAGGCGTGATACCGCCGCTGCCGGGGTATCTGGCTGCGGTAAGAGAACTGACTCGCGCGCACGGGGCATTGCTCATTTTGGATGAAGTGATTACCGGCATGCGCGTGGCCGCGGGCGGAGCACAGCAACTGTTTGCTGTAACGCCAGACCTTACGGTGCTCTCCAAGGCTCTGGGAGCGGGTTTTCCGATCGCGGCATTTGGGGGTTCCGCGGAAATTATGGATTTGGTTGCCAGCGGAAGAATGTTCCACGGCGGAGTGTATGCGGGCAACGCCATGGTGCTCTCGGCGGCGAATGCCGTGCTGACCAAAGTGCTGGCGGAACGAAGCAGGCTTTATTCTGAATTAAACACCCGAGTCAGCCAACTGGCCGACGGGATCAAAGGAATCCTGCGGCGACGCAATGTGCATCATGTGGTTCAGCACGTCGGCCCGATGATCGCGATGATCCTGACGAAGACCCCTGTTGACTCCCTGGTGGACTATCACCAGGTCCGGCGTCATGCTGATTTCGAGCGCTTCATCGAGCTGCAGCACGCGCTTCTTGACAACGGAGTGTACATCCATCCTAATCAGTACGAACCGATGTATCTTTCTACGGCCCACAGCAAGGAAGACATCGATGAAGTCCTTTCACGACTTGATGAAACCGTACAACATTGGCAGCGCTGACCAAGGCACGGAGTTTTCGCCCAAGCCTTTGCTCGACGCTTTCGAAGACTTCCACGGCTCCTGGTTCGATCTTGACCTTAACGTCAAGATTGCCGCGGATGATCTGAAGCGGCTCAAGAGCGAACTGCTGTCACAGATGACCCAGCGTGGGTTGTCGCCGGGTGATCGTGTCTTGACTGCACTGCCGAATGGTCCGCTTTTTGTCGCTATTTGGGCCGCCAGCCTGGAGGCTGGAGCGTCCCCAATTCTGGTTCATAGCGACACGCCTGATCCGGAGTTGGAGCGGATGGCAGCGCGGTGGGGGGCGACGTTCCTCGCGACCGAAGCTCGCAATGGCGAGGACAGAAACCAGTCTGGCGGATTCCTTGCGGCGGGGCAGTACGGAGCCATTCGCTGGCAGCGACGCGAGGCTGGAGACAATCCCGGAGATCAGCTAACGCTTGTCTCGCTGCCTTTACATCCGACCTCGGGAACTTCTGGAGGGCCGAAGATTGCCGTGCGTCCCGGACCCTGTGCCATCGCCGAACCACGGCACTATATCGAAACTCTTTCGATCGAACGCTCGGATTCGATCCTGTGCGCCATTCCGATGAGCCACGCCTACGCTTACGGTATGTGCTTCCTGGTCGCACTTTTGACCTCGGCCGAGTTAGTCTTCATGCGGCGGTTCAACCCAGCTCTGGCGCATCGCGCGTTCGACCAGATGAAAATTTCGGTGTTTCCGGCCGTGCCCATCATGCTGGACTCACTTTTGGCTACGCCCGCCACAGGATCCCTGGGTCGCCCACGCATCGTGCTTTCGGCTGGCACGCCGTTGTCGAGGAAGACGTTCGAGGAATTTCGCAGGCAATACGGTCTTTCCGTTCGTTCTTTGTATGGCACCACCGAGACTGGCGGAATTTCAATCGGCCTGGAGGAAGAGGACTTCACCGATAGCGTTGGGATTCCGATGCGCGGAGTCGAAGTGGACTTGTCAGAGACGAGTGGCAAAGACGTGCGAGTGGTTCGAGTCCGTTCATCTTCAATGATGGGAGGTTACCTTGAAGGGGATAGGATCAGCCGCGACCAGATTCCAGACGGCTGGTTTGAAACCGGAGATGTTGCGCGAAGAGATGCTCAGGGCAGATTGCTTCTGCAAGGCCGCCTTTCGGAAGTAATCAACGTTTTCGGCTACAAAGTGATACCGCGCGAAGTAGAAGAAATCATCCTGATGCTGCCGCAAGTCGGGGACGTGAAGGTGTATGCCGGACGGCACTTGGGACCAGATGTTGTGGAAGCTGCCGTGGTCTGTCATGAGCCGATTTCGGAAGCGCAGATCATCGAACACTGCGAAAAGCACATCGTCAGTTACAAATGCCCCACCGCGGTTCGATTCGTGGATGCGTTGCCCAGGACGGCTTCCGGCAAGGTCGCTGTGGAGTGCCTGGCCGAGTAGTGGTAGAAGAGAACTTAGGTCCGGATAAGTTGCGTTTAAGTTCTTGGGAGGCAGTGATTTACACGTCGGTGATAAGCTTGTTGACCAAGGCTGGAGAGGCATGGTACTGTCCCTTCCCAGCGGTGGGATAGTAGTGGGCTTGGTCGTATTACACTTGGCCCAAGACTCTCTCTGTCCAGCTGTTGCAGCTCCCGACGTGCTGGATTCCGGAAGTTCAATGCGGTATCGCACCCCGACGACTTCGGTCCTGGGACGGCAGCGTGATCTGTGAATGCCTAGGCTTGCTGTCGGTAGGGATTTGATCCGGACCCCTTTTCTCTGCATGCCACGCTGCCGGAGGGAGGACAATGTCACGCACAGCACGAATCCTCGCGATACTAACTACCCTCATCATCCTACTACCTGCGGTTCCTACGACGGCTACGGGCAGTGGGGCGGGCTACGCCAATTTAGAGGCCGCGCAGACGAACCCGCTTCGCCTCTCGGCTGACGGAACTCGTCTATTTGCGGTCAATACGGCAAACAACTCTCTGTCGGTCTTTGACGTGACCCAGCCTGGCAATCCTACATTGCTGGCTGAAATTCCTGTGGGAGTGGGGCCAGTTTCGGTGAATCCGAGAAGCGATGATGAAGCCTGGGTAGTCAATCAAGTCTCCAACAGCCTGAGCGTAGTTTCGGTATCGCAGGGGATTGTGACCGACACCATCAAGGTTGGAGCTGGAACCGAGCCCATGGACATCGTGTTCGCGGGCCCAAACCAGGCCTATGTCAGCTGCTCTCGCAACAATCAGATTGCAGTATTCGACGCCAATACGCATTCGCTGATCAGCACCGTCCCGGTGTTCGGAGGCAGCCCGCGGGCTCTGGCGGTTAGCAACGACGGAAGTACGGTGTATGCTGCGTTCGCGATCTCCGGGAATGCCACGACCATCATTCCAGTTCTTCTGGCGCCGCCCCAACCTCCGCCCTCGAATGGCCTGACATCAATACCGCCGCCGAGAGTGGCCCTCATCGTATCTGCGACCGACCCGAAATGGAGTCACTACATTACATTCAAGATGCCGGACAATGACGTCGTGTCCATCAGCACTGGTCCAAATCCGACGGTGAGCGGTTATTATTCGGGCGTCGGCACCATCAACCTGGGTCTGGCGGTGAATCCGGTCACCGGTGATCTCTTCGTAGCCAACACCGATGCACTCAATCTGACGTTTTTTCAACCGAAGCTGCGTGGACATTGGGTGAACAACCGCATCACTCGTATCCAGGTCGCCAACGGGCAAATCACGCCATTCGATCTGAATCCGAACATCAATTACCAGATACTCCCCAATCCTCAAGCGCTGAGCACAACTTTGGCCCAGCCCACGAATGTCGTGTTCGACCCGGGCGGCACCTTCATGTATGTTGCGGCGTTCGGGACCGACCGCGTGGCCAAGGTTGACACCAACGGCAACGTCTTATCGTTTGTAGAGGTTTCTTTGCCCAGCGGGTCGGGATCGAATGCGGATCCCAAGAACAAGCGTGGACCGAGGGGCCTGGCTCTCAATGCGACCGCTCAGACCCTGTATTCGCTGAACCGGCTCTCCAATACGATCTCCATCATCCAGGTCCCGCAGATGGTGAAATCGGGCGAAGTTGCAGTCGGGGCGGATCCGACACCGGTCAAGATCAAGCAGGGGCGAGGCTTCCTATATGACGCCAAACTCTCGGGAAATGGCACTGGCGCTTGTTCATCCTGCCATGTGGATGCGGACATGGATCATCTGGCTTGGAATCTTGGTGATCCGGGTGGCCAGATGACCTTCGTTGTTCAAAACGGCCAGGAAATCTCGTTCCATCCGATGAAGGGTCCTATGGTCACACAGACCCTGCGCGGATTGGTCAACCTGACGCCATACCACTGGCGGGGAGATTTCACAACCTTTTCGTCGTTTAACGTCGTCTTCGACAAACTGATGGGGAACGTCGAGCTTTCCAACGCCGATCTGAGTATCTACACAACTTTCATCAACAGCATTTTGTTTCTACCGAACCCTTACGAGAACCTCGATCGCACCCTTCCCACTTCCCTGGCCGGGGGGAATCCTGTGTTGGGGGAAATAGATTTCATGACCGTGAAGGGCACGGGTTTTGGCCGGACCTGCAACAACTGCCATACCGCGAACCCTGGTCCGGGGACAAATCGTCTGATACAGCCTGGTTTTCTCCCGCAGCCGATCAAAGATCCTCATCTCAGGAACGTTTATCAGAAGCTGCTCTATACCCGGCACAACGCGACCAGCATCGACGGATTCGGTATGGAACATGACGGGAACATTTCCATCCCGGCGGATCTGTTATCCCAGAACAATTTCAACGGTTACACCAGCCAGCAAAAAACGGACATGACTTCCTACCTGCTTTGTTTTGATACCGGCACGGCTCCTGCGGTGGGATACACGATCACGTTGACGTCCGCAAACGTCAACAACCACCAGGAGCAGAGCGACTGGGCAACCCTTCAGTCCCAGGCAGCTGCGAACATCGACTTGATTGCCCGAGGGACGATCCAGGGGCAGGTTCATGGCCTGTTGTATCAACCCGGAACGGGCACTTACCTTAGCGACACCAACGCGCAGTACACTCAGGCTCAATTACAAGCGTTTATTCTGAATGGAGACACGCTCAGCTTCGAGGGCGTCTATCCAGGGACGGGTACACCCTAACTACGAGATCAGTCTCACGGTCCTTCAGCTAGGCCCTCGGGATCGCGGCCACATAAAACTAGGACGGTTCTGACTCTTCGATCTTGGGGAGGGCTGAGAGCCGCTGCTCCGTATCCCGACCCGCCGTGTTAGCATTTGCGATCGCTGTTACCCAACCGACCCCGTTCGCCAGGAGGTTGTCATGCAGTGGACGCAGATCTACGACCCACTGGGCCATTGGTGGCTCTCCACGCTGGTGGCGGCGCTTCCCATCATCGTTCTTTTTGGGTTGCTCGCCGGCCTCAAAGTTAGGCCACATTGGTGTGCCATCGCGGGCGCGTCGACGGCGGTGGCGGTTGCGATCACCTTTTTCGGGATGCCTCCCGCGCTAGCCGCAATTAGCTTTGGCTACGGAGTCGCTTTCGGCGTATTGAAGATAGCCTGGATCGTTCTGGCCGCCGTCTACCTCTACGACATTTCTGTCGAGACCGGACAATTCGAAATCATGAAGGAGTCGGTCGCCGGAATCACCTCGGACCGTCGGCTGCAAGTCTTGCTGGTGGCTTTTTGTTTTGGAGCGTTCATTGAGGGAGCGGCAGGATTCGGCGCGCCGGTGGCGATTGCCGGTGCCTTCATGATCGGGCTCGGTTTCAAACCCTTCCACGCGGCTGCATTGAATCTGATCGCGAACACCGCGCCGGTGGCCTGGGGAGCCATCGGCACGCCAGTTCACACACTCGCGGCGGTAAGCGCTCTGCCGGAATCCGACCTTAACGCCATGCTTGGCCGGATTCTTCCTTTCACGGCAATCATCGTCGCCTTTTGGCTGGTGAAAGCGATGGTGAGTTGGAAGGAAACCCTCGAAGTGCTTCCCGCCATCCTGGTGGTCGGCATCTCATTCGCTCTCACCCAGTTCTTCTGGTCGAATTACGTGGACAGCAATCTGGTGGACATTATGGGAGGCGTCGTATCGATCGTTGCTACCCTGATTTTCCTTCGCTTCTGGAAGCCAAAGAAGATTTGGCGCTTCGACTACGACAACAAAGCCCCAGCGATTCCTGCACCGACAACGGAGATCGCCGACCAGCTTGGTGGCGAGTGGTCGGCAGAGAAGTTCGATGGACTTGTCAAAGTGCGCACCTACAGCGCTGGACAAGTCTTGAAGGCATGGATGCCTTTCGCGATCCTGTCACTCTTTGTTCTTCTCTGGGGGTTGCCGGCGATAAAACTAGTCATGAATCGGGCTACCACGCCGGCTTTCCGAGTTGTGCTTGCCGATGGCAAGGTTCGCCCCGGGCCGCCGGGATGGAATGTGCCTTACCTCCACAATGCGATCTCTCGCGCGGTGCCGGTGGTGGCGAAGCCGACTCCCGAAGCCGCGCGCTACGATTTCAACTGGCTCTCCGCCACGGGGACCGGATGTTTCCTGGCCGCCATCGTTTCCGGATTGTTGCTCGGTCTGAGTCCAATGCGATTGATGAACACATTTTGGCAGACCCTGGTGCGAATGCGGCTCGCCATGATTGCCATTTCATTCATGTTGGGGCTTGGCTATGTGACGCGCTACTCCGGCCTGGACGCGGTATTGGGCCTGGCGTTCACGCGCACGGGATGGTTGTATCCATTTTTCGGGACATTCCTGGGCTGGCTGGGTGTCGCGCTGACCGGTAGCGATACCTCCTCTAATGCGCTCTTTGGCAGTTTGCAGAGAATCACCTCTCAACAACTCGGCATCGATCCGGTCCTCATGTGTGCGGCTAACAGCGCCGGAGGGGTGATGGGAAAAATGGTGGACGCACAGTCCATCACAATTGCCACTTCCGCAACCGAACAGGTGGGCAACGAAGGAATCATTTTCCGCTTTGTGGCGTGGCACTCGGTTGCCCTCTGCTCTATTGTGGGGGTAATCGTGATGCTCTACGCCTATGTTTTCCCATTTGCAGTACCGCATGGGTTGCTGTTCGTGAAATAGGTCAACGGGAACTAGATCAAGGAGTCATCTATGAAAGGCAAAATTGCAATCGTAACCGGGGCCAACGGGGGCCTTGGAACCTTCGTGACGCAAGCTCTGCTGGATGCCGGCGCGACGGTGGTCGGCGTATCCCGGGACATTCAACAGTCAGCCTTCAACAGTCAAGCGTTCACCGCGCTGCCGGCCGATCTGCTGACCTCTGCGGGAGCCGCGAGCATGGTGGCAAGCGTCATGGCTCGCTTCGGAAGGCTGGACGTGGTCGCGCATACGGTCGGAGGATTCGCCGGCGGGAAGTCCATCGCCGAGACTGACGACGCTACCTTTCAGCGGATGTTTGATGTGAATCTCAACAGTACGTTCTACCTCTTACGTGCGGCGCTTCCCGCTCTTCGCAAGACCGGCAATGGACACATCATTGCCATTGGCAGCCGCGCCGCACTTGAACCTGGCGTCGGAGTCGGCGCTTACAGCGCGTCAAAGGCCGCGATGGTGTCGTTAATTAGGACGGTTGCTCTGGAAAACAAAGATGCTGGACTGACCGCCAACGTGATTCTGCCGGGCACCATCGACACTCCCACGAATCGCAAGGCTATGCCAAAGGCAGATGTCTCCAAGTGGGTGCAGCCCGCGACTATCGCTAGTCTGATTGCCCGGCTGGCCGGTGAATTGGGAAAAGACGTGAATGGGGCCGTGATCCCGGTTTATGGCACCGATGTTTGAGACATGCTTTCAACAGCCGACACCGGCGCCGGCGCACCCATAAGCTGGACCAGACTGTTGGGGCCGCAGCACAGCCGATGAAAGCGTTGAAGGTCATTGCGTAATTCTTTGTCCTGCTGCAAAGCACCGAGAGTAGCTTTCAGGATGGCCGCCGCGTGCGGATCTGCGGGAACTGCCAGCCTGTAGTGCATCCACTTGCCCTCGCGCCGGGCGGCGACGATGCCCGCCCTCCGCAAATAGGCCAGATGCCGCGAGATTTTCGGCTGCGGGACGTCAATTACCGTCACGAAATAGCAGACGCAGATTTCCTGCTCCGCCATCAAGTGCAGGAGCCGCAGCCGTGTGCGGTCGGCGAGAGCGCGAAACAGGCTCTCCAGCGGGTATTTCTTCCTCATAGCAAAATTATAGCAAAACAAATATGCCTTGACATATATGTATCTTGCTTGATACCGTGTACGCATTCGCTACGGCGAATATGATTTCCGAGGGAGATATGTCATCAGATATGGTCGTTGCCTTGAAAGCGCACCTTGCCATTAATGTGCGGAACGTCGAACGCAGCATTGTTTTCTATCGCAAGCTGTTTGGCATTGAACCCAGCAAGGTCCGGCGCGGCTACGCCAAGTTTGACGTGCAGAACCCGCCCTTGAATTTCACCCTGAACGAAGTGCCTTTCAAGGGAGCGGGAGCACTCTCGCACATGGGCATTCAGGTGGCTTCGACCGCCGACGTATTCAGTGTGCGGAAGAAATGGGTGGAAGCCGGTCTCATCACGCGCGACGAGATGCAGACCGACTGCTGCTACGCCAGACAGGACAAGACCTGGGTCCACGATCCCGATGGCAACGAGTGGGAAGTGTTCGTGGTGCTCGAAGACAATCTGCCGGAGAAGGCCGGCCAGCACGAAACCGCTTGCTGCGCCCCCGGCTGCTGCCCACCCACGCCGGAGCATTCCAATGTCTAGAGCAAAGGTGTTATTTCTTTGTACCGGCAACTCGGCGCGTAGCCAGATGGCGGAGGGCTATTTGCGCCACGTTGCCGGCGATGAGTTCGAGCCGCTTAGCGCCGGAATTGAGCCCAAGGGCCTGAATCCGCTGGCGGTCGATGCCATGAATGAGATTGGAATCGACATCTCACGCCAGACCTCCAAAGATGTCCGCGAGTTTCTCGGACAGGCGATTCCATACGTGATCACGGTCTGCGACAACGCCAAGGCTCGCTGCCCGATTTTTCCCCGTACCTACCAATTCCTCCACTGGAGCCTGGACGATCCCGCCGAGGCCGCGGGCTCGCACGACGAAAAACTGGCAGTGTTCCGGCGGGTGCGGGACGAAATCGCGCAAAGAATCCAACAGGAACTCCTGACGCCTGCCGCCTCTAAGAAATGAGTGCTTCTCTCGTCAAACGCAGCGTGTGCGAGGGTCTGGGCACTGCATTGTTGGTCGCTGCTGTGGTTGGTTCCGGCATCATGGCTGAGCGGCTGGCCGGGGGCAATGTTGCCCTCGCACTCCTGGCTAACACCCTGGCTACCGGCGCGGCTCTCGTCGCCTTGATTCTGACCTTTGCGCCTGTGTCGGGTGCACATCTTAATCCGGTAGTGAGTCTCGCGATGGCATTGCGACGGCAAATGCCCTGGCGTGAGGCGCCAATTTACGTCATTGCGCAGTGCGCTGGCGGTCTGTTGGGCACGGTAGTCGCGCATGTCATGTTCGGATGCGAATGGTATTCACTCTCGCGCCATCAGCGCTCAGGAGTCGCTCAGTTGATCAGCGAGTGTGTGGCCGCGTTCGGGTTGCTCTGTGTCATCTGGGGGTGCTTGAAGGTACGCTCCGCCCTGGCAACTCCGGTCGCAGTTGCGAGTTACATCGTCGCGGCCTATTGGTTCACTGCGTCGACTTCGTTCGCCAACCCCGCCGTGACCTTGGCGAGATCGATCACCGACACTTTCACCGGGATCCGTCCAGTGGATGTTCCCGGCTTCGTCGTAGCGCAGATCATCGGCGCATCGCTGGCGACCCTGCTGTTTGCGTGGCTGGACTGAGGTCGTGGCGACTTATCGCGATCCTGTGCGCAGATCGAATTCCCTGCCGCAATCGAAGCAGACCCGGTAGGTGCGGTGCTTGATGGTGAACACCCGGCTGCGATGACGGTGACGGCACCCGAAAATAAATTGAAAAATCCAAAGCAGCGGGTTCATCGGTTCGAATCTCGCCGGCGCTCGCAACTTCCGTTGGTATCCAGCCAAGCGAGGAGAGAACGAACGCTGGCCCGAGCCAGGGCGATGGAGCAATCAGCCGCTCCGTAGTAGAGATTGATGGTGTCGCCATCGGGATCCATAGTGTATCCGCAGGGGAAGACCACGTCGTCAACGTCGCCGTGGCGTTCGTACTCCGCTTCTGGCCCGAAGATCCACGAATCCCCTCGCAGCAAACAGTGTGCCGGGTTGTCCAGGTCGAAGAGCGCCAAGCCCAGGCGATACAGGCAGCCCGACGGGGTGTGCCGCACGCCGTGGTAAAACACCAGCCAGCCTCGGGAAGTCTCAATGGGCGGCGGCGACAAGCCAATCTTGTTGGCGTCCCACCAGGCGCCGCGCCGGGCTTCCAGCATGAGGCGGTGCCGGCCCCAATAGCGCAGGTCGGGAGAATAGGAAATCCACATGTGCGAACCAAGCTTGGTCATGGGGCGATGAATTAGGGCCCAACAGCCGTCGATTCGGCGTGGCAGAAGCGCGGAGTCCTTGTCGTCGGGCGGCATAATGACGCCGTAGCGCTCGAAGCTGCGGAAGTCCTTGGTCAGAGCCAGAGAGACTCCCGGGCCGCCGCGCGAATAAGAAGTGTAGGTGATGACGTATTGCTGTAGTTCGGGGACAAAAGTGATGCGCGGGTCCTCAATGCCCCAGATTTCCTCGGGATAGTCGGCGGGGCTGGGCATCAATGTGGGCTCGCGATCAATCTCCCAGCCATCGACGCCGTTACGAGAGCGGGCAGCGCAAAGGTGCGACAAGCCGCGGCGATCTTCGACGCGGCAGAGCAACAGAGTTGTACCATCTGCGAGTCGTGTTGCTCCGGCGTTGAACACGCTGTTGATGGAATATGGCCAATCTTTGGCAGTAAGTATGGGGTTGGCTGAGTCGCGGAGAAGCAGAGATTCGTAACTGGTGGTCGGAGGCACCGTGAGTGTGGTTTCGTCAGTAGTCAAGACGGGATCTCCATCTGCTGAGATTCTTGCAGCGAACGCATTTCCAGGAGTGCCATCAAGAATGAAAGCGTTGACTCCGCACCCTGATTTTGATTAGCACGGTCGGGATGCAGGCCGTCACGGCAGCCGCCGGTGACGGAATCGTAAAGCGGGAGTTGCAGGTCGTTGTCACCAAGGAACCAGTTGAAAGCCGACCAAGCTTCGCTGCGCCAGCGGCTCTCGCCGGTTACACGAAAGGCCTCGAGACAGGCGGAGACTGCGCCAGCGGCTTCAATCGGTTGCTGATCGAAGCGGGCCTTTTCACCCCCCTTACGATAGAAACCTTGCGAACCGATAGGGACGAAGTGGCCGTTGGTTTCGCAGCGTTGCATGGTCATGAGCCACTCCAGCGACTCGAGACCGGCGGAAATCATGGCGTCATTCGAGCTCGCCGAGCCAGCGAGCAGCATGGCTTGGGGCAGTCTCGCGTTGCCGTAGGCGAGAACATCTTCAGACCACTTCCAGTCGGGGCTGCGGACTGACTCGTACATGGCGAGCAAGCGCTGGGCGAGCGCGAATCTTACTCGCTGGGCATCGCGGTCGCCGGGATACGACGTGAGGTATTCCTGAATTCCGAGCAGAGCATAGGCGCAGGCACGAGGGCTGTAGAATTCCACGGCCGCAGGCAGGGAATACTCGAATAGACGGCCGGCAGCGCCGCGCAACCCTGGATCTTCAGACCGGCCCAGGACGGTCCCCAGCGTCCACAAGGCGCGGCCATGACAGTCTTCGCTGGCGTGACCGGAGCCGTTGGCTTCAATCCAGCGGCGATTGTAGCCGAGGAAGTTTCTGAATCTGCCGGTCGCCGGATTGAATGCATGCTCGAGGAACGCCAGGTAGCGGCTGGACGAACTTTCGATGGTCAGGGTTGGACTGGCCGCGCCGGTTCTTACAAGTTCTTCCAATAAGACTGTAAAGACCAGCGCGCGGGCATTGTCGTCGGTGGTATAGCCCTCTTTGCGGTTGGGGACGGTGAAGATGGAGTGCTGCAGCATTCCGGTGTCGTCGGTTAACCGATGGAGGTGACTCACGTTCAACTCCGGCAACCGATCCAGCGATTTCCTGGCGACACGGGCCGAGAACTGTACTTGCGGATTCTCCATACGATCGCTGCGCACCCGTGCGAAACTTTCCATGTAACCCTGTGCCACTCGTTTCCACACCATGTCGCGCGCGAACAGATAGGCGCGTTTACGCATGGCATGGCGTATCGCCGGCGTATCCAGGAGTTCGATGGTCTTGTTTGCGATGGCAGTGGGATCCTGGAAGGGCACGAGCGCGCCGCGGCGATCATCCAGCAATTCGATCGCGTGCCAATAGGGAGTCGAAATGATCGCCTTGCCGGCGCCAAGTGCGTAAGCGAGCGTTCCCGAGACCACCTGCGCCTCATGGCGATACGGAGTGATATAAATGTCGGCCGCGCCAATGAACTGAACCATTTCCTCAGGACTGACAAAGCGGTCGAAGAAGATCACATTGGACTCCACGCCTACTTCCTTTGCCAAGGCCTGCAGGTACTCGCGATAGCGGTCACCTTCACGGCGGAGGACATGAGGATGGGTCGCGCCAGCGACGATGTAGGCAACGTTGGTGTGCTTGGCCAAGACTTGCGGAAGCGCTTGAATGACGTTTTCGATTCCTTTGTTGGGGGAAAGCAGGCCGAAGGTGAGCAGTACCGCCTTGCCTTCCACGCCAAAGCGGTCCTTGTAGAAATTGGGATCGAGGAATGGCAGGTCGGGAACGCCGTGAGGAACCATGTCGATCTTGCTGCCTGGTACTTTGAAGATTTCTTGCAGGAACTGGGATGAAAGCTGGCTCATGACAATGAGCCGGTCGGAAAGCTCTGCAATCTCTGCCATGACCATGCGTTGGTCAGGATTGGGCTCGCGCAGGACGGTGTGCAGCGTGGTCACGACCGGCATTTTCAAAGCACGGAGCAGATGCAGAATATGGCTTCCGGCCGCGCCACCGAAGATTCCATACTCGTGCTGCAGGCAAACCATGTCGATGTTGTTGAAGTTCAGGAATTCAGCAGCCTCTTCATACGATTTCACCTCGTCCTGGGCGAGCGACCAGCGCACCCGTGCGGGATAGTCATATCCCTGCTCGGTGTCGTTCACCGGCAACGCCAACAATCGAGCCGTGCCGTACTCCGTTGAAATGGCCGCGCACAGGTCGGTGGTGAACGTGGCGATGCCACATCGCCGGGGAAGATAGTTCCCAATCACCGCGATTCGACTGGGCAGCGATAACTTCGAGTGCAATCGTGGGCTCGCCGCTGAAACCCCATTCCGAATCAGGGGATGCGGAACGACGACTTCCAGTACCGGCTTGGGGAAGGCTGTGATGGGTAGAGACATTTGTCCTTAAGGTGGTGAGAAAAGGTGTTGAAAGGGCTAACTCTTAGTATTTAACGAAAGTGGCCTTTGGACTGGTCACAATTGACCAGTCAAGGTGGGTGGATTGGGGAATGGTATTGGCCCCTTCGCCGCAGGGATCGGACAGTGCAATCCTCCTACAACAGCATTCCCGCGATCGCGGCTGACATCAGGTTGGCCATGGTTCCGGCGAGCATGGCGCGGAATCCGAGCCGCGCCAGTTCACCGCGCTTATTTGGCGCTAAGGCGCCGATCCCGCCGATCTGGATTCCTATTGAACCAAAATTCGCGAAGCCGCACAGCGCGAACGTGGCAATGGTGAACGAGCGGGGATCGAGCATCGCCCGTTGCGGTCCCAGCATGGAGAAAGCCACCACTTCGTTGAGCGCCATACGCGTCCCCAGCAGGTTGCCAATCGCTGCGCAATCTCGCCAGGGGACGCCCACGATCCAGGCCACGGGAGCAAACAGAGTTCCGAGAATCGTTTCCAGACTGGAGGGGAACCAGGAAATTCCCAGATGGGCCAACCCATTGTGGATGCCGCCCAGAATGCCGTTGGTCAGGGCCACCAGGGCGAGAAACGAAATCAGCATAGCTGCGATGTTAAGCGCCAGATGCAAGCCGTCCGTGGTGCCGCGCGCAATCGCACCCAGCAGGTTCTCTTGTTTCTCGGCTGCCACTTCTTCTTCACTCATCACCACGCGACCGGCGGTCTTTGGAGTTTCGGTCTCCGGCACCAGCATCTTTGAAATCACAATCGCTCCCGGAGCGGTCATGATTACGGCACTGAGAATGTGCTTGGGCTCCACGCCAAACGCGATGTATGCCGCCATGATTCCCCCCGAAACGTGCGCCATGCCACTGGTCATGACGGTCATCAGCTCGGAGCGGGTCATCTCCGGCAGAAAGGGGCGGATGGTGAGCGGGGCCTCGGTTTGCCCCATGAAAATGCTTGCGGCTACGTTCAACGACTCGGCGCCGCTGGCGCCCATGAAACGGGTCATCACTCGCGCCGCCTGACGCACCACGAATTGCATGATCCCGTAGTGATAAAGAATCGCGAAAAATGCGGCAATAAAGATAACCGTCGGCAGCACTTGAAACGCGATGTAGAAGCCGAGACGCCCTCCCGGTTTGCCCAGGTCTCCGAACACAAATTGCGAACCGAAGGAAGAATAGCTGAGCAGGCGGTTGACCACGTCGCCGGCCTTCTGGAAAATCGCCCGGCCGACCTCAACTTTGAGTACGAACACCGCGAAAGTGAGCTGTAGTGCCAGGCCCCATGCGACCGTTTTGCCGCGAATGGCTCGCCGGTTGGTGGAGAAGAGAAACGCCAGGCCCAGCATGGTCAGAATTCCGAGAATACCGGTGAGGCGGCCCATCCCGTTCTCCATGCGCCACGATTAACCGACACCTGCGGCGAAGTTCGGGCCTGATTGTAAACCTTCGGAAGTGAGTCGGGCAGGTGTTCTCAGTCGGTGCCGGGCGGTAATACCTGGCGCAGCAGGTTCCAATCGTTCATCACTTCAGTCTGCGAAGCGCGTGGGCTGTCGCTGGATCGCAGTTCCTCCTCCAGGCGAGCGGCCAGCAGCTCTTTTGCCAGATCGGGCGGAGTGCCATCCTTCAGAATGTTTTCGCGTGCGATGCCCACATCGACCCACCGCTCATCCATCTGCACGCGTAGCGTGACATGCCCGGATTCATCGAGTCCAGGTTCGGAGTTGTTTTCCAGGTGCGCCCATATCTTTTCCGTCTTGCGAGGCTTGAGCTCAGGCGTCGCCTGCGCCAGCACGCTGTTGAGTTCATGCTGGTAATTGCGCCGTTCCGCAGTCGCCAGCGGAGGCTCCGGAGGCTGCCCCGGCGCCAGCACCAGCGCGTTTTTCTTGGGATCGAATCGACCTCCGCCGCTGATGTAAGCCACTGCCATGGCGCCCGCGGCCACGGGTTCGAACACGGCCACCGGCACGATGTATTTCTTCGATTTCAACAACGACTCCACCACCCCGTGCACCGTGGTGCTGCGCGGGACACTTCCCGGCACCTGCGGGATCACGAAGCTGGAAGATTGCAGCTCAGGATGCCGCGCGCTGAACTTCACCAGCAGTTTGGCGATGTGCTTGGGTGTGGTGACGCCCATGTCTGCAATCAGATTGCGATGTAGCGTCCTGGGATAATAAAAGTTGATGGCTCCGCGCACGAAATCGGCGCAATTGTGTGCCAGTAGATTGAAGTGCGACTGATTGTTTCGCTGGTTGTATACGCGGATGAACTCATCATCACGCTCAGCGCTTGTTTCGATCTGATAGCCGTAAATCGTCCGGTCGTAAGACGATCCCACCAGTTGGGTCCAGTTTCCGTTGGGCGGTTCTCCGTTGGGTTGGTCAGGCGCAATGGCTTCCAGATAGCTCTTCCGATACTGGTTTCGGAGAAAGGCAACCACCTTGGGATTGACGAAGAGTGGAACGTCCTCTGGTCCTTCCACCGCATAAAGGTATGGAATCAGAGGGATCGCAATCCAGTCGTATCCCGCAATCTTGTTGTAGCGGCTGATCACCACGCCGGCTTCGCCGGGGACGCAGCGCCGCAACCGCACCGGAGTTTCGGCACACACACGGTCAAAGTAGACAGCAGCGTGCCCCGTTGCAGTGAAGGCGCCAAAGTGTCCATAAGGCTCCTCCAGCAACAGGGTCGCGTCCGCATGAGCTCGTGGCAAAACCGACAAACACACCACCAGCGCCAGGGTTTGCAGACACCGATATGCAGTGCGAACCGGCATGGTTGTTCTCTTAACTTAAACTCGGAGTTGCAGCATCAGTTGCGCAAACTGGGTGTTTCTGTTGACGAAAGTAACCCGCCCTGAACGCAGGGTCGGGGCCTTTAGGAATGGCTCAAAAACGTAGTGGCAGAACTAGTGGGTTAGATGCGCAGGTCATCGGCGGGTATGCTCGCATTAAGTTGTTAAGAACTAAGGTATATAGGGTATTGCAAAGGCTGCTGCCGGGGCTCTATTCGATGCCAAGTTGCTTTCTGGCTTCCGGGCTCAGCCGCTCGGGTCCCCAAGGCGGAGTCCAGACCACATTGACACTGGCGTTGCGAATCCCGGGTAATTGCTCGAGGCGAGCCTTGACCTGCTCGCTGATGGTCACATGGGCCGGGCAACCCTGTGAGGTCAGCGTCAGGTCAATGGTGACGTCTTGGCGTTCGCTGCCTTGGTCGGCCGCAGCGGGATCAAAGCGCACGCCGTAGATCAGTCCAAGATCTACGATGTTCACCGGAATCTCAGGATCGTAGCACTGCTTCAAAGCCCCTAAAACGTCATTTTCAGTGACAGTAGACACGACACGCTCCCAAACGATAAGTTTACCTCACCTTATGACTCCTGAACTGAAGCAGAAGATTCAAATCTCGCTGGGGGCGGCAATCCTGATCGCAGGCGTTCGGACGGCCTACATTCTTTACCAGCGTTATGAGGAGGCGCATCCGGCAGCGACCCGGGAGCTGCCGCTGAATGCGGATTACTACGTAGTGCCCAAAAAGCTGCATGCTTATGACTTGCAGTCGGCAAGAGAATTGACCAAGCAGCCGGTGTGGGTCAAGGAGGGCTATCGCTACACCTACTATCCCTACGAGCGCGGTCGCGCCGATTTCAAGCAGGAAGCAGGGCTGCTGTTCCCCATCGAAAAACTGCAAGTCACGGACGTGGTCACGGAAGCGACGCCGGGATCGCCCGGCCAGCGGCAGGTGCTGGCGGTTTTCGAAAAAGATGGCAAGAGCTACGCAGTTCCCATCGGCTCGGCGAAGGGCAGTGACTACCAGATCTATTCCGACGAGATGCTCTTTATTCAGGACCCGCACGAACTCTATAAGCACTGGACGGCTGAGACTTGGGCGGCGATCGAACAGCATCAAGTGAAGCAAGGGATGAACGAATTGCAGGCGGATTTCGCCATCGGCATGGGTATTCCGGAGCGGTCCAGCGATCCGCAACAGGTGAAAACCGTGAATTATCCCAACGGCGGCAAGCGGGTGAGCATTACGTATCGCGATGGAAAGGCGGCGGAGATCAGGAACGGGTCTTGAGGGTCGACTACTTGATGGGTGGAGAATCCGCGCTGGCTGGCTTTTCGGCGTCGCCGTGGATTGTGCCATCTTCACCGGAATAAAACGACCGATGGTCGGAATCGATTTGCCTGGGCGTGAGCAGAAGATCGAACCCGTCCTTGTGAGGCTTGAAGCTCACGTTGTAATCGCCGCGGTCGGGGTTGACCATGCGGCGGGTGAACGATCCGGTGTGAACCAAATCGGCCAGGGAAGCCGCGTATTTTTGATTTTTCCGGTTGTAGAGACGTTGCGCCCGCAACACGGTGCGCATGTAGCCCAGGGCGATGGCCTCGGAGTCGGAGTGGGCAGGATCTCCAGGGAATTTGGGCTGGTAGGTGGTCTGCGCGGTTGCAAGGAGAGCGGCGCTCGTCACCCCCACCAAGGTCAAGCTTATCGCCCAACGGTAACCATTTTTCATCGCCTTCTAACCCCTTCTTTTTGAGATGCTTTCCATGTTACTCCCGTAATTGCCTGGGCCTTCACGACGCTTTCTATCCGGGGTGAATGCGGCTATTCTAAGGCCCATACATCGCTCTTAGGAATTATATGAAAGCGACTGCCGCAAAAACTGCACTAGCGAAAAAACCGCCCATCCGCCTGGCTGTGGTGGAAAGTGATCCACTACGGTTCGTAGGATTTCGAGCGTTGTTTGACAACGAATCCGACTTCGAGCTGGTTTCGGCTTCCCTGGCGGAACTCGGCACGCTGCAAAACATTGATCTGGTGTTGCTGGGCAATCGCACCGGTCATAATCTGTTTGACGTGATGGCCGGTATGAAGGCTGCACGGCCGGACCTGCGCATTATTGTGACCGGCTCCGGCATCGACGAAGAAACCATTCTGAAGGCCATTGCTGCTGGCGCGAAAGGCTATGTCGACGAGGCGGCGTCGCCGGCGGAATTTGTGCAAGCGATCCGCGTGGTGAACGAAGGCTCGGTGTGGGCGCCGCGGCGGGTGCTCTCCATGTTCATAGAGCGGGTGTCGTCATCGCCGGGGAGAATTTTTCCCGCGGGCCGCGTGACCTTTACGGATCGCGAAAAAGAAGTTCTGGAAATGCTGGTGGCCGGGCGCTCCAACAAAGAAATCGGCGCCGCTCTGGGCATCGAAGAGCGCACCGTCAAAGCGCACGTAGCGAAACTGATGCGCAAAGTGGGAGTGCAGAACCGGATTGCGCTTTCCGTCCATGCCATCACCCACTCGCTGGTGACCGCGAAGTAGGCGGTTACCAAAGGACAGTTACCTCCGTAATCTTGCCCGTTTTCTCACCCTGACGCATACTCGCTTCACCTACCACAGAACCTGGGAGACGGGGTTGGGAACGGGGATTTAGGGTCACCGTTGCCGACCCCGCATTTATTTGGTCTGACTTTCCAGCTGTTAACCCCGCCGCAATCGCCAACGCGCCTGCAACCATTCTCCAGATACTTGAATCCATTAGACTTGTGCTCGAAATGCTTTAGGGGCGAATGCCGGGCCGGGTTTGACACGGCATTTCCCGGATGCTACCGTCCCACTTTCCCGCCACATGCGTCAGCGACTCGAGTACGCGCTTGCCTGGATACTGATCAAGCTCATTGGATCATTGCCGCGTCCACTGGCCCGGGCGGCTGGCATCTCCCTGGCCTACATGGTTTATTTGCTGCATGTGCGGCTACGCCGGGTGGGTATGCGCAACCTGGCACTGGCATTTCCGGAGAAGAGCAAGCGCGAGCGTAAGCGGATCCTGCGCGGGGAGTTCCGTTCGCTGGGCCGGCAGTTGGCTGAGGTCACGCTGTTTCCCAAGTACACGCTAGAGAACGTGACCCAGGCGGTGGCCTACGATGGATTTGAGAACTATGAACGGGCGTTTGCCCGCGGCAAAGGCGTACTGTTTCTCACCGGACATCTCGGCGGATGGGAACTGTCGGCCTTTGCGCACTCATTGCAAGGCCATCCCTTGCACGTTCTGATGCGTCCCCTGGACAACGTTTATCTGGACAACCTGACCCGGCGCTACCGCACTATGCACGGCAACAGAACCCTGGACAAAGATGGTTCGCCGCGCGCTCTGCTGGCCGCCATGAACGCGGGCGAGGTGGTGGGCATTCTAATGGATACGAACATGACCCCGCCGCAAGGAGTGTTTGTCGATTTCTTTGGAGTTCCGGCATGTACGGCGGTTGGGCTGGCAAAGGTCGCCCTGCGTACCGATGCCGCGGTGGTGCCGACGTTTACCATCTGGGACCCGGTCCTGAGAAAGTACCGGCTGCGCTTCGATCCTACCGTCGAGTTGGTGCGGACGGGGAACGACGATGCAGACGCCGTGGCCAATACTGCACGCTTTAACAAGATCATTGAAGACTACGTGCGACGCTATCCCGATCAGTGGCTGTGGGTACATCGCCGCTGGAAGACGCGGCCGGAGGGCGAGAAGGGACTGTACTACAGGCGTGGCTCGTAGAGCCTTGAGAAATGGGCTGTAAACACCGGCTTGGTCCAGGAGTTCCCCCGATCGAACGCCGCTGGTGAAATCGCCTGTTTCCAACATCTGGTAGTATTTGAAGCTCTCGAGTTCTGAAGATGCTGCGCCACACCCGCTCCCACCACGCACTCCTAACTGTCTTCCTGGGCGCTGCAGTTGTGCTCCGCGCTCAGACAGCGGCTCCGCCACTGCAAACATTGGTCACTGTAACTGACCATGCTCCGGCGCTTGATTTCACCACATCAAATCTTGAAGTGAAGGTGGACGGGCGTGTGGTGCCTATTACCTCGGTTGTTAAGGGGTTTGATCTGCCGGTTCGAATCGGAATTGTGTTCGACGAAAGCGGCTCCAGCCGCCACGTAAAATACTTTACCGAGTTCCTACAACGATCCTTGGATTTCACTGCTGACATACTCAAACAACCAGGGAGCGACGCTTTTCTTGTCGGATTCAACGATCAGGTGATTATTTCAACGGCCGTGGTTACCGATGCTGGCGACTTGCGTGCTGCTGCTGGTCAACTTCGTCCGATTGGAGGCTCAGCGGTCAGAGACGCCCTTTTGCACGCCGCGCAAAAATTCTATTCGCTCGGCCCGGAACCACGGCCGGCCGCCCGGATACTGCTTCTCGTTAGCGATGGCCACGACAACTCGTCCTATGCAAGTGAGCAACGTGCGATCGAGAGTATGCAGGGATTCGGTATTCGTGCGTACGTCATCGGCTTGCCTTCGGCCGAGGCTGCAGCGGGACAACATTTACTTGAGAACATCAGTGGGCAAACCGGCGGACGAGCATTCTATCCACATGATGATCGAGAACTCGCTGCGGCGCTGGCTGCGATCCGGCAGGACATGGCTAATAGCTTCTTCGTCACTCTCATACCGCAGTCACACGACGGCAAGTTTCACAAGCTCAACATTCGGGCTCACAGTATCCCAAACTTGTCCCTCCGGTACATGACTGGGTTTCCCGCGTGGAAGCTCGGCTGCTACGGGCCGTGTTGAGAGATGGGCTTGCGGTGCGATTACAACCCAAGTGGCTACTACACTGATAACCGCATTGCCCTCTCAGAACCAGTCGCTGCGGTACGCGACCCACCAGCTCACATACACAATCGGGATGGTAGCGGCCAATGCCCACCAGATCGGCAGCACGATGTCCGCAAGCACGCCCAGCACTGTGAAGCTGATCCAGAAGATCTTTCGCTCCATACCTGCATTCTAGCCCCAGCTTTCCTTTCCGGCGGCAAACGTATAAAAAGGTGCAATGGAGCGTTTGGTCACTGAGCGGTCGGTCGCTGATCGTTCGGCCAAAGAAGTGGCCGATTTTGTGCACGCCCGGTTGGTGGGCGATGGAGAGGTGCGGCTAAAGGGAATCGCCAGCGTTGCGTCGGCCTTGCCGGGTGACTTGGTCTTTGTGGAAGACGAGAAACATCTAGCCCAGGCGTTGCAGTCGAAGGCATCGGCGGTGATCGCAGGGCAATTTGCTGCCGGAAAGCCAAGCGCCAAGCCTCTTCTGTTACACGCTCAGCCGCGCTTGGGGTTTGCCCGAGCTGCGCAGTTGTTCAATCCCCCGGTGGAACTGAAGCCCGGAATTCATCCCAGCGCGGTTGTGCATCCTTCTGCGAAAACTGGAAACGCTGTAACGGTGGCCGAGCGCGTGGTCATTGGTGAAGGCGTACAGATCGGTGACGGCACGCGCATCGGTGCGGGGAGTGTGATTGGTGCGAACATAATTGTCGGACGGGACTGCGAGCTGTACCCCAACGTAACGATTTATCCGGGCGTGCGCTTGGGCGATCGCGTCATCGTTCACTCTGGAGCGGTTCTGGGCAGCGACGGTTTCGGCTACGTGCGCGACGCGGCAACCGGAAAGTACGAAAAGTTCCCCCAGACTGGCCGGCTGGAGATCGAGGACGACGTCGAGATTGGAGCGAATTCCACCATCGACCGCGGCGCGCTGGAAGTTACTCGTATTGGCCGGGGAACGAAAATCGACAATCTGGTCCACGTGGGACACAACTGTCTGATCGGAGAAGATGTAGTGATCGCGGCGCAGACCGGGCTTTCGGGCAGCATCACCATCGAAAAGAACGTCGTGCTGGGCGGACAGGTAGGCATTGGCGAACACGCGCGCATTGAAGAAGGCGTGATGCTCGGCGGCCAGGGAGGCGTTCTGCCCGGCAAGGTGCTGCGTGGAAACGGTGTGGCGTTTTGGGGAACCCCGGCCAAGCCGGTGCGTGAATATTTGAAGCAATTAGCAGCTCTGGCGCGGCTGGCGAAGAAGGAGTAGCAGTGGCCATTGTCGTGGTCGGCGGGCATTCGCGGAGTGTAGGCAAGACCAGCGTAGTCGCTGGCCTCATCGCCGCCCTGCCGGAATTCGACTGGACGGCGTTCAAGATCACGCAATACGGCCATGGCATCTGCTCGCAGAATGGCGAGTCCTGCCACTGCGCAACCGACGACCACAGTTGGGCAATATCGGAAGAAAAAGATCGTGCGGGCGACTCAGACACGTCCCGGTTCCTGGCAGCCGGCGCAGCTCGCGCATGGTGGGTGCGGACTGAGCAAGGACGGCTGGCGGAAGCTCTACCCACAATTCGCCGCAAGCTGGCGGAGTCTGAGAATGCGATTCTGGAGTCGAACAGCATCTTGAAGTTCGTGAAGCCTGATCTTTACTTGACGGTCCTAGATCCGGCAACGGCAGACTTCAAGCGATCGGCACAGGAGTTTCTCGATCGGGCGGATGCGGTGGTCTTACATGACACGAACGGCGAGCAGGTCTGGAGTGGAGTTTCGCTGAAGCCGGTAGTGACCCGTCCGACGTTTCATATGAGGCCGCCGGACTACGTCACCGGCGACCTGGTCAACTTTGTGAGAAATAGTCTGGAAGTTCATGACCACAGAGGGCACTGAGGAACACAGGGAACTCCTATCGTTCCTCTGTGCTCTCTGTGACCCCTGTGGTGAAGGTTTACTGGCTCGAATACATTTCAATAATCCGCTCAATCGCCCGGCGGCAGACGGCGCAGAAAGCATCATGCCGGGTGAACATGATGCAGTTCTCCTGCGGCCGGTAATAACCGTGGGCCTCGTAGTCCGCACCTTCGAACGCGCCCACCCGGTCCGAATACTTGTCGCCCGCCAGCATAGTATCTTCTTTCTGGCGCTCTTCTCTAAAAAGCTTGTCCATCTCAGATTCGGGACGCTTCTGCGCCCGAATGTCGCGTCGCTGAGCTTGGATCTGATGCTCCATGGCCTCGAAATCTTCTTTTCGCCAAGGTGTCGGTACCGGCGTGCCGGCGACGACCAAATCCTTCCACTTCAGATTGGCCGGATCGAGCAGAGCAGTGGCGTTCGGCTCCCAGGGCTCGATCTTCTTAGACGATGGAAGATAGGCCACCTGCGAGGTGAAATACTCGTCGGCGAGTCCGGCAATGTGATGGCCGAACTCGTGGACGAAAACATACGGAGCCCATTCGCTGTCAGCCGCCACGGTGGCATAAAGATTGAAGATTCCACCGCCACCATAAGTTGCGCCGTTCACCAGAATTTCAATGAACTCGTAGGGCGCGTAGGAAGCGAAGTCGCGCAGTGCGCGGTTCTCCGGAGTCAGAATGTAACGCTCGGTATCAAAGGTGTCGTAGGTGGTGCCCAAGGGCGAGCGGCGATGAATCCCGTTGGATGGACGTGAAATGCCGGACTCTTCCGACGGCGGGCAAAGCCCCCAGACGTTGAAATCTGCACGGTGTTCGCGGAAGGGTGAGCGAGTGAAGAGGATTTCCGTGAAGTGGCGCGCGTCGCTCTCGAATTTGGCGCGCTCGGCGGCCGTGTAACCGTCGCCCATGATCAGCAGATCGACCTTCGTCGCAGGCTCGCCGCTCTTCTGGATGGTCAGCAGCGGCCCGGGCGAGTGCGGTCGTGAAGTGTCGATGAACTTGTCTTTGGGATCAATGCGGGTTGTCCAGACGTCGTGGAACTGGCCGTCATCGCGCTTTTTCAGAACAATCTTTACCGGCGCTTCGGGAGCAGGGAAGCGCAGCGATTCGGAAAATGTCCGGCTGGCGTTTTTCGCCTCTTCGGTGGTGATCCACTCGCCGTATACGGAACTGAATCCGCGGGAGTAGAGTAGGCGCTCGCTGTTCTGGTCGCGCACTTCGAAAAAATAGTTGCCAAGGTTGGTGTCGTCGATCGTCTTGGCGAGGTCGCCGGGCCAGGGCAACGGCTCAATCACAATGCGATCGACGCTGAAAAGTTCGTGGGTCGCGTCGCCGGTGTGGTAGTAGTCGAGCCGCATGGTGGCCGGAGCGGCAAGGGCAGCGAGTGACAGACAGAACAGCAGAGAGAGAACGAGTAGGCACTTGTAACGCATGGTCAGCATTGTAGGGAAAGAAGCAGAGGAAATACAGAGATCGCCTCGCCAATGCTGAAGCTGGTGTTCATGTTTGTTATCCTTCAGCGTGTGGCAAATTCATAACCGAGCCTGGCTGCTGGTCCTGCTTTCGGCTGGTTTGCAGGTTCTCGTCTTCCCACTGCCCAACTTCTACCTCCTGAGTTGGGTAGCGATCACGCCGCTGTTGATAGCCCTGCTGCGAGCTCGGCCCCCCGAGACACTACAAATTCGCGCCGGAATCAAGCTGCTGCCCGCCAAGCCGTTGCAGGCTTTTCTAATGGCCTACGCGTGCGGAATCCTGTGGTACGCCGGAACCTGCTATTGGATCTACGACGTCATGCACCAGTACGGCGGTGTGAACACTGCGGCCGGGTTGGGCATTCTGATTCTCTTCTGCATGTATCTCGCGATCTACCACGGCGTCTTTGGGCTGCTCATCAGTCTGCTTGCCGGAGACAGTCATTTCAGCCGCCGGGCGCTGCTGCTGTCGCCGGTGGCGTGGGTAGCGGTCGAACTGGCGCGCACGCGCATCACTGGATTTCCCTGGGACCTGCTGGGAATCAGCCAGGTCGACAATATTCCACTCGCTCGAATCGCCACGGTGACGGGCGTTTACGGACTCTCTTTCGAAATCATGGTTGTAAATGCTGCCTTCGCAGCGGCTTTCCTGGTGCAACGCGAGAAACGCAAGCAGTTGCTGCTAGCGACGCTGGGTGCGGCCGTGGTTCTTCAGTCGGGACAGCTGATTCCGTCCCCGCCAATTCCCGCCGACCACACGGCGACCTTGGTCCAGGCAAATGTGCCGATCCTCGAAGGCTCGGATTGGACTCGAGAGTATTTCAACTCCACGCTGCGTGATCTGAGCCGCGTCACCTTAACCGGCCAGAATTCGTCACACTTGGTAGTTTGGCCGGAATCGCCGGCGCCGTTCTACACCAGCGATCCTCTGTTTCGCGACGCGGTCAGCAATCTGGCGCGGCAAGCGAACTCCTGGGTGCTGACTGGCAGCATTGGGATCCGCAATGCGCCGCAGACTCCAGGGGGCACAACCGAGATCTACAATTCCGGTGCCCTGGTGAGCCCGGCTGGCGAATGGGCATCCCGCTACGACAAGACTCACCTCGTGCCTTTCGGCGAGTACGTTCCATTCAAGCGTGTGTTCGCGTTCGCGGGCGGATTGACCAAGGAAGTCGGGGATTTCTCGGCTGGAACATCGCGCGCGTCGCTTGATGCGGGCGGTACGCGGCTTGGCGTCTTCATCTGCTACGAATCCATTTTTCCGGACGAAGTCAGGGAATCCGCGAACCAGGGGGCGCAAGTCTTCGTCAACATTTCCAACGACGGATGGTACGGCGACAGCGGCGCATACGCCCAGCATTTGAAGCAAGCGCGCATGCGAGCAGTTGAGAATTCCCGCTGGCTGTTGCGGGACACCAACACAGGAGTCACTGCTTCGATCGATTCCTATGGGCGAATTGTCGCCAGCGTCCCGCGCAAGCAGCGCACAGCGCTCGACGCTCCCTATGCGTTGTCGAATGAAACTACTTTCTACACCCGTCATGGAGACTGGTTCGCATACGCGTGTGCGATAATTTGTGTGGTGGCGCTGTTCATCCGGCCGCTGCAAACCGCGAGGTCATGACTATGAATGTTGAGCTGGAACAGGAATACGCCGTTCTGAAAGATAAAGTCCGCGAACTCCGGGAGTACCTTTGACACAGGCAAGCTGCGTCAGCAACTGAGCGAACTGGAAAAACAGGTTGCCGACCCGAACTTCTGGTCCAACCCCCAAAAGTCCCAACAGGTAATGCGCGAGAAGAAGCGCGTGGAAGGCATGTTAGCCACCGAGGCCGACCTGCTGCGGCGCACGGACGATATTGCCGCCTACTTTGATTTGGCGCGCGAAGGCGAGTCGGTCGACGCCGACTTGCGCCGCGAGATTACCTCACTGCGGGAGAGAGTCGATCACCTGGAGACCGAGACATTGCTCTCCGGAGATCACGACGCGCTCAACGCCATTGTTACGATTCATCCCGGCGCTGGTGGCACCGAATCCCAGGACTGGGCTGACATGCTGCTGCGAATGTATCTGCGATGGGCGGAGCGGCAGGGTTTTAAGACTGTTCTCTACGACTACCAGCCGGGGGACGAAGCAGGACTGAAGTCGGCTACCTTCGCGGTCAATGGCCAATATGCTTTCGGACTGTTGACCAGCGAGATCGGAGTGCATCGGCTGGTGCGGATTTCGCCCTTTGACCAAGCCAAGCGGCGGCACACATCATTTGCCAGCGTTTACGTGTCTCCGGAAATTGACGATAGCATTGAGGTCGTCATTAAGCCCGAGGACCTGCGGATTGATACTTACCGCTCCAGTGGCAAGGGCGGGCAGCACGTAAATACCACCGACTCGGCGGTGCGGATTACCCACATTCCCACCGGGATCGTAGCCGCCTGCCAGAACGAGCGCTCACAGCACAAGAACAAGGAACGAGCGATGAGCATGCTGCGCTCGAAACTCTATGAGTACGAGATGGAGAAAAAGCGCGAGGCCACCAAGAAGATTGAGGCCTCAAAGCTGGACATCGATTTCGGTTCGCAGATCCGGTCTTACGTATTGCAGCCCTACCGTCTGATCAAGGACCACCGCACCAAGATGGAGGTCGGCGATGTAGATCGCGTAATTGACGGCGACTTGCAACCATTCATCCGAGCATATTTGCAGATGAGGAGGGGGGAAAAGGCGGACCAGAACTAGAATCTGCGCCCTGATGTCCTGCTGATGTGCCTTTCGTAACGTTACCTGCCGCGAAAAAACTGGAAAGACTCCCAACCTCTGCCTGATCCTATAGGTGTCACGATTCTCGGAATCAAGACAGACATATGCCACGCATGATCGACCTCATCCGCGCTTCGGCGGTGCCGTCCGGGCTAATGCATTCGGCCGCCCGAGGCGGGCTCGCCGTGCCACCACAGGAAATGATCGAGATTCTGGTGCATCTGGCGACCGAGAACAAAGTATTCGCGCAGCAGGCGCGAATGACTTTGGCCGGGTGGGACGAAGCTTCGGCCCGTGAAGCCGCCGCCAGTCCCTCGACCCCCAAGGAAGTGTTGAACTACCTGGCCGACCCCCAGAATGTCAGACCCGGGTTGCTGCCGCTGTTGCTGGAAAATCCCACGGTGAGTTCGGAATCCATCATGACCCTCGCGGTCTCCGCAACCCGCGAACAGGTCGAGGTCATGCTGAGCAGTGCCCGGGTCAACGCGGCGCGGGAAATCCTGAACGTCCTGGGCCCAAACCCGAACCTGACTGAGGCTGAAACCAAAGCCATCCAAGAGAAAGTGCCGGCGTCGGCCACGGCCACCTCGGCGGGGGTGGACGAGGCCAGCGCGGATGATTCAGTGATTTCCGAAGAGGGCCTCATCGCCTATCTTTCCGAGCACGCGGCCGAAATTGTCGCCGAAGCGGGCAAAGCGTTTCAGCCGATTGGCGGAGTGCACGAAGAAGTCGTAAGCGCCGCCCACACGAAGCCGATCGAAGCTTCGGCGCCGGTCACGTCGGCCACGAGTCCGGGCCCAGCGGCGGCTCCCAAGAGGGCGCCACTCAAGAAATGGATTCTGAGCGCTGAGGAACAACGGGGCAGCGCCCTGCAAAAGATTTCGAAGCTCGATATCAAAGGCCGCATCCAGCTGGCAATGAAAGGGAACAAAGAGGAGCGCTCGCTGTTGATCCGTGATGGCACAAAAATCGTGGCGCTCGCGGTACTGGAATCACCCAAGGTGACCGACGGCGAAATCGAGAGGTTTGCCGGGCAGAAGAATGTGCTGGAATCTGTGCTGCGCGCCATTCCCATGAAACGGCGATTCATCAAACAGTATCCCATCGTCCGCGCCCTGACCTCCAACCCGCGAACTCCGATCGACGTCTCGCTGGGATTGATCAAGCACCTTCTGATGCAAGACCTGCGAAACCTTTCGGGCAACAAGGAAGTTTCTGATACCGTGCGCAAGCTGGCGATGAAGATGTTCCGGCAAAAGCTGGATGTGACCAAGAAAGGGGAATGACTGTCCTCCGATTGGCGTCTCTTCCATCACCCCACTACAATGTTCCGGTATGGCCTCGACTCCCGCTGATCCCATCACAGACTTGCTGCAACGTGCCAAGACGATCGCGGTAGTTGGACTCTCGAATAGTCCGCTCCGTCCCAGTCACGGAGTTTCCGCATACATGCAAACCCACGGCTATCGGATCATTCCGGTCAATCCTGAGATCAAGGGTTCGCTGGGCGAGAAGGCCTATGCGTCTCTGCGAGATGTCCCCGAGAAGATCGATATTGTGAACATTTTCCGTCGTCCCGAATTCGTTGAAGAAGTGGTGGATCAGGCCATCCATCTGAAGATTCCGGCGGTTTGGATGCAGGAAGAAGTGATCAACCAGGCGGCTGCCGGGAAGGCGCGAAAGGCCGGAATGTTTGTAGTGATGGACCGCTGCATCCTAAAAGAGCACAAGGCGCGCTTCGGCTAGACATCCCGTTGGCCCCCGTCCGTTAGCTGTTGGCAGAATTCCTTTCCAGAGGTGGTCCGCAACTGCAGAAAACGCTTTTGCGGCCGCTATTCCCACTCTTTTGGGTTGACATCTTACCCAAATGAGTCGTATGCTCGGGTTATATGTCAACCCAAGAAGCGGAAAGTAGGCTGGAGCTGCTGCAAGGCACCCTGGACCTGCTGATCTTGCGCACGCTGATTTTTGGACCGCAGCACGGCCAGGGCATCGCGCGCGCCATCCAGCAGACATCGGATGAAGAACTCCTGGTCGAGCACGGAGCCCTCTATCCTGCACTCCAACGGCTTGAGGAGCGTGGCTGGATTTCCGCGAAATGGGGAATCTCCACGAATAACCGCAAGGCCCGCTTTTATTCGCTGACCGCTGCCGGTCGCAAACAACTGGTGAAAGAGACCGCCAAGTGGAAGCGGCTCTCAACAGCCATCGGACGCATTCTTGGTCCTGAGGAGACTTAGGCTATGTTTCGACGCAAGCGCAAGACGAACGACTTCGGCGCTGAAATCGAATCCCACATCGAACTGGAGACAGAACGCCTGCAGGAACAGGGGCTCACCTATGAAGATGCCCGAACCGCAGCACTCCGGGCTTTTGGCAACGTGACCCGGGCGCAGGAGCGCTTCTACGAGTCCGGCCGCTGGCTCTGGGGGGACGATTTCTGGCACGACATTCGCTATGCCCTGCGCATGCTGCGCAAGCAGCCAGCCTTCACCCTCGTGGCGGTTCTGACCCTGGCTTTGGGCATCGGAGCCAACACGGCCATTTTCAGCATCGTGAATGCAGTTTTGTTGCGTTCTCTTCCCTTCGCCCACCCCGACCGGCTGGTGAAGATCATCGCCAACAATCACGGGGTGGGGGCGAGGGATGTTGGGCTCTCCGTTCCCGAACTGGACGATCTTAGATTAAGGGCAGGCGTCTTTGAACAAGTGTCCGCTATGGCCACAGGCGACACTAATTTGACCGGCGCACAGCGTCCGCAACGTCTCGAACTAGCGGTTGTGAGTCCTAACTATTTTTCCATGCTCGGCGCCTCGGCGCACATCGGACGAGTTTTTGGGCTTAGCGACGAGGTGCCGGGTTTCGCGGAAGCGGCCGTGATCAGCGATAGTCTGTGGGCCAGCGGGTTCGGCAGGGATCCCGGAATTCTGGGGCGAAAGTTGCAGCTCGATAATGATCCCTACACGATTGTCGGCGTTCTTCCCCCCGGATTCCGCCATCCGGGCACCGCTGTCACGGATGTCGAAGTATGGGCAGCATCGGGATACAGGGCCGATCCCTACCCGAAACCAGAGCGCAGCCTGCGAGTGGCGACCGGAGCGATCGGGCTTTTGAAGCCTGGCATCAGCCGGGAGCAGGCGCAAGCGCGGTTGGATGCGTTTGCGGCCCAGTTAAGGGCAGAATACGCCACCGATTATCCGGCGGGGTCGGGCTGGTCGATTGAGGTCGAGCCATTGCAGGAGTCGTTGGTGGGCAATGTCCGGCCTATGTTGTTGGTGTTGATGGGCGCGGTGGTCCTGATCATTTTGCTGGCCTCCGTCAACGTTGCGAATCTTCTTCTAGTCCGGGCGTCTGGACGGCAACGGGAAATGGCTGTACGTCTGGCCCTGGGGGCAAGCCGCGCGCGCATGATTCGGCAGTTGCTCACCGAGTCGCTGATACTGTCTCTGGTCTCCGGCATCGTCGGCGTGCTAACCGCCATGGCGGCTTTGCATTTTGTGCAGTTTCTGCCCGCCAGAATTCCCCGGCTGGCCGAGGTGCAGATGGATTGGACGGTGCTGGCCTTCGCCTTGTTGGTTTCCCTTCTGGCCGGGCTGGGGTTTGGTTTGGTACCGGCCCTGCAATCGTCGAAAGCCGAAATTGCTCTAGCCATCCGGGAAGGAGCCCGGGGATCAGGCACGAGTGGTAAAACCAACCGCTTGCGCGGCCTGCTGATCGCCTCAGAATCGGCATTGGCCGTGGTGTTGATGGTAGGAGCGGGGCTGCTGTTGCGCACGTTTTGGGGACTGCTTCAGGAAAATCCTGGGTTCAATCGCTCAAACATTGTCATCGCCGATACCCGGATTCCCGTACCCAACAACCCCCAATTGAATCGCTACGCCCAGCCTGAGAGCTTGAACACTTTTGTGCGGGAAGTTCTGCGGCGCGTGCGTGCCATCCCGGGCGTCGATCTAGCCTCCATGACCACGGATTTGCCGGTCACTCACTTGTCGCAACGCTTCCCCATCAACATTGAAGACCGGCCGGACGAGTCTCGCAAAGGCTTGTTTTCCGAAACCACCAGTGTGACCCCGGAATATTTCAAGGTGTTGCAGGCTTCGTTGGTGCGCGGACGTTGGTTCGAAGAAGACGATCAGTCCGGCAAACAACCGGTGGTCATCGTGGATGAGAGCACGGCTCGAACCTACTGGCCGGACCGCGATCCCATTGGCCGGCGTTTGAGTATTGGACGTGCGGCCACCTGGTGGAACGTGGTGGGAGTGGTCAAGGACATCAAGAGTGATGGTCTCGACCAATTCGGAAACCCCCACATCTACACGCCGATTTACCAGTTCCCTGAAATTCAGGGTGTTGATTTCTTTATAGGGGCCGGTCCTTTAAGCGTGACCGTCCGGACATCTTTGTCATCCGCGAGCCTGGAGCCGCAGATACGCCGGGAGATCAAGGCCATCGATCCAGGTCTGCCGGTATTCAATGTGCGTGCGATGAATGAGGTCATCGACAGTTCTCTGGCTTCGCGCCGCTTTTCCGCTCAGTTAGTAGGTGTGTTTGCGGTCGTGGCGCTTCTGTTGGCGTCGGTGGGAATTTACGGTCTGTTGGCCTACACGGTGGGTCAGCGGTCTCACGAAATCGGGGTGCGGATGGCGTTGGGCGCTATGCCCTCGACCATTGGAAAAATGATCGTGAGCCGGGGCGTGGGACTGACCGGCATCGGAGTGGTAATCGGTCTCATACTGTCGGGAATCATGGCTCCCATGATTTCCACCCTGCTGTACGGAGTCCGGCCGCTTGATCCGGAGGTGTTCTTGGCCGTGCCGTTGATTCTGATGGTGGTCGCGCTCCTGGCCAGTTACGTTCCGGCGCGGCGGGCGGCAAGGGTAAGCCCGAGTGTCGCATTGCGAGATAGTTGAAGCCAGGATTCAGATTGCGGTCGAACTCGCAGAGAACAAAAGGAGAGTCATTCGTGAGAACCTTCTCAGTGTTGTCTTGTCTGCTGCTGGTTGTTGCTGCCACGCAATTAACGCAATCGCAGAACTCCCCCACCGAGAATCAAAGCGATCCGAAAGCGGCACCAACAGTCTATTCCAAGGTTCCACAGGCCAACGCGCTTTACATCCAGGGTCTGGATTATCTAAGCAAGAGCAACACATGGAGGGAGGGCGGTTCCCTGGTCAACGCGCGCGAAGCGGTCCGCCTTTTCAGTCAGGCAGTGAAAAAAGATCCTCAATTCGCCCTCGCGTACCTCGGCCTGGCGGATGCCTGGGATAGTTTTGGATTCTCGATTCCCGGTAGCGTTCCGGCGGTCAAGCTTTACCCGCACGAGATTTCTGCCGCTCTCACGGCCGAGAAATTGGACGACAACCTGCCCAGTGTACATTCCCTACTCGCCAGCCTTTACTCCGATAACGCGTACGACTGGGAGAGCGCCGAACGCGAATATAAGCGGGTCATCAGCATGACGAACAGCATGGCCTCTCACTCCGGGTACGCTACCTTCCTTGCAACCCAGGGTAGGTTCGAGGAAGCCATCGCAGAGGTAAAGTTGGCGGAGAAGATCGACCCCTCAAGCCCGTCCGCCAATAAGGACATGATGGAGATCTACTATTGGCGGCATCAGGATGATCAAGCCCTGGAACAAGGCCGGGAGTTGGTGCGCAAGGCCCCACAAATCTTCTACGCGCATTTCATAATGGGCTTTGCCTACGTCCATAAGGGTGAGTTTGAGAACGCAATCCGGGAGTTCAAGTTATCCACGGTGCGGGGCGATGCCGGCTCGCTCTCGGCTCTAGGCTACGCCTACGCCATGTCTGGGAACAAAGCGGAGACCAAGAATGTGCTCTTGCGGTTGAAACACCATAGTGGGGCCAAGAATGTCCCGTATCGTAGGGCTGCGATTTATCTCGCATTAGGCGACAGAGACCGGGCGATCAAACTCATCGAAAAAGACTACCGGCAGCGGAGTAACTGGCTAAACCGGTTGAATGTTGATCCGGTGATGGACCCGCTCCGCGACGATCCCCGGTTTATAGCCTTGATGCGCAAGATGAATTTTCAACGCGATGCTCGCGAGGCGTCTCCTAATGGGGGTAGTCAATCGTCTGGAGATGGGGAGAGGTCGACGACTGAACTTGAGCACTTCAGTGACTAGGTTGTGTTTTTCGCAGTTTATGCCAATCCAAAGGAGAAATCTATGATGAAGCGGTCTTCGCTTGCGCTAGTTGCCTTCACTTTGCTTGCCGTCGTCGGAACCAGTCCTTACACTCAGGGCCAACCGCAGAATCAAGCTCCGCTTCCTGCGCGCTCCCGAGCCGACGAGACGCTGGCAATGTGGAATGACATCGGGAACAAACTCATCGCCATGGCCCAGGATTTTCCCGAAGACAAGTACGATTTCAAGCTGCAGAAAGATCAGCGCACCTTTGCACAAACTATTCTGCACGTCGCCGCCGTCGACTACGACCTGATGCGTTTGGCTTCTGGATCAAACATCGGGCCCGACTTCGGCAAGAACAAGTACGACCCTTCGCGAGACGTTTACAGGACCAAAGCCGACGTAGTGAAACTGATTCAGCAGGCAGTCGCGGACGGAGCGAACGTGATTCAACAGCAGGGCGATGCGGGCCTGGACAAGACGACGAAATTTCCGTTTGGGAACAGGCTAGTCCACAATTCCTACACTTGGATGTTCGTCATCGAGGATAGTGGCGAGCACTACGGACAGCTGGCGGTGTACTACCGCGCCAACAACATGGTGCCACCGGCGTCGCGGTAATGCCTGGGGCGTCAAGGCCTGCGGCCCCAATCTAGCGAGACTTTTCCGAATGAGTTCCGTCTAACCGGGAATGCAAAACCTGGAATACCGAATTTTAGCGCGTTGGCAACGGCTGATCAGAGCCGGTTGAAACTGGCTGGATTCTGTGGATGGTCTGCCTATCAGCCCGCTCGAGGAGGTTCTGATGACTACGTTATTGCAGGACGTGCGGTACGCACTACGGCTTCTGCGGACGAACCCCGGTTTTACCGTTGTGGCGGTTCTTTCCCTGGCTTTGGGCGTCGGAGCCAACACCGCGATTTTCAGCATCGTGAATGCCGTCTTGCTTCGTCCTCTGCCTTACCGCGACTCCGACCGTTTGGTAAGAATCTACTTTAACCAGCCCGGCATAGGATTGCGGGACGTTGCGTTTTCCAAGCCCGAAATGGATGACCTGCGGACGCGAGCCGGTGTCTTTGAAGATGTGACCCCGGTTCTCGAGGGCAGCGACATTATGACCGGCGCCAAACAGCCCGAGCGTCTCGAGGGGCTCAGTGGCAGTTTTAGCTACTTTTCCATGCTGGGTGCGACCCCGCAAATTGGACGGTTGTTTGGTCCCCAGGACTTCACCCCCGGTTTCGCTTCAGTGGTCGTGATCAGCGATGGCCTATGGCGCCGTGGCTATGGCGCCGATCCGAACGTTCTCGGCCGTACCCTCCGTCTCGACAATGATCCCTATACAATTATCGGGGTCCTGCCACGCGGATTTCGCCATCCTGGACCGACAGTTTCCGGCGACGTGGACGTGTTTGGCGCCGGCGGATTCAGCGGAGATCCCTTTCCCCCACCAATCCGTGGTAACCGGGTTTTAGGATCTGGAATCGGCCGACTTAAGCCGGGCCTGACACTGGCGCAAGCTCAGGCGCGGCTCACTGCCATGACCGCCGAATTGCGCCACGACTTTCCTACCGATTACCCGCCGCAGGCGCAATGGACAATTGAGATTCAACCATTGCGAGAAACTTTGGTAGGCAATGTCCGGCCCATGCTGCTGGTGTTGCTGGGTGCGGTAATCCTGATCGTTTTTATCGTATCGTTGAATATTGCCAATCTTCTATTGGCGCGCGCTTCGGGGCGACAACAAGAGATGGCGGTGCGCTTAGCGGTGGGGGCGAGCCGCGGCCGCATGGTGCGCCAGATGCTGACCGAGTCCCTGCTGCTGTCGCTCATCGGCGGTGCCGCGGGAATCGCAACCGCGGTTGGTGCTTCAGGCTTCATCCTGCGCTTTGTGCCATCGAACGTTCCCCGGCTCAACGAAGTACGAATCGACTGGGTGGTGCTGGCCTTCGCTCTGCTGATTTCCATTCTCACCGGCTTAGTGTTTGGACTTGCTCCAGCGCTTCACTCGGCAAAAGTCACTCTCTCCTCGGCCATTCGTGAAGGCGGTCGCGGTTCGGGCTACAGCGCTACGACCGGTCGATTGCGGGATGTTCTAATCGTCTCGGAACTGGCCTTTGCCGTCATACTGATGGTGGGAGCCGGCTTGCTGCTGCGCACGCTGCGGGACCTGTTGCAGGAAAATCCAGGCTTTAGTCCAACTCAAGTTGTCACTGCAAACATCTGGCTTCCGGTTCCCAACGATCCGAAGACGGATCCGTATCTCGATATTCCTCGCAGAGCCACCTTTAATCGTGAGTTGCTGCGGCGCATGAAGGCAATTCCGGGAGTGGAACTCGCCGCAATCACCTCATCTCTACCGACCACCAATAGCAACCCCAACGCGGTCGGTGGCTTGGAGATTGAAGGCTTGGCGATTGAAGATAGACCGGTCGAGTCCTCGCAGGATCTGAGCGCCGAGAGAATTCGGATAAGCCCCGATTATTTTAAGGTGTTGCAGGCCACGCTCCTACGCGGCCGCTCATTCACCGAGGGCGATGAAGACGGCAAACAGCCGGTGGCCATCATTGATGAAAGCACCGCTCGTAAGTATTGGCCAACCCGCGATCCGCTGGGCCGCCAAGTGCGGTTCGGACAAGACCCTACCAAGCCATGGTCGACCATCGTGGGTATTGTTAAGGATATCAAGAGTGACGGTCTCGACATCGATGGCGTTCCCCACATCTACGTTTCGACCTATCAAGACTCCAGCAAGCATGTGGACGTGGTGTTGCGGACGTCTCTGCCCGCGGCCCTGCTCGAACCACAGATTCGGCATGAAATCCAGAGCATTGATCCCGGCTTGCCGGTATTTAATGTTTCTTCGATGAATGACGTGCTTGATCGCTCGCTGGCGTCGCGTCGCTTCTCCGCCCAATTGGTGACTGGGTTTGCCGGACTGGCGCTCCTTCTGGCATCCATCGGGATCTATGGCTTGCTGGCCTACATGGTCAGCCAAAGATCGCGCGAGATCGGCCTTCGCATGGCCCTCGGAGCGCAGCGAGGGAACATTCTCAAGCTGATTCTGCAAAAAGGGATTGGCCTCGCCGGCGTCGGAGTCATTGCCGGCGTAATCCTATCTGCCTCTACGGCGTCGCTGATGGCCAGTGTGCTTTACGGCGTGCGTCCGCATGATCCGGCGGTATTCGTGATCGTGCCTCTGCTTTTGTTTTTCGTCGCCGGACTGGCCAGCTACCTTCCCGCCCGGCGCGCAACCAAGCTGGACCCAATGATTGCCCTTCGCGAGGCATGAATTGGCCGTCTCTACAGCTCGGCAATATAGGGAGGATTTCCGATGAAGGGGTCGTCGAAACGATTCGCAGTCGCTGTACTTTCGGTTGCTCTGCTTGCCCTCGCCGCAGCAAGTCTCTACGGTCAGGCGCAGTCGCAGAATCAACCTCCGAGTCCTGCGCGCTCTCGATCCGATGAGATGTTGGACAGATGGAACGACATCGGGAACAAACTTGTCGCCATGGCCCAGGATTTTCCCGAGGACAAATACGACTTCAAGCTGCAGAAAGAGGAGCGCACCTTCGCAGAGAATATTCTCCACGCCGCCGCACTGGATTTCGTCCTGATACGCAGGATTTCCGGATCCAACCTCGGACCCGACTTCGGCGAGGGCGACAATCCTTCGCGTGACGCCTTCAAGACCAAAGCCGACGTCGTGAAGTTCGTGCAGGAAGCCATCGCGGATGGAGCGCAAGTGATTCAACAGCAGGGCGACGCGGGCCTGGACAACACCTCGAAATTCTTTGGGAACCGGCTGGCCCACAACTCCACAATCTGGGCGTTTGCCATCGAGCACAGCGGCGAGCACTACGGGCAGCTGGTTGTGTACTACCGTGCGAACGACCTCGTGCCACCGGATACGCGGCGGCATCAGGCGCAACAGCCGCTGGCTGCACGTGTGGTTGATCTCAAGGCATCCGACGGCACCATCCTCAAGGCCAGCTACTTCACCGCGGCCAAGCCCGGCCCCGGTGTGCTGTTGTTCCATCAGACCAACCGGACACGCAAGGATTGGGACGCGGTTGCCACGCAACTGGCGGGGGCGGGAATCAACACGCTTACCCTCGATATGCGTGGATTCGGCGAAAGCGGCGGCACGCGGCATGACAAGCTGACGTCCAAGGAGAGATCACAGGTACGCCAGCAGAGGCCCACTGACATTGACACCGCGTGGCAATATCTGGTCTCGCAATCAGGTGTCAATCGAGACGTCATCGGCCTGGGAGGGGCCGGGTTGGATGGTGTGGAGAATTCCATCGAGACGGCAGGCCGGCACTCCGCGCAGGTGAAATCGCTGGTATTGCTTTCCGGACAAACCGAATTGGCTGGCCGGCAGTTCGTGCGGCAGTCGTCCCAACTGCCCGGCCTCTTTGTCTGGGCTAACCACGACGACTACCCTCCCACCGCCGAGGTGATGGAATGGCTCTACGGCATCTCCCCCAACCCGGGTAAAAAGTTTATCCACTATGCTGGAGAAGAAGCGCCCTGGCTTGGATATGAAAGTACCGACGTACCCGCCACCGGGAGCCACGGAACCGACCTGTTCAAAACTCATCCCGATCTGCCCGGCATCATCGTGGATTGGTTTGTAACCACGCTCATCAAGACACCTGGTCAAGCGCCAGCCAACAACCATGGCTCGGCGGGCTCGATCTCGATCCCCATCCTCAACCAAATCGAGGCCCCCGGCGGAACTGCTGAGGTCGCGCAGCAACTGATGGAAGCCCGGCGAAAAAACCCCCAGGCGGAGTTGTGGCCGCGAATTCTCGTGAATGTCATGGGCTATGACAACATGCAGGTGGGCAACGTGACGTTAGCGCTCGAAATCCTTAAGCTCAATGTCCTTGCCTATCCGGAATCGGCCGACGCCAACGATAGTGTTGGCGATGCGTACTTGGCAAATGGAGAGAAAGATCTGGCGCGCCAATATGCCGAAAAGGCATTGGCCCTACTGGCTTCCGACACCCAGGAGTCAGAGGCGAGGCGCGCGGTCATACGCGACAGCGCCCAACAGAAACTCAAGCAGCTCGATCCGGCCCATTGATGCCTGGGCGATTTCAGTTACCAATCGGAGAGTTCAACGTCCAAATGCCTTTTGGATCCATACAAATTAAGGAAAGTCAGAGTAATGAAACACATACGAATCCTCTTGCGAGCAGCAGTATTCATCTTTGCCGTGACCGCCTTGGCGCAGAGCACCAACGGCGCCGCGGCACCTCAACCGCAACCATCATCGCCGGCAACCATAGCTTCAGTTGTGGACCGCGAGATCAGCAACGTCGAAAAGCAAATTGTGGATGTTGCCGAAGCCATGCCGGAAGATAAATACAACTTTTCTCCCGAGAGCTTGAACGTTCCTGGCAGCGACTACAAGGGTGTGCGCACCCTTGCCTCTCAGGTCAAGCATGTCGCCGCTTCCAACTATGCAATATGGTGGCGGCTTACCGGCGATAAGTTCCCCGAAAACTTCATGGGTGGCGACGGCCCTGAGAGTGTGAAGACCAAAGCCGACATCATCAAGTTCCTGAAGGATTCTTTTGCTCTGGGTCACAAAGCCGCGGCTACCTTAACTACTCAGAACATGCTTCAGACTGCGGAGGGCAGCAAATCGACCCGCCTGCGCCTGGCGGTATTTGGCGTCGAACACGCCTTCGATCATTACGGACAGATGGTGGAGTACTTGCGCATGAATGGAATTGTGCCGCCAGCCAGCCGTAAGCCGTCAGACTGAGAAAGCCAAGTTCAGCCTGAGCTCGATCTCACGCTCTTACGAAGATCACGGTAGCGTCGTCGCGCAGGCCGGTTCCGTTGGCGAAGGCGCGCACGTCGGCGAGGATGCTTTCAGCGGAAGCCTCCGGCTGCAGAACGTGGTTCTGCAAGCGCTCGGCGCCATATTCTTCTTCTTCGCTGTTTTCCGCTTCGGTGATGCCGTCGCTATACAACACCAGGCGGGCGTTTTGCGGCAGGTCGATTTCGATCTCCGAATAACCTCCCGGACCAATTCCCAGCGGTATACCTTTCTCGGTTTCAACGAAACGCGCCTGACCTTCAGCCACCAACAAAGGTTGCAAGTGACCAGCGCTGGCGAACAGCAGCTTGCGGCGAGCCGGATCCAGCACGGCATATACCATGGTCACAAATCGTCCGGCCGGGAAGTCCTCGACCAGCAGGCGGTTCAGCCTGGTCAGCACTTCGCTGGGCGTGCAACTGGTCTCGGCCAGCGAACGCAACATGCCTCGAGTGGCGGACATCAGCAAAGCCGCGGCCGTCCCTTTGCCCGCGACATCGGCGAGCACCAGCGCCCAGCAACCGTCGCCCATGGGAATGAAATCGTACCAATCGCCGCCTACAGCCCCGGCAGAGATGGAAAATGCGGATACCGCAAACCCAGGAATGTAAGGTGAACTCTTGGGGAACAGAGCCTGCTGAATCGCGCGGGCCTCCTGGGCCTCGCGGCTCATCTCCTGCCTCTGGCGCTGTTCCTGCTTGAAGCGCCGGGCATTGTGAATCGCCACTGCAACGTCATTGCACAACGCCTGCAGCAGGCGGAGCTGTTCCGGCTGAAATGCGTCCAGATCATGATGCGAGGTGCTGAAAACCCCGACCAGCTGGCCTTCCACATGCAGCGGGATGGCAACTTCAGACTGCGTAGCTTCTTCGCAGCCAATGTAGTAAGGATCTTTGCGGACGTCGGGAGCGTAGCGCATTTGCCCGGTGGCAGCCACGTGTCCCACCATGCCTTCTTTGCCAATCTTCAAGCTGTGGCCGGGGCCATGGGCGGCGCAGCCGTCGCATCCGCAGGCGCGGGCCAGCACCAGCTCACAACGCTCTTCATCGTGAAGATAAATGTCCGCATCCACGCAGCCGAACGAGCGCGCCACATCGTTGACCACCATGTCCACCAGTTCATCCAGGTCGAGGATGGATGAGATCTTCTGGGCCGCGCGCTGCAGCTTCAGCAAGTCAGCAACCTGATCAGTGAGTTGGGGACGAGGTGGGAAAGGGGTGCTCGGTGTAAACGAAACCGTGGACACAACTGCCTCCCTCAGCATGAGCTGATTACCACATTGGATGAAAATGGCCAAGGTCGGGATTCGGTCTTTTCGGCGGCACGCCAAGCGGAATGTTAGCCCGCGGCAGGGCGCCCCGGGTCTCGCTGGTTTTGCGAGACCTGGGAGGACGTCGGAACGGGATGAAGACGTTCAGCGAAGTGGCTTTATAGGCCGCCGGATCCAATCGAGAATGCGGGCGAAGCGGAATTCGCCACGATCCATGGAGCCATAGATAAACTCGTGCCCTTCGCGGGCTCCGACTTCGATGTGGAAACCATTGCGCCGCAGGAAGACGTCAGTGGCAGTGAAGGCGATTCGTCTATTGCCGTCGAGGAAGCCGTGATTGTTGCCCAGCGACTCCATCAGCGCGGCCGCTTCTTCCTCGAGCGAGTTGTAATAACCGGTTTGGGGACGGAAAACCGCGGCCTCAACCGCGTTCTTATCGCGAACCCCGTGCAGGCCGCCGAACCGCTCGATCAAGAGGTGCTGCATCTGATACACCTCCGCGACCGTTAGATATTCCGCCATTTACTTGGCAAGGCGTTCCAGCAGATCGCGGTTCGCCTCGACCGACTGCTCAAACGCATCCATCACCTGCGGACGAACCAGATGCTGCGACGGAACCACGTTGTGCAGATAGTGGGCCAGGGCCTGCTCTAGCACATACCGCTGCGACTGCCCGTTGCGCTTGGCAGTAGCAACCAGCTCCTTCCAGAGCTTGGCGTCGATAGCGGGGGCGATCTTCTTGGTGGGCATGAGGCTTCTTCTCAGCTAACTCCCATTTTAGGCCTGTTTCCTATCGTGTCAAGAATTATCTAGACCAATGTAGCATACTAGTTTGCAATGGCTCAGGATTGGGCGGCGGTGTAAATGTGTGTCGCAAGATCGGCCCCTCGCCGTGGGCATTCGAGGGGCCAATTTGTTATTCTTCCGCCCACATATGCAATCCGCCTTTCTTCCTTGTGTTGAGCTGCGTCGCGTGCTCTTGTCGGTCTACCCTTGCTCCAGCCTTCTTTCGACATGCAAGGAAGAGATGCGCTGGAACCCGCCGCGCGGGCATGTTCCTCGTGGATTTTGCGGGGCGTTGGGACGGCTCGGTGATGTTCAACTTGTCTTGATCGTGGCCGAACCTGGAGACCCACATGAGGGTGAGTCCTGCTCGGCGGATTCGCCAGAGGAGTTCCTTGAAGCAACTTGCAGATACACCTATGGCTGTTTTGCGACGGGGAAAGATCAGTTTCATCGGAATATCCGCGAACGCATCCTTGACAAGTGTTGGTCTAAGGCGTTCGCCGAGCAGATGCGGCGGACGTGGATCACCGAGTCTGTTCTTTGCTCAGCTCGAAAAGAGTGCGGTCCGGTTTCCGCGCCTGTCGTCAAATGCTGCGTGAACTCGTATCTCGAGCCGCAGCTTGCAGCTCTACCACCCCTCGCGGTCATTGCCACGCTGGGGGCAAAAGCCGAGAAGCGAACAGCGCATCTCGAGTGGGCGCTTGGACGAGAATTCATTCACGCCGGTGCAGCCGCGCCTCCGGGATGCAATTTCAAGGGCGTGAAGGAGTCCTGGGATCGAATTGTTAACGAGTGCGCCGGAGGTTCCCCGATGCTACCTAAATTCCGCCTCGTGCCCCAGGTTTGCATCGGTGTTTTGGATTCGAGCCTGGGTCAGGGGAGCCACGGATTCCCCACTCTTAGCCCAGCGACTTCACATCAATTACAAACCGGTACTTCACATCCCCTTTGAGCAAGCGCTCGTAGGCCTGGTTGATCTGCTGAATGTTGATCATCTCGATGTCGGCGGTGATGCCGTGCTGGGCGCAGAAATCGAGCATCTCCTGAGTTTCTTGAATGCCGCCAATGCCAGAGCCAGCCAGGCTATGGCGTCCCAAGATCAGGTTAAACACAGAAACCGGCAGTGGTTTGGACGGCGCTCCCACCATAACCATGGTGCCATCGCGCTTCAGCAGAGCCAAATATTGATTCAGATCATGCTCCGCCGAAACCGCATCCAGAATGAAGTGAAAGCTTCCGGCATGCTTGAGCATGTCGTCGGCATTGTTCGAAACCACGACTTCATCGGCGCCCAGCCGCCGCGCGTCCGTAGCCTTGTTCGGAGAGGTAGTAAACAGCACCACATGCGCGCCCAAAGCGTGAGCGATCTTCACGCCCATGTGGCCGAGGCCGCCCAATCCGACAATACCAACCTTCTGTCCCTTGCCAACCTTCCAGTGCCGCATCGGCGAATAGGTAGTGATTCCTGCGCAAAGCAGCGGGGCCGTAGCAGCGAGATCCACTTTGTCGGAAACTTTCAGTACAAAGGCTTCGTCGACGACGATGCTGCTCGAATAGCCGCCATACGTGACTCCGCCGAGCACTTTGTCTTCGCTGTTGTAAGTGAACGTTGCCATGTTCTGGCAATACTGTTCGAGGCCCGCGCGGCAGTTTTCACACGTGCGGTCCGAATCCACCATGCAACCGACGGCGGCGAGGTCGCCCTCCTTGAATTTCTTGACTGAGTCGCCGACGCGAACCACTCTTCCGACGATCTCGTGGCCGGGCACGCACGGATAAACCGTCGGCAGCGCGTCATGCCAGTCATCGCGGGTCTGGTGAAGATCGGAGTGGCACACTCCACAGTAAAGAATTTCAATCTGTACGTCCTGTGGGCGAGGTTCGCGACGTTGGATGGTACCCGGCGCAAGCGGCGAAGTCGTGCTATGCGCCATATATGATTTCACGGGATAAGTTTTAGAAGTGGTGGAGCGAGTTTCTTCTGGAGCAGAAATAGAAGCTGGGGGATTCATATCGGTAGTTCTCCTAGCACCTTTAGACGCACGAGCGAGCGGGAAGGGTTCAGAACATGAGTCGGTGCTGGTCTAAACGGGTTTCTTGCTCCTCATCTTCTTGATCTCCTCGAGTCGTTCGCGAATTCGCTTTTCCATTCCTTCATTCGTCGGTTGATAGTAGACCCGGTCACGCAAGTTGTCGGGCAAGCACTGCATGTCTGCGACCTTGCCTTCCAGGTCGTGGGCGTACTTGTACCCCTGACCATACCCCATCCCTTTCATCAAGCCAGTCGGAGCATTGCGCAGATGCAGCGGCACAGGCTCGGCCGCTGTCTGTTCCACATCCTGCTGCACCTCGGAATAAGCCGTGTATAGCGCATTCGATTTCGGCGCGACCGACAAATACACGACGGCCTGAGCCAACGCCAGATTGCCCTCAGGCATGCCGATGAAATCGACCGCATCGCGCGCGGCCATACATAAAGAAAGCGCGCCGGGGTCAGCAAGGCCGATATCTTCGACTGCCATGCGAACCACGCGGCGTGCGATGTACAACGGATCTTCTCCCGCTTCCAGCATGCGTGCCAGCCAGTAGAGCGCGGCGTCGGGATCGCTATTACGCACAGATTTATGCAACGCAGAAATCAGGTTGTAGTGCTCTTCACCGGCTTTGTCATACAGCAGCACGCGCTTCTGCAAAGCGTCGGTTACGATTGCGTCTGTGATTTCAGTCTTAGCTCCACTCGCGAGTGACGCCGCCACTTCCAGTGCGTTATAGGCGGTGCGAGCGTCGCCGCTGGAGTAAGCGGCGATCTTGGCCAGAGCTTCATCAGGAGCACGCAGTTTCATGGCTCCGAGGCCACGCTCTGCGTCCGCCAGAGCGCGTTTCAGCAACAGGACAATCTGCTCCTCGGTCAGCGGCCTAAGGGTGTAAACGCGGCTGCGCGACAACAAGGCGGAAATAATCTCGAACGAAGGGTTTTCGGTGGTGGCGCCGATCAGCCGAATGTTGCCCTTTTCCACGTGAGGCAGAAACGCGTCCTGCTGGGCCTTGTTGAAACGATGAATCTCATCGACAAAGACGATGGTGCGCGTACCGTACTGGCGGGCGCGCTCGGCCTCGGCCATCACTTGCTTGATTTCTTTGATTCCAGCGAGCACAGCCGAAAACTCGATGAACTCCGCCTTAGTGACGCGCGCAATAATCTGTGCCAGCGTAGTCTTGCCAGTACCAGGAGGCCCCCAGAAGATGAGCGATCCCAAGTCGTCACGCTCGATTTGCGTTCGCAGCGGCTTGCCGGGAGCAACCAGATGTTCCTGCCCGACAAACTCATCAAGCGTCCGCGGACGCATGCGGTCGGCAAGCGGCCGCGTGCGGTCGCTGGAGCTGTCCGGGGCGGGAGTGGTTGGGAAAAGACTCATGGAAGACCATTTCACCACGGAGAAAACCATTTCACCACAGAGACACAGAGGCACAGAGAAAACGACGAACTAAAGAACCCTCCTAATAGACCCCGTTCGTAGACACCTCATCCCTCGGTTCTCTCTGTGTCTCGGTGGCTCTGTGGTGAAGCCTTCTCTTGCTTCTGCCGCGCCACTTCATACAACACAATACTCGCCGCCACGCCCGCATTCAGCGACTCCACATGCTCCGAGTGTGGAATCACCAAGGTCTCGTCCATGGCGGCCAGAAGATCACGCGGCAAGCCTGCGCCTTCGCTGCCAATGAAGATGCCCAGCGGGCCGGTCAGTTTTGCTACATGTATCGGCGTGCCTTTATGGGATGACGTCGCCAACAGGCGCAGCCCCAGAGAACGCATTTCCTGAATCACTTCTGCCAGCTTGACTTTCGCGATCGGCAGGCGGAACACCGACCCCGCCGAGGCCCGCACAACTTTCGAGTTGAAGGGACTGACCGTGCCTTCTCCAAGCAGCACACCAGCCGCGTCGAAGGCCTCCGCCGAGCGCAGAATGGTGCCCAGATTTCCTGGATCTTGTACTCCTGAAATCGCCAGCAGCGGCCCAACCGAAGATTTGCCCACTACGTCTTCCGCGGTGAACACCGGACACCGCACCAAGGCAGCTACGCCCTGAGGGCTATCACTTGGGACGACCGTGGCAAACAGCTTATCGGGCAAAAGCAGAGTTTCCACGTAGGCCGCGAGTTGCGGCAGAAGCCGCTCGGCCTTCGACAAAGCCGACGAATTGAAGAACACGGCCCGAAACTTCAGCCCACTGCGGATGGCCTCTTCCAGGATGCGCATGCCCTCAATGGCGCAGTGGCCGTCATCGGTCAAATCGCCATGGGCAAACGCTTTGCGCAGATCCTTGACCAGCGCGTTGTGGCGGCCTTCGATACGGCGCAAGCGATCGTCGCTGTCCGGATGATGGCTGGTGTGAGTCTTCTTCAAGGCTACCCGTCCTCGCAGAATGATACCCGTTTCTACTGCTTGCACGGCGAGTTCATGGTATGTTAACTTTCGCGTTCTCAGAACATTCAAAAGGAGCAGTGTGCGCGCCGAGATCGTCAAGATAAGCAGTGCGAACCCGGAGCCGTCGCTGATTCGCTACGCCGCCGACCAGATTCGCGCCGGTGAGGTGCTGGGCATGCCCACGGATACTTTTTACGGACTGGCCGCCGATCCCTTTAATCTGCTGGCGGTCGATCGCGTCTATGACATCAAGTCCCGCTCCCGGCACAAGCCGCTGTCGCTTCTGATTGAGAGCGTGGACCAAGCCGAAGAGCTGGCACGGCCTCTACCCGAGGAGTTCTACAAGCTGGCGCGGCGGTTCTGGCCGGGGCCGCTCACCATTATTGTTAGAGCAGCATCCCGGCTGCCGTTAAAGGTGACCGCCAATACCGGCAACGTTGCCCTGCGCATACCCAGCGCCAAGATTCCCCTCGCAGTCGTGCAGGCAGCGAGCATTCCCATCACCGCGACTTCCGCCAACCTGAGCGGCGAAAACGAATGTACGACGGCGGAAGCGGTCCGCGACCAACTAAAGGGGCGCATTTCTATCATCGTGGATGGTGGAACTTCCCCGCGTGAAATCCCCTCCACCATCGTCGATCTCACCGACGAGGAAGCGCGCTGGCGCATTATGCGCGAAGGCGCGATTACTTCCCAAGAAATCTCCGAGTTCTTTGCACAAGGATGAGCCCATCCGGGATGAGCCAAGAGGTGAGGCCGCGCGCTGCCGGGCGCTGGGTGCGCTATGGTCTGACGCTGGTTTTCGCTGCCACGCTTATCCACTTCCTATCGATTTGCGCCGGAATCGTCCGCGCTGCTGCCGGAGATCATATTCATTCCGCCGATGCCATCGTGATCTTTGGGGCAGCGGAGTATTCCGGGCGTCCCTCGCCCGTCTATCGCGCGCGCCTGGATCACGGCTTTGATCTTTTCCGGCAAGGCGTGGCTCCAGTAGTCATTACCACCGGCGGCGCCGCAGCCGATCCCAGCTTCAGCGAAGGTGGAGTGGGGCACGACTATCTGATGGGTCGCGGGATCCCCGATGCCAGCTTGATCGCCGAAACTCAGGGCACGGACACGGCTCAATCGGCGCAACGGGTGGCGGTCATCATGCGCGCCAACCACATGCGAAGTTGCGTGGCGGTCAGCGATGCCTATCACGTCTTCCGCATTCGCAAGCTGTTGCAGCACGAGAATGTGCTGGTGTACCTCGCGCCACGTCCCGATTCCCGTCCGCATTCGGCGTGGCAGCGCGCGGAAGCAGTGTTGCGAGAGGCGGCCAGCTACCTGCTTTGGCAGCTGAATGCGACGGCTTAAGTCACGTCAGCAGGCTTACTGGAATTCAAGCATCACGATCTCCGGATTCGATCCCAGACGCAGCGGCGGCCCCCACGTTCCCGCTCCGCTCGAAGTAAACACTTGCAGCTTTCCAATCCGGCTCAGGCCGTACACAAACTGCTTGTAAATCTTCCGCGCCATCCAGTTCCAAGGTACGAACTGCCCAAGGTGCGTATGCCCGGATAGTTGCAGGGATACACCCGCGGCCTCAGCGATCTCCGGATGGTCTGGTGCGTGCGTCAATAAGATGCTCGCTCGTTCACGATCCAAGCGGATGCCCTTTAGCACCGAGGCAAACTGGCCGTGTTGGGTCGCGTTCCGGTACGGCACTCCGATAATCTGCAAACCATCCACTTCTACTTTCTCATTGCTAAGCACGCGAACCCCGGCTGCTTCAATGGCACGCAAATACTTGCTGTCGTCCCCAAATTGCTCGTGGTTTCCAGCGACAAAATACACGCCGTGAGGCGCGGTGAGTTGGCTTAAGGGCTCTGCGGCCCGTCCCGCGTCGATGGCGGTGCCGTCGTACAAATCACCGGCAATAAAAATCGCATCCGGTTCCTCTTTCAAAATCTTCGCCACCATGCGCCGCAGAAAACCGCCGTTTCGCACATGCCCCAGGTGCACGTCGCTAATCAAGGCTGCTGTTCGCCCACGCCATGCCAGTGGCAAGTTCGCCAGGCGCACCGTCATTCGCGTGATTCTCGTCCAATTGGCGTTGAAGACTCCATAGAGTCCAGCGAGCAAGGCCGCCCCAAATAGCGACTCCACCATCCGGTGGAAGTTCACGCCCAGCCCAACCAGCCGCGCAAGTCCGAAGATGATCCAGGAGGATGCAGCTGCCAGAAAGAGGAAACTCAAAAGCCCCGTCCAAACCGCCGCTGCCCTGTAAAACACCCGCAAGGCGGCATTGGTATGGCGAAAGGCGAGCAGCGAAGCGGTGACAAAGCTCACCGACAAGAATGCGAGAGCCAGTTTGATCAACAGCGTTCCAGAAAAGTCGCCGCCAGCCGACGAAAATGTCCATGTCTCATACAGAAAGAAATGGGTAAGAAAAAGAACGAACTGGATAACTACAATAAAACCGATTAAGCGTTTCTGTCTCCACATGGTGCATTAGATTCACGGAAGGGCGCTTCGGATTGTTGCCGCAACCTGCTGGAAGTGCGTGAGTTGTGGACTCTACCGGGATTTCAGATCCCGCCTCTGAGCCTACCACCCCATACGTTTGCGCAACTCCGTCACATGGGCCACATGATGCCGCCCATGCCAGGCATACAGCGCAAGGTTCTTTTCCAGCGGCATGGCCCCCATCTCGGGATGATTGAACTGGCGCTTCCATTCCTCCGGCTTAAGCGAGCGCAACAATCGTACCCACCGGTCGTGTAACGAATCCAGTAGGGTCAGCGAAACCTCTAGGGGCGTCGATTTGACCTCGCCCGTGCCTGCCCAGCGATCTTCCAAATATGGTTTGATGGTGGGCGAGTCTTCGGTCAGCGCCAGCTTGAAGCGGATGTACGCATTCATATGGCTCTCGGGCACGTGGTGCACCACCTGCCGAACCGTCCAGCCACCATCGCGGTAGGGAGTTTCGATTTGTTGCGGAGACAAGCCCCCGATGGCGGCACGCAACGCTTTCGGGGCTTGCTCGATGTCACCGATCATTTGCTTACGTTGGGCTTCATCCGGCGGATTGTTGTAGGTGAATTTGCCGACGGGGTAGCGCGGATCGCTCATGTTGCCTCCAGTGGAGAGTTTCAACTTCAGATGAGCAGAGAGCACGTGAAGCTGCGGAAAATCTCGACACCAGCATCCACGTGACGCAAGTGGAGCGCTGAGTGTGATTGCTGAATGCTATTTCACCAGCGCCAGAATCCGCACCGGGCCGCCGGAACCGCCTTCCAACTTGATGGGCGCTGCCACGACGATCGCGCCGCTCGCCGGAACGTGCTCCAGATTGGCGACGTTCTCCAGGTGATAAATGCTGTGCGCCATGGTGTATTGATGGACAGGGAAGTCGGTTGAGGGCCCGTAGTCGATGCTGAGCGTGTCGATCCCCAGCCCATTCACCTTACGCCCTTCGACCAGAAACTTCGCCGCTTCTTTCGAATATCCGGGGAAATGTTTCACACCCTTGGCGTCGGCATTGCGATAGGCCGCCGCCGAGTTCCACCGCGAATCCCATCCCGTATCGGCAATCACCACCGCATTCGGCGGAATCTCGCCATGTACATGTTCCCATGCCGCAATGTCTTCGACCGAAACCTGGTAATCGGCATTCGCTTTCGCCTTGGAGCTGACATCGACCACCACCAATGGCGAGACTAAACGCTCCGGCGGAATCTGGTCCACCGTCCACAAGCCTTCAGCGAAATGGGCGGGAGCGTCCAAGTGAGTCCCGAAGTGTTCAGGCACGCAGAACTCCCGCAGGAAGTAGTGTTCTTTGGCCACAGTGGCAAGGGTCTTCACTTGATACGGAGACTTGTCGCTAACCTCGAAAGTTGGAACCTGCGCATTCAGCGCGTGGGTCAAGTCGACGACAGATTTAAATCCCAGAGGTTGAGCGTTGCCGTGCCCGCGATGCGCAAACAAGAGCACAGTCACGGCCAGGATGCAGCCTACAAAGAATGTTCTAATCTTCATCAGGTTGAGACTCGATGTCCTCAAATTTAGATGCACCCATGCGGCCTCCGGCAGCTTAATTATGACCCGTTCATCGCCAGCAGTAATGCGCCCCCAGCGGCGGCCAGCGTGCCCAGAAAATTGACCCCGTTATTGTTCAATAACTTTCCTCTCTCCACCGTCGCTCCCAGGTAGCTGTCGGCGATCATGCCGAAAAGCGCGGCCATCACCGAAGCCGCAGTCTGTTTCAGCGGGAACATTCCGACGCCGACGCATACCAGCGTCACCAAGACCGCCGCGCCGATGCCACTCAGAGTTCCGGCGATGCTGACGCCGCCGTCGGTTCCGGCCGGAACCACTTTCCAACTGGTGATCAATCGCGCTCTTGCCGATCCGGCTTGGCCAAGTTCACTGGAAACAGTGTCGGCGGCGGCTTCCGAGAGCGCGGCCGCAGTTGCGACCAGCAAGGCCGCGTTTCCAGTGATTGCGAAGCAAGCGGCGCAGCCGGCGCTGATCGAAAGATTTGCCAGCACCTGAGATGCGGTACGGCCCTCGCGATTCTGAGCAGTGCCGAGATTCTGTTTCCGGCCATAGCCCAGGCGGGTGCTGATCCAGGTCAAAATAAAGACCGAAACCAGGGCGACGAAAGCCCCCGGCCCGGCGCTGGCAAGCAGCACAAAGCAGATTACGGCGCCGGCAATGGCCCCTGAATAGCTGACACCCCTGACTAATCGGGCCAAACCGGTGAACGAGACCGTCACCAGGGTCGCCGCTCCGAGACTGCGAATCGAGTGTATGTAACCTGAAATCAATGCGTTATGCCGCCACCCCGGCAGGCAAGACCAACCTCACCCAGATCAATATGATGTACCACGTTAGATACGACTATCCCTAGTGTTATGCTTTGTCCCGCCCCACGGCGTCGTGCTTTGCTTCTGGGTTACCGGCGCGACCTTTCTACGTCAAAGAGTTGGTTGTAGTTTAGACTCAACGTCATAAAGCATCGTTGGCGTCATCTAAATTTACAGGGTGAACCATGGCCTCCGTTTGGACGGGATATCTTACCTTCGGATTGATCTCCATGCCGGTACGCTTGTTTTCCGGCGCGCGCAGTTCCGGCGTTTCCTTCAACATGCTACATCGCGATGACCTCTCCCGGCTGAAACAGCAATACGTTTGCCTGGCGGACGGCAAAGTGGTGGAACGCAGCGATATCGTTAAAGGATACGAATACCGCAAGGACGAGTACGTCGTGATCGAACCCGACGAGATCAAGAAGATCGAGCCCAAGACCGCCAAGACCATGGAGATCCTGGAATTTGTGAAGACCAGCGAGGTCGATCCCGTCTTCTTCGAATCTTCTTATTACATGCTGCCGGAAGAAGCCGGACGCCGTCCCTACGCTCTGCTCACCAAGGCTCTCGAGGAAAGCGAGTACGTGGCCATCGCGAAACTTACAATGCATAACCGCGAATACACGGTTTTCCTGCGACCGCACGAACGCGGGATGATGCTGCACACCATGTACTACGCCGAAGAGGTGAAGAAAGTCGAAGGCTTCGGCGCGCCCGATGTGGAGTTAAAAGACGCGGAAGTGAAGGTCGCCCACCAGTTGATCGAAGCGCTCGCCGCCGAGTGGGACCCGGAGAAATATCACGACACTTTCCAGGATAATGTGAAGAACCTCATCCAGACCAAGCTGGAAGGCGGCAAGATTGCCGAAGTCGAAAAGCCTAAGAAACTCGCTCCGGTGGTGGATTTGATGTCAGCCCTGAAGCAAAGCCTGGCTGAGATGGAAGGCAAGAAAAAGCCCGCAGCGCCCGCCGAATCCGCCGGTCGCAAGCGATCTCGCGGCGGAGCGTAGACATGGTGGTTAATCACCGGCGAGTGTTGTAAAGTGTGTCCCGTAAGCTAATCGTCCGCGGGGGGGGGGGCGCATGTTGAAGTCGTTCACTCCGCTCGTACTCGCAGTACTGGTGTTCCCGGTACTTTCGCAACGCTGCAGTGCGCAAAGCACGATCACTCTTTCAAGAAAAATAGGTCCTCCGACCTCAACATTGTCAGTTTCTGGGACCGGCTTCCAGCCTGACATCGGGGTGGACATTTATTTCGACAACCACGACGAAGCCCTGGCTGTTACGGATGCCAACGGACAGTTTTCACCGACTCGAATTGCGGTTCCACCAGCAGCCACACCGGGACGCCATCTCATTTCAGCTATTGGGAGAAATAGTGGCGGGGCCGCGCAAAGCCGTTTCGTAGTAAATACGGATTGGAGCCAGGTCGGGTTCAGCCCGGCCCAAACGAATTCGAATCCTTATGAGAATGTTCTGAATACAAGGAATGTGAACCGCCTGGACCTCCTGTGGTTCACCTATTTCGGTAGCGACGGAAACGGCCCAGAATCATCACCGCCCACCAGTTACGAGGGCCGGGTCTATGTAACCTACGTGGGGCCAAGCGGAGAGCTGGACGCGATTAACGAGCTAACCGGGGTCGGCGATTGGAGTTCACGCTTTTCGGATAGCCCCGCCGCAATCAGCGACGGAGTAGTTTACTCCGTCAGCGACAACGGATACCTCGACGCCATTGACGCTCTCACCGGCTCTCTCATCTGGCAATTCTCCTTCAACACGGACAAGGACTATCCCCCGACGCCGCCCGTGGCGACCGACGGCAAAGTTTTCTTCGGAACGCTGCCCGGAAACTTCTACGCTGTCGATCAGAGAACTGGGCAGCTTTTATGGAGCTTGGCCCCGCAAGGAGTCATTCAGTCAGTTCCTGCGGTGCTCGATGGCACCGTGTACTATTGCGCAGGGAATTGCTACGCATACGACGAAAACGGGTTTTTCTTTTGGCAATACTCCGCCTCGAGTAATGCTGCGCCCGCGGTTTCTGGTGGCACGGTCGTCGTCAACAACGCAGCAGGCACAACCGCGTTGGGTTCTGCGACTGGTACTGTCATCTGGCAGTACTCCGCCCCGGGCCCTGAAACGGCGCCGGCAATTGCGGATGGAATCGTTTTCGTCACACGCAGCAGCGGGACGATCGCGCTGAATGCTGTTACCGGGCAACTCATCTGGTCTGTGCCAATTATTAGCACCTACTCTCCAACGGTTGCTAACGGGGTAGTGTATATCTCCGATTTCAGCAATAGCACGCTATATGCGCTTGAGGCGGCCTCTGGTAAGCCTCTTTGGTTGTGGCAGTTCGCCGAGTCTGTGATTGTTTCATCTCCATCAGTCATCAATGGAATGGTCTATGTCAATACTGTGAATCTCATCGAGGGCTACGGAGTCCTGAACGCCTTTGGTTTGGCGACAGCGGTTGGTGTCCACCTTCCGAACTGAGCCTGCCCGTGTAGTGACTGGAACGGCGCCCCTGCGTAGGGTGCTTTAATGTGGCACGCTACGGCCCCCCTACCGCGCCCAGCCGTCGCTTCCCCAAACCGCATCCAACCCGTAGAATAGACAATTCTGATCCATCACCATATGCCGTCCCGCCCGCCGAATCCGCCGGTCGCAAGCGATCTCGCGGCGGAGCGTAAGGCGCCATCAGTCTTTCAGCCATCCGCACTCATCCGTCGCAGCATGAGGCGCTGCAAAGCCTACTGCCGCCCGCATCGGCCGCTGCATAGTGGATTGTGTCCCTTAAGCGCTAACTTAAGAATTAGCCCCGAGTTGCCCGTCACTCGCTCATAACAAACTCTTTCGATCCTCAGCTCATCGAGCTTTTCCTAGACAGCGACAACTGCCGACCATCACCTGATCTCCGATGGCGAACAACGACATCGGCTGTCGGACTAGACCTTTCAACCCTGGAGGTTAGCGCACCTTTCCATGATTTTCCGTGGATGGGAGAAATGTCACTTGACAATAACTATCTACTTATATAAGTTATTAATTATGCAGAATCTGGATGCTGCTTTCTCTGCTTTGGCCGACCCGACGCGTCGGGCGATTCTTGCGCGCCTTGCCAAGGGGGAGGCCACCGTCAATGAATTGGCAGAGCCGTTCGAGATGACGCAACCCGCAATCTCCCAGC